>JAABUL010001462.1_pt1 | contig 45072 bp, 45 predicted proteins | sample 5559151 | NCBI WGS metagenome assembly JAABUL01 (sample SAMN10711876, study PRJNA513368) | rock metagenome | isolation source: Antarctica rocks | place: Antarctica: Victoria Land, Pudding Butte sud
CGCCGCCGCCGCCCGGTTGTTGATGCGGTGGTTTGGCTTGTAGTGTATGTATAAGATGGGGTTCGTTGCAGAGGCGGAATTGGAATTGGGAGGGGAAAGGGGTTGGGTGGACGGTGTAGGGTGTGTAAAAGTGCGTGTGGGATGGGTGTCTGGTGGGTTAGGAGGAGTCGGGAGGGGGGTGTTAAGGGAAATAAGGGCTGGGGAAAATGAAAGGCTAAAGGGACGGTGGGGGAATGGGAGCATCGAACCTCTCTACGTCCGCGCATTCACCCTCAGCATCCACCATCCCAGCACTCACGATTTCGCTTCGCCCGCGGGCAGTAGCAGCATTTCACAAGATGACACGCTGCTAACGGTGAGAAGCGGTCTGGTCTATTCGGCTCGGGGGCCGTGATCATATCATGGCTCTTGATGACCCCTTGTGCAAGAGCCGAATCTCTAAGCTTGTTGCTGGCATCGGAGTGTGGGTAATGTTTCTAGGGGGAAAAAAACAGTTGTGAATGTTTTGGGTTGGGAAGGGGAATTTTGGGGTATAGCTATTCCGGTGCAATAACGCCCGAGGTATGGAATTGTGGTTTTGAATTTTTTATGCACTGAAGAGGTTGGATGATATGAGTTAAGCAGGTTGCTCGTATGCCCGCCGGACTACTCTGGCGAATTCTATTAACCGAGTTAGTCCATGTTTCCCAGAAATTCAACTTCCAAAACCATCTATAGGCAGCCGCTTCGTGCGGGATAAAAGCGGTATAACGAGAAAGGTCAACTCACGATCGAACCTAACCTCCTCCCTAACCACCGTCCCCTTGGCCTCGTTCTCCTTATTCACCGGCACCACCACCATGCCCTCCGTATTCAACCCCCACCCACACACCTCGCCCACAAACCTATCAAACTCCGCTCCGCTCAAATTCAGCCACCCTTCAAGCACATCCCTCTCCACCGACCTGCAACACTGCCCCACAGCCACAGCAATGCGCACGCGCATTAATTCCTCAAACCCCGACACATCAGCGATAAGGTCGGCGTAGAGGTCGTCGCTGTCCAGCGTCGTCCAGAAGCCCTTGTAGTCCGCCTGGCTGAGCAGCATATTCAGCACATTGAGTTTCTGGACTGCTTCGCTTAATGGGGCATCGCCGACCACGGGGCCGGTGGCGGAGGAGGACGGGGGCTGGAGGATGTGTGGGGGAAGAAGGTGGAGGCAGAGGGAGAAGTCGGGGGAGGGGAAGACGGTGAGGGATTTGGTGAGGATGTTTGTGACCGGTTCGTCGCGGGTGAGGGGGGGGTTGAATTGGTATCTGAGAGTTGCCGGAAAGGAGGGCGAGTTATTAGCCAGCTGCAGAATTTTGGGGAAGTGGTTGTCAAGTAGGGGGGATTGAAGAGGGGGGAGAGAGTCAGATAGAGCTAATAAAAAATAACTTCAGGCGCAGACCGGGCTGATTCAAGGCCCTTTGTGGCCGCGCACTCAGGTAATAGGAAACGTTTTATCGATCATCATACTCCTTCTTGCACCTGCCAAAAACTTTTGCAAGATCAAACTCACAGTTTTAGTAATGCCAGATTGGCATAGCAGTCATACGTCCTATCCTCGCATTGCTGCGTCACGTAGTCTTGGAATACAGTTGTTTTTTCCGGGTTGTATCGGTCCAGCCCGTTGAGGATGCGGTCGATGCGTTCGGGGCGGTCGGGGGCGTAGTCGAACGCGATACCCATGGCTGCGCGGCAAGGGAGAGTTGGAGGGGGGGATGGACTGGAGGTGGGTTTTGGTTTCGTGATTGGGTTGGTGGGATTTCGTGTGGAGATGCGAAATGCTTCAAGTGCGGTAAAGTTCCGCGCTTAGAGGTTGCAGCCGAGATGGATATTATAGACGGGGAGAAACAGCCAATATGGCATCACGTATTCTTCACATTGGGTAGCTCAGCATGTAGGACGTATGCATCTATTAGAATTGACCTTTCTATTGTACCGTACGTTTGCTTGAACAATTACGTGCTAGTAATCCCTATCCTTGATGCAACTCAAACCGGGGTATCATTACACAAAGAAGTAAAGCGAACGCTGAAACGCTGGAATAACCCCAAAATGCATACAGTAATTGTCACCTGCCCCTTTTCAACCTCCATGCCGTACTCTAGCAGCTTCCGTTGCTCAGGCATCATCCTGTGTCGCCGCTTCATCGTTGTGACACACAACGTCGTCGTGAGATTCATCGTACAGGCCTCTAACACCACCGTCAAGAATAGGGGCTTCAACTCTCATCCCGCCAAACTGCCGCCCTAAGATCTGGAGCAGATGCACGAAATCCTTGTGGAGTCGTGCAAAGAAAAGCTCGTCTCCAACCATTTCCGCTAAGCCTCTTGCTCTCATGTTGGCGGCACCGTTGCGTCGCGGGTAGCCGTCCGGATCCATAGTGCGTCCGGTCAAGAAAGAAGACACGGGAGTGGCATTTTTGCTCTCTATTTTCTCGACCTCGTTCGTCTTGTCTTTTAGGATGGCACTTTCTGTGTTGGCCATTATACCCGCAGCAATGCGTTCAAATGCTCGCCATAGAACCGGCATCGCTTTAAATGAGCGTCCCGGGTCTTGCCCAGCGAGTGCGAGAAGGGCATAGTACCGTTGACGACCTCGAGCGTGTGGATCAGGCAGTCGGAACTTGTAGGCGATGGTGTAGCCAGCTATGGGGTCTCCAAAAGAGAGAGGACCGCACGTCAGACCACGCGGCAGCTGCTCACACGAGAGTGTTCGAATGCAAGCTCTTCGAAGCAGAGAGTATGTGTTGGACTCTACCGGGCTGGATGTGCTCAGGTAAGTCAGTGTGTGGGTATGGTCTGACGATCGGGATGAACCCGAAGCGAATGATTCGGGAGAGGATTGTGGGAAGCTTATATCGTCATCTCCGTCGAAGCTCCATTGCTGACTTGGCGAGGCAGGAACGGCCCATTTCGAGCGCAGAATCGGACTTCCATTCCTGCCGCCGCCGCCTATCCTGGGGCTTCCTGGAGCGCCAGACGGGAGTTTTGAGCTTATGGTTGACGGTATGCTAATGGTGCAGCTAACGCATCCACCTCCATCGCTGGGAACGTCATAGGGTTTGTGTCGCATTTTTTCGAAGCTGTTACTGCTGCTCGTAGGGCTCGTCGGCGATTGCAGGTGGGTAGCACCATCTAGGTGCAGCCGGGAGATGTCGTTGTCTTTGATGGTGTTGAAAGCGTCGCGGTTGAACGTCTCCGCAACCTCCAGGGAACGGCCATGCGAGGTTTGTGCGGATTCATCGTCCTGCTCACGGTTCGGCGCATCTGCGGCCAGATCCCCAATACTCGATGACACCGAAGGCAGCGGGTAGCAATTCAAGCACGAGACCGGTAGCACCTGCGTGCACAGTATCGACGTCGGTCCATCGTTTTCGCAAAAGTGCGCAAGAGAGAGCTGTGAGCGTGCGCATCTGGTCAGCGAAGCGTTGCGCATGCAGTGCCACTATCGAGATCTTAGGCGCATCGCCGGCGCAGTGCAGCCCCTTGCGATTTCGCTAAGGCATCACAACCCAGGTTTGGGCACATCAACGCCAGGCAACGCACACCCCACGCACAGCAAGTCGCCGTCCACACACGCACACACAGATGACGCGACTTACAGTAAAGTCCATACTCTATCCCAACGACGACACCCTCAGCTATGCCACTCACACGTCCTGGCACAAACGCCACATGTCGTGTTCATCAGACGGCGGTGGGGGTGGAGATGTGAGGTGTTTGTGCTTTTCAAGGTTGGAGGGAGCATGTGACGAACAAAGGGCAACACGCGCGCACAATGTTTGATTGATTGATAGACGAGGAGGGTTGAGGATGATGGCTGGGCAAGCTTCTCCCTTGTATTATAAGTACTGCACCTTACGGTGTGATGAGCGGATCCTCGCGGATCTTGAGCGTGTTGTTGTCGGTCCTTGTATTTGCTTTCACTGCTCTACGGTACTTTATACAAACAGCCCTAGAAAGTTAAAACATGTGCTCGTGTGCTACATTAATCCCTCGTGGCCATTTTACGTATGTAGTAGGGCCGGGATGCGGATGCGCTCCAATAGCTTGTTTCTTTTGATTTTATTCTTATTCTTTACCCACGGGCACGGAGGTGTGTCCGCTTGGCCGCGTAGATCGAATTCCAGTTGACTTGTAACGTCGATCGAAGATAGTATCAATAATGTTGAATGATTAATGATTGCACCAAGCTGTGAAGATGGAGGGAAGCAAAAAGTGACACGCACACGCACACGCTGTCAAGCTCCAAGCGAGCATAAGGTAGTCTGGCCATATTGTGTCGTCATAGTATTTTCCAGGATTCTGTTTCATGTGCCAACGTCCTGACAGAGATTTGGCATGCACGATCTTTCCTCGCTCTGCCGAATATGCATGTGAGACAGGGTGACAGGGTCGAATCTGCACCTACTGCCGGCACACAACCTGCCTCTTTCCCCGTCGCTTGTCCGTCTTCGGCTCTAGTGCCGTCGGCTTTGCAGATCGGGAGAGCCAATCAGATTAACCTTAGCGGGGTATAAGGGTTAAATCTAAGGGTTGTATGAGTATGTTACATGAATTTTTCACGTATGTACACTGTCAATGGTGCGTTAAAAAGAAAGTTACCGAGCTTGTATCAGCTTTTGTACAAAAGATCTGTTGAATTCAAAATTATTGTACTAAATGTTGAAATCTTAAAATCTGTTGCTTAGAAAATAAATTTTAATGTTCATTTAATTGTTCGCTTAATCTTTCAGATCTTGCCGAACCATCAAATGTAAGTACGCATGCATCATTATAATAGCATAGTAAAGTGCAAACATGATTGCACGAGGGCTTTAGTGAATGAATCACAAAATAAATCGATTACGCTATGTTTCAGCGTTTAAACGTGACGAAAATGAAGTGTACGACTATTAACGAGTTTAATGTAAAGTAATGAACTTCAGAATATATAATTTTATCATCATCTTCAAGCTCAATATAGGGCCCTGCGACCCTGCATTTACCGAGAAGAACAGGTGGGTAGTTAGGGCTTTCTATCAGTAGTCCCCCACCAGGTCCATGTTTCTCGTATTCCCACGTTTGTGGAACCCCGAGCAAGCAGTTATTCGCTGTATTGACTGCTGAAAATCAACCCAGCTGAAGCAGCCATGACTGGGTTGGCAGCCCATGGCTTCTCCAAACATGTATTCTGACGCGGGGGCTATTCCTTCACCCCAGACGATTGGATGGTCATCGTATTGCCGACTATCTCCCACTGCAGACCCAAGGTTCGCGGTGTTTGTCCAGCTAGCAATGCGAGAACACAGAAGACCCAACTTCCGGTATGCTCCGTATGACCCACGAGGCCAAAGGGGTACATCGTTAGAAAAGGCTGCCTCTTCTCGACATAAAGAGACCTATTAGGTACGACGACTTCTTCAAACATCCCCCAGCGATGAAATTATTGAACCTGGCCTTCAAGCCTATGAACGGGAAGCTTAGGTATCTAAGATAGTACATGAGCGGTGGCTAAAATACCTGGTTGGTTACGGTTCGTCAGAAGCTACCTAACTGGCAGGTCAGACTTGACTCGGCATTTCTGCCCAAGCTGAGCAGAAAGCCATACAATCATGCCCCCACGACGTGCTTGGTCGGACCACGACACTTCAATCCAGAGATCCTCTCACCTCCTAGACCGTCTCTAATAGATGCTACTTCTCTGCCCCTCAAATGAACGTTGTGGGGACAACAGTTCTCTGTCGCCGTAAACGAGTCTGAAACCATACAAGGCTCTGTGCTCAAACCTCAAAAATCCAGTCACCTGCATTGTTGGAATACGAGGTCATAATGGGGCATATTGATATATTGGTTGTTGCTGTTAGGAGGCTATCTATGAGGTGGAAGGTGGAAACTCTAGTAGCGGGCCCCAGCCCTACCAGCCCTATGAGGCGAAGGTTACCAACTCCCTTATTTCCAACATGCACCAAGTGACTTAGTGCTTCGAAGTTCATGGGCAGAACCGCTTGCGCGCATGAAGAGAAATGTGCTGTCTGAAGAGACCATCTGCAGCGGTGGCTCTCATGTTTACAGGGGGGGATTTATAGGTACCACAAGTAGTCCTGAGCCAGGTAGTAGCCATGCTCAGTCCGATGCGGCTTCGCTTTTAAGTAATCCAAGCGAGACAATGTGACCACTCTGTAATGAATGAGCCGGGATCCGCAATTCGATCTGACCGGATGGTGATGCGTGGGATGGCAAACCTTGGAAAGGCCAGTTTATGATGCCAGAAACTGTGGAACCTTCTGCAGGGTTTAGCCTCTCCAGCGCCGGCCCTCTTTCAAACGTCCCCAAAGTGAAAGTCCTGGTGGTCCTTCTTGCATCGCATGTGCTAACAATCACCTTGAGACAAACAACGCCGTCAGCGGTGACGCCAAAGATCATACTTTGTGGGTGATCTGCGTATCTTAAGAGAAAAAACATCCCGCCCTTCGTTCGTTACACGAGCCCAACAATGAAACAATTTTAGCCACTAAAAGCTCGTCCAGCCAAGGTTTTCCTTGTTAGCCAAATACTGAAGCTGGCCGCAATGAAGGCCCTGGCTTCTGGGGAAAATCAATCTCCAAAGAGTGCTGACAGATGGTTGGAGAAAGAAAACTGCGACATTCTAGATCTTCTTTTCCGCCCCTTGCTCTTGCTCTTGGCCTCTGCTGGCATGTTGTGTGCTCTCAGATAAAAGCTTCTGTGCTAGCTTTCTAGTCAAGGTGGAAATCCGTTTCCGATTTTTCCACCACTTGAACTGTTCGCCAACTGGCCGTAGCAACCGATGGCACAAGCTCTTCCAGTCAATGACTTGACCATTCGCTTGGCTTGGGAATAAAGCCTGTGGCAATTTTACATGACTTAGCTCGTTGGGAAACTCGAACCTCGAACGCCAGTACGAAAAAGTTAAGGGTATGGCGGCCATAACGTGTGAGGCAAGACGCACAGCCTGCACCGACGATGTGGGTAGGAGACATAGAATTTCTTGGAGGATTTCCTGGGGTAGCTGGGAGAAGAGATCATCTTCTTCAGATGTGAGCGGTGTCTTCCGTATTTGGAACCCCGATGGGAGCAGTGGGGGATCGTTTAGTATTTCGTCAAGGCCGGTGACTTTCTCGGGGTCACATACAATAAAGTCCCACTCGTCGGATCCTTCTAACTCTAGCCGAACCTCAGAACGCTCCAGCTCGTCGTGATAGGCCCAGCCATCGCTATGAAATAATTCTGCGCCAGCATAGTCTTTGCTCCAATCTGGTCTGAATCCTGCATCCTCTTCAAGCTCTTGGTTTGCAAAGATTTCGCCCAAGAGATCTAAATCGGGATTAAGTGGATTCCTCGTCGCAAGTACAGCGTGATTTTGAAGGAAGATGTCCCAACAAGCGGGATGAAACGGGTAAACCACCTCTGTGTGAGGGCCTCTGTTAAAAGGTTATGCTTAGCCATCAATCACCATGGGTAGGAAAGGAAGTGTTCTTATCAAAAACATACCTGCTTTTATAGGCAACCACATTATCATGTGCCCGATTGATGTCGGTCCTCTCTTGACGTCTCATGTCTTCGTCCAGGGAGGGAATCGGCGTTCGAAATTCCCATCCCATTGCCCCAACAATCTCACCAACACCAGAGAGATACCATGAGCGGTTGGAATTGCTGTCAGCATTTTGCGTTCCTTGGTCCTTGTGTCTCACTAGGGTAAATCTTAGTATTTCTTCCGAGTAGAGCTTTCCCAAGTACGTACATAATTGATAGTAGCTAGTCCAGTCCACCTCCTCCCACCTCAAACGACCGCCATAGAGTTCAGCGTACACACTGAAGACTACTCCGCACAGTGCGCAATACACATCGCCCGCGAAGCTCATTTGCGGTTTGCTAATACCGTGTTGTGCAGAGCCCAGAGCCTAATTCGATGCCTTATCGTCAGTCGAGCTTGTGGAGAAATTTTTCCTAGATACAAAATGAATATCCGACGGGAGTACAAGTAAGAGTCACAATGATTTGGGGAAGGGTCTCGGACAGTCGGATACTCGACAGCAAGGGACACATCAAGGCAACGCAGCGCTCCTGCGAAAGAGTGGCAAAAGCCTGACGTGGACGGGCCCTAAGTAGCTAAGCCTTGCTTCCTTCCGAAGGTTTGTCCAAGTACCAGTCGATGGATTAATAAGATTGCTATTTGTGCTGAAGCCTGAGGATTCCAATCCTGGTTGCATCAAGCGGTACGAATCTCGAACCATCGAACAAAGAGGTGCTGGGCTAGCCCCCTGAGGGCTGAGTCTGAAGGTGCTCAGGAGCTTATCCGTAATGGACTTATCAAGTCATCAATTTAGGCACCGTGGATGTTTGTGGATGGCGTCTACTACGCGTCAATCACCACATCCAATGTCTCATGTGACCTCCAATTCTTGGGGTAATCCTGATTTCTATCTCGATACCATTACACGTGGACATCCTCGCGAGTAACTCTCCGGACTCTTCAAGACGCCAGCATACCAGCCAAAAATAAAGAAATAAAGTGGGGTGAGATTTTTAGCGAAAATCCCCCACCCACTTTGTCCTACACGACACTCGTATACATCGTTTGAAGAAAGTTGGTTTGGAACATAATACTCAGTACTTTAGTGGTATGTAATGTATTTCCATTTGCGAAGATCTGCACTTGTTCTTATTTTGCCACGCACTAATCTTAGCGATTCACCACCCTAGCCCCATGAGGTATAGAGTAAGTTCAGCCCAATGAATACTAGCGTTCAAAAAGCGTGCCTAGTGTCCCATGTTATAACTACCTACTTTACCGTGGTAGCTCTGAGGGATAGATCGTTGCAAATCCCCATTGATTTTTTGCGTGCACCTGATACTCATGAGGACCCAGAAATCAGCGAAACATCAATGTACCCACTCCATTCTGAGATACCTTGTGTGGCTTCTACGTTTCGCATTTCTACGCATGCCCACTCCGCCTGTTGGAACGACGCCTCATTCCTTCTTGCTGTAACATGAGCTCACGTGTTGATTGTTCCTTATGGTCATACACCCTCACATATTCCCTTGCGGGCGCTGTAACCCACTAGGCGCCCATGCTTCAAACAAACTTTGTACCGATCACTTTCACCAGCGCTTCACATCTCGCAAGCACTCGCTTGCAGCTTCTGCGCCTCATGGAGCTGGCCTCAGCTGTTGCAATCATCGTCATACCATTATCAACTACCGGCATTCATCCTTACTCTTAGTGTCATTGTATAATCTTGTCTACATGTACAGCCACAACGAATCTAACATTGAGGAGCCGAAGCCAGACAGTATCGGGTGATTCCTATTTACAATCATGTCAGCTTCCCAAAATCCTCAATCCTTCAAATAAGGTACCACTGACGCTTGACGTCGAGTCTCCTGTTCTTACCACAGGTTGCGTACGATCAGGTCCCACTCTACTTACCTTCTGAAGGAATAAGCTTAGCACTATCTTCATTAATGGCGTTTCCCGCCAATCCTAGCGTTCTTCTCACATCATCTTGACTGTTCTATCTATTTCGGTGGCACTGCTCCTGTCGAACAGCAACAGATCCTACTTCGATCCCATTCCTACAAATCATCCAGCAATTCTTCGGTAAGGAATCATGTCACTATCACCGTGATATGTCCTCTAGTCTGTTCTTTCCTCGAGGTCACTTTTGGCCTTCGACTCTGTCGTTTCAACCTACTACACTTGTTCCAAATATGCCGCAATGAGCTTTGCTCCTACTCAGGGGGATGACAACAGTCTGAATTTTGCATAGCCAGCTGTATCACATAAGTGTCAGCAGTCTTCGTAATCTTCTTGTTACAGACCCTGTCCTCTACTCATCCTTTCATCGCTATGCCCTTTCCTAATGGCGCAGCGTGTTTGTCTCGAGTATATATATACCCTACCTGGGTTGTTATTCCGTAGGGCATTATTCTTGAGATTCAATTTCTACACCAAAGCCTAGAACATCGCACTATCTCTATCTCTATCAGCATGAAATTATCAGTGTTATCGATCATCTGCGTCTTCCCGCTTTATACCTTTGCCCAACTCGCTCAGACGCTCACAGACGATGGGCAAGGGAATAGCATATACGTTCCTACTGCTGGGTCTACTTCTGCCGTCGCGGCGCCGGCAGCTACCCCAACTCTCGTTTACAACTGCTTACAGATGCCTCTAATATGCGAGAATGTCGCCGCATATGCAAACGATAACGGGGGAACAAATGGCGACCTACCAAACCAACAAGTGCTACTCTACTACGATCCAGACAACACCAACAAGGACAAGCGTCGCGGCGTTGCCTGTGGATGTTTCGAGCACGACACTTGCAATACCGCAACTGCTAATGGCAAAAGCTCCGGATCCAAAGTGACCGACATTGCTACTGCATCTCCACGGACGAATACTTTTACCTCAATCTCACCGGGAGCAACAAATATTATCCTAGCAGGCGTTAACCCAGGCACCTCCCCCAGAGTTCCGTTAAACGGCATCCCCGGGCGATTTTTCGGCCAGGGTACTGCATTCAGCTGCGATGGTAAGAAGTCCACCCTCGGCGTCAGCGAAATCTGAGTTTACTAGTCCAATGATTGTTAATTCAGGTGGCTAATTGTTGTGTCAACAGAATTCCCTGCCGCTCCGTACGTACCTTCAGCAAAGTCACAGGCTTGTTCATTTCACTAACAGACATAGCTTCATTCAAGGCGGCACTAATGCCAAAACTATCTGTGCTGTAAGTGTCCCCTTTCCATTTATGCTGTCTTAGTTATATCAGTGATATCCGGTAGTCTGTGAAGCAGCCTTTACTGATCGACTATTACAGCTATCGAATTGGAGAGTATTTCAAGCCGCTGATCCCGTTAAGGGCGCGGGTAAATGGCCTTTGGACGCTAGATCTGGTGTTAACCAAGAGCAAGACTGGCAGGCTCAAGCCCATGCATTCCTTAGAGTAAGACCAAGCCCTACTCCATGGATTTAACTGAATCAGATCATCTAACAAGTATCTTAGGAGATACTCGACATAGGACCAAGCAAAGGTCGCAACCCCAAAAAAAATTGGAACACAGTCTATCCCTTCGTCCTTTCAACCGCTGTGCAGAGCGATCTAAACACCAAAGCATGGCTTGTCACCAACGGTATAGCAACGAAAACAGTAACCAAACGGGATGCCGTCTCTGCCACCACCACTGCGGTTGACTCACATACTACATATGTGGTGTCTGGGAACGAATATGCCGATGAGATGCAACTCCGCGCCATTGCTTTGCAAAAACGCTATAAAGGCAGAATCCAGTCAGACCGCGTGGCCAGATCTTTGACCACCCCGCCGGCGCGATTAGCAGCTCGTCAAGTTTCCCCCGCAGCTGCCTTAATAACTCCGCCGGCGCGATTAGCAGCTCGTCAAGGTGGCGCGGCAGCTCCCAGCTGCACCTGGGGCTACGAAATAAGCGGCGCCGAAGATATCGAAGTCGGAGATCTCGGATTCGATCCTCCGCTCGACGCAGACCTGTCCACACCTCAATGCAGCCCTGCCGGAGTCCCTCTGAGTGACCTCCAAGCCGTTATCGACACCCTGGACGGTAACGGCGACGATGGCTATATGTTCGACAACTGCTGCGGCGGAGGTGCCGTCAGCTGCCTGCAGCAAGGCACAAGCGGCCTTGCCGCAGTCGATCTCTGCGGTGGCACAGAACTTGAGTGTATCGGGTGTGCGCAATTGGCAAACTACCTCCAAGGAATGGCAAGCTCTTGTAACTCGAACGGCCAAGTCGGTGGGTCGCAAGAGATAAATGAGGCTAACAGCTTGACTGTTTCAATCAACCTCAATGCCTCTGGCTAGCCGCAATATCTACCAACCAGTTGAGGGAGACCCTAGCAAGATGGGATTTCAGAGTAGCATTTTTGGGGTTTTGGATAGGGGATTCCGGCGTTGTTATATTTGTTTTTGTTTTTGTTCAGCTTTCGGCCCGTACGGACCATCCTCGATTTCCAATGTTTTGAGTATGATATTCTAGCGCCGCTGCTTTCTCGGTTATTGCGATTTATACGGATCATCATTCCTTTAAAGACTTATGTATGTTTTTCAGCACCATGATATCATTATATAACCGCATCTACTAGACCATCAGAGGGTGCAGAAAGTTATTATTCAACTACCAACAGCCAAGTATGCCAGGTCACAGAGCGACGATTGAAGTATGAAAGTTCAACACTGACCAATGTCAAGTTTCCCTCTGTCCAACTCTTTTTGTCGCACAAGCTTTGCAACCGATCTCGATTCAGTGCTTGTATTATTTCAAGCAAATGATGAATTCAGCTGTTCATCCAGACACCTTTACAGAAATCGATTATTGTTTACTGGCTTCTAGAACCCCTGAGGCACGACATCACTCCTCGTCCAAAGTGGATTTTGTTGAAATATGCTATAGATACCTGAATAGGATTGTTCCAGAGCGTGTTCACATTTTGGCCGATTCGTCAATCAACAGGTTATGGGCCCGGAGGGCGCGTTGGACGTCACAAAAATAAGGCGGGTGCTGACAAATGCACTTCGAGCTTCACTGTTCGAATCCGTTCGCTGTCAACTCCAAAGGGATGTATATGATGACATAATTAATCACACTTTCGAAAAACAACCATGGCAACCGGAGTACGATGTGCGCACGACATGGGAGGGGAGTGTTGAAATATGTTATGACATAATTACTCACACATCTGTAACCACCATGGCAATCGGTAGAAAGGGTATGCATAACATGGGGGAGTGTTGAAATATGCTATAGATACCTGAATAGGATTGTTCCAAAGTGTGTTCACATTTTGGCCGATTCTCTGGAGTACCACCTGCACTTTATGTCCCCGATTCAAACAACACCCTACCTACTTCCTTTCAACCCCTACAAGAGCACACCTACTCAACAAAATTTACTTATCCGACCCTTGAAAAGTGTTTTTCTTTGGCACTTGAATGTGAGTTTGGGGCTTCTTGGGATTTTGAGGATTGGAGGGGATGAGGAGTTTTGATGTGGATATTAGGGATTCAGGAAGGGTTCGAAGGCGTGGAGAAGGAAAGAGGCAGAGAAGGGGGGAGAGAGAGAGTGTGTGGATTCCGGGATACGGACGTATTGTTCGTGTGCAGAATAGTTGGTTGCAGATCCTTCTTTCGAGTTCAAAAACTCGCAGGAACCAGTAGAATCAGCTTAATTGATCTTTGTAGATTGTCTTTATGTAAGACGATATGTATGCATTGAACTGTGTTTTTGAACGTCGAGTACCAAACTTCATGATCTTTAAGGCTTTTCATCAAATTCTGAAATTTTAAATTGAGTTTAACGATTTTTGCATGCTAAATCACATTTACAGCGCTGAGCAAAATACACATGTAAATTCATAAAAATCAGATGTAAGATGTTGTGTAAAGCATGTTAAAGCTATTCATGACATAAGAAATCAGTTACAAGCTGCAGTAGAGTTAGTCGCATTGTGCTACTCACTGACTTGACCTTTTAAGATTTTACTCGTTTCCAAGAGGCCCCTCGAGCAAATTTCTAGCATCTGCCCAACCATTGTTGCACACGACGATAAAGTGTAGAGTAAGGAGGTTGAGAAGAACAACGCGATCCAAATCCTCAAACCACAACCGCCCCCCCCACCTCAAAAGCACATCAATCCAATACATAGCCCCCGCCCTTATCGCCCTTTTCCATCCCAACAAAAAAAGCGACCATAAACGCTGCCGTTGGATCAAACGTCCGAGCGTTCCAGCTGCGTTGATAATTAATTTGAGATGGATGATTTGCACCAATTGACTGATGAAGGGAAGCGTATTTACAAGGAGAGACAAGATCTCTAGACTTTCCATCTATGAATAAAGAGATTCACTCCACCCATCCATCTCCTCATTTCACACACTTCATCGTCGCTTGCTTTTGAATAAACGAGGCGTAGGGGGGTGGGGAGGCATGGTGGTTTAATTGGGTTTGAGCAAAGGAAGAGACGAAGGGAAGAGATCGAGAAGAGATGCAAGGGAAGAGATGGGTTCTGCTGTGCATTATTGATCATTTTAGCCGTGAGATACAGGAGCAGTGTGTGTGGGAATCGATACATGTATATATCACTTCATCTTATCACTCGGATGAACGTTCTCCGTCGATGTAGCTTTGGCCAATAGATGAGAGCATCTGACCCCCGAATGAGCTTCTCCAAGATGCGCGTGCCGCAACAAACATCTACGTTGTTCCAACGTTGCGCTACCGCTTCCAGGCATGAGCAACAGAAGAGCTACCCTACATCCTCCCAACCAGGAAAAGAGAAAGGATGCGACTATCGATCTGAAAGCTACTTTAACCGACAACAAATTCCTTGTTGGCTTTGGATGGGTATCTTATTGCACACATAAAATTCGCGTAATCCAAATGCCATCTACAATACGCTGCTCATAGCCCAAGGTGTCGCATACACACCTTCCCATACCCCCTCAGTCCCCATGTACATACACTCCGCCTGCCGCTACAGCCTCAGTCACTCATCTCCCCGCCACTTGCCCTCGTCTTAAGATGTCTTCTCACCTTCCAGACTTTCGCCCCCTGACTCTTCACCTCTCTTCCATCTACCACCTTCGCCCACGGAACCCCTTTCGCCCATTCTTTTACCTCATAAGGCGTCAACCGTTCTGGCTCCCCCTTCTCATCCTTCCTCCTCCGCCTCCTCGCTGCCGCCGCCACGAGTTCCTCTCGGTACGCCCAGATGGGAGTATCCAACTTCCCTCTTACGAGGACGATCTTCGTGTTCTTTTCGTGGAGGGATTGGAGAGTGGATTGGGGGATGGGGGTAATGAGGTGGAGGGTTTTGGACTTAGTGTCAATGCCGCGGATTAGAGCTTGGCCTAGAGACTGGGATTTTGATGGATCTAGGGGGGTAGAGAAGCCGGTGTTGGGGGCCAGGTAGGGGAGACCGTCGGGAGTGCGAGAGACGGAGGGGTGCTGAAGGTAGGTGCTGGAGGGTTTGGGCTTTCTGGTCGGTTTTGGGTGATTAGAAAAGTGGTTTCTGGATTTTCGCGTGGAAGGACGGAAGCTGTCTTGGAAGTTGGAGATGCTGCTGGCGTCTGAGTCGTCGTCGTCGTCGCTTGGCAAATCCAGTCGAGGATGAAAACCTGGGTTATCTTGAACGCCCATGGCATCGCTCGGATCCTGTACGCCTTCCGCAGCTTGCTCATCTCCGTTGCGAACCCCATTCGAGCCTTGGATGTCAAAACCGCCGTCCTCGCTTCTGTTGACCGAGATTGCCGAATCGTCTTCAATAGCTATCAGCCCAACCACGCAGCCGGCTAGAATATCCATAATGTTTTCCGGATCTTGCTCCTCACCAAGGATCATGATGCCAAATATCGCCTGTGAAGGACCAGCATAACGCACACACAAAGGAGCGGTCTCATTTAGAGGACTAGCATTCCATCGAAGATTGCCACCTTCAGGCTCATTGAGGTGAAAGTACGAGAGAGCCTGCATTATTCGGAGATCTGCGGCAGTGCGAGTCGTAAACTCAGATGGCTGAGACGACAACGTGTGAAATGGCGTTTTGGCCCTGTCGGCGGCCTCGACGAGTGAGTCTACCACCTCAGCTGGCCCGAGGGTACTCGTATAAACAATATTTGTAAAGTCCATGCAGTGTATGAATGCTTGCAAAACCTCAAGACCACTACCCTGAATCCAACCGGAGCAATTAACGATTAGTGGACAGGAAGGGTATAATCTCAACATTCGTCGATAGTGATTCCAGAGATCCAACGCACATCGCAGATAATGATCAGGGTCATCCTTTGGAGTTACAGCACCTATGTGATGAGCCCTGATCAACTGATCTCCATTCCAAAAACTTGGTGTAGGGTGAGTGAAAGGAGGTCCAAAGTTGCAGGATTGTAGTTGGATTAGAGAGATCTCGCCCGGAGGCGAAAATTCTGGTTGACCTGGGTCGAGGTCTAGAAACACTACACGGTCACATCCTCGTAAAGCACTATCGGACTGGGACCGGACAGAGATCCTGGTAAGCATAGAATTGGCTAGAATACGGCAGAACGTGGACTTTCCAGAGCTTTTAGGCCCACACATCATGATGGCGACTGGCCGAGGGCTTTCAACTGACAGTAGCTTAGCCATCATCACTCCCCAATCAAGAGATGGCTCGATAATGTGCAAAGGCCTTTTGTATGGATCGTCTGCTGAAGACTTGAGCTGTAAACCAAGTTAAGCACATTGAAATTCTCAATTGAAAGGTACCAAACATACAAACACAAATGACCGCTGCAATCGGTTGACCGTCCTAGGGTCGACGCTAACGCCAAAGGCATGCTTGTGATTCCATACTCGGCCAAACTTGGGCGAAAGCTGTTTTAGTAATCGAATGCGACTGGTACATGAGATTACTGTTATCTCTGCCGGTAGGTTCTGCGGTCCATAAGGGTTCGGGATAGCACGAATTGATGGAAGGGAATGTGTTGATGGTGCGTATACTCTATGCAGCCTCGAGCTTACATGTAGCACAGCACCTGCGATATTGACAGCTCCTTTTCTTACCCAAACATCATACTGACCAACCAAAGTCAGACTCTGCTGACACATTAGGTTTGATCAATAGGTAAATCATGGAACACCCACATCTTTTGGAAAGAGCGATACCGTCCATTCTTCATGCGTTTCCCCTATAACATTGTTCTTATTAGGAACAAAGTCTGAGAGCTGCTTCTTCGGTGCTTCGCTTCGTATTATGATTTCGGACCCAGAACTAAACACGGTTTTCTAGCATGTTCGGTCTACAAGGACATTCTTGACTTACTCGCTGTCCCCAATCCTACTCTCTTCGGAGCCGCTGCCTTGCCAGTCTTCCAATTCTTTCTCTCCGTGTGGAACCTGGGTATCATAGTAACTCGTAGAAGCTTTGTATTTGTCTGGTGCCTCCTCCAGGTCAACATTAATTGGGGATTCTTGGGTGCCAGTGGATTGAAAAGAACTTTGGGAACGCTGGGGCACGGGCAGAGGTCGAAGTCTAACTCTCGACTTGTGCCTCTTCTTCAAGGGATTTGGTTCCGAGGGTTGCACTCGGGGTTCAACTTTCTGCTTTTTCGCTGGTGGGGGCACGCCATTATTCTCCTTGTCCTGGTCTGGTGGTAGAGTATGCGGAGAAACGTTTGTATGTGTGGCTTTACTAAATGAACTATGCTTTGCTTTCCACGCCGCGATAGCGCTCACAGGTCCTTGACCCCAGTCAGACAATAACGATTATGGAGGAAACTCAAGACAAAGATATATACCAGATGCTGGCACATCAGCCTGCCTTTCAACCATTACACAACAATTCAGGCTTACCAGTTTTGTTCCATACGTATACAGAAGCTTGGAAGAATTTATCTGGATTCTGTCTGTCGAAAGTTGCTTTTTGGCAGGCAGTCGGGACTTGAAGATGAGCACCTAAACCTTAAATTCTTAGCGTCATCTCAAAGCGTGGGGAAAGCTAAGCCCTACTGTTATCTTAGCTCATCGCGCTTACTAAGTCATTTGTCTACCCTCATGAAGTAAAGAGAACGGATCATAAGTCATGCATAGAGGCGGAAAGTTTTGTTTGTATTGGCTATGTGCCGCTGTAGTAAATTGCAGCCAAGAGATGGGATAGAAGTGGGAGCTGGCCAAAATAAATAAAACTTTGCGCTTCTATGCATGGCTTATGACCCATTCTCTTACCTCATTCAGTTTACGCATTTGTTCCTACGATTCTTAAATCTTATCTAGGCCTTTTAATAGCCTATTTTGAACTTAAAGTGCTTCGTCTTTGATGGAACATTTGATATTGTGGCTTTTTGGATGTTCAGCACCGTCAACCCCATCTCAAGTTCATTTCTACCTTTTCGGTTCAGCATTTTACTGTTCACACAGAGTGTTGCAAACAGAAAACTTTTAGACGGATCTCATGTAAGATTGGTTGCGGCGGAGACATGTAGGACAAAAAAATAAGATATGAATAGCATAACGGCAATCGGGAAAGCTAGAGCGTTTTCCATTCAAACATAAAGCCACGGATGACATCCTGAATCATTACGTTGGCTTTCTATGAAAGAACTTCATACGGGAGAGAGGGAAAGCAAGGAAAATAGAGGGGCTAAAGTCAAAGAATATAACGGAAGAGAGCGAGCAAAAGGAGCGCGGTTTGACCACTGCTTTCACATCTACGCCCGGTCGAATTTCCTCGATGAGAAGACTCGAAGTTTTGGATAATTGTGAGTACGACATAAATACCAAAACAACGTTCGGGAAGAAAGTATAAATGGAAAACGTCTGAACCGCGAATAGTAACAAACGACTAGCGACGCTCTCTCCGGACATCAGTCTCAATGATGGTATTTGGACGATTAAAACGAAAGCAAGAGTAAACGCAATTGTTCCGCAAACTAATCTACTAATATCCTCTTCTGGGTTGTGCCCTATGAATCGTGTCAGTCGATCAAAGTCCTCCCAAGATCCCATCTATTTTACACTTACCCCTTTTGGCATTTATGGCAACTTTCATCCTTTAGGAACACATGTCCATGTGTGTAGCAAACCTTCTGATGGGCCGAGCAGTACCGAGTCCTGCCACTACCTCCAGGACGACAATTACCCTTATATCTTTTGGGGCAGTGGTGAGTACTGGTTGCGCCGAGTCTTGGCATTGTGGGTATAAGTATTAATTGGATTGAGACGGCTAGTTCTTGGTGATGATGTTAGGCAGTGATGGATTTTTTTACCTAGGACAAGTGAGGGAAAGGAGGGAGGTTTTCTCAGCTCCGCTGCACAAAGGGTAGAGGATTCCCTGTTCTTGAGATTAGCACTGCAAGCGGTTAATGTTTGAGTATTCCATTCTTATTTATTTTCGGATGCAGGTATATTGGTTGTTCTCGAACTTAACAACTACTAAGCCACATTTGTCTCCCTCTATCCAGATTTATTGATTGCCCATTCTGCAATTTCAGCTCGTCCCATTCTTTGAGAAAGTCAAGGATCTCTTTGTAAGCCTCATTGCTGTTTATCCCGGAAATAGCAGCCTGGAAGAGCCTCCTGGCTAATCGATATTGTGCCATATATGTGTATCTTAGTATTTTCGAGCCAACAACATCCTCAAAAGTGCGTTTGATTTCTTGGAGGTTGGCAGTAGGGGGTATATCGTTGGCATGCTTCTCGTCTTCGTCGATCTCGTCGTCCCAACCCCAGAGCCAGAAGGGGGGAGCGCAAGACATGAAAATTGGAGCGAACACAGCGCTATCCCAGTCTAAGATCCCAGAAATGGTAACTTGCGGTTCGAGGCTTAGTAGAATGTTTCGCGGCTCTAGATCCAGGTGACATAAAACATTGTTATCATCGTCAAAGTAACCCAATTGGTCCATTTCCCGTGCCACAGCTAGAAGGCTGATCATCAGATCGACAGTGAGATCGTCGCTCGCGTCCAAGCTTCGTGCGTCAGCTATCCAACGATTGAACTGTATTTCCAGCATTCCGAGAGTGGTTTCACTTCCAGGTACATCCGCAGATCGACAGTTGATCTTAGGGGCTGGATTGAATACGTCTCCAACATCGAATTGAACAACCTTGAAATCCTGATCTTGGATCGACTCGGTACTATTCTCGATTAGACCAGCGACCGGGCTGCTATGAGAGTGCAAGTCTAGCAGTAGGCGTCCCCACTGTGCAGCAACACTGCATTTCTGCCGATTATTTAGATCAGGATAGACTAGACGCAGACTGGCTCCAGGAAGTCGATTCTGAATCATATAGTGTTTACCCAGCGCGTTGTTGCTCGTTAGATCGAAGGCGATCACTTCCGGTACTGGAAATTTAGTTTTCTGGCGAACAAAATGGAGTGTGGCAAGTTCGCGATCAACACGTTCATCAGGGAAGCGTGGAACACGAAGAATAAGACGAGCCGGATTGATGGGATCAGTCCCAAAAACGTTAATGCCGATGATTCGGTTGTAAGAACCACCTTTCAACCGTTCAATGGTATATTTCTGGTAGAGAGTCGGCCAGAGATCATGGCATAGCTGGAGAACTTGTGATTGAAACGTCTCGTACGGCTCATGTGAGTACACAAGGGTAGAACTGTCTGAGACACCTGTTCGGCTTGAGTCGCTTGAGTAGACTGACTCGCCATCCGAATCGCATTCTAACCCGTGTTCCGACGTAATCTTCAATGCCTCCAGCGGAGAGTTGAGTGGAGAGCTCATCGTTACCGTGATCTAAACAAGAAAATGTTGAGTAAAGAGTAAGTGAGAGGAAAATATTGAGAACATTTTGATTGAAGGTGAACATTGGCCGTTTGCGGAAAAGGGACATTTTCGGAAAGTGTGAGATCTCAACAACGCGTGCGTTTGCCGCGGTTTAAGGACATGCAATACTGTAACATAGCACCGGGTAATAACAAAGGCCATGTTAGACGTATAGCACAGATGAGCGGCGAATGATACTAATGTGGGCAAGCAGTAGCGAAGCCGAAGCCGAAGCCGAAGCCGTAGCAGCAGGTTTGATTTCGAGGCAACATGGGGAGATGAGAGGACTCATGCATATCTCTACAGACCTGCGAGGTCTAGTAATGGGACCGAAAGCGATGTGTCGCGTGTCGCGCCTAAAATACCATACCTTAACTACTTTAGCACTCCCGTCTTAGGGTACTGTAAAACTAGCTTCCGTGATTAATCGCGAAAAACTTCCCCGAACATGGGCTTTTCGAGGATTGTTCCAAATCATAGTTTCCAACGTTTCTAGCTCCTGGGTTGGAAGGGCTGGTCATGTCAGGCGTGAAACAGTTTAAAAAGGTCCCAAATGGTAAAATATCCTCAAAGCCTCTGAAAGCGCAACCACCCCCGAGACCATTCCTGAGCGCCGAGTTTGTCCAGGATACGTCGGACGAAGATCTAGAGAAGAACGTGTCCAACATCGAACGAAGTCCTAGCCCAGCCCCAAAAAGGCTAGTCTCTGTCCGGAAGGTCCAGGATGAAGCCCTGATTGCTACACCTAAGCCGAAATCTACAGGGCCGACAGAAAAGAACTCTAAGAAGACGAAGACGAAGTCAAAGCCGAAGCCGAAAAGTCCAAGTCCCCCCAGCACAGACTCTAGTGCCACTCAGAGCGACGAGGACGATGAGAGCGGTACTAGCAGTCAGAGCGAAGGCGAAACAGACAACAGCAGTGAGAGCCTAGCGCAAGCCCCAAAACAACAGAAGCCGAAGTGTGAACTCCAGCTGCTTCTCAAGATTACTGGCTGATAGAAGACAGAGTTCAACAACCACCTCCAGCTACACCAGCACCGATTGTGTATAAGCCACCTCCGGGCTTTGAGACAGCATCAATAGTAGCCGCAACGTCCTCAGATCTGGCAGATCTTTTCGCGCACTCACATTTACAAGGAAAGCAGTTATGGCATATTACTGTTCCAAGCACAGTACCTATCGATTCGATCACAGAGGTAGCAGCCGAGAGCGTACAAAATGGAAAACCCGTCCTTTCACACAACGGTTCGGACTACGGTTTGGTTCCAGAAGTAGAGGGTGAGAATGGTAAGGAAACACTGTTGCTACCAAACTCGAAGAGCCAAGATTATAGAGATGCGAACACAAAGATTGTTAGGACCTTGCATCTCCAGCAGATGGTTCAGCTGCCGAGCTTTTCACATAGATCTGGATTGCCGAATGGTGTTACGAAACCGCCAAATACATACAAGAAAGTAGTACGTCAACAACCAGAAGGACTGAGAATGCGATATCGGCCATTTGGTGATTCGGGGGGTTCGTTATCGGAGAGTTCAGATGAAACTCCCCAATTCCGCGTTCCAGCTGTCATCGAGGCACCGCACCAATCAGAGACAAGCAAACATAATACTGCGAATGATGATGGCCGTAATGACTGGAAATCATCTTCACAATCGATTCCAAACCGTCTTGAGACGCCAAAGAAATCTAAGAAAAGGGATCATGATGCAGCCATTGGCGAGAAACATGATAATCATAAATCAGCTGCTAAATCGAAGAAGAGAAAAACCCACAAAGCTAACAGTGAGGAATCTAATCATCAAGAATCACCTGTAGTCTCAAAGCAGGGCAAGCCGCAGCCCGAAGCAGCTATCGATTCTCGACGTACAAAATCGAACAGACACAGCCCAACCAAAACGACCATGGCAGTACGTAGCTCTCCCGAAAAGCCTCGGAAACCGCAAAGCGATCCGGACACATCGCCTATCACCACACGAAATCGTCCACCAGAACCTGAAGAACCAGAAGAACCAGAAGAACCAAAAGCCAACCTCAAAGTATATGAACCCCGGCAAAACCAACGAGAAAAAGAAAGCGCCAAAGCCACTCTTAAATCCCACAACTCAGAAACCCCCTCCAAACCAGCTCAACTGAAACCACAACGAAGCAACGAAGAAAAGCGCCAACGAAAAGAAGCCAAACGGCGCCGCCACGAAGCCCGAGAAAGCGCTCTCAAAGACCAAGAAAACCACCCTGAAATTTCTAGCTGTTAGCGCCCAGCCCCCTCCAACGCCGAAAAGAAGCCTGCTAAACTGCCTAAGAAGGAGCATAAAAAGTCGAAGAAAGCGAAGCGAGACGCGCTATTGGATGCAAGATGGGGGACGGAGAACGAGTATGCCGGGGCCACGGAGACGGAGTGGGATCAGTGGGACCAGTGTGCGGGTACGCTTGAGGATGATATGGAGGCGTGTAGGAATGGGGATTATCATTTGGTTGGGGGAATGTATGGGGATTTTTGGGGGGAGGTGGTGCTATTCGGGGTAGAGGTAAAGGGGGGAGAGAGGTTGAGGGTGGCTTTTGTATGGACATCTTTACATCTCCAAGGGCTTGTCAAGGGAGTCGAATAAATATTCTTATGAGCGAAAAACCTCTATCTATTGATATTTCTATCCCGTCTTTCTTGTCTTCTATCTAAGGTACGTTTTCCTTCTTTCTAAACCCACAATTCCTCAACTCTACCCCTTCACCAAAAGACTCCTCCCGCTCATCTCCGCCGGCTGCCCCAACCCCATAACCTCCAAAACCGTCGGCGCCACATCCCCCAGCACCCCCCCCCCCCCCCTCAAACTCCACCCCTGCGGCGCATTTGCCATAACAAACGGTACCCTATTCGTCGTATGGCTCGTCTTGGGTTTCCCCTGCTCATTCAACATCTCCTCCGCATTGCCGTGGTCGGACGTCACAAACAACACATACCCCTCCTGCTTGCAGCACTCGTAGACTTGGCCGATGGCCTTGTCGGTGGCGGCGACGCCTTCGATGGCGGCTTTGTAGACGCCGGTGTGGCCGACCATGTCCGGGGGTGCGAAGTTGTTCATTAGGAACTCGTACTTGCCTTCTTTGATTCTTTCGCAGAGTCTATCGGCGACGCCGGCGGCGCTCATTTTTGGGTCCAGGTCGTATGTTGCTACTTTGGGACTTGGTATCATTTCCCTCTCTTCTCCTGGAAACTGTTTCTCCACGCCGCCATTAAAGAAAAACGTTACATGCGCGTACTTTTCGGTCTCAGCTACGTGACATTGTTTGATGTCTTTTGAACCCAAATATTCAGCCAGCACATTGCCCATGTGTTGTGGTCTAAAGGCGATGTTGAAGGGGTATGACACGTTGTATTGGGTCATCGTTGTTATGGAGATGTCTTTAGGGTAAGGGAAGGAGGGTTTCGGGGAGCGGTCAACGCCGCCAAGGAGTTGGGTGACTTCGCGGACGCGGTCGGAACGATAATTGAAGAAGAAAAGAGTGTCATTGTCTGGGGAGAATTTCAGTAACCTTGCGGTTAGGATGAACTTCATGGATCTGGTCTTACCTTGAACTCGGGCCTCCTTCCCGCCTACGATGATAGGCTTGAGAAACTCGTCATTTTCTCCCTTGGAATACCTCTCTTCTATCGTGGCTACAGGGTCCGTACTTTCCTCACCTTCCCCAGCGACGACGCCTTTCATTCCAATTTCGACTCTGTCCCAGCGTTTATCGCGGTCCATGATATAATAGCGACCAACCACGGTGGCGATTTGGCCAATTTCTAGCTCTTTAAGTTTAGCAAGCAATTCTTTCATGTAGCCGGCGCCAGACTGAGGATCGGTATCTCTGCCGTCGCCGAAGAAGTGGATGAAGACTTTAGGGACTTTTATCTCTTTAGCCAGCTGCAAAAGAGCGAAGAGGTGTTTGATATGCGAATGAACTCCGCCGTCCGAAACCAGCCCTAGTAAATGTAATCTTCCATTTCCATCTACAGCTCGCTGAAATGAATCCGTAAGAGTCTTGACTTTATGAAGTTCTCCTTTCTTGATTGTTTGATCGATGCGGACCACGTCCTGCCATACAACTCTTCCGGCGCCGATATTCAGATGACCAACTTCACTATTACCCATGAGACCTTCTGGTAGACCGACTGCTAGGGAGGAAGCTTCTAGCTCGGTGTAGCCTTGTGCTGTCTTAGATTGCTTAGCTGAGAATCTGTCCATGACGGGGGTTTCGGCGGCAGCAATTGCGTCGCCATCTTTAGGAGATTTTTCGGTGGGTATACCCCATCCGTCGATGACGACTAGACAGACGGTCAGGCAGCTTTCCATGGGCTTCAATAGTGGTCACTCACTCAGTACCGCCTTCTGCTGTACTTTGACCATGTTGATTATATTCGTTCAGCGAGATATTACCTCAACGTGTATATCTATGGGAAGAGATCGCTCGAACAAATCGACCGGGAATAGATAATTATTTCTAAAATTCTTTTTGCTTTTGATTTAGACGCGATACTCGGCCAATTGACTTTATTAAGGGGAAAGGGAACGGTTGTGGTGGGGGTTGGTGGGGCATGTCAGAGAGTGCCTGAAGCGCGTCACCTCATCGGCAATCATCAAGACCGCCAACAACACCGGAGGCAGTAGAATTTCAAGGCCGCTCAGAAACACAACCATGACCGCCTTCTCTCCATAGCAGTTGTATACAATGCCATCGGCTACGCCATCCGTTCCGCCCCTGGCAGCTACATCAACTCTCCCACCACCTTCCACTTTCGACATCCTCCCACCCCTTCATGTTATCCTCTCACGCCTCCTTTTACCCTCTCCGCAGTTTCCCGCCGGAGTAGTGCCGGCTACATCGCCAGGTGTAGATTCATCAACAGCCAACACCGACTACCTAGCCCCCAAACACCTTGGAACGGCTACTTCAGAAGTGAAAAACAAAATCCAAAAGGCGCGAGTGGCGGTCCAGGGGCTGCCGGACATGGAGAGGACGGTTAACGAGCAGGAGGTGGAGATTGAGGGATTGGAGAGAGAGGCTGACAGGCTAAGAGGGGTGATTAGAGGCTTAGCGGAGGCGGCGAGGGCGGCAAGTGTCGAAGGAGATAAGTAGCAGGATTGGGATTCGTCTCCACAAAGTACAGTCACTTGCGTAATTGTAAGAGGCGGACTACGAAGTAGATACCCTGATTGACTGTTGGGTATTCCGCTCGGTTAAGCTGAAGCGGAAGCGGTCTCGACATGTCGATGCGCTATGGTTGAATGATCCGTTGTACAAAATCTCAAGAACCGTGAAACAGGAGCGCTATGCATTGCGTTGAAGCAGACCGAAGGATTCAACCAATCCTTTCTTCCCCGCCCTTTCCTCTTAATAACGCCTAGCCATGACCCATTGCCGATATGTGTGGAACATATAGCATGCAAAATACCACCTAAACCGGAAACCCCATATTTGTCTATACTGGGAGGGGGAAGCTGCCTGCCCAAGCGGCGATCTCCTTCTTCATCTCGTTGATCTCTGTGACTTCACCACCAGCGACCTTCGCTTTGAAGTCTTTCAATCTGTTCGCATCTTTCGGGAGCTTCGCCTGAACATCTTTGCAGATGCCAATGCATTTGTCGATGTAATTTGCGATCCTCTTGAAGTCCTCCTCGCCCATACCACGGGTGGACATTGCTGGTGCACCAATACGGATACCGTAGGGCGTAAGGGCTGATTTATCCCCTGGAATGGCGTTCTTATTGCAAGCGATGTTCACTTGTTCTAAGACAGCTTCCACACGGGCGCCATCCAGACTCTTTGGTCTGAGGTCGAGTAATACCATGTGGCTGTCTGTGCCATCTGCGACGAGTTTATATCCTAGGCGCTTGAATTCAACTTCTAGTGCTTTGGCATTTTTGATGACCAGTTGCTGATATTGTTTGAACTCTGGTGTTGTCGCCTGTTTCAGCGCTACAGCAAGCGCGGTAATGGTATGATTGTGAGGGCCACCTTGGTGGCCGGGAAACACCGAGAAGTTGATTGGTCCCTCTAGGTCGTACAGTGTTTCTTTGCCAGTCTTCGGATCTGACTTTCTTACGCCCTTTCGGAAGAATATCATTGCACCTCGAGGACCGCGCAGCGACTTGTGCGTTGTAGTGGTTACGATATCGGCATGTTCGAAAGGGGAAGGAATGACGCCTGCTGAGATGAGTCCAGAGATATGGGCCATATCTACGACAAGATATGCGCCGCACAAATCTGCGATTTCGCGCATCCGTTTGTAGTCAATCAATCGGCAGTAGGCAGAAGTTCCAGCGACGAGCACTTTTGGGCGATACATCAGAGCATTTTCTTCTAGCATCTCGTAGTCGATTATTCCGGTTTCGAGATCTACTCTGTAAGGAAAGGTTTCAAAATACGTGGAGACGGCAGAGATTCTGGGGTTGTCAGCCAAAGCCGTTTGTACTATCTATAGGAGACCTTACTTCTTTTGCGGTGTCTGGTAGCCATGACTTAAATGACCTTGAACCCGTATTAGAACTGCAGGTTTCTGGGACAGTGCATCATTATATACCTCCATGTGGTAGATCCAGCCCCATCAACCTATCGTGCGGCCTCATGATAGCTTGATATACCTGCAGGTTTGCAGGGCTTCCACTCAACGTCTGAACATTAACGCCCCATTTCTTTGCATCCAAACCAAATGCTTCTAGAGCGCGGGCCTGGCATGTCAATTCGATCTGGTCGATGAACTCATTGCCACCGTAATACCGTGCTCCAGGATAACCTTCGGAGTACTTATTTGACATAGGCGATCCGAGAGCGTCGAATACTGCGCGGGAAGTAAAGTTTTCGGAGGCAATAAGAACGATGGATTCGCGCTGTCGCTGGATTTCATTTTTCTATCATGGAATATCAGACAAGGTCTCCAGTATATAGAGAGAAAGATGGGCCAAACCATGATGGCAGCGATGTCAGGATCTGTCTCAGTCAAGGGCTTCTCCATAATCTAATCTGTGTCAGACACTGTCCTTGATATAGTAGGAGAAGCTCACATCGCGGTGCGATGATGGGAGGGCGTATGTAGCCATGTTAACGTTGTGTCAAGCGCTGTAGCTATCGGAGGTAGGGAGTATTTATGTTCAGCTGAATAATTGAGAAAAGACGAGTGCTAATACAAGACGTCCACGGTCTTCAATCACTGAAAATGTACAATAAAGTGGCGGAAATTTTTGTAGATTCGATTTAATAGTCCCCACTTATGAAAATCATGCTTACTGTACAATGCCAATCGGATCCATTGTTCGCCGAGCCCTAAATTATCTAAACCGACTGCCGCACTGGACCCTGAGTGCCAGCCGTACGGATACTCGGGTCTGCTTTGCTTTCTGCAAACCCTAACAGCGTCATGTGATCTCCATGTTCATAGCTTCACCCTCCCTTGTTCTTCGAAAAGCGTTGGTGAATTGCCAATTCAAGCCCTCCAAAAGTCTCCAACCACGAGCAGTATCGACACGTCTATGGAGCCCTTCATCAAGTTATACAAGAGCTTTGCAGACCCCGACCTCAGTAACGGAGGAGGTTCCCTTCCGCAAGCAATTGAAAGATGAGGCCAAAAGAAACCGTGCTACTGGTGACTATGGCAATGGGGATAGCCAAGGCCCCCACAGTAACTCCAGACTAGACAAATGGGAGTTGACCGTGGGGATTGAAATCCATGCGCAACTCAACACTGAGCGCAAGTTGTTCTCTAGTAGGATCATACCATCTTCAATATGCCTAGATAGTAGCTGACCGATATCAAAGAAGCTTTAGCGTCTGACACCGAGCATACGAATTCCAATGTTAACTACTTCGATCTCGCGTTGCCGGGCAGCCAGCCGGTAGGGCACTATTATTTCCATCTTGCAGTTTCGAAAGCTGAGACCTTCGGAGATCTTCCAGAGAGCAACGCTCATACCAGCTATTCGGGCTGCCATAGCGTTTGGATGCCATGTCCAACGACGAAGTGGCTTCGACCGGAAACACTACTTCTACGCAGATCAGCCCGCAGGCTATCAGATCACGCAATACTACGGTAGCATTCAACCCCAGCCGTGCTTTCTCTGCAGACATTAACCAAAACTCAAGAACCATTCGCCAAAGATGGAAGTATCACGGTGTATGACCACGACGGTATCGCCACCGAGGATGGGCAATCGATCACGATCGACATCAAGCAGATTCAAATGGAACAAGATACTGCTAAAACAATTCAGCAACCTCCATCGAAAGCACTGCTAGACTTCAATCGCGTGGGCCGTCCGTTAATTGAAATCATTACACTCCCCCAGATCCATCATCCGCAAACCGCTGCCGCTTGCGTGAAGAAGATACAAGCCATCTTGCAGGCAGTGAATGCTGTGACGAGAGGAATGGAGTTTGGTGGATTGCGAGCCGATGTTAATGTATCTGTACGGCCTAAGATACCGACAAGCGATAAAGGCCCGAGCCATGGTTATTATGGAATTACCGGCCTAGGCCAGCGTACCGAGATCAAGAATTTAAGTAGTTTCAAGGCGGTCGAAGATGCTATTATCGCTGAACGAGATCGCCAGATAAGCGTACTTGAGTCAGGCGGAGTCATCGAGGGTGAAACTAGGGGCTGGAATCTTGGGAGTACCGAAACGAGAAAGCTGCGAGGGAAAGAAGGTGAGGTGGATTATCGTTATATGCCTGACCCTGACTTATCCCCAGTTTTCATTGGTAATGTAAGTGCAACTGGGATTAGAAGAGTAGCCTTTCAGAGCTAATCGAAGATGCCAGGATCTCATAAAACACATCACAAGGACTCTCCCCAGGCTCCCGGATAAGTCGATATCTGAGCTTGTCGAAGGTTGTGACTTGACGACGAAGGATGCGAAAACGCTCGTCGAACTGGACAATGGGGCGCGGTTGGACTATTACGACGAGGTCCTTGAACGTTTGGGCTGCTCCCCTCTAGCTATGACTGGCTCATCGACAGGCGATAAAGCCATAGAGTCACAGTTAGCTCAACAACGAAAGTTTGCTAAGACAGCGGCAAATTGGTGCGTTTCCCCAAGGCGTTCGCTTTCAAATGCAAAATTGACTGGTCCTGTGCATAGGATCCTACATGAGCTAGGTGGTCGGCTTAGTGCATCCAATACTGCTTTCTCTGATAATAGAGTTACCCCAGCAGCGATGGCTTCCATCATAGATAACTTGATAGCACTTCGAATCACTGGCAGGACTGCTAAGCAGCTGTTAACGATGGCTTTTGATGGCGAGCCTCGTGATATCAATACAATCATCAAGGCAGAGAAGTTGGAGCTGGTTCCGCTTCCACGTGAAGAATACCTGGCACTGGGACAACGCTTGATCGATGAGAATGGTGAGATGGTGCAGCAGATCAAGCAAAAGGGTCAAGTGGGCAAGCTCAAGTGGTTCGTCGGGCAGATGGTACGAAAAGGGAACGGAAAGGTCGAAGGGGCCAGAGCTGAAGCCATCTTAAGAGAACTATTAGAGTTTGAGGAATGATTGGATCGATGTCGGAGGATTACCTCGGTGACATTTGCCCAATTATCCTATCAATCCAATCAGTGCGCATAAATTTACGACGGTGCTGTGAAGCGTGGGGTACCTAAACTACGCACTGCCGTGTCAAAGTTTTGTAGATATGACCTGCACTTAGGGGAAGTTGTGAAAATGGAGACATCCCCAAAGCGCAGTCTCTCCCGATCTCTCGGGGCATCATCCCACACATCTTACGTTTTGGCGAGGCTACCAACCTCGACGTCTCGACTTAGTAACTATTAGTATATAAAATGTCTTTCCACGCCTTCTGTCCCGGCTGTAGAGGATTCACTGCAAGTCCAGTGTGTAGAAAGAAAACCCCAGCTGGCTATAAATCGATACTGGCGCATTCCCCTTGTTGTCTCCTTCAACCTTCAAGGTCGGAAATCAGAAAGATCCGTCCTTGAAATGACTTCTCCGTCAACCATACCACACAAATTCCTGTCGAACGGAAACCAACTCGGTGTTGTAGCCGTTGGCTTCTCTGGCGGCCAAGTATGTCGTTATCCTACCATAACCCGAATGCTACAACTCTACTCTCTAACATTGACTTGTTAGTGCAAAGCGGGCGTCGATGCTGCTCCATCTGCCCTAATCTCTGCCGGCCTTCTCACCCAGCTGAGCGATGACCTAGGCTACGATCTCCTACACGACAATACCGTTCACTCCTACTCATCTCTCATGCCAGCATCGGACCCTAACCATAGGAACATGAAGCGTCCCCTGGCCGTCAGTGCTGTAACACAGCGACTCAGCGAGCAAGTATATGAGCACGCCAGAGAGGGTCGCTGCGTTCTTACACTTGGTGGGGATCACTCGATCGCCATTGGCACAATATCAGGGACAGCTAAAGCTATTCGAGAACGGTTAGGTAGAGAGATGGCTGTGATATGGGTAGATGCGCATACGGATATCAACACGCCTGAGACAAGTGACAGTGGGAACATCCATGGAATGCCGGTTGCGTTCTTGACTGGCTTAGCTACAGAAGAAAGGCAGGATGTTTTCGGGTGGTTGAAGGATGACCAAAAGATTAGCTTGAACAAACTGGTCTACATTGGGCTGAGGGATGTGGATAAAGAGGAGAAGAATATTTTGAGGGAGTATGGGATCAAGGCATTCAGCATGCATGATATCGATAAGTACGGTTCCATATCGAAGCGAAGGGGCTTACGGAGCTGATACTGAGCAGATGTGGCATCGGTCGCGTGATGGAGATGGCATTAGGACATATTGGCAACGATACGCCCATTCATTTGTCATTTGATGTCGATGCGCTGGATCCGCAATGGGCGCCAAGTACTGGCACGCCGGTTCGCGGCGGCCTGACTCTACGAGAAGGCGACTACATTGCTGAATGTGTGCACGAGACTGGGAGCTTGGTTGCAATGGACTTGGTAAGCCCGTTCGCTTTTCGTTCAGCATTTGCTGACGTGAGTATACAGGTGGAAGTAAACCCATCACTGGAAGCAGTTGGCGCAGCCGAAACCATCCGAGCTGGCTGCTCCTTGATACGCTGCGCGTTGGGAGATACCCTGCTTTAACAATGTTAAGTATAGCTTCAAGAAATCGTGTCTAGCGGAAGTTAAGTTCGATCACCGTGAAATAAGTTTGCAACAACGAAGGCCCGTACCGGCTACCCAAAGCGGAGCCGTTTCCGCCCGGCTGATAAACAATATCACCGAGTTTTTTCGTCATACTGCTGTAATAATAACAATCCCCGTCAACAACAAAACGATCTAAAGTGAATTGTGATGTGCTTTTATATTCCTTATTTCCATTGTCATCGCTGGACGGCCAGCTTCTAGATTCTTTTCCAGTAAAACATACTGTATAGTAACTCAAGCTTTGCTGACAATGGCATCAATCCTACAATTCCGTCGGCTCCCGAAGCCGCTACTCGAAGCAATTGCTCGAATTCCGTGGCTGCCGTTACGAGCACCGCCGTTACAGCAAACACGTGGGCTAGCTACCGCCGACCTCTCTGACCTCGATGCTAGTAAAGGCGACCGTGAACGCGTGGTTATCCTTGGTTCAGGTTGGGCAGGTCAATCTGCATATTCCCCAGTTAGAACGATAATCAATTGATACTGTACAGGCTATGTTCTCTCCAGGCGGTTGTCAGCCAAGAAATACCAAGCTGTGGTTGTCTCTCCACGGTCCTATTTTGTTTTCACGCCTCTCCTAAACTCCACTTCTGTTGGCACTCTTGAGTTTCGAACCGCCCTGGAGCCTATCCGTTCCAAGAGTAAGCCCAATGTTGAGTTTATGCAAGGGTGGGCCGACGACGTGGATTTCAACCGCAAAAGAGTCACAGTCGAAGAGAATGTAGCGGATATGCACAAGACTATGACCGAGGTCGAAAGCAATATTAAGGATTACAGTGCAGAATACTCGAAGGCGAAAAAGAGGGATAAGAGGGAACAGAGCAAGCAGGGAAGGAGATTTGAGGTAGGATACGATAAACTGGTCGTCGCCGTGGGATGTTACTCGAATACGTTTGGCACCAAAGGGGTCAAAGAGAATGCATTCTTTATGAAAGATATTTTAGGGGCGAGGAAAATACGAAAGAGAGTGCTTGAATGCTTCGAAATCGCATCGCTGCCTACCACGAGCGAACGACTAAGGGAACAGCTGATGCGATTCGCTATCGTTGGAGGCGGACCAACTGGAATGGAATTTGCGGCGGAGCTGCACGATTTAATCAAGGAAGACATGGTCATACTGTATCCGAAATTGGCGCCAAAGGTGGATATTACCGTCTATGACGTTGCACCGACGGTTTTAAGCATGTTTGAAGAGAAACTCGCGAGGTATGCGATGGACACCTTTCGTCGCGAAGGTATCAAGATCAAGACGTCACACCACGTAGAGGAGTTAAGGCCAGGCGTACCGCGGCAGCAGGGAGAAAACGCTACTGAAGGAATCTTGGATACCCAGGGCTGTTATACTCTGAGAACGAAAGAAGACGGAGAGATAGGAGTGGGAATGTGCGTTTGGAGTACTGGAAACATGATGAACCCATTCGTTCAAAAGTCTCTTGGCAAAGTCCTTGGTCTTCCTCAAAACTCGGCGGAGATTGTTGAGGGTGAAATGACGGAAGAAACGGGCCACCAAGGCTGGATGATCCAGAAAAATGCCAAAACAGGTGCTATTGTAGTAGACGACCGTCTCCGCGTCAAGCTTCATACTCGTGTCCCCACTACATCGAAGGACAAAGAGTCGCCCCAGTCTGCCTGCCGCGCTATCATGAGGGACGTCTTCGCCCTTGGCGATAACGCCGCCATTGCTGGGCAGACTCTACCAGTCACCGCTCAGACCGCCAACCAGCAGGCCATTTGGCTAGGTAAGCGCCTTAACAAGGGCGATCTCCAAACTCAGACATTCAACTTCCGTAAAATGGGTATTATGGCATACCTGGGGGGCTGGAAAGGGCTGTTTCAAACAGGTGGAGGTGGTGAGATTTCGGGCCGGATGGCGTGGTTGATTTGGAGAGGAGCATACTCGACCATGAGTCTAAGCTGGAGAAATAAGATTTTGATTCCGACTTATTGGTGAGTCTGAAGGAACTGTCTTTCCCATATATCACTCCAAAAGATATACGGTCACTAATCTCGTGAGTCGTATAGGTTCTTGAACTGGGCATTCGGACGAGACATATCAAGGTTCTGAGTTTCAAGATGGTTCACTGGTGTACCTTAAGATACCCTTCAGTTGTTTCACCCTATAATTGGGTGGGCCAGTCATCAAGGCCGTGTCAGTCATTCCACATACGCAATGAAACAAGGTTTTCAGCTGTAGCGGCTTCCTGACTGCACAGAAACAGCACGAAGCCAGGTCCTTTTCCCATGCTTACGGCGTCTTTGGTGAATACTAGACAAAGGGATCCGATTTGCCGACAACCATATCTCGCACTCTTCATACTCTCAATGGTCAAGAGGGCTTTTTTGCGAGCTCCAAACACATAGTCTTGGTTGAATCAGTGTGAATAGCTGCCGGGGAACGTTGTCAAGCTTCTTGCTGATTACTAGCTCTTGGTCTGCAGCGCGTGTGCTGTCTCAAAAAAAGTCAGGATATACTGCGACCTATCTCCCAAGCATAGAGCGCTGAACAAAGATTTAGGTCTTGAAGACAGAATCAGCAATGGATTGTACCAAAGGGTCAATGGCGGTGAGGACGCCCTAAGGATGATCGGTACACCCAACGGTCTTGACGAAACTCTTCTACATGCACTTAAGGATGCTCGTCGACCCTATTCAACGCCCTTATCGTGTTGCGGTACCTCCGGGTGGCAACGATACGTGATAAGTAGGAAGGGATCTAGATTGACCAACCGCCTACTAGAAGAGCTGGAAATAGGCAGCCTCTGCCTACGAATCCCACAAGGCAAGCAAATTGATAGGTTAAAGAAGTATTAGCATCAGGATGATGTGGCAGTTTGGCAATTGTGAGGTACAATATTCCGTACCTTAAACAAGGTGGAAGTCGTGCACAATCACATGCTTTAGGCTATCGATGACGCACATATACAAAAGCGGGGTTTATTTAGTTTTGGACCCTTGTCCAAGATTTGAGATCAAGCCACTGCCCCTCATCTTCATCTTCATCTTGCCCCATTCCGAGAACAGATATCCTCATACCTTAAACTACTACTACTCAAGCTGAACAACCGTTGAGACATCATTTTACTCTAAATTCCATCAGTCAGTATTACCCGGACGCAACTATGAACACTGGACAGCCAGCACAAGGCCAGGCAAATGCCGGGCAGGAGGACTACATGGATAAGGGTTCGTCTCTACACGCTTTCTGTGCTTCACGGGTCTCCCGCAGCTATTCTTATTTACTGCTTCATTTCGAAAAGACACATCTTCCCGTTGAACTCCTTTGCATTTCGAAGGTGTCGTGTGCATCCTGGGCCTTCCAACCTCCTCTCCACAATCTGCAAATTGTTCCCACAAGCTCTTCCTCCCTCCTTACATTAAGAATCACCAGCTCCCTTCTGAGCTCTAGAGTCTAATCCATTTTCGCCCTCTAATCTCTTACAGGCCTCGACGCCGCCGAGAAGAAGTTTGGCCAAGGCAAAATCGACCCCGCGAAGCAGCGTGGCATGAACGAGAAGATCACGGACGGTGCCAGGGGAATGTTCGAGAAAGCGACGGGTAAGTGACTTTCCCTTGGTATCCCTGTTTGCCAGATGATCAGAACAAGAAGGATGGTGGATTTTCGGAACGGTAGTTCTTTGAGTAATTGACAGAAAGACTTTTATGAGAAATCAGTGGCTGAAGGTGCTGTGGGTGAATAGGAAAGAAAGCGCCTGAGAAATTTTCCAACTAGATTGACAACGGTGGAAGGCACTGCTGGGGTGGTACCATGGTAACGGGCTGGAGGAGAGACAATAGGTGTTCACTTCGGATAGTGTTGTTGCAATAATAGCGGAATAGAGACAATACAGCAAAGACTATGCTTTTCATTTCAATTCCCATAACGCGATGTTGGTTTCTCCTCCCAGAATACTCAATGTACTCCTCCCAAAGCCTGGCGATCACACTATCCATCTCATTTTCGAAGACTTACACCTGACAGATATTGAAGTCCTTAATGGCGTTGTGTTTCTGCTTATAATTTCCTTTAAGACCACCAGGCTGCAGCCCTGATCCGAAGCATTGTGGGAGCACCTCCGTTTATGAAAATACGTTAGTCCACACCTGTCGCTTTCAAGTATTCCAAGGTAGAAGAGAAACATAATATGCATTGGTATGAAAAACCAACATCTAGATGATAAGAATAGACGATGCCCTGAATTGAAGACTCGGCGAGGCCGACAAGTAAATGGTAACTTTCGAGTCTAGGTTTCTAACCGTTCCATTGACTGAAAATTTTGCATTGATAAATCAACTACTTCGGTCCTTCTCTTCATGATGTCTGTGGAGTGTTTCGGGGTGAAAAATTTGCGGAGACTCACCAACTCATCCTATTCCTGACAGGTGCCGCTCCCACCATCCCTGCAAAATTGAAACTTCCCGCCACTCTTTCAACCCAACCACCTCGTGCACCTCTTCGTCGCAAACTACGCCAATAGCCTACCACCAAAGTTCTGGCTCATGGTCAAGCTCACTGTCGCTCTCTCAATAATCTGAATAATTCTCGAATGATATTTTCACAGTCATTGCGCAACCTTTGAACGACATTGCATGACCTCATCGCCCTACAACGAATCAATTCCACGAATCGCAAAGGCCCACGACATCAATGCAGGAACAGCTATTTAGAAGAAGATAAAGTGCAACCTAGATGAAATCAAGCCGAGCAAGGTAGAACCCTTCATCATTCCAACCAATTGCTGCAACACAACATTCGCCAGTTCTTCTTGGGCGTCAAGACCAGTCGCAACAGCCTAGACGCTGCCCACTACCCACCTCAAAGCACCGTTGAATCCAACCCACGCATAAGAGTCAACATCTACGACTCGTAGCCTCTCTCCTCGACCTCCATTCCTTCCTCTTACAACACCAAAATGGCCTCAACCACAATTCGCGTCATCGAGCGCCGGCGGAAATATCACTGGCCGGAAGCGCAACTGAACTTTTGGCTTATCATCATGCTCGCCTCATCTGCCACTTTGCTCGGTGTCTTCTCCTATTTACTTTCTGTTCAAAACCAATTGAAAATCGGTGTACCATGGTCCGTCCTCCCCCTGCCCTTCTTGTATATGCTGGGAGTCTGTCGCTAACACTCCAGAAGGCTGTTCCCATACATGGTTTCCGTGTCGGCTATGGCAATCGTCTTCCTCATCGCCATTCTCGCCCTTATCGGCCAGCGCCAGCTCCTTCCTGGGATAGTGATGCTCGGTTCATTCATACTCTTCGTCCTATGGCTTACCGGCCTCATCGAGACCTCAATACAACTTTACGGTCCTTCGGGAAGCGTAAACACATACTGCAGCATATACAGGCCGGTAGGAGGGACGGTGCAGGAGACTATGGGATGGTTGGCAAACCATGGCATTTGTGAGTTTTATTCAATCCCTATATTTGCCAAGCCGAAAAGATATGGGTGCTAACGGGACCTGACAGGCACGGATTGGAAGGCTGCCTTTGCATTTGAGATTATAGGGACGGTGTTTTTGCTGTGGATGATGGTCATGGCGTATCAGGTTAACAAAGACGATTACGAATAGCATATGGGATGTTTGGGCGTTGTGGGGTTCGACCGGCATATCCAGGCTTTGTATGGACTCGGTTTACCTGGTGTGTATATATATCCCCAGCGATTTATGGCACGGTATTCCGTATAGAAAGCTTGACACATCTGGCTGTTAGCTGAACAATGCTTATACTCTCTACACTTTCTTCGGCGAGACTCTCCTCTCGTAGAACAAGCTGGCCCTTAGAAGCCCGTGGACAGCATGCTCAAGTCTACAGGACTAATGAATATACGAGTGTTGATGAGGCAAGGGAATACAGCAAGAGGAGTGGTCATGTAGGGCTGACCATGTGACCGGTATCGATACGTCAAATTTTCGCGTCGCGCGACTGGACTCTCTCCCCCACATTAGACTTCGCATTGCTCGAATTACTCTCTTGTACTTGTACGCTATCCAAATCTCGATATAGACTTGAGCCCCCATGATCAACAAACCATACGCCACTTGTGAAGCAGGATTCTTGCTTGAGCGCATCCTTCAGTACAATTGCATTACGCATCGACCCTCCACCCAGAGGCCGTTGCCATTGAGGTATCTTCAGGTAGAAAAGTCATAATGTCGACGCCACCACGGCCTTTGATGGTGCGACAACCTTCCCGAGTTCCTGGAGGCTTCGATACGGATGACGATCTCTCTCCTATCAAGACCGAATATATACAAGACAATGAGAAGTACCCGGAAGATGCGCACCGAGGCCCTCAGACAAGATCCACGAATAAGGTCGAAGAAGGCAACAGTATGCCTCAGGCCCTGAGTGAAGATGGGAGAAGTCAATTGGCTGGCGAGGCCAGCGTCCTTGATGAAAAAGACATGCGGAAACGTTTAATGGATATGGACTCGAGTTTTCTGCCAGAAGTCTCCCCTGCTGCGCAGAACAATAAGTCTGGCATGGACGACACCTTTATCTTTGGCGAGCATCGTCCAAAATCATCTACTGTAGCTAAGCTGCCAGACACAGAGCGCGGGCACAAGCAATCAGAGTATGATGAGGCCAACGAGGAGTTTGTCGCAGATGACACGAACCCAGAATCACCAACTACACCGCCTGAATCATATCAGACCCCAGCTCCCGGACTCGGCTATGCTGCGGACCCTGACGATGGAGATATTAATACCTCGTCGCTAGAGACGATGTCTTCTTCACCAACGGCTGCTGCTGCGGCAAGGACGATCTCCCGTGCTGTATCCAATGCATCAATCGATGGCTACGAGACAGCTGACGACAAAAAACGTACCAGAACTCCTGAGACCGAAGTCCAAACCTCAGCAGCAGATCAAGAGCCGACACCGCGCAAACCGCTTCTATCATCTACATCTTCTCTGGCTGCATCACCTACTCCGACAAAGCCGTCAGCGTTACAGGATACGGAGGAAGCAGCTAATGGAGATGTTGATGATGCGCAATTTGACTCGCCACGATCGCGGAAGAGGCCTAAATATCTCAACAGCCGAGTAAACAGTCAAAGATCGTCTTACTCTTCTTACACAACCACGTCTACAGAAGGCGGAAGTGATGTCACATTGGGGGCAGATTTCGCTCTACAGTCAGGTGGTGCCACACCTTACGGGGGCTCGCTCAGCAGTAGACCAACCAAGAATCTTTCTAGGACCATTAGTCTCGGAAGTATGGCATCTGGCGTATCAAATCTTAGTGATGGAGAAGATAGGATAAGAGCTGTGAGCGGCGGAGTGGACGGCATCTTGGACACTTTGAATGAAGAGGATGATGCTGCGACCAGGCGCACCAGATCGAGAAGCAGAGATGGAGACCTGGCGGGTCCAGAAACACCAGTCGGAACGAGCAGAGCGTTGAATACGCCTACAGAAACGGTGATCTCTCGACATGTAAGGGATTTGAAGGTACCAGCAACAGTGGCTCGAGGATTCCATGACCGACCAATATCACCAGAGAAGAGGAACGGTACCGGTAGCCGTGGCGGTAAGAATCTGACTCTTAAGGAACAGAGCAGTACTATCGACAAATTGGTAAAGGAGAACTGGGACTTGAAGTTAAAGATCAAATTCTTGGATGATAATTTGAATCGAAGGTCGGAGGAGGGTATGATACAGGCCATCTCGGAGAACGTAGAAATGAGGACATTGAAGTTCACCCTGCAGAAGGAGATCCGCGAGCTCAAGCGCGACAAAAGGGAGCTAGGACGCCAGTTGAAAGAGAAATCAGAAGAACTGGCTAAGAACCTAAAGAGTGCCAGGACCGAAGCTCCCCAAGGCGTTCCTGGGCCTGAGGAGCTCCAAGACATGGAAGACGAACTGACCTACCTTAGAGATCACGTGACATCATATGAGATTGAGGTAGAGACACTGCGGCACGAAAGCTCCAAGCAGGAAGATGAGAAACGAAGACTTGCTGAGATGGTAGAGACGGTCCGTCGAAAAGGGGGAAGAGGCGGAAGTGACATTGGCGCTCGTGAGGAGATTGTATGGTTTACTCTACCCTATTCGAATTTGCTGAAACCTACTAAGTACAATCATAGGATATGTGGAGAGACCTGCATGAAGCTGAGACAGCTCGCAAAGAACAGGCAGACGAAGACAATAGGAAGCTTCGGGAGGAGATCAGGCGCCTCAAGAGTGACTCCTCATCTAGAACGACCAACAACCATGCTACCAATGTCTCCCAGGTCCAAAGACGGCAACAAATATCTTCTACTAGCTCTCACAGCGGCATCTCTGATCAAGCAATTGACCGAAATGGTATTTCAAGTGCTGCGAGCAGTACTCTTGTCGGGCAACTAAGGCATGAGAATGCAGAACTGCGTAGCCAGCTTGGAGCGCAGACCTCAATGTTGACGTCGAGAAATCGGGAGAAGGACCGATTATACGCAGAGATCGAGGAACTAAAGCTAGGATCCCGCTCGGTCACAGGTGATAGCATTCTTGAGCGTTCAGCGTCTCGGGCTCATGGCCCTCCCACTTCCCGCGGAAGTGATGTTACTCGAGCTACCCAGCTTAGCGATGAAGAGCGTGAAGAATATGAGAACAATATCGAAGGACTACGCGATGAAAACGCTGCTCTGAAGATCGAGATACATGACATCAAAGTATTGACTGATAAGTTGTTGGATGAGCTTGAGCAAGTTGATGCCATTAAAGCCGACCACAACAATCTACAGCAACAGTATGATAATGATATGGGCGTAGCAACACAGGATCTTCAGGCGTTGCAACGAGAACGAGATGATGCACTTAAACTACAAGAAGACACGGACGCCGAGTTGGAAGACCTAAAGGCAGAAGCTCAAGATCGTATTAATGCGTTGGAGGATGAACTTGAGCAAAAAGATCAGGAACTGCAGGACCTGCAGAATGAGATTTCTAACCGAGCTGAAGAGTCTGATGCGCTCCGTACTGAGGTCCGATCAATGAGTGAAAGGATACTACGGATAGGAGACGACATGGGAGCGAAATTGAAGGTCATTGAGGATCAGGAGATTGAGATTGAAGCGATCAATCGGGAGACCGATGCCATTGATAAGGAGCGCAACGAAGAGAAGAGCAAAAACGCCAGGTTCATGGTCCAGCAAGAGTCCAGCCAGAACGAAATTGCCTTTTTGCGAGAAGAGCAGGATGGTGATAAGATTAGGATTGGAGATCTAGAAAGTGAGATAGCCAACCTTCAAGCTAGCCTTGACAGTGAGAAGGAGCGGGCCAAGGATCTGGATTCAACACTTACGGATGAGAGGCATCAACGAGAGGTCATTGGCAGCAAGGAAAAGAAAGAAGTTCAGGTGATGATCAACGACCTGAATCGCGAATTATCAAGTGTCAAAGATGAGGCGAGGAATTTGAAGCAGAACCTTCAGTCTAGTGAGATTGAAGTCAATACCTACAAAGAGCGGTTGACGGAGCTTGAAAGCAACCTTCGGGAAGCGTTTGATGACCCGAACGGCACGAGGTCCACGTTCCTCACGGTAAATTCCCATTAAATCACCAAGGTATCTATAGAACTAACATGACTCTAGTCCATCACAAAGATACAAAAGGAGCTTCATATTACATCGTCGGATCTAGATATTACAAGGACTCGCCTTGATGAAAAGGAACGCCTGCTCCGTAACCGAGATGCTTTACTTGAAAGCCATGGTCTTGAGTCAAAGAAGTTAGCCGAGCTGCTCGAACGGGAGCGTCAAGGACGCAGAGCCGACAAGGCACAGCACGAGCAATGGCAGAAAACAAATCAACACATTTCGCGTACAGTATCCCAAAAGGACCAGCGCATCAGCGAGCTAGAGACGAAGACGCAGTCAGATCGTAAGAGGCTCGCAGCGCTAGAGCAACAATTCAAAGAACAGCTGGCCGACCGTAATTCCTTACTCCTCAATCTTTGGAATCGTCTTTCATCGATGTGCGGTCCAGATTGGCAGAAGAGCAATAACCTGATCAATGGTCATGTAATAACCCTGACTATCGTCTCGGACATGCTTCCTGGCTTCAGCAAAAACCTGCTGCAGGCAATCAGCAACATCGAAGGACTCCTGGTGGGCCTTAAAGGACGGGTACAAAACATTGAGCGAGACCTGCATAAGGAATACCAGGCGTTGGAGCAGAACCTTGAATCCCGCCTCAAAAAGCTCGACCGTCTCGAGAACATTGTGCAAAGCAACCGCGTCACCGGCACCTTCTCCGCAGCGCCCGAAATCGCCAAACTCCGCGGCGAAAACCGCCTCTTGAAATCCGAACTCGCCGTCCTCCAAAAACAAGAAATGCACGCCCGTTCTTCTAAGCGCTCCGTTTCCAGCAGCATCGCCGGCAGCACCGCTGAGATTTACGCCAGCCAGCGCGCCGCCCCTCCCCCGACGCTCGCGCGCCACCACTCTAGCTCCGCGGTCGAAACTCTCGAGCGCGCATCATCCTCGAAAACGAACGCATCTACAACAACGTCGATGATTCCGCTGGGCGTGCCGATTGAACCCAGTCAGCAGAGGTGGATTCATCGCTTGAGGGAGCTCGAACGTAGGCTGAAGGCCGAGAGGGAGGCGAGGCTGTTGGATCGCAGTGGGGCGAGGAAGAGGTTGGAGGAGGGGAGGATGGAAAATGAAGAGTTGAAAATGGAGTTGGAGAGGGAGAGGGTGAGGAGGGGTGAGGTGAGGGGTGGGTCGAGTGGGTCGAGATGATGGGTGAGGTGGTGGAGATGGTTCGGGAGGCGGTTTGTGGTGGACGGCCTAGTTCCATGGCGGGAGGTGTACTGGCGCTTTCGCTTGGACTGAATAAGGTAGGTACTGGTCCACAGAAACGGCGCAGCGGACTTGTACGGTGGCATTCGCCGCTGCAAGATTCGGGTACGCAACAATGACATTGATTCCCCGTGAATGAAGCCTACTCCCATACATACCTTCACCCTTTCGGTATCAAATCCCCTGGTTTTCCTGAAAAGGCACTGAGTGCGTGCTTTACGATTACCTCTCGACGTACCTGACCTAAGGTACTTGCCCCACCAGGCTAGCTAGCTAGCGTGCACCGCCACCGCACTGTGGCTTAGCACCCTTTAGCTGCTCGCCCAATGCCAAGATATTCCGATCTTGTGCATAACGGTGACGTACCGAGGCGTTAATCGCGCATTGTCGGCGGGAGAAAGCTTGATCTTTAGGGTTTGACAAGGGTCCATGACTGGCTAGACCCTGGAAATGAATGAATGAATAAATGAACAGGAGTGAATATTGGGGATGTGTGACGAGGGGATTGACCTTGGAAGTTAAGATTACGGGTAGAGTAGAGTACAGTACTCTAGTACATAGTATACGAGATGGGGAGGTGTGCTGGTGTGCTGGCAATCATATGTAAACATTGTTGTGCCCCACCGTCTGCGAGGAAATACAAACACGACATTTCCTGAATATAAAGTACCTCAAGGTAGATTTACTCTTCGGTCCATTTCACTCACCTCTTGTTTCTCAAAACGATCCGCTGAAGTAGACGATCATTGATCTCTTACGAATCTCGGATTTCCTCACTTACAGAATCAAGTCGCAACAATGGCTCGCACCTCTCCGCTCCATTGGTGTGTGCCGTCGCTCAACGTCTGCGCCCTTCCAGTCCAACTAACAGCGCAACAGGGTCGGCGTGGTTTTCTTACTCGTTGCCTCGATTCTTCTCCTAATCACCACCATCTCGGCCCCAGTCCTCAAAGACATTGCCATCTTGAAGGTCATGCTCACCAACAAGACCGAAATTCGCAACTCGTCGGTGATCTTTGGGACTTTCGGTCATTGTATTCTTGATGTTCCGCCTGTGCAGTAAAGCTACCTCTCTTATTCGCAGGAAGTGGAGCTTGAGAAGGCTTGGTCACAAGTACTAACGATGATGCACGAACTACAGAACTGACCAGGACTTCTGCTACCCGAAAACCATCGGCTACAAGCCCGCAAACATCATGTCTATCATCGACGGTAAGTCCTCCTCTTTTGTACAACCCCACAAAATACTAACATTACCTCTCCAGGCACTCACTTCAGCAACTCCTCCGCCGCCAGCGTCAATGGCTTAACCAGGGCCATGATCCTTCACCCAATCGCCTGCGCACTCGCATTCATTGCGTTTGGCCTTAGCTGCGGCGCCGGAGTTGTGGGGAGCATCCTGGGCGCGAGCGTTGCGGCGGTGGCGTGGGCGTTGACGTTGGTGGTTATGGCGATTGATTTTTCAATCTTTGGGGTAAGTCGTTCTTCCTACCATTGGCTTTATTACCTTCGTTCCCTTCCTCTGTTTCATCGGTTCTGTTCTCTTCTTTCTCTTTTCCCGGCAATCTTCTCTCCTCTTTTCAACTTATTCTCTCGCCATATCCTACCCTTCAACCCACACCTAAAAACTCACCCCTGACAGGTCATCAAAAACCACGTCAACGCCGACCACTCGGGCTCGCACGCCTACTATTCTGTGGGAATGTGGACCATTCTCGCCGCCATGCTCCTCCTCTTCTTCGGCATGTTCATCGTCCTCTTCACCTGCTTCAGAGCGCGCAAAGCCAAGAAGAACTCCTACGCCAGCAACGGCGGTGTTGGCGGTGGCAGAAGCAGGAGCTACAAGAACAGCGGGGATGCGGGCTATGTTGACAATGGCGTAGGAGGCGGGAATGGGTACGCGGATGTGGGGGCTGCGGGGAGAAAGCCCAGGGGGAGGTTTGGAATTTTCTGAAAGGGAGGATATGTGCAAGCGGGAGAGCGGGAGCCATGGGGAAAGGGAGGGGCAGGGGGAGCGTGGCGTTTCTGCTTCTATTCGGTGGGTTCCAGGCGTCATTTTGCGAGCCGTAAGATACCCCCTCCATGTATCCCAAGTCCATACCTAAAGCCGATTCAATACCCCTTTCCCACCCTCCCTCTTTACCAGAACCCAGACACGTTTTTCACCCCCTCCACCCCTTTTATCTTCCACGAGCATTTCGTAGCCAACATTGTCCCGAATTCTGGCACAGCTAACCCATCCCTCTTCTCTCTCTGTCTCATCAACCCTCCTTTCCACCTCCCATCCGAATTATCCCTCGACCGAATCCCGAATTACCCTTCTTCTTCTTCTTCTTCTTATTCCTCTTCTCCTTCTTATTCCTCTTCTCCTTCTCCTTCTTCTTCTCCTTCTTCTCCTTCTCCTCCTTCTTGCAACTTAGCAGCGCTACTCTCGATGACATCTAACCTCTCAACCAAACAATCTTCCTTTTTCACATTTCCCTTCTTCTTCTTCTTCTTCCTTTTTCACATTCTTCTTGTTGTTGTTGTTATTCAATCACTCAGGTCGTCTAGACAGCCAGCCGGTGCAAGTGGTTTTTGCGATTTTTTTCGTTTTTTTTTTCGGTGCTTCTCCCCCCTGTATATATAAAAGCTCTTTTGCTCTTTTTTGGGGGGGGAGGGGGGGGGTTGGTGGTTTGTTTGGCGCTCTTCTTGGGAGGGGGGGGGGGGGGGGGGGGGGGGTTTTTGGTTGTTTTTTTTTGGGTGTTTTTTTTTTTTTTTTTGGGGGGGGGGTTTTTTTTGGTTTTTTTTTTGTT
>JAABUL010001463.1_pt1 | contig 45072 bp, 41 predicted proteins | sample 5559151 | NCBI WGS metagenome assembly JAABUL01 (sample SAMN10711876, study PRJNA513368) | rock metagenome | isolation source: Antarctica rocks | place: Antarctica: Victoria Land, Pudding Butte sud
CCCAACAAGCTCGCCTACTATACCCGCCCACTAACCCCGCCCACCAAGATCTCGCCCACACGCCCGCCCATACAAAACTCGCCCGCAATCTCGCCTACACGCTCGCCCACACCAATCCACGTAGACATCTCTCCCCAACGAAGGCATATCTGATAAATAGCGATTCTCAAACCCCAATTCAGAAGAACTATGTTTCCAACCAGCCAGAAAACCTAATCTCACAGCCTCTCAAAACCCTACGGTTCCCTCAAATTCCAATAACTCCATCCTTCAATGTCGAAACATCCACTTCTTCAAAAGAGTCCCTCTTCACCATTTCAGTAGCCACAAAAGTCATAACCCGAATAAGATCCCTAAGATCCATCACCAATTTTCCTCTAGCATCAAAATCGGCAATGAAAACAAATCCAAAGCCTTCGAGCTTCAATAGCCAAAATCCCTTTGATAACCCTCCCCAGCGGCTACGACCAGCGCCCGCAATGCCACTCCGAAAACAAGTCCGACGCCAACAGCCCTTCCGATCGGCAGGATGGTATACTGCATCTTAGGTCCCCCCCCAACGTCAACCACAAATCCATCCAGCGTGATAAAGTCCGTCAAGACCAAAGACAAAATACTCTCCCTCGCCAACGAACCGGCATCAAAGACATCATTATCGCTCGAAAGACCAGGTCAATAAGCGGTATCAATCTCCCCAACAACACTCCCACTCAACCTCATCTTCAGAACCATCGGCCAGAAACCCACCCGTGCTCAAGAGGCCATACTATACACGCCAAAGCGCACTTGATCTGCCCGCACAGCCACCCCGACGTTGCTTCCCATTCGCGCTATATGTTTTGGGATCGCTGTCGGTTAACCCAGCTGAGATCGTTACATGGATGGTTATGTAGAAGGCTATTCCATTCATAGGTTTATAACCGCATTTAAGAGGTTCCTCTTTAAAGCCGTATTCGGTGGGGAGTTCTGATACTGAAGTGTTTAAGCTAAGGATAAGTTTGGAAATAGATCTGCTACTGCTGGTCCTGGATGTCCCAATAACGCTGACCTGGTTGGTAGAACAAGCGATGGATACGATGGAATGGTGCGCATACACCGAGTTCCAGAATTGGAATGCTAATGCTGATCCCAATATTTGATGTCTCATAGTTGCGCGTTTATGTAAAGTCAAATGTACTTGAAGTAGAGACAGGATGATGGGAAATAGTAGCGAAGACAGAGCGATACCTTTTCAGACTGGGAATCTAGCATGGTGAGGGAGGTCCATATCGAAGGCGGCTCGTCAATAAGAGATGCGATATGCGGTCATCATACTAAGCGTCTTACTCAAGAAATGGCGATATAGAGATACAATACTTTCTTGATCGAGGGAGGTGGCCGTCAACATCAGAAAAGCAAGTGTGAGAATAAGAGATGAAGTTCAGCAATTGCAATCGTACAGGCGGTGGGTACCATTAATTGTAGCCTAGCTTCAATATTCAATCAGTTGCATAAAACATATTGAGTCGCTGCAACCTCTGTAGTGCTTTTCTATGTTCACCCAATACTGTTCACGTATTTTCTAGAAAAGTCCTCTTATTCGTCATATCGCCATCCCCTCTTAGTACACGCACCTGAATGTTCGCTCAGTCATTGATAAATTCCCACCCTCAGATCGCGATAACGCTTCATATGCAGACGTCCGTGAGAAGAAACGATCCGTCTTCTCCTGAATAAATGACCAGCTGTGCTTTGAAATAAACCCTTTGATACATAGATGATGATAGTGAGAAAACTTGAGCGGTGAGTACTAAGTAAATGTATTGAAGTGGGAGTATTGAGCTAGTCCAGAACTACAGAATCAGTTAATCACGAAGTCCCGAGTCCGGCGTCAATTGCTTTGATGGCTTCACAACTCGGAGATAATTTGCGCCGAGGACGACGACAGGAAGTTCCCTTCATCAGATCGCGATGCCAATTGTCTTTTTACCCAATGGCATGGTTGTTAGTAGACAGCAAGTAAAATCAACTGTATTGGGTCTTTTCTAAATATTAAACACAGGATTTGTTGGGCGATCACCTATGTTCGCTCTCAGAGAATATCTCTCAAAATCAGGTTTCTTACACTTGGCAAATACATTCTGCAACTGTTGAAACAAGGCGAACTCGTTAGTGAATGAACGACCTCTTCAATCAAACCATCAGCATGTCTTGTAGCTCGTCTCGACGCTGTAAACCTCTGACTCCAACAACGTTCAATCTATAAGTCATTCCACATTTCCAGGAGATCCATTGCGTAGGTTCAAGGACACCGTAGAGCTTATAATCCGCAATACTGGTCCCCTTTTGAAGCGCTCTTGCCTTCTCAACGTAATCGCAGCATTACTATGCTCAATCTGCAATTTCGATTTAGGCTAGCTGGGAATGGGATGTCCCTTCTATAAAAATATAATGTCAATTTGACCGCACATTGGTTCATGGTTGGTCGTTACCACGTTCGCGGTTGAAAGCTCAATGAGATATTGAGGGCCGCCTACGCCAATTGGTCTAGGGTGCAGAGCCTAAGTGCTTGGCCTCGAAAGACGAGGGACGCCGGCATGACAGAATTATCGATTCAATCAGCTGAATACCATTGAGGATCAGTCACCTAGAATGAGACTCACCAGTGCAGCAACAGCACCACCGTCGTCGTTTCAGGCCCGAAAAGCCTTCGCCTTCCATTTTCACACTTCACCAGCGCAATTCGACCTTCGCCTGGAAGGAAAGGAGCATGCGTGAAGTCAGAGGTTCTCAAATTGTCTTCCCAACGCTTTCAATTGGCAAGAGCGACGTCACCATTGTCAACCCCTCTGTGGAGCATCGATTTCAGCCACATGATTTATTCGAATATATCAAGCGGCGAAGCCTGCCTCGTTAGCCTTGGAATATTTGGATGCCCCAACGGACGAGTCGGAAGGCTCTTTGATCATGTAAACTTTACCTATCCTGATGCTATGTGTCCTTTAAAGGCCGCATCATTGGCCAAAGCTCAGTTAGCTTGAAGGCTCTTGCCTAGCTCGATGCCCAACAATCGAGTTGACCCTCTCTTTAGGCTTTTGAGTATATTCGAATATAAAATTTGAGCTTTTTGCCAAGAATCATTCCGCAGAATCTCCGTAAATCTCTCTATTGGCTGTGTGAGTAGGCTCTCACGGATGATAAACTTTGCCAGAACCCTTTGACCCTCTGTTATGGGCTGTGTAGGTATATCTGGCTGGATGGGTGCCTCCACCGGGCTTGGTTACGTAGTGTTAGTCTGACTCTCTCCTAAAGCTTGGGGAGCAGTCCAGACGATGCCACCTTGGAACCCGTGGAATTTGTTGTTGCGATTCCGGGAAGAGCGCTTGAACGCGTCTTCGAGATACAATGTTGAATTTGAAGATCTAGAGTAACAGCTAGAGCGTGACGCTCAGGTACCACCTCATGGGAAGCAGATTCTGCGATAATATTATTCGGGTGACTCAGGGGAAATCTTGTCTTGTGGGTCCATACTTAAATTAAAGTCGTGTCTCCACCAAATTCGAGCGCTTTAGCTCCAATATCAAGCGTATTCAGCCATGAAAAAGCCTCTTGGTGCCTTGCTATCTGTCCCCTATTCCTGAAGCTGCGGGACGCATAAAAACCCAGCTCGATTCCTGTTCTTTTCCAGTAATCCAATCTCTTCTTCATCATACGATACATTCAATAACCGCCCAGATACTTGATGTACTTCTTGTCGACCTAGCAATACCCTCGAGTACATTTTCAACATCATTAACATCGTCATTATGCATTACGCCCAATACGTCGTCATCCACTTACATCTCGCAGACATCATCACCCACACACACTACCGCCATCATGTCAGCCATCGCCACTTTTTTGTTGGTCCCATCGTGGAGACGAACCGCCGCCAAAGACGAAACCTTACACGACCAACGTACGAGGATGATCCAATCGCCAACAAGAAATTGGACAAGGTCAAGAGAGTCTCCAGAGAGACACACGCGGAAGTCGACATCGGGGAGTCGAAGAGCAGTGGTGGCAGGAGAGAGAACGCGGGAGCAGAGGATGCAGGCGAGATCAGCGGGATTAGAGAAGCTGAACGGGATTTGTGAATGGAAAGATAGATGTGGGGTGCCTGAGGATGACCGCAAGAAGTTGCACTTCGAGATGAAGACCCATACTAACCATTTCGAAACATGGTTGGTGGAGAGTATCCATCCCAACGGCACGGAGATGCCGGATTGCATCAAGCCAATGGTTGCAGTTTCCCCCAACCACCCCAAGTACCATATGCCCGTCAATCATTTCATCGTGCTTGCAGACGCCCTCGTCCGCTCCGAGAAGCAGGCCCACATCCCCTCAAGCATGCTCTCTATGCTGGACAAAATCATCGACGAGAGAGCCCTTTATTCACACTTGATGGCCCACCCGGACATCCAGTCAGTCGACGACGCACTCAACAACGAGCACGAAAAACACCAATACTTCATCGACGTCATGGAAGATGTGAGGACCATCCTAGGGCGTCGAAGCACGGAGAAGCCTGAGGTCGACACACTGCAACCGACACCAGCAGTCAGACCCACGGGTGCTACGATCCAACGACACACCTCGACACTGGGCAAACGGAAGCCCTCCATCACCGAGCTCGACGGCACCGAGCAACGCAAAGTGGTAAAGAAGGCTTCGACATCGAACAAGCCTACCATTTCGACGACGGAGGCGGTGGTTGGGGGAACCAACAAGACTTGTGCTGCTGCCGCGAAGCCGATGAGTTGGGCATCCATCGCGTCGGCAGGTATCACAGCATAGGCCATTTGATGGAGCTGGGATGGGAAGCAAAGCATCGCGGCCGCGTGCATTTGCAGGATGAGCACCTGATGAGATGGAAGAGTAGGTTGAAGACCGCAGCCTTCCACACCGTTTTGCTTGAAGCTGACCGCAACCCAGGAGCAAGGGAGTAAGGTTGACGCAACTAACGGAGGCCAGGTGTAGGATTTGAATGGATGTACGGATCGGCGTGGGTTATGGGTCGACAATGTTGGTGATTGGGTTGGTGGAGCGCTGGGATCTTTGGGAATGGTTGATCGTTTCTTCGGCATCGCAGCATATCAGAGCATGTGCCTTCTTCATAGAAATTACATTTTGTCAAACACGGTCTCTCGTTCACAGCCCTCGGGGGCGGGTCCAAGCGGATGTCGAACTGTTGGGCGCTACCCAAGAATCCCATCAATAAGAGAAGGCGACTAAAATCAGCCCCCATATTTATGAATCGCCGTAGCCCCCAGCACCGTCGTACCTCGCTCGGGAGCTGCCGCTTTAGCTCGGGAGCTTGCTTACCCTCTCACGCCTCTCCCCAAATCCCAAATCTTCAGCCCGATCTTGTACGAGGTACCTTTGACTCCCTTGAAGCCCCTCTCGCGGGTAGAACAAGAATGCGCCCTTGCCAAGGCGCAGAAAACCCCTACTTCTGGTGGGGCATTTTACCTTGAAAGGACGGTTTCTTGTTCTACCCGCGAGTCCCTTCAACAGCTATTGCGGAAGGAGAGGCCGAAAAAGCCTACTATGTATCCAAGTAGTTGAATGTTAGCTTGCTGGATAGCACCGTAGCCTTTCCGCCAATTTTACGAGGTAACGCCTCGTTTACGGTTGCTTATCTTACCTTCAGGTCTGGAAAACGCCGTTAGGCAGGCGAGATGTAAGCCACTTCGAGTTCAGTCTAACTTCTTTCTGTTTCTTCTCCTCCATGTACTTTGCATCCCTTCCTCTTTGTTAGTTGGTCAGCACACTTGCAAGATGATCTCCTCCCCCAAGTCCAGCCTCTACTACCTGACGGGCACCATAGCCTTCGTCTTATCCATCTTCCTCATCCCCTGGGTATTTAATTCGCGAAACCTCATCCATCCTCTTTTGCCCTCCCTTACCGCCTCAACCCCCTTGAACCACCCCAGATGGCTCCTTGCCATCTTCCTTCCTCCAGAGCGGATTGTCCGCCGCGCTGTCATCCGCTCGACATGGGCCACCCGCTATCCGAACCCTTCCTACGAGTGCCGCTTCATCATCGGCGGCTACAGGTCGAGCCCGTGGGCGCCCTTGATTGACGCCGAAAATGCCACCTATGGGGACATCTTGACACTCGAGAACTTCGTGCCCGACGACCAAACAACGGCCAACCACGTCAAGGCGATGGAACTCTTCAATCATCTAGTACACCAGCAGAGGACGAGCGGGTTGCGGTACGACTTCGTGAGCAAGGTCGACGACGATAATTGGCTCAACATTCCCTCCTTCTACAAAACCTTCATCGCCCCCCGCTTGCCCAGTGGCGAGAAGTACAACCCGAACACCCTCACTGTCATCGGCCGCCCTATGTCCTGGGGCAAGCCATACACCTACACTTCCGGACGAATGTACACCGTCAGCTGGCCGACCCTCGAGTTCCTCGCCGGGAAGTACGCGGCGGATCCGGGATTCGACTTCGAGGCGCACCACCTGGCCGAGGACATGCTCCCGGAGTACTTCCTCTACACCGACAAGATTGAGCACGAGTTCGTGCCCGTGGAGCTGGAGCAGGCGTGGGACATTGGGCTGGAATACCTCGCGAACAACGAGACGATGCTGATACACTGTATCAAGCACGACGAGCGCTTGCTCGAGATCAGCACGATGTTCGATGATTGGGGCAGGTGGAATGGCAAGCTGATCAACGGGTTGACGAATTTCAACCGCACGATGAAGGAGGTTGTGGAGCGGCTTGGGGAAGTTAGTGGAGAGGAGATGGAGCGGTTAAGGAGTGGCTGGGAGAGCTGGAGCTCTAGCAAGGTTGAAGGTAGTGGACACAGGGGCGATCCGAAGGATACTTTGGATTGGAAGCTGATTAGGGAGAAAATACATATAGAGAATAGGGAGCATTTGGGGGAGCAGTTTCCAATGAGCCTGCCGGGTAATAACGAAAGTGTTGCAACCCAGCCCTAGGTTGATCTAGTCTTAATATCGATGAATTACCTACGCTATAGGTCGATTCTCGAACGAATTAATGGCGATCTACATACGAAAGGGGCCAGATCTCCGTCACCTTGGCATTCCAGCTTTCTCTTGGCAGGGTCTCATGCTGACTCATTCCTCCGTCGAATCACTGGCTTTGTAGCACGAGAGATTGTATCTACTCTACACCTTTCGAGGGTTCGTCCTGCCTCCTTATTCATTGAAGACCCTAGCATGAAGATGCCGAAGTCCTAGCCTTGCTATAGGCATCTCTCTTCAAAAAAGATTCACCTTTGCAATCTGTCATGATTAAGCATCCCAGTAGGGTGTTATTTTTGACCGGAGCACCTTTGCCAAGTTCGCTGCGCTGGACTGATACTGATCTTTGCGCTCCTCTGCAGACATCTTTCTACGATTTAACAGATGTCAATATTTTTGGAAGGTTTACGTCCAATGATATAGCACCGTCATGGCGGTCTTTGCCACTCGAGGCGTTACATCTGCCTACAGGTCTTACGCCAGCTAGCAGACAGGATGGATCTTCTGTACACCCGGCCGAGGCGGCTTTCTTCACGACTACGGATCTATCGTACGTCTCAAGCGAGCCAGATCATGAGCAGTCACGATATTCTCAAAGTTCGGTCGCTGAAGACAGTGAGATTCTATCTCAGTACTATGAGCATTCATTCGCAGTCCACGAAGACATTCCTTCTTCGCAGATAGTCGGCGCTGGATCCTTCGTTGAAATGTCTTTCAATACAGATTCTGAGGTATACTCCATGAACTCTACGGCATACAGTGACATCAGCTCACAAGAGCAAGTCGTCCGCTCAAGACTAGCTACCGCATATCTGAGTGATCTTCGAGATATGCCAAATGCTGCTCATTTGCGTTCTATCGTTCCGCAGACCATGACGGTCAACTTGGTGGTAGGTATCATCGCAATCTCTCAGCCGCGCACTATCATTACACGTCGAGGAGGGCGGTCTGTCGACCTTGTTGAGATACTCGTTGGAGACAGCACACGGTCCGGCTTCGGCATCAATATTTGGCTACCATCTCTTGAAGGAGATTACCGCCCGGTACAAGGGAAACGGACCCCTAGGTCCGAAGTATTGCAACTCCGACCTCAAGATGTTGTGCTTGCAAGGACGATTGCTCTTAGCTCATTCAACGGAAGAGTTTATGGTCAAAGCTTGAGAAGGAACATGACGACATTGGATCTACTTTATCGGAACGTAGTTGATGCGGATGATGAACGAGGAACGTATCGAGCAAAAGACTTGGAAGTGGAAGCCATAGCGGATCCTCAGGTTTCCAGGGTCAAAAAGGTCAAGGATTGGGTAATGCAGTTTGTTGGGAACGGTGCGAGACTACCAGCATCAAACAATGGATTGATGCCTCGTATGAAGAGGGAATACTTGCAAGTCTTGCCATCGGATACGCCTTGAGCGAGAAAGATGTCAGCAATTTTTGGCACAGTGGGATTGATACTTTAGGTGTACTTTACATTGATTTGCAGCCTTTGCCGCTGGAGCAGCAGCGGCCTAGATGACCGTAGACATAGATATCATGACTAACACGTTCATGTACGATAATTGCACCGTCCGAAAGCAGTGGCTGTAAGTGGCAAGTCGGTGACAGAAACCATGGTACACTAGTGACTTGGCAGAAAGCACTCACGAAATTTTATTGAATTTGTCTATATTTCTCGATTGACTACTTGGCCGTTATTATCTACAATAACTTAAAGTCGCTGAGGCATAATAGCAGTGGTAAATAAAGTTAATCTTCAATAATTTCAGTACGAACTCGGTGGGGGGCTCTCTGCCAAGTCGCTACTAAGTGTACCATGGTTTCTGTCACCAACTTGAGTGGATGCACGTCCCAAATGGGGTTAACGTTTGGAAATAGGGTTCTTCCCGCAGCCCCTTTTTGTGCAGGGATGGTGATCGCTGTGCTGGGGCCAGATATTTTGAGCTTCCGAGGGCTCGAGGCTTTTACGAGTCCTTTACGAGTCCCTTACACGCCATCCAACAATAAGGCCACCTTGCCATTGTGATTTGGCGTACACTGACTCTCCGAGACCCCATCTGTATTTGCACAGTTCAGTCGCCAATGCTCCACAATACTTTGCGCGTCTTCTTCCCACACTCGTTGAACTGCTCGAGCTCGAGAATTAGCTGAAATCTGTCCATCATCCATCCCACTTGCTCTAATCCAAGATGAAAGGTATGTCTTCCAGCTTTTGATGTGTCTTTTCTAGCCGACATACTGATCGATGCCAGCTCTTATTCTTGTTGGAGGGTATGGCACCCGTCTACGACCTTTGGTACGACAATTGCCCCAGCAAGAGCCAACGTGTGGAGGGACACAACCGAAAGAGCGTCATATCATCTGACTCCTGCCAGACTCTCACTCTTCCCAAACCATTGGTCGAGTTCGCCAACAAGCCCATGATCGAGCACCAAGTCGAGAGCCTGGCGGCTGCGGGCGTGACTGACATTGTGTTGGCTGTCAACTACCGACCAGATATCATGGCCAAGGCTTTACAAAAGGTATGAGTAGCAACATCGTGCGATAGTGCTCACTAGCCTCCGATACTAACGTCTCCCAGTATGAGGAACAATACAATGTCAAGATTGAATTCTCTATTGAGACAGAGCCACTTGGCACCGCTGGTCCATTGAAGCTGGCAGAAAAGACGCTTGGAAAAGATGACTCCCCCTTCTTCGTCCTCAACTCCGATGTCATCTGCGACTACCCCTTCCAAGAGCTAGCGGAGTTCCACAAGGCGCACGGAGAGGAGGGCACCATCGTGGTCACCAAGGTTGAAGAACCATCGAAATACGGAGTCATCGTCCACAAGCCAGACCACCCTTCACGAATCGATCGGTTCGTCGAAAAGCCAGTCGAGTTCGTGGGCAACCGAATCAACGCTGGTCTCTACATCCTCAATCCTTCCGTCCTGAGCCGAATAGAGCTTCGCCCCACATCAATCGAGCAAGAGACCTTCCCAGCTATCGTCAAAGATGGCCAGTTACACTCTTTCGACCTGGAAGGGTTCTGGATGGATGTCGGCCAGCCGAAGGATTTTCTCAGCGGCACATGCCTATACCTCTCTTCCTTGACCAAGAAGGGTTCGAAGAAGTTGGAGCCACACTCGAAACCATATGTCTATGGAGGCAATGTCCTAGTCGACCCTTCAGCCAAAATTGGCAAGAACTGTAGAATCGGACCCAATGTCACCATCGGCCCTAACGTTGTGGTTGGCGACGGCGTGCGATTGCAGCGATGCGTTCTCCTCTCTGGCAGCAAGATCAAGGACCATGCGTGGGTGAAGTCTACCATTGTCGGGTGGAATAGCACCATTGGCAAGTGGGCTAGACTCGAGAACGTGTCAGTTCTTGGAGACGACGTCACTGTTGGAGATGAGATTTACGTGAATGGAGGATCGATCTTGCCGCACAAGTCGATCAAGCAGAACGTTGATGGTATGTCAAATTTGGTGTTCGCACGCTAAATATCCGTTACTAACTATGCATAGCTCCCGCAATCATCATGTAGGTCTCTACACGAACTTTTTGGCTTCTATTGGGCACCCTGCCCAAACATGGTGGGATTTGAGAACAGCTCTACTCATCTCTGAAAAGCGGTATTTCCTTACATCACAAGAAAATAGACCCTGTCTGAGCATCTCGCAATTTAGAGGAACGGAACGGCTAATGAGCCTTGGCGTTGCCTATCTGAGGCTTGTGCTATAGATCCAGTAGATAGCATTGTCTGGAAGCTCTTTATTCGCACCTAGACAGCAATCGATCCCTTACAGTCTTAATTCTGCACTGAAAGTTTCATGTACAAGTGGCAAGCACACACAGTTGACAGACACTTCGAAGCGATCTTCCACAAAATCCCTCTCTACTCTTCTCAGACTGTCCAGCCATTCAAGACCAGATCAGCTCTCCCATCCCTACCGACGACATCCAGACCAAATCCCACTATCAACGTCGATCCCGCTATCACGTCTCTTTCTCCATCTACAAAACCCGCTTGTCAAATATATCAACGACAACAATTTGGCGTGACAATTGATTATATTGATACGATCCACTTGATGAGTCCTCTTTGTGACGGACGTCTGCGTTCGATTATGAACTGCCTATGTCTATCTATAGCCTTCCCTTTTCTAGATTTTACGCTCGTGGATGTATCGGTGATTTGGATCTTTTAATTGCTGTAGGAAGGAAAGCGATCAGATTCAAACAATCTCATGGCCTGTGGCCGGCGCCGGCTTGGTTTTCTTGCGGCAAACCAGGGAGGGGTGCACCCTTTCTATCAATACTTGCCTGCTGCCTACCATCATCTGGCTTAGAAAAAAAACTGCAAAAAAGGACCGAGGACCTCAAGATCGAATGACCGACTTTACAGAGCAAAGCCGACCACACTGACACAACAGTTGATCTAGAGATATCCCCGACCTTTTAGGGAAAAGCCTCCGAAGAGGAAACCCGTGGGCTCGAACCGAATCGATCTCAACACCAGACTGGGAAGCAGTATCTTAGATCAACCCTTTCGGGATGATGCAGCAAGAACACCGCTAAGGCCAGCCCACCTGTTGCCCAAAGTCTTGGGCTCGAATTGAGCCGAAGTCAACACCAGACTGGGAAGCAGTATCTTAGGTCAACCGGATCCGGATGATGCAGCAAGATTACCACTAGGCCAAGTCCACCTGTTGCCCAATGAAAGGTTGGGTGTTAATTTTATATTTATTCTTTTTGCATTTATTTTTATTTTCGGCTCTATTTTTGCTGCTCGATTCAATGTTGGAGTCCTTGCCTTCCTGACAATGCATACCTCTGACGGGCCATCCAGTGTCCGCATAGCTCTTGGAGTAGATTCATTTCAACACGTACCTACCTTAGGATTTTGCAACATTCTTCGCAACAATCAACTTAGCAAGACGCGTCAATTCCTCACAACCCAGGATTTCCGGCTCCTTGAAAGGTGTTTGCCGTACTTTGCACAAGTATGAATCGCGATTCCATCCTCGTCGGCTCGTGAGCCATCTGTATCGACGTCGTGACACGTACTCCACTGATTGTACCCTTCTACTACGAGTTCTCTTTGTTGATACTCTCGCGCCCTTCACGCATGAGATAGCCCATGGCATTGCTTAGGGATTCACAGATAGTGCCAACGATGGTCGATGACGGTCAGAGGTCCAGCGCGTGATAGACATTTCTCAAACGTTAACAGACAAGGAACCTCTCAAGTACAACATACGCGAATCAAGCACGCAGCTCAATCCTGATACTTGCTACAAAATTGCAAGCACAGCGGCGCGCGGCCAACACAACATTGTCTATTAGCGTAAGGCAGTCGACCTCAGCCCAGGCCTCTCATGGTGGAAGAAGGCTCTGGCTCTATCCGAATGAATACCAGGACGGGAACGACGTTGGAGGCTTGGAAAGAAAGAAGATGACCGCCAACGCCTATTTCTAGCTTGTCGCGGTACGGCGTCTCCGTCCTGCAGCCGAGATCGGGGGCTCCTGATCAGAGTTGTAAAGCAGGCCATCAATACCTACATGTTCTAAATACACTCCGAACTTAGGATTGTGAAATGCCGATTCGGTCCGGAAAAGCGAGCAATGCCGCCTCAGCGAGAGCACAGGGAGCAACTGGGGAGCGTACTGGTCAGGGCCTATGCTGGCCCCTTGGACGCCAAAGAAGCGCAGCATGGAGATCTCACATTCGCTGGATTACTTCGGTGGTGGGATCCTGCAGAGGTATGGCAACATTTTCGAAGCTGAAACTTGAACAGAAAGATCAGGCCTTGGTCGACGGCACCAGATTGTGAGCGTCCAATTTGCGACTCTACACCGGGACCTGTCTTGCCGCTGCGTCGCCCTCCTCTTCCCCCAAAAAATGCTCTGGATTTACGATACTGGTTCCATTGTCCGACTCCACGGTCTTCTGGCAACTATATTGCGTGTTGCTAACCAAAGAGTTGGAAGTTCGAATGCTTCGTAGGAAAGGATATTGCCAGGACTTCGACTTTCATTACCCAAGACGGAATGAATGGGTGAATGAGTCGCAGAGTCCGAAGACCAGTTATGTGTTCACGGGATCCCCATCGTTGAGGTTGAAAGTCGAAATTTTGTCCCTTCTTTATGGCCAAGCAGCACACATCGAATGCTTGCTGTACCCTGGTGTTCTAGGTGTTCCTCCTTATCTCGTTGCCGAGATGCGCATTCTTCGATTGAGAGACAAAGGGGAGGAAAATAAGAGGAGTCTTTGGTGCATTTGGAGGGCTGGCGGGTTTTGTTAGTGGTGATTGTGTACGATAAAAGGATCTTCAATGAAGCTTTCCGTCTAGGAAAATGAATAGTGTATGTTTGCAATGAAAATGCCATCCATGCCACTCTTTGCAATGCTGTTTCAAGTAATACTCCCCAAAGCCCTACTGGCGTGGAGTCCATCACTGTCCACCAAAGCTCAAAAGCGTCGACTATTCACTTGATCCGCCTGTCTTTATGTTGAGAAATTTCCCCCTTATCCCGGTTCCCCACCCTGATCAGAGCACGAACAAACTTTGTCTCTTCGAGAAAGCTGGTTGACATACTTTTAGAGTACTCTGTCGCAGTTGATGAAAAGATCTAGATAGATCGTGGAGCATCCGCGGGAGACGGCTTCTCCCAGTTAGGGCTCAATTCGCTCAGCAAACGGTTTATTTTCCAGTCCGGTATCTATATTATATTAAAATGAATCCTTCAATCAGCTCCTGTGGCTCAATGGTAAAGCGGTAAGCTGGCTGCATAGCATTTGCAACGCACATGATTCTAACACGCTCGCAGCATCACTAGTAGTTACAGGCATGATGAGATTCTAGGTTCGATTCCTGGCGGGAGCATGACAAATTTTTTGCATTATCTTCCCCAGAGACTCACTCTTTTGTGGTATGCCAGCAGGAGGTTTATTTTGTCTTTTTACTCGCCAAGACTTCTGCCGAAATTGTGCTTCGGTAGGCGGATATTCGTCACGTGATCTGATACATTGCAAATTTCTCATTATTTGGCCGCTCGGCATACACAACAGTGTGAGGCCTTCTGCAGCAGCTCTAGTGCCAAAAATGCACAGTCTCCCCCTCACACTAACCCCTATTCTAGCTAAATCAGCTCGACTCAGTGGACATGCCCATCGTGCTTGCGAAAATCCGCCAATAAATGGTCAAATTTTCCTTCTAGACAACCCTACGAGGGTCAAAAGTTTTCCGTGCTAGTCCGACGCTGAGAGTATGCGAGGATGATCTCGTATCCCTCACGAACCAAACAACGACCCCCAGATCCAACCCTCTTCAACGCAGCGAAAACACCCCTTACTCAACCCCAGAAACCCAATGAACCCCTTGAAAAGCAAAACGGGCCTCAATTTCACTCCTACGAGGGGCCATCTGAGCCGTCTCTAGCAGATGGACTCTACGATACGAAATATGGCGAGCGGAAGAATCTATGAATTAACGCTAGAGATGGCAGGATGGGTGGTTTTCGCTCGGTGGTAGTTGGTTCTGTTGATCGGTGCTGCTCATTTGAGGTTGGTATGGAATTGGGTAACACAAACGTGGGGGACTGGCATCCCATGCAAGTACTCACAGCATGTTGTTGTCAAGATGTCAGGGCGGTATATTCAACCTGTCTGTCTTTGGTGGCTGGGAGAACGATGCGCAACACTGATATACAATCGGGAATAGAGACAGCGCCCAACTCCTCACGGACGAGCTACCAAATGCAACAGCAGGCTGTCATCGATCCCCATCCTAGAAGCTGTAATACATATGATGTTGAAAGGTCTATACACATTTGTTCAAGATTCTCTCAGTCACCTTTCCAAGCCTCCTGACTCCTTCCACCAAGTTCGACTCGTCCTCATGCGAAAAGCTCAGCCGCAGAAAGCCATCAAGATTTATCTCCTTCTCATCCCACGTAACACCAAATAACGGTCCAGGCGCAACTATCAAATTCTCCTCCTCCCGTGCCATCGCTGCAACATCAGTAGCCCTAACCCTCGAAGGCAACCTCACCCACACGAAAAACCCGCCCACATGCCAAACATCCGCAACACCTCCTCCAAGCCTCCCGAGCGCTCTCTCCACAGCATCCATTAGCAGCGTCCTTCGATTCATATAAGCAGGCACCAGCCTCTCCCTAATGTGCCTCTCAAGCCACCCATGGCCCATCAATTCCGCCAGCATCGCAGCAACAAGCTGACTAGGACACCCGCCCGAGATGGTAGCCCCGCACTCCGCCAACGCCTCCACGATCGCCGGCGCGGCGTCAATCCATCCGGTGCGCATGCCAGGCGCGACAATCTTGCTGAAGGAACCATTGCTCACCGAGTGTCTGAAGCCCCGAGGATCTGTGGCATGGATGGGCAAGGCACGGTCGATGTCTACGAGGCGGGGAAGGGGAGAGGTGGACGTGAGCTTGTTTCTTGTGGAAGACCATTGCAGCATGTCGTATACATCGTCCGAGATGATAAGTGCGTCATGTGCGCGTGCTAGGCTGACCAGCCGTTCGCGGCATGCGAGAGGCATCGTTTTACCAGAGGGGTTGGAGAAGGTTGGGACGGTGAAGATGAGGTGGGTGTAGGTCTTTTGGGTCATCGTTGCGGGCTTGCATCTCTAGCGAGCATCATTGGCGATTGTTACGAAGCATGGGGATTACATGGTTTCCAAGGATACTGAAGCAGAGAGGGAATCGAGGTAGACGTACCTTGTTCACGGACGCCTCACGGTCGAGCTTTGCCATCTCTCGTTCGAGATAAGCAAGATCTATCGATCCATCATCGAGTTCATTCACCCCCCGCAGCTTTCCTGCGAAACCGGCGTCTTCGAATATTTTACGAGCTGCAAAGAAGCACGGGGCCGTCATCCAAACAGCTTTAGTGGCGATGGGATCCGACAGCATTTGGAGCAGGACTGTCAAACCCTGACTGGCTCCGCCCGTGATACACAATTGGTTGGGATCGCCTGGACTGCCGTAGAACTGGCTCAGAAATTTGGACAGCCGTTGCCGTAGCGGTTGATAGCCTGCGCGTGGGCTGTCACCGTATTGCATGGCAGCTCTTGCGATGACGGGATCTGCGAAGACTTTCTGTGCTGCCGCCGCCATTTCGTCCACTGGCAGGAGAGAGGGTGCCGGTTTGCCCCATATCAAATTGATCGCCTTCTCCTCTGCGGCTGGTAACAAGCCCATGATGCCGGATTATTCCTCTGGCGGCAATGAGATCGTGAGCTCGAACAGCTTTGCTGATAACTGAGACCATGGGGACTGTGACGGACACAGTTGATGACAGCATTCTGACCAAGCTTGCAAGCTGACTGAGGCTGACATCTTACGGCACAGTATTACGGAAGACTCAAAGTCGGACAGTTCCAAATTCACCATCGGTCAAGGCAGTCATCCTGCAGACATACATGAAATTTAATATCGGCCGAAGCTGATGTCAGGTCAAATCCTCCTTCCCGTCCGGGACCCACTCAATCCTCCCGTCATCACGCCGAGCTCCGATCCTGCACTACGGCTCGCCCCACTTACTCTCTCATGCCGGCATCCCATGCTCCAATCCATATCGCCTTCTGTCTGCCCTCTGGCCTGCCACCTCACCGCTCGCGCATTCCTTTCCTCCCAGTCCACGTGGTCGCACGCAGTACAGCACAAGGACTAGAGCTCCCGTTAATTTGTCTTGGCACCTTACGATGGAAGATGTCAAGTTAGACGACTTTGACAAGACTGGAGATACTGTGGACACAGGCCACAGCAATCAAAGAACACCGAAGACAGAGCATGAGACTCCTCTGGGTGCGAACGCTGCTAAAGACGAAGGACAACCCATCAACGATGTCGCCGATGAGTACCCTTCGGTCTTTAGGAGAACGATCATCGTCATTGGTGTCGCTCTGGCGCTGTTTTGTGTGAGTCACCAATCAAACAATTAAGGGAAATTTAGAACCGACCAGGAAAGGAAATAGCATACTGACACATGTTTGTATAGTTTGGCATTGATATGGTAAGTTTCCTTCGATCGGCGCCACTCTTTTAGCCTGCTTCCTCATGGTCAGACCAGAACATTCGATAAGAGAAGTCCCTTACGCCCCTGTAATTAACCATTGCTGTTTCTTCTAGACCATAATTGCTACTGCGATTCCCAAAATCACGGATCAATTCAGTGGTATCGAGCTCATAGGATGGTATGGTGCGTCGTTCTTCCTCACCTTGGCTTGCTTTCAGCCTTTCTGGTAGGCAGACTCCTTTCTCGTCCCCATAACGTAGGACGCTCACCATGCTTGCAGGGGCAAAGCCTACCAGTTTTTCTCGCTCAAATACACCTTTATCATTGCCGTCATCCTGTTTGAGATCGGCTCTCTGATTGCAGGTATGTACACAGCTTCCAACTGATGTTGAATCATTCGCAAAGTCTCTGCGTAAGATCTGACCATCGAAAACCACCCACAGGTGTCGCACCTTCAAGTACTGTTCTCATTGTCGGTCGTGCCATTACCGGCATAGGAGGGGCGGGGATCGCTACGGGCGGATATGCCATTCTGACGGTCGTCGCAAGACCAGAAGTACGACCAGTCTTCACTGGCCTCGTGACTACTGTATACAGCATAGGAAATGTCGTCGGACCGATCATGGGAGGCGCATTCGCAGAGCACTCCACGTGGCGCTGGTGTTTTTACGTCAATCTTCCCTTTGGTGGCACTGCAGGCGCAATAATCTTGCTGTTCTTCAGGACTCCAAACAAGGTTCGCCCAAAAGAGTTGGTGTCATTGAAGGAGAAGGTCTCGCAATTGGACTTCGTCGGCATCCTCCTCGCATTGGGATCCCTCATTTGCTTCACTCGAGCGCTGCAAGTCGGCGGTACCACAGCATCGTGGACCTCGTCCCAAGTGATTGGTCTCTTGGTCGGCTTCGTCGCGCTGGCGCTTGCATTTGTCCTTTCGCAAAAGGTCCTCGGTGACCGCGCAATGATGGTGAGCAGGGTCCTCAAGATGCGGATCGTGGCTGTCGGCATGATCTTCGGCTTCTTCCATGAAGGCGGGTTCTTCACCGTCCTGTACGCGCTCCCCATATACTTCCAGGCCGTCAGTGACGTATCGCCAGCGCAGGCAGGCGTACGCAATATCCCGCTTCTTATAAGTTGCGGTATAGGATCCATTGCCGCAGGGCTACTCGTCTCGAAGTACAAGCACTTCGTACCCTTGATGGTCTGGGCCAGTGGCGGCAGCTGCATCGGTACCGGTCTGTTGTACATGCTTGATGTCACTTCCCCTTCTTCTCACTGGATAGGCTTTCAAGTCCTTGCCGGTCTCGCATTCGGGACTGGCCTCCCTCTTGCCATCATCGCAGGCCAAGCCTATGTCAAGACCGAGGACTTGCCGTCAACGACAGCGATGTTGCTGTGTAAGTTTCCAACACGCAATCATTGCATCCGTCCAAGCCTGACACTCTATAGTTTCCTTCAATGTTGGCTCTGCCCTAGCCCTGGCCGCCGCCCAGTCCATACTCGACAACTTACTTCTGACAAGTCTGCCACATTTAGCGCCTACTGTTGACCCTCAAACCGTCATCCAAGCGGGCGCGACCGAGATACGTGCCCAATTTGCCGCGGATGTCGTACCCGGCATCGTCGAGGCGTATCTGAGAGGGCTCCGTGCCGTGTATGTTATGGTCATTGTGTTCACTGGCATTGCGGCGCTGGCTGCTGCAACGAACAGATGGAAGAAGTTGAGTCTGGAGAAATGATACCAAGAATGTTCGGATAGAAGCAGATGTACACTAGCTCGCGATTACTGTACAGATAAAAGCATATATAGAATAGAATGTACAATAATGGTTTTGGAGTATCGATGAGCTCAGCTCTTTGCAACACCATTGCAGGAAACACGGCTCTGAATCATCTGATGCCCCTAGGCGACTCCAGATGGACCCCAATGTCCAATATGAGGCTGCAGCGTGACAGCTCTGTCGTCAATCTTGGATGATAATTCTGCTCTGTTGGAAACCAGCCTCAGCCCTAGAACTAGATGCTACTACAAATGGCCACCGTGCCCCATGCCGTTCCACACTTATCCTATGACGACTTTATGCAAAGCAACGCAATCTGGAAGCCCTCAGCGTCTTGGTCTAAATTTGATGTGTATCCGAAATAGGGTGTCAATGGCTTATGAAGGGTCTTATCCTATCTATCTGCACGCTAAGTACCTATGGGAAGTACCTTACATAGGGCGGAAATGAAATTCGAGGGTAGGTCACCCTCGTCACCCTCACCTTCTGACTCGAATGTTTTGGACGGTCCAGATTAATGAGAGGTTTTATGTGATTGTGATTGTGGTTGTGATTGTACTGCAGATGTTTTGCAACATATCTAAACACGAAACTATCTATCTATTTAATTCTACACCATACACCTTCACGCCACAAAAGCAAATGCAAATTGCAAGTCCGCAGTCTACAAAGGCGAACAAACCCTAACATAACAAATGCAGAAGTAAAGCTAAACTAAGCACCCGCCATAATCGCTTCAGTAGTCGATGGAGGGTTGGTGTATGTTGTTGTCGTTGTTGTTGATGATGATGCCAATCGCTCTTGTAGTCGTTTCGGGGCGAGATGTGGGAATTTGTTGAAGCAGCGAGCGTCGGGGTGGGTGGTCATGCCGCAATGCATGCAGGCGGTTTTGCTTGTGGTGGGGTTTCCGTTCGTGCCGTTTGTGCCGTTTACTCCATTGTTCATGTGCGTCCCGTTCGATCCGTTCAGCTCGGTCTTCGTGGCCATGTCTGTTGCAGAGCGCTCGACGAAGAAATCGGGACGCCCGTCGCGGTGGACGAGTTGGAAGGAGGGATCGGATTCGAAATCGCCTTTGGGCGCGGAGATGAGGGTGCCGTTGGTGGTGTAGGCGACGGCGCACATCCAGGGGGTGGTGAAGGAGGTTGTTGTTGGGAGGAGGGTTAGGGAGATTTTGTGCTCGCCTGTTGATTGGTGGATGGAGAGGCGGAGGTGGGTGGGGAAATTGTGTTTTATGGCTGCGGAGAAGGCCTGGGGGGTATGGTTAGTGGGGTGTTTATTTTTGTGGTTTTGTGTTGGTGGGGTTTGTTTGTGTGAGAGCTGGGGATTGGGGGGCTTACGAAACCGCGTCTGATCATCTCGCGGGCGATGAATTTGACGTCGCGTTTGTATTGGTTGCTGCCTCGCAATTCGCTCTTGGGGAAGATGTAGCGCAGGTCGTTGAAGAGGAAGCGCGAGTGGCCGCAGTAGGTCAGTCGGGTGTCTTCGTTCTCCTCGATGAGTTTGTGCACGTCCAGGTCGTCTTTGCCGAACTGAGTCAGCAGTGCGCGGCGGAAATTTGTCGCGTTCGCGACGTAGGTGACCTCGTCTAGCTTTTCGGGGAGGTCGATTGTGACGAGCTGTCTCAGGCGGGAGAACTCGATGTGCGGGAATCGCTTTGTCCCCATGGCTCTTAGTGCTTGGCCGTAGGCCCAGACGTCTCTGTCTGGGATGGTGAGGAGGTCTGTGAGTGGGATTAGCATGTGAGTAGAGTTACTGAGTTTTCCTTTCAAGAATAGCCTACCGTTGTATACCAATCCATCGGAGACGATGAGGAGTTTAGCACCTGGGCTGTAGATGTCGCCAATCTCAGCACACATGGCGCTCATGTACTCCAACGCCGCTTCTTCCGCTCGATCGGGCAACTTTCCCAGGACCTTTTCAACCTTGTTGGCCGACTTGAAGGGAAACGCCGGCAAGCACATTCGGACTGGTTTGTCCATCTTGACGAATTTTTCGATTATGCTCAAGAACCTGGGCGTTCCTTCGACCCATTTGTCGTGGGCGTCGGCGGCTTTGGTGAGACGGAATTTGTAAATGATAGCGAGAATCTCCGCCGACATCGCCATGGAGTCTCTTTCGATCTCAGACTCGTGGCCCAGCTTGAGCGGCCGTATCATCGTGGGCTGGATCTCGTCTGAGAAGTCGGTGGCATGAAGTATACCCATACTGTCTGAGCGCGCTTGATTGGACTGGGTTTCAATGAACGAGCTCGATTGTGCTGAGTTGAGAATGATGTTGATTGGGAGTGAGGATATAACGCGATGTTGACTTTGCAGAATATAGCAGATGTTCAAGCACTCATACACAGAAGAAAACCAAATTTAATCTGAACAATGCAAGTGGAAGCACGCTAGGCATCCAAGTATATATTCGACAGGGTTCGTTACTTTGATCACGGTGAGAGTGCACTGACCTCTGGCTTTGCGGACTAAACAACCAACCTTTCGGTGTGAGTAAAAGCTGATGAATGCCCTTTAGCCCGCTCACGTAATAGGAGGTGTGAGAAATGCTTTGAAATATGACAGCCGCGGAGGAATCTCCCAACATTGTGAAACGCGCACTCCTCAATAGACCGATGATGCAATGTCGAGAGCCTGTCTGGTAATTGTTTGTAGACCGCCTGACGCCAGCTTCTGGATCTAGGTTGGGCATCCAAGGCGCTGGAGGATGTGAGATGAGCCGAGGGATCTCACATAATCAAGTGGAATCTGCGATTAGTCAGTCATGTGCAATAGTAGGTGCTACTGTGACACTGCTGAATATTATGCAATGGCAATAGCACTCTGCATACTTCTGGTTTTCCGTTCCCGATACACACACATATAGATATCTAGTATGTGGTCAATAATTTATACACCTTTGAGGACTGCTGTGCTGATTGGATCTATGCAATTGACAAGTTTTCGGATTCTTTGAAATCGTAGGCCCCGTAGCTTATTCAGCTCGTAAAGTAGAAGCAATTCTACAACAGTGTTCCGTAATATCCATGCAGAAACGTAACTCGCTTTAAACAGGAGAGGACCATGTGCTGTGGCTCCACGACCATGCAAAAGTTGCCGAGTGTCCGTAGTCAGACACGCCACGATCTAGGCTGATTTCTACACGTCCAGCATTCAGCTGATCGCTCTGAACTTGTTCTCGACGTACGAGGCGCTCAGCGCAGCAGCCCGCGAAAGCGCAAGCCCACCCTGCGTCAGCTCTTCAATCCTCGACAGCACGATCTTCGCTTGCATCAAGTTGAAATCGAGCCTTTTGTGAAGTAGCAGATCACTCATTCCTTGATTATTCAACAAGTTGCTACTGAGCACAGCGTCACAGATCTGGAAGATCTTGAAGATGAGGGCGATTGCGAGCGAAACCGAGGCGTGGTCTAGATCTGTAGTCGACTGTGCGGTGGGGCCCGATAGGATACCCTGGCCGTAAACAGCAAAGAGGATATCACAGCTTCTGTCAATGTCTGCTGTCATCTCTTGCAGGTGCGAGGGTGATATCGTGGGCGTCATCGGCGATCGTCTTGGTTCTTTGTAAGAATTGTTGGAAGCCACGTCTCCTGTCAGAGCAACATGCTTTTGAAGTTTTGAGCAGAGCTGAATTAATGTTGGAAATTCTTTTTCGCCTAGTCTCCGCCCCATCCTGCTTCCAGGGTCCCATGATGGATCTGAAGCTAATGGTTTCGTCGGATCAGGTGTCTCCATAGCCGGAAATGTAGACCGTTCTGTTCGTCGGAAGTTTTGGTCTCCAGTCTGCGGAAGCTGTGGAAAATCTAGCTCTGTGACCGGTGGCTGCAAAGCAGGGCTAGCCGTCGTCCGAGGACTCAATAAAGACCTGTCAAGGTCGAGCAATGCTGTTGATTGGGATTGCCCATCGAGACACTTGGCTGGCAACGTCCAATTCCAATCAAAGTGGTTGTTATGGAGCTCGAAATCTGGAGTCGGAAGTTGCGAAGGGCGGCCACCACTGCTACTTTGATTGGTCGAGGGACTGCTGCCATCTATCTCTGCTGCATGATGTGTAATAGGACGGCGACCACTGCGGGCGCGTGGCAGAAAAAAGCATGATAGATTTCTTGACTCGCAACTGTCGCAGGACCCGCCGTCTCGTGAGATAATGCATCGTGTCTTGCGTTCGTGACAGGGTTCACATGCGCTTCGTACAGCGGGCTGCGAGCCAACTGTCCGACTGTGGCCGTTGGACTGCATCGGTTATCTCAATTGGCCTTCATCCCAGGCGGAACATGGATAGGAGGTTTTGTTGAATGTCAATCAGCCAGCGCGGTCAGTTGATGCAACAAGTGTGAATCCGGTGCAAAAGCCAAGGACCGAAGATGGGGCCTCGCTTTTCCGAGGCGTGTGGCAGGCTCTTGGTATATTCGCGTACATGTCGCCAAATTGACCTATCGATTCACGTTCGGAGGATGATTAATCTCATCTGCAGTTGAAATTTCAAACGACCATACATAAACGCTCCATTAACATTTGGGGGACATGGAGGTGCACATGGTTTCTCTCCTGAAGAATTGCATGTAAGCTTCTTCTCCTCGACTGGGCCCTTTCTTAGAAGAGCGACCCAGATAGCAAGCTTCCGATTGGTGGTGAAGACGCAATTGATGGGGTAATGTTGCAGGGGGGATCCATTTGGCTATTACTACCAAGCACGGTGATGTTCGATTGCAGATTGCATGGCTTACAAGTACCTTGTAGGCTGACATATGTCTCTTCACTCACCGTGATGACGAAGACGGGGGTGTGAAGAAGTCGAGCTGGAGCCGAGGTGCTTATGTTGAACACGCGTACCAACCGCTCGAACCAGGAATGAGTCCGCTCGCTGAGTAGCGGCGGGAGAAGCCACTAATCCGCTGACGAGGCACCAGCATCCTCTCAGTGGGGAATCTTTGTCGAGTTACCTAGGTAAAGTAAGTGATTAACATTGGCGCCACCGCGGGCCGACTTAGCTACCCCGGTAAATCCTACGGGTAACGTCAGATCCTTCGGCGTGGCGAGTAGTACAGCACGCCCGCTCAGGGGCCTAATGACCCGCCCGTGCGTTGCGACGCTTCCGAGCCTTTAGGCCGCCCGCTTCGGGGCCCATAATCCGGCCATACGTTGCGGCGGGCGCTAAGTCCTAGCCTTTAGCTTTAAGACGCTGTGGAGACTTCGCCCCTAGATTGTATAAGCTGAGTAAGGATATACTCAGAGTCCCGATTAAAGTACGTAATATTAGCTGCAAGATTCAATAGCGGGGCTAATTCGGCCTGCGAGTCGCGCGACTGCTAATTAAATGGACTGTAACATGCCCGGAGAGAACTGCTTATGCCTGACTAACGTGCTTGCAGAATCACGGTTTACCGCATGCCGGTTCGATTATGGCACCTTTACCTGACCTTTGAAGTTTGGGCCACGGAAGCAGAATCATCCTTGCACAACTTTAGTACGCCAATTATTCGGATGCTAGAAATATTCAATTGAATATGAAAGCCAATTGGCGCAGAGTCTCGCGTGTTGCCAGTAGCATAATCTCTTGAATTTGGCCATACGACAGTGCATTCACTACATTGAGCCTTGACTTCGTTCCGTACAATTTTCAGCTCTCGACAATATAGGAAATATGAAGATGGGATCTGAGAGCACAGAGTATGTGCAAGTAGCCACCAAGGGCATGGCAGCATACAGAGCTCCATCCTTGACACAACCCCACAAAGCCAGACAAGCGATCCGGGATGCATATGAGGGCAAGATCAAACCTATGATAGGTTACTACTGCGGCATCAGCACTGTACCCACGGCGAGAGTGATGGCGCAACTAGGTGCAGACGTCGTGTGGATCGATTGGGAGCACTCTGCGTGCGGCGTGGAAACAATGACGACGGTAAGGGCTCTAGCAGTTCCTTAAATGATGGTACTGAACCATGACAGATAGTTCATGAGATACAATTCATGAGCGAGGGTAGGACTATGGCGTTCGTCAGGTGAGCAGAATGCCGATTAACTCGGGTTTTGATCTCAAGTCTGATATCATCGACAGAGTTCCTGGCCATGACCACGCTGCAATAGCGTATGCTCTTGACGCCGGAGCTTCGATCATCATTCCGCAGGTAGACACAGTGGAGCAAGCTCAGCACGTTGTCTCCGCCGCCAAATTCGGGCTAAAGGCCAAGGGAAATCGATCGGCTCCTCCATGCCGATGGCTTTCAGGAATCGGTGACATCGGGATTGACCCTTCACGGTCGATCTGGGAGAACGTAAACGATCAGGCCGCCATCATCATCCAAATGGAATCCGAAGAAGGAGTCCGCAATCTGGATGCCATTCTGACAGCAGTCGGCGACCAAATTGATGCAGTCTGGATGGGGACACTCGACATGCGAGTCAGTATGGGATTCGATGGATTCTGGGGCTCAGAGCCACGATTCCTCGAGACTGTGGAGTTGTACCAGAACACGCTGAAGAAGCATGATAAGCCAAACACTGGTATGTGTATCGGTGGTGACTGGGCAAGAGGCGCCAACAAAGCATTCGTCATTGTTGGTGGAGACGCTTTTGCGTTTCTAGCCGATACGACTACCATCAAGAATGCAAGAGACAATCTCCCTCCGCTGCTGGGCAAGTCCAAGATGAATGGCCATTGATCAACTTGGCTCAAGGTTTCAATTAGATATCCAAGCAGGTTCTCAATAGATCCATACTGTAAAGTCTTCTCACTAGATAATTCACCTAATGTTCTCCCACAAACGTGAAGTGTCGATAGCCTGCTGGCCAGAAGAGGCAAGAAAGTGGAAACGTGAACTGACTCAATAATGCGTCCATCAACAATGATATCGCAGATGGGACGCCATTTCAGCGTGCCTTGTTGTTTGCCTTCATAAGCCTTTCAGAGATACCTGAACAATATAGCCCGAAAGCTGGACTTTCGTGGATGACCTCCACACTGTGCTGGGGGACGACAACGCTTTCCAAACCGAGAGTATCATCGTACATTGTTGAACGTCCAAATCACTACTACAGTACATCCTCCAGTGGCTACCGGATTTACGTAACGGTAACCGGGGAGGGAAATTGTTTGTGCTACGCCTCTGCCGCGCCTTTGATCCTCTAGACTCGATCCAGCCTAGCGTATAGTTCTATCTGCTGTGCCCTCTGACAATTAGTTCCTGATCGCTCGCCGCCCAAGCACTGTCACACTCTTCGGCCTCAGAGGCGGTTGCTGATATGCATCACCGGTGTCAGATTCGATCGCATTCCCTCCGCGGGGCTTATTCGCGCTCCGTTGTGCTATCAGCTTACGTTAGATCGATTCACAATTCCTTGGCAACCAATACACGAAATCCCTCCGCGGCAGGATCGCTGACATGAAGCTGCAGCCCGCCGGCTGGTGGAAATATGCCAAAGGCCTGGGTGTTGAACCTAGCAAGCTATTCGTTGGGCCTTGGAAGTGCAGCATCCAAATTTTGTGGCATGGAGAGTGGTCATGTAAGGCTACTAGTTATCTAGATATACTGCTCTCATCTCCAGACCCACCATAATTGACAAGAAGCGCAACTGCGCACCCATTGTCGTACCATAGAGATCATGACGGTCCCCGCAGCCTACGGTCGGCGGCTCATTCCTAACATCGTCGACGAGAGAGCGCGTGTCAATCCTGAACAGATTGTTTACTCTCTATCTTTCGCATCCACGAGCACTCCCCTTGACTTGGAAGACGCAGCTTCCGTTGGCAATGCGAATTCCGTTCAGGGATCTCCACATCATGTCTCACAACATTTCAGAGACGTCTCTGCTCGCACCTTTGCAAACGCAGTTGACAGAGTGGCCTGGTGGCTTGAGAGTAAATTGGGGAAAGGCACATCCTTCCCGTCGATTGGCTGGATAGGTCCACGTAGGTCACTACTACCAAAACAAGTCCCGAAGATGCCCTTGCTGAGTTTGCGAAAGATGATATAAGGTACGCTTTGGTGACACTTGGCTGTATCAAAGCTGGGTACAAGGTTCGTATAATATCGAGCAGCTTGCCGTAGGTGACAACGTTGGTAACAAATCTACTAGGCTGTTATAATTTCTCCGCGAAATAGCGTTGAGGCAGATCTGGCAGTCCTTGAGGCAATCGATTGCAACATCTGGGTGCTGCCCAAAGAACAACCTAAATTTTTGCCGCAGCTTCTGGCCCAACGGCCCATGGAGGTGCTGACCATTGCAGAAGTCGATGAACTCTTGCAAGATGAGCCGGTCCCCAGATATGCGTACAACAAGACATTCGACGAGGCGTCCAGCGAGCCCTTTTGTGTATTACATACTTCAGGGTCAACGGGTCATCCAAAGCCCATCGTCTGGAAGCATTCAATGCTTGCTACATTAGATGCCACGCGTCTACTGCCGGAGCACTCTGGTCGTCCTCCATGGGTTGCCGTTTTCGATGAGGGAGACCGCTTCTACTCATCTTTCCCTTTCTATCACGTACGTAGACCAAGCTCCTCTTGCTGCAGCCCAGCTGCCATAAAACCCTGCGCTGACATAGTTTTTTCGCCAGAGCGCAGGGATGGTCATGAACATCTTGATCAATGCCTTCTATGGAACATGCAACGTGCTTGGTCCCGCCCACGTGCCTCCTACTCTGGCTCTTATTGAATCACTCCTTGACCATGCAAAGATCAAGATCTGGAGCATTATACCGTCTATAGTGGATGACATTGGTGAATCTCCGGCTATCCATAAAAAGTTCAAGGATGCCAAAGTTATCATTGCGTCAGGCGGTGAGCACGCTTTCGTTGGAGCGAACGAGCTTCTTGCTAATGTCACAAGGTCCCGTGAGGTATGAAAGCGCAAACAAGGCGACACAATCCGTACGAGTCTTGAACATCACCGGCACAGCCGAAGGCATCTTTATGGGAAGCCTGCTAGTTGAGCGTGAAGATTGGATATACCTTTCCTTTCACCCATATGCCAATTTTGACTTTAGAGAAATTGAACCGGGAGTATTCGAGCAGTACATTGTACGGGACGAGAGCAAGGTCGGCCTGTTTCAAGGCATTTTTCATACGTTCCCAGACATTACAGAGATGTCCCTTAAGGATCTCTACGCGCAGCATCCCACAAAGCCTGGATTGTGGCTGTACAAGGGTAGAACAGACGATATGGTTGTGCTTTCTAACGGAAACAAGATTCACCCAAAGGATGTGGAAGCTGTCATCAGCAGTCATCCAGCTGTTAGCGCATGCCTAATCGTAAGCTCCGAGATTTGTTTTGCACCGCTTCCCTCTATATATGATCTCCTGCCTACAGTATACTCGCTAACGCATTCAAAGATCGGCACAGGGCATTACCAAGCGGCACTTCTCGTCGAATTGGTGGATACTCAGCCGAAGTCGACCGAGGATTACCAAGCACTTCTGGACGATATTTACGGAGTAGTTAAACGCACCAACGCCTCCAAGCCTTCCTTTGCAGCCATCATCAGAGAGTACATTATGTTTGCAAAACCAGATAAGCCTTTCTGGCGGACCGACAAAGGCACGGTCAAACGTCGCTCGACTGTCATGCTATATGAGAAAGAAATAGAGGAGTTCTACGAGAAGCTCGATAGCGGAGATGCCTCAAGCTTCAGCACATCGATTGACGCCACTTCTCCCGAGACAGCAGCGCAGGACATCCAAAGGGTGATCATGCAATCACTATCGTCAGATGAGGAAGTAGGTCTTGACGACGATATCTTCGCTGCAGGCCTCGACTCTGTGCAGTCCATTCGCCTCGTGAGGTGCCTCGGGTCAGCTGCTGAGAAGTACAACATCGAAAAAGTCAAGAAATCCGCCTTTGTGCCGCATCTTGTGTACTCCAATCCTACGATCAATCAACTTTCAAAAGCATTCTATAAACTAGTGCATTGTGTCGAAGGGAGTCCCAAAGATCGGGCGGAGGAACAAGCAGAGACCATGAGGGAGCTCCTTGCTAAATACACAGCTAACCTACCTAGACCGTTTGACAAACAGTCTCATCTGCTACCCAAGGATGGCAATACCGTGATCCTAACTGGAAGCACAGGCTCTCTTGGCTCATACATACTGGAATCTCTGCTACGTCAAGCCAACGTAAACAAGATCTACTGCTTGAATCGCGTAGCGAATGGCATGAAGAAGCAGTCTCAAGTCAATCAGCCAAGAGGGTTGACAACGGATTGGTCAACACATCGTGTTCAATTCCTGCAAGTCGACTTCTCTAAGCCCAACTTTGCCCTTGATGATGAGCAATACAGCACTTTGATCGGGCAGACAACGCACATCATCCATTCTCAATGGCCTGTGAACTTCAATTTGAGCATCTCGTCTTTCGAGCCGCACATTCGTGGTGTGCGACATCTCATCGATTTCTGCTTGAGTAGCAAGCTTGCGCCAACCTTCTTCTTCGCGTCAACACTTGCTGCGGTAAGCCATCTGAAAGGCCGTGCCACTATACCAGAGGTGCCGATGGATATCCTGCCAAGCCTAAACAGCGGTTATGCTGCATCAAAGCAGGTTTGTGAGCTCATCCTCCAGCATGCCTACGAGCGCAGCGGTCTGAATGCGGTGATCTGCCGCATTAGACAAGTCGCAGGGCCGGTACTCACGCCGCACGGCATGTGGCCAAAACAGGAATGGGTGCCTACTGTGAGTCGGCTTTGCTCCATGCTCTAATCGAGGATCTCAGGCTGACAAGTCTGCTGGAATTCAGATCATTGCTAGCTCGAAGTACCTTGGCTTAGTGCCATCCACTTTGGGCTACTCGGACTTAATCAATTGGATCCCCGTCGATATTCTCGGCAACATCATCGTCGAGCTCGCAGCAGTTGCAGAGCGGCATCAGGGACCGAAGAACGGTTTCCATGAGATTGATGTCGAGCCAGACAAGACAGTGCCCGTGTTTCACGCCGTGAACCCCGAGTTCTCCATGTGGGCAGACTTGCTCCCTACCGTCCAAAACAGCCTTGCGGGCTCCAATATGAAGGTGGTCACCTGGGGTGAATGGGTGGACGCGCTCTCTGAATCACAGCATGCGACTACGAGCGTGGAACAAAATCCGGGTCTGAAGCTGCTGGACTTCTTCGAAAGCCTGAAATGCGATGCCGATGCAGCCCTGACCCTGTCGAGACCGGATACTGACCGCGCTGAGATGAAGAGTGGGATCTTGGCCGGATTGAAACCTGTAGGCGCGGCATGGATGGAGATTTGGTTGAAGCAGTGGGCATTCTGATGGTGGCAAGCGTACACGTTGTGTGGTCTCACATGATAGACAAGTCTAGATTGAAGTCGTTGTTGTTCAATTGGGCTACGGACGAACGCGGGACCTTCCGACATCCTTGCTATAGTTATGCTCTTAACATCCAATGTAAGATAGTGTCGCCAGCGTGTCTTTCCTTTCACTCTTGGGAGTACGAATGGTGTCGTCCCGAGCTCAACAGACATGGCCTATATCAATTCTACTGGAGATTTGTATCCCAGATCGTTGTAGCCATCGACCAGACAAGTAACCTGGCAACTCCCGTAATCTGCTACACATCTCGAAAAAGAGAAGTCAATCCATTCGTGACTATGAGCACTTGCGGCATATGTAATTGGCGTGCTGCAAGACCCCGACCCCGACCTTGCGCTTTATATGGTGGAAGACGGATTTCTATAATTTGTAGAGCATTGAATACCGTAAGTAAATGCGCATCTTCTAGCCTACTTAGACATATATCATAAGCGCTGAATATCATATAGTAATGATTCGCACACTTGGTGGGCGCTCAATTAGTCCTAGTGTACGAACCATTTTGAAACCCGCGTGGCGGGGTCGGGGTTGGGGTGTTGCAGCACGAGGCCAATCGCATTGAATATTGCACACGCTAAAAGTACGCGTTTCACAAGTATGAAAGTACAGCGCCTTTCCCATACCAAAACGGTAATCCCCGAACTTGCAATTCCCAATCTAAGTTCGGAGTATATATGATGTATACATCTGAGATGCGTCAACAGCGAAAGTCTTCAGACTAGAAGCTTGGACCTAGGAGGCATCGGACATGTCTTCGAGGCATGCACAACAATGAGGTCGAAAGACGACAGAAACCCAGCGAAGCGGAGCGTCTTCTCTCGGAGGATCAGGACTCGATGGAGATGGCAGACCTAAGCCCCCAGCGAAAGGCAGAGGGCAAGAACTTGTCGGAGTCCGGTACGAGATATACAGATAGTCAAGATCACGCAGAGCCTCCAGGGTCGCGACAGGTGACTAGAGATGGGGACGACGTCGCGCTGGCAGAGGGAGGGCAGCCTGTCGAATATAGGGTCTACAGGGTCAGGTGGTTCGGGCTTACGCAATTGATCCTGCTAAATATCGTCGTGAGCTGGGATGTAAGCAGAAGCATCGGTCCCGGTGGTAGGGAGCTTCTGTTTTCAATGACTGACCTTCTGACCGCAGTGGCTTTCCTTCTCTGCCGTTGCCAATACAGCAGCCGATTTCTTCTCTACGAAACCTAGTATCATCAATTGGCTGAGCACAGGCTTTCTATTCGCCTTCCTTGCTGCAGCTCCCGCTACAATATGGACTCTCCATACCGGTGGACCTCGCCTCGCCATCATCACCTCCTCGCTACTCATCCTATTGGGCAATTGGATACGCTATGGAGGTACAAAGACATCCCCTCCAAGCTTCGGACTCACCATGTTCGGCCAAATCCTCATCGGTCTCGCCCAACCCTTCGTCCTATCGGCGCCCACTCACTACTCAGACCTCTGGTTCACACCCGCAGGCCGCGTCTCCGCCACCGCCATCGCATCCCTCGCAAACCCCTTCGGCGGTGCACTAGGCCAGCTCATCAATCCCTTCCTGGCCACCAAAGCCTCCAAGATCCCCAACATGACCCTCTACGTAGCCATCATATCCACCATCGCCTCAATCCCCTCCTTCTTCATCCCCTCAAAGCCACCCACGCCCGTCTCGCCATCCTCCACACATAGCTCGCCTTCCCTGCGCGAAACCCTACAGATCCTAGGCAGAAATCCAACATTCTACCTCATATTCATCCCCTTCGCCACCTACGTCGGCTTCTTCAACTCCATCTCCTCCCTGCTAACCCAAATCCTAACGCCCTACGGCTTCTCCGAAACCACCTCCGGCATCGCAGGCGCCGTCCTCATCCTCGTCGGACTGGTGAGTGCAGCCATCACCTCTCCGGTCATGGATCGCACCAAAGCATATCTGCCCTTCATCAAAATATGCGTCCCAGTAATAGCGCTATCATACCTTGCGTTTATATGGGCGCCCGGCACACGGACGATAGCAGCTCCATACATCATCCTCGCAATTTTAGGAGCAGCCAATTTCAGCCTCGTACCCGTCGCACTAGAATGGTTGGTCGAAGTCACATGGCCCGTGGGTCCAGAAGCGGGGAGTACAATCTGCTGGGCTGGCGGACAGCTTCTTGGTGGTATCTTTATCGTCGTCAGCGATGCTTTGAAGGAGGGCGAGGATGCTGAGCCTCCGTTTACGATGAGGAAGGCTTTGGTTTTTCAGGCTGTTGTTGCGGCGGCGGTGGTGCCTTGTGCTTTGGCGTTGGGGTGGGTGGGGCATGTGGGTAATAGACGGTTGGATGTTGATAAGGGGAGGTGGCGGGGTGAGGGCGATGGATGATCTTTGAGACCGTTTTTGACGTTATGGTTTCAGTTCTTTCTGGGGAGTGATACCCTGAGATGGTCATGTCTTTTGCGAGATTATTCCAACGGAAAGCAAAAGTGACTGGAGTTGAGGCTATAATGCAATACCTTTTGCTCGACGCCAGGGGTTTTCCTACAGAATGAGAATCCTACCCCTGGGACAGATCAATCTTCCTTACGGCGTACAGCAGCGCAGCCTTTGAGCGAACAGGGTTCAGAGCCAGGAGCACTGATCTTGTAGTCAAGAAGTCTCCTTGTCAGAGTATAGCACTCCATCACCCTCTACTAACTTTACGCCCAAATCCTTTCAGATGCTTCAATAATCCTACCCAACCCTCCACCAAGCGCCAACGCTATGCAAAATGCTCGAAATCCCGCATGGGAAGCAAGTCAACCAACTTCCTGCCCGCTAGAATCCTGACTCTGCTCCGCCAACGCCTTCCTGTACTCCCTCGTCGCCACCTCGATCGCTTTCACCGTCGGTGCCAGCAATGAATTGACGACCTTCGCTCCTCCAGGAGTGCTCTCATATTCCACCCTCTTCCGCTTCCCCGTCCGTTCAAAATGTTCCTGTATCTGCTTTTTAATCTTATTAATCTCGGTCTGCCGCTCCGCATCCGCGTCGTCGGCGATGGCCTTGATGCGACCTAATGCTCGATCTAAAGACTCTAATCTACTTGATATTTCGACGGCGCGTGCGGGGTCGCCGGAGAGGAAGACGGACCAGAAATGTTGCAGGAATTCGGTGGTGGTTGCGTGGCAGACGGAGAGGCTGTCGAAGATGGTTGTCGAGAGGCCGAATGTTGAACTTTGAGCTGTGGTGGAGCCGGTGGATGAAAGATCGTCGCTTCGAGCGCGGCGTTCTGATATTGCGGCTAGGATCTGGGCTGTGGCAGCTGCGAGGCTGGCTTTGCTACCCACGTGGCCCTTTCTGGCAGCTGACGGCTCATCGTCGTCGCTGTCGCTGTCGTCGTCGACGCCGATGGCGGTTTGGAGGTTCGTGCTGGAACCGACTCGTGAGAGATCGGCTTTGACCGCTTGGAGTACTTTGGCTGGATCTTGTTTCGCGTAAAGAAGAGCATTGGCTGATACGCCAGACTCTTTATCGGAGTCGAAGAAGCGACTTTGGTCTCTAATGTTCAGGATTACTCTATTCTCTTCGGCATCGCCTTGGAGGTCACGCAACGCGAGCGAATTGAATGTTTCTTCGTCGAGTCCGATTGGTAGGGATGGGTCGACGTCCTGGGGTGCGACGTGTGCAAGAAGCTTCTCGCTGAGAGCATTGAGGGTCTTGTAGAGCGGAACCCTGCCCTCGGTTTCAGTCCGCATCGTACGGTCGAATCGGTTTCCCTTACGCTGGCTGTGATTTTGTTCGTTGCCCTCCACATCGATTATATGCGGGACATGGGCGGCTGTTACTCGTTGAGCTCTTTCAATGTCATCTTCATCCTGCAAGTACTTGTCGAGAATATTGTCCAATGAATCAGATTCGACTATCTTCTCGCCTTTCAATTTTTTGAATAACCTGCTCTGGAAAAAGCGAGTCCAGAATGCTTTTTCACTCAACTTTGGGACGTTCTCGTCATATACACGTTTTACCAAAGGGTGAAGGCTAAATATCAACTGAATTTGCTCTCTGCCAACGTCCACCTTTTTGGTATTGTCCACTGTGTATTCCTTGATAGTGGACAAGACGTTATATGTTCCCCGGCTTTGACTTTTCTCGATGGCGTGTGCCCGTAAGAGAGGTGTTCTCGTAGACCAGAACTGGGCGGAGAATTGAGATTTCGTGATGGAATCAGGCTTGGTCCGCTGGGATTCCGCAAAAGTCTTCGCAAGAGAGGGATTGGCTTTCAGTAACGACATTTGTAGGGACAGATCTTGCTTGAGCTTGTCGTCATCATACCATGATTTTGTTGTCTTTCCTGAACCTGGCGTAGAAGTGACGGCACCGGCGATCGCCATAGCTGCAGATGAAGCTCCACCCCCTGGCGCAGCTGGCAGCGTACTCCCAGATTTTGCGACTTGTATAGCATCTTGGAGAGCGTCCTTGATTGCGTTTGCCTCGGCCCTTGCTGCAGTAGCCGAAGTGAAGGAAAACACATGGGCTTCGGATTCAGAAGTCTCTGGCGCCTGTGCAAAAATCTTGAGCATCACCCTTGGATTCTTTTCGGGCGTCTGCTGGAGATCTACACTCTGCATGTGAGCTCCAGGGATCATCATGGCGGGGACCCAGACTTACTGGTAATGCTCTCAACAGGAAGCGTCAAGGCGGGCTTCGAACCTGGAGGAGCCACCGGTGTCCACGACACCGACTGGCTGTCCTTGGAGAGCACGAGGGTGCCATCTTGCTTTTTGTATGCGGCAGAGCCTCTAGGTGGTACCATTCTAGTTGAGACCTCTCCTCCATATCATGGTCGCGGACTACCCAAGAAACGAATGTACAGTTACATGACTCACTGATGATTGAAGCCACCAGAGATGGAAGGTTTCCCGATAAATCTTGGCGTGCTATTTAACGGGCAAAGCGGAACTGGAAGCCTTGCCGCCGCCGTTCATATGGCGGCGGCGATGCATGTGACTGCGTTGTCATCCTGCCCTACAATCGTAAGTTGAAACTGGTCTCTTTGAGATTGACCTCTCTACATCCTACTATAAAGCAATGGCTCTTCTCTAGGGTTGGGGCTAGTCATCTTACAATGCTCCGCTCTTCTCTTTCCACGTCGGGCAGCTGCCTCTCAAGAGGTATCTGCTCCCTCACAAGGACGACATGTGGCCGTGCTTCTCCGAGAGCCGCGTCGGTGCCTGTAGCCAGGATCTCGAGGCTTCCACTGCTCTCTCAGAAGCTACAGAAGCGGTACTATGCTGTGGCTGCCGAAGACACCAATAAAGGAGTGGTAAATTGATCTACCATCTAAAGCTCCTGAAAATACTAGAAGCTTATACACTCTTGCAGGATCCCAGCGATTCTTTCCTCCAAGGTAACACTGCCAATTATATCGACGAGATGTACATGCAATGGAAACGAGATCCGTCAAGCGTACACTTCTCGTGGCAGGTCTACTTTCGGAATATGGAAGATGGCAGCATGCCTATGTCTCAAGCATTCCAGCCTCCTCCAAATCTCGTATCGATACCAGAAGGTGGCGTTCCACAGACAATGCCAGGAGCCGGGCTGGCAACGGCGGAAGGGCCAGACGTAACAAACCATCTCAAAGTCCAGCTCTTGGTGCGCGCATACCAAGCTCGTGGACATCATAAAGCGAAGACCGATCCATTGGGCATTCGTGGAGAAGCAGAAGCTTTTGGCTATCATAGGCCGAAGGAGTTGGAGCTTGACCACTACCAATTCACCGAGAAAGACCTCGACACGGAATACACGCTGGGCCCTGGCATTTTGCCTAGATTCAAAAAGGACGGCAGGGAGAAGATGACTTTGCGCGAAATTGTCGCTACTTGCGAAAGGCTCTACTGTGGTGCATACGGCGTTGAGTTTATCCACATCCCGGACAGGGAGCAATGTGACTGGATAAGAAACCGTGTCGAGATCCCCAACCCATACAAATACTCCGTCGATGACAAGCGGAGAATCCTAGATCGTTTAATTTGGAGCTCAAGCTTCGAAAATTTCCTTGCTACTAAATATCCTAATGACAAACGTTTTGGTCTAGAGGGTGGAGAAACACTAATCCCGGGGATGAAGGCTATGATCGATCGTAGCGTTGACTTTGGCGTCAAGGACATCATCATAGGCATGCCTCATCGTGGAAGGCTGAACGTTCTAAGTAACGTGGTCAGGAAGCCGAACGAGTCGATTTTCAGCGAGTTCGGAGGTAGCGCGGAGCCTACTGATGAGGGGTCTGGGGATGTCAAGTATCATTTGGGCATGAACTTCGAGCGACCTACTCCTTCTGGCAAGCGTGTGCAGCTTTCGTTGGTGGCCAATCCCTCCCATCTTGAAGCCGAGGATCCCGTGGTTCTGGGTAAGACCAGAGCTATTCAGCATTACAACAATGATGAGAAGAACTTCACCTCGGCAATGGGTATTCTGCTCCATGGTGATGCTGCTTTTGCTGCTCAGGGGATCGTCTATGAGACTATGGGTTTCCATGCACTACCAGCATACTCCACCGGAGGAACCATCCACGTGATTGTCAACAACCAGATTGGGTTCACGACCGATCCCCGTTTCGCCCGGTCTACCCCCTACTGCTCCGATGTTGCCAAGTCAATTGATGCCCCCGTTTTTCATGTCAATGGGGATGACGTCGAAGCCGTCAATTTCATTTGCCAAATGGCGGCAGATTGGCGGGCTGAATTCAAGAAAGATGTTGTTGTCGATATTGTATGCTACAGGAAACAGGGCCACAACGAGACGGATCAGCCGTTCTTTACTCAGCCGCTCATGTACAAGAAGATTAGCGAGCAAGAGCCTGCAGTGGACAAGTACGAAGAGAAGCTTCTAAAGGAGAAGTCTTTTACCAAAGACGACATTGAAGAGCATAAGAAGTGGGTATGGGGAATGCTCACGAACAGTTTCGAGGCTAGCAGAGACTATCAACCAACCTCCAAAGAATGGCTCACGTCAGCCTGGAATGGTTTCAAATCGCCTAAAGAGCTCGCAACGGAAATACTGCCTCATTTACCCACCGGTGTTCCGGCGGAAAAGCTGAAGCATATTGGTGACAAGATCAGTGGTGCACCGGACGGGTTCAATGTCCATCGAAACTTGAAACGTATCTTAGCCGGCAGGAAAAAGAACGTTGATGAGGGCAAAGCGATTGATTGGTCCACCGCGGAAGCTCTTGCATTTGGCACACTATGCGACGAGGGTCATCACGTCAGGGTTTCTGGTCAAGATGTAGAGCGCGGTACATTCTCCCAACGCCACGCAGTGCTACACGATCAGGAGAGCGAGGCAACATACACTCCTCTACAGCACATCAGCGAGAAACAAGGTAGCTTCATCATATCCAACTCCTCACTCAGTGAATTCGGAGTGTAAGTTCATAGCCGTGACGCTTTTGGTTGCTTAATCGGCTAACGCGATTCCCAGACTTGGCTTCGAGTACGGCTATTCCCTTTCATCACCCAATGCCCTGGTAATTTGGGAAGCTCAATTCGGCGATTTTGCCAATAACTGCCAGTGTATCATCGATCAGTTTGTTGCTTCAGGGGAAGTGAAATGGATGCAACGCTCCGGTCTAGTCATGTCGCTACCCCATGGTTATGATGGCCAAGGCCCAGAGCACTCGTCTGGTAGGATGGAGCGATACCTACAGCTCTGCAACGAAGACCCTAGAATATTCCCTTCACCTGAGAAGCTTGATCGCCAGCATCAGGACTGCAATATGCAGATCGCTTATATGACTACTCCCTCAAATCTATTTCATATCCTCAGGAGGCAGATGAACCGACAATTTAGAAAGCGTACGTTCGCGCATCAACTCTCCATTGCGTACTGGGACTAACCGATCTGATAGCTTTGATTCTCTTCTTCTCCAAGTCCCTCTTACGCCACCCGCTCGCCCGCTCCCCCATTGAACACTTTACTGGCGAATCACATTTTCAATGGATTATCCCTGACCCAGCTCACGAAACCAACGACATCGCGCCGCCAGAAGAGATCGACCGCGTGATCCTTTGCACAGGCCAGGTCTACGTCGCTCTGCACAAACACCGTGCTGAGCACAAGCACAACAAAACCGCCATCACCCGTATTGAACAGTTGAACCCGTTCCCATGGGCACAACTCCGAGAGAACCTCGATCAGTACCCAAATGCGAAAACCATCGTCTGGGCACAGGAAGAACCGTTAAATGCGGGTGCGTGGAGCTTCACGCAGCCGAGAATTGAGACCTTGTTGAACGAGACTGAGCACCATGATCGGAAACACGTCATGTACGCTGGAAGAAACCCCAGCGCAAGCGTGGCAACGGGATTGAAGGGTACTCATATGAAGGAGGAGATGGACATGTTGGACATGGCTTTTGGTGTTGTGCAGGAGAAGTTGAAGGGGGAGTAGTCTGGTGTAGAAAGGGAAGGGATCGAGAGCAATGCAGTTGGTCTGTACATATCTATCATTGCGGTGTCCCTTGTACCTGTATGTTTTGCTAGCTTTCAAAAAGCATTGATGTGGGCTCAACGCAACGATATCCACTCACTCTGGCACTTCTCGAATGGTCGTGCTATCCCGACAGTTGTCCTCTAGATGATGACGATGTCACTTCCTATATGCGATTGACACGTCTCCAGCCCCAGACCATAACCTCCGACGGATATCTGACCGCGTCCCTTCTCGGCGCTCTATGACATCTCAATCGCGCCAAGATATAGCTGCAACAAATGTCCCAAAGAGGGAATGAGCCCTTATACCTGGTGACGGTATACACTACAACAATGTTCTGGACGCGAACCCACGACCCTGATTGGGGACGACGCCTGGCAGCACTGCTTTCGGCACTCTCGTTGTGGCTTTTGTAGTGTCCTTTTGAGGATGGGAAAGGGGAGGCGGTCGGAGTGGATAGTGCGGAGAGGGTATGGTGAGTTTTTTTCGTTGTTGCTGGTAGATTGTCCAAGATGTAGATCAAGCATTCGTTACCATCCATATTTGTCACGCTGGCTTTGTTGAGAGGATGGAACGTCCTGCTGTGATGGTGAGGTATGATTACAAGCTGGGGTTTTACTGGTATGGGCTTGTTCTATATCGAGTTCGATTTTCCAGATCTGCCATACCGAAATGTCGTTGCGTCGTCACTGCTATTAGGCTCGATTTAGGGGGAAAAAGGTCACGTGGACGTATATTGCATGGATGTAGAGTTGGACCCAGCACTCTCTTTGCGAGACTGTCTAGGAGGGGGAAAATCGCGTCCTGATGTCGAAGGCACTGACTGGCGTCCAAGAATCACCGAAAATGAAACGAATGTAAATGGCTGACCAATTGCTTCAGGTTGCATATTCCCCACAATCGAACCAGACAATATCAATCAACACTGCTGGCACGCCACCTCTGTAACTTCTCTTTGTGTCAGAGAGGGTGTCGGTGTGTGATTCTACACGAACTGAAGATATACCTATGCTACAAATTAACCTTGCTCACAATGACACTGCGACGTACAAGCACAAAAAGAGTCAGGGTTAATTGTGTGACCTGATGATATTGATAGTCTCGAGGTGGTATCGGTTTCGACTCATGATTGAGACTATGGTTAGAGTGAGGTTACTCAAAAGCGTTGGGCTGCAGGTGGGCCAGCTTCGGATCCTCTGGCCACTTTCATCCCTGCATCGGCCGATGCATGGCTGCTCGAATGGCTGCTGAAATCGAGCTCCTTTGGTCACTCTATATCAAAATAAAGCTTCCAGTAAGGTGAACCTGAGAAGAAAAGGAGTGTATATAAGGTTTGAAGGAAATTTGACTGGAGTCAATGTTAAGACGGGGGATGTTGACTAAGGCGTTCGTGGCAGAGCTGTAGATACTGTATGGTATTTGAAACTAGTAAACTCGCCCGAACGCCGCCAAACGCACGGTTTTAATCGCCGCGAGCTTTCTCAATATACGCTGGAGTCGCTGCCTCATACTCGGCAGCGAAATAGCGCTTAGAGTTCTTGCCCAACCAAGTGGTCATCTTTATGATCTCATCCCGGAGCTTTCTCACCGACTGTTCATCCATGTTGGTTTGAGCAATGAGCTCAGGAAGGGATACTATATTGTTACTGGGTTAGCTGAACTCGTTGGTGGCTAAAGCCCCAATCAAGGCAAGCTACACTTACCGAAGAGACGAGCCAAATGCTCTGCACCATATATATCACCGATGGCCTTGTTCTCCCATTCACCCCTACCGGCTTCTAACTTCCGACGAGCCTCAAAGTACTGCTGGCGCTCGAAGCGATAAAGGAGTATCTTTCCGAGCGACTTCTCGAAATACTCTTTAGTCCCGGATATCACTTCCTCCAGGATCGACGCCTCTGCAGATCCGAGACGACGCTTTCCCTTCTCCTCCTCGAAATAGGCGTCTATGATCTCGTTCACGGGATGTTTGGCGGGCAGGGGTATTAGTGAAAGGTTCTTCGTCACATATTCCCAGTCATCGACAAGTAGTGCCTTGAGGCGGTCTGACACCGGGATATGTATTGCTGGACGCTGGTGAAAGGTCTCTTCCTGCTCACGCAATGGTCTATTGTCAGTAAACTTGATCCTCATTTCGTTGCTCACTGTTCACCAATGCTTAAGACGAAGACGTTTCGTCTTCTCGGTCCTCGCGAAATACAAAGGGGATATCTTGTATGTGAGGTCTGGGTTTCAAAAGAACCCTGGTCAGGTCTGAGCATCAAGAGAGCCCCTAATCGGGCCCTGTCATTTAAGGGATCTCGCGCGACCTCCTCCTTAGTGGCCATCGAGCGCCGTTGACCCATGGATGTACGCTTTTCTCCATTATCATCTTAGTTCGATCACTAATATCATAATCGTAGTTGTGCTTTCTACTCAGGGATATCAAGAAGTCTTCGCAGAGAATATATATGGATAAATCCGTGAGCAAGAGATCTGTCCTCCACCGACGCTTGGGTGGGGATTGCCGTCGTGGTCTTTTGGCAGAGTATAGCGCATGAAAAGCAATCAATAATGATATAACTTCGCGGCTCCCAGACAGGGCACTTGCAGACGTGCCTCTGACTAGGCTTTCGATTTTGCTTGCTGTTCAAGGGCTTGACTTGGGAAATATCGAAATAGAAGCCGAGTAGGGAATCTGGACGCTCACGAACCTTTTCAATCTCATAGTCTCGTCCGCGCTTCTGACCACGACCCACTGGAGTCAGTCGCTCTTCGCTCCCGCGGGTGGAACTTAGATCAGAGCCGGCGGCTTTCTTCTTGGCAGGTGCAACCTTGAGTTTCGGGGGATTGAGCATCTTCTCCATCTCTGCTTTGAGATTTGCTGCAAGCTCCTTGTTCTCTTCGGTGAACTTTCGGATGCGATCTTGAGGCACCCAATCGTCCCAGCTGCCCAAATGCAGATGTATTAGCGATGTGTGCTGATAATGATCAATACCTGTGAACAAATCGAAAAAGTATTGGTTTCGATGAATTGTGGCGACTCATGGAACCAATCTGGGCGATGAGACGAAGGAGACGTGGTGGGAGCAAAGGCTGAAACGTTACTAGCATGGATGACGGCGGTGAATGTGAGAACTCAAGGCTCTGAGCAGGACCTCGAGGAAAATGCTGTTGTGCATGAAATTGAGGCGTGGCTAGCAGGAAGAGGACGATGATAGCGTGCTTGTGGAGGCTTAACAGTTGACCAGCAACGAAATCAGAGCAGTGTGTAGATATATTTGTGTTCTGGGCGGCATGAAAGTGGAAAGATGCTATGCAGTTGGCTTTGAAAAGATGTCCTGCAAGTAGATGTAGAACGTGTCTTGTAGAAAATTGAAAACTTGTTCAGCGGGCAAGGCTTTGGTGGGACTATTGTCGAAAACAAAGCTGAGAGCGCGACCATGATGGCAAAAACGTACTTGAAAAGAAGCAGGCTGTTGTTCCACCCATTCGGGTTTTGGTGGCATCGTGATTACTATGCTAAAAGGGAACGTCGATCCACTCACGTGTTCTTCCATCCCTTGTAATGCACCCGGTATTGGTAAGGGCTCTTCTTGTCATTTTCGTCCATGTGCTTGTAGTCTAGCACTTTTGCTTCGTAGAGGAATTCGTGGTGAAAGCAGAGGACCTTCTCATCCTTTTGGTAAAACGGGAAATTTGAGGGAGCCATAGAGAACGTGATGAGAATTAGGGGCAGATATAAGAGTCAGACGATTTGTGAGGTGGTATTCGTGAGTCTGATTCAGTTGAAATTATTGACTAGTGGTTGTCAAGAAATAAAGTACTGTGTTGCATGTGAGAAACACTTGGCTCGGCCGTTGTAGACGTGAATTACGAACCGCGCGCCTAGCGCGTTCTCTTCTATGACAATCCTCCCAATCCACATATACTCTACTTATCTAGGTTGTATTCGGTACGTGTCCCTTGTGCTAGGTCTGGTATGTGTTTATATTTCTTCTCGTGTTTTAGACCCTCCTCTAAAGATTGGATTGTCTCGTTACTTAAAAGTTTTATATGATTTGTGTACGCTGTTTCTATGCTTTAGCTACGTATTTTCTCTTAGCGAAGTGCACAGCAGTGATGATAAGATAGCATGAATAATCTAGCTACTGGGGGGCGTTTGTGATATAGACGACCTCTGGCTAGAGACATGGAGGAATGACAATGCAATCGGACCAATCAAGCTTTCATGACACCAAGCAATTATGCACGTTACGCAGGGAAACATGCTGAGAATTTTAGGTATGATGATCCGGCGTTCCGTAGGGGCGTAACAATGTTCTGGGACTCCATGGTCGCATAGGATTTTACATAGCGGTTTGGTCCCACGTGCTGTTTGACAGACGCAGGACAGCCTGATTAGAGCACAAAGACTGTTATTATACCATGCCCGAGACCAGGAAGACTTCACAAGGCATACTCTGTTTGAAAATACGCTTCGCTCAGACTCATTCATTTTAGCCCCCTGTGCCTCAAACGATCATTGTGGCTAGAGGGTTCACGAGCATGTGGAAAATGACATGAGGGCTAAGTCATGCGAGGGCCTCGCGAGACTTCGCTATGCCCTTTAGAATCCGGAGAATCAGAACATGAAGTGCCTGAGAGCTCAAAAGGCAATGCAGAGTCGTGACCTTGGTGAGTCGTCGTGGTTTTGAGGCTTCACGCACGGAACTTGCGCCAAATACATCCAGGAGGATATAGTCTGGGCTGTTTGGACCTAGGTGCAATTGCTTGAAAGGAATTTGGATATGATATACGGCTTTCGTAGTATTAGTTCCCTTAACTCGGAATTTTATCGACGTCCTCCCGCCCAATATCTCAGCCAATCACATCGCTCCAATTCGAGCCTGCCAAAAACCTTAATACCGCACCTCTTCCCTGTCCCCGACCGCACCTTTGCTCACAGTCATTGCAGCACAGCTCCAATACCTCTCGGCCTACAGCGGTACCCTCACGGTCGTTCCCAATTACAGCAATGGCTCTCACCGACATATTATTCGACATCTACGCCTCGCTGTCCTTCTCGGAAGTACACGCCGAGGCGCCCCCGGAAGAGGAGGGAGCGGAGGAGGGAGGAGAGGATGATAAAGGAGACTCAGATGTAAAAGAAGGCGAAGAGGGTGGTAATGAGGAAGGTGATGAAGGTAGCGACGAGGGAGATGATGATGAGGACGAAGAGGAGCAAGAGGAGGAGGAAGAAGAAGAAGAGGAAGAGCCTGAAGATCCATTCCCAAAGCTACAAGAAGGTACGCCTCTGCCTTTCTGATCTCTTGCGTAAAGAAATGTGCAAGAAGCGATCAAGTTCCTACCGTCTACCATGTTCTTACAAAAATCCTCCCGACTCCGCCAGCGGCAAGCTTGACCGCACTACCCTCGCTGGCACACACACCCTCGGACAGGCCACTACCAAACCAAGCTTCCTTACATCCCGATAATCTAAATTACTAACACACAACGATTACAGAATGCTCCAAATCAGCTCAATGCGCCCCTCTAAAGCACCACTACGACGAGTGCGCCGAGCGCGTCACAAGGCAGCACCAGAACCCAGACCACAAGGGCCCAAAGGAAGATTGCGTCGAAGAATGTGAGTCCGCCATATCTCCCTATACTGCTAGACTCTCGTGACTCTGGGCGCTTTCCCACCACTCCTGACCGCTCTCCGCCACTACTATAACCCAAATCAGCAGCAATCATGAAAGACTATCCAATACCAATCACCACATAATCTGTAAGCAAAATACTGACAACCGATCCATCCTCCTCTAGTCTTCCACCTCTCCCACTGCGCAACCCAATGCGCCGCACCAAAGCTCTTCCGCCAGCTGAGATGAAAACCCCACAAGCAGTCTAGCAAAGCCACAGCTACCACAAAACTCCTGGAGTCGATCGAGAAAAAGGTGCACCTGTACAGCTATAATTCAAACCCTAGACACTCGCAGCCCTGTACCCATAACCTTTTGCAAGGCATAGAATGTATTTGTTCGCAGTGTTAGACAAAACAGACAACAGCGAGCATGTCCAATCAATTAAACGCTATGCTACAACCGTGTACCCAACCCCTTTTCCAACATCTTATAAAAGCATACCTAATGCTCTTCGATTCCTCCTCCAACAGACGTCCCAATCAAAGAAACTTTCCAAAACAACACCACCACCAGCCTCAAAAGATAACCCACAAACTACTTCCCCACCCCATTCACCGCTCCGCAGCATGAAACCCACCAACAAACAAAGGCGTCTCCCCAATCCCACCACCCCCCTCAAACCCCCTCTGACTCCCACTCCCCCTCTCAGCCGAAGCCTCCCACCTCTCACAACCCCCAAAACAACCCACAACCCAATAGAACCTCTCCAACACCCTCTCCGCCCTCCCCCCCTTCTTCTTCTCACTCCGTGTCCCGCCACCCGTAGCCGCCTCAGCCAGCACACCTCCCCCCTCAAAATTCCCCCTCGGCCTC
>JAABUL010001464.1_pt1 | contig 45071 bp, 53 predicted proteins | sample 5559151 | NCBI WGS metagenome assembly JAABUL01 (sample SAMN10711876, study PRJNA513368) | rock metagenome | isolation source: Antarctica rocks | place: Antarctica: Victoria Land, Pudding Butte sud
TTCCTCTCCCCACTCCATCTAATCCACACAGACCGCTCCAAGCGCGTAAAAGACGCCAACAACGAAGCCCAAAAAGAAATAGAAGACTACCGCAAGCAAAAAGACGACGAGTTCAAGGAGTTTGAGAAGAAGGTTTCTTCCCCCCCCCTCCCAACACCTCTCCCCCTTCTCCTCCTCCATAATCAAAAACTGATTCTGCACGAACTATCGATAGCAAACAAGCGGCAACAAAAAAGCGGAAGAGGACGCGAGCAAAGATGCCGAGGAGCAGGTGAAGGCGATTAAGTTGGCGGGAGGCAAGACGGGCGATAAGGTCGTGCAGGAGCTGTTGAGGGTGGTTACGGATGTGAGGCCTGAGGTGCCGGACAAGGTTAATGCGCAGCCGAAGTGAGGGGTGGGGTGGTTGGTGGGGCTTGTACGATGGCGTTGTGGGAGGCATAGATTCGCAATGCAGGGTGTATGCTATTAAGAGAGAGCATGAAGAGTTGTTAATTTCGGTCGCATGAATTGATACGTCTAAATAGCAGAGCGCCCAAATTACAACTCAGCTCTACCCTACTCCGGCCGACATATGGAGGTGGGCAGCAAAATCCGTTGCACATGATCAACGTTCCCCCATCATATCAACAGGAACCGATTGTTTTCTTGTCCATCACTGACCGGGACATTTTCCATTAAATGCATATTCCGTACCAACTTCGGCCGTGGCGACAGTGGTATTGTATGTCGATTTAGGGAAACAATTAGGAGCGCTTTGTCCTGCGACAAAGGGTCCGTTCCATGTCACGGAAACGCAGTTGTTGTAGAAGCTGCAGTACAGACTGCATGCCAATAAACTGCTTAAGACCGTGGGAGCAAGGAGAGCACCGCCGGTACCCTGGTTGATGGTCTGGTCACAATCAATTTGGTAACAAGCGCCATATACGTCTGGGCCGTAATCGTTGGTAATGGGGGCTGCGCAGAGGTCGTCGGTGGTATTTTGACCGCTGGACGGATCGACGACGCCATAAGAGGGACCGTGAATGTTGACACCGCTGTAGAGATAGCCGTCGACTTGTTGGCTAACGGAGCTGTATCCTTCGAATGTGTAGTACGAATTGCAGTTTGTGTTGTTGTTATATTTGTTGATTGTGTCAACGTAAGTGACTCCAACACAGCCGTCGAGGAGATCACAGTATTGGAGGCATCTCAAGAAAGTATCGGCATGGGCAGACGTGCGTTGAGAGCTTACAACGTCGATGCCGCATCTGATGTCATACGTGTTATCAAAGAGATCGACGTATCGAGTATTGTTGGAATTAGGGCCTGATGCTGGACATGATGGGACTGCAATTAGTGTTGGTTCGACAGCGCCAGTAGTAGCTGCCGGGACTGTAGGCGAAGCAGCCATGGAAGGCACTGGCGTATATGCCGCAGGTAGATCGCTTGATGACGAATTTACCAACGAACCTGGCGTTGTGGGCAAAGCACCAGGCGCCGTTGATGAAGATGTGGCAGCTGCTGGAGACGCGATTAGTGAGGGAATGCCAGGTGTTGAAGCAGCGGCTACTGATCCTGCTGCGCTTGAGGTCTCGACAGCAGCTGTCGTCGATTGGTCGCTTTGGCCCGCGACCGGTATGACGGCAGTGATCGGTTCGACGACAGTGGAACTCAATAGATCGGTGGTGGCCATATCAGAAACAACGGTAACCAAACCCTGATCCGGTCCAGAGCTTGTGGCAGTACTCATCTCGACGGTAGTGGACCCCATAGACTCAGTTGTACTGATTTGATTGACGTTGGTCACTGACCCAGTTGGTGTGAGCATTGGCACCGACGAGGTATTTGTGATTCCGGAGCTCGATGGAGGCGAGCCCCTGTAAACGACCCCGAAGCCCGGCGCACCACAGATCTCGGTAAGATCCCCAGCGCAAGCTATGGTCATCGAAGGATTATTGACTGGCGTCGAGGTTGGTGCAATGGTACCACATTCACATATATATCCTCGTTTCGGTCAGCAACGATTGTTTAAAGGCAATATGTGACTTACCCTGTTCAACGGCGAAAAAGGGGACCCCTTGGCATGCGTACGCACATGACTCTAATGTCATAAAGCCGCTCCAACGGGCACCCGTGGCTGTCACCGCGCCGTTCAAAAGGCTCCCATTGGCAAGGAGAGGATAGAATCCCGAGTAGGTATATAGCCCGGAATTGCTGTTGCTATCAACTGACAACTTGACATCAGATCTAGCAACGCACGAATGTCAGCCTTCGACATCCAATACGGTAGGAGAACTGCTTACGAAGGATTGCTCGTAGTCCCGGAGCCAGTGCCGTTGCCTCCGTTCCCGTTGGGAACTCCAGATGCGCTTGCTCCATTGCCTCCAGTCTCGGTGGCGGCTCCAGCACCACTGGTACCACCAGTCCCGCCTGTAAGCCCAGAGGCGCCCACCCCTCCCCCAACACCTCCGTTCGAAGCCAGCCCTCTAGTGCTCGTAGCAGGCGCGCAGCTACCGGTATCGACGGATATCGTGGCAGTCACCACACCTTGCGCGAGTACATCTGCTGGGGCTAGAAGTAATCCCAAGACGAGACCCCAATTAGGAATCTTCATGCTTGTAGAGATAGCCTGAAACTTGAGCGAAACCGAAGATGGTCTAAAACGAATGCAGTTGCCGCGAGAAAGACTTGATGTAAAGACAGGTCTTAGTGTTGAGGTGGAGTGTATTGTGAGCATGGCAAACGCCTTGTCAATAATATGAGGAGTTTGGAATTGGAAACGAGGATCTGGAATGGAAAATAGCGCGTCCTGTCAACCTCCATTCCTCGGGAGATTTCAAGAAATGAGCAACAAAATCAATTCTTGGCAAAGGGCAAGAATACAGGAAGAAGACGAGCAGAAGTGGTCTACAGGTCTTCGATGGAAATTGAAAAATCCAGCGACTCATTGCCTACAATGTCTTGATACTGCATAGGACCTTGATCTGTGAAACGAATTTTCTCGTGGGGAACCATCCATGGCAATCCACCATCTCCCACTTGACGCGCAACAAGGGTGTTTGATTACTTTCAAAAGGAGTAAGCCAAGGATGGCGGACAAGGCCTGAGTAGTAGTCCATGCTGATGGTCGTGAGGTGAGGTGTAAACTAAGGATAGATTTGGAGAATAAAGTTTGTGTAGAGCCACGAGCCGAGCCGACGTTGCTAGTCCGGCATATTCTGTACTACCTAGTAAGTATGCCCCTAACTGCGGGGCCCAGCTTTGCAATCTAACTCCACTGGGAGCCAGGCTGGCTCAAGGCCACTCGGGCGCAGTAGCCCCTCTCATGATTTGCTACCTGCATCTTCATCTTCTTGGTTGATGATGGAGATCAGAAGGTATACCCTGGAAAGACCCTGGAAAGACTTAGTAGACTTAATCGAATGTGTCACCATGCGCGTTTCCAACCCTCGGACGGCATTGATGGGGGCTGACCATGGGGCTGATCTCAGCCTTTCGAAACCACTGGCACGCTTCCAGCTGAAGCGAAGCCACGCATCGCATCTTTGCTACACGCGAGGACTTTACCTTACAGGTGTTGCCTCTACGATTGAAACAGAGTCACATGCGAATGAGAAAGGCCGCCAACCTGCTTGAGAGCCCAAGAAGCTGAAAAGATCCTACCCCTTCTGCAAGGATTCCTCATCTTGCAACCCTCCCCAAGGCAGGACAAAGGATTCATGTAGCTCAGCAGAGCCTGTAAATGTGCCTTTTCTTGGTGACCTGCCAAGACTCGACGGATTCTATTGTACGGTATCCGCTGCTACGCCCCCATTATGCTCCGCCTTCGTGGCTCCATCTTCAGGTGAAACAATGCTATCTTTAAGCCAGCATGCCTGGTTCTTCTGTATATCCTTGGGCTATCTTGGTTGATTTAATATTCTCATAACATCGTGCTTGTAAAACCCCAACTTACCTTTATTCCTATACGAATTCGAGTCCAATTTGAACAATATGTCCTCCAGCTACTACTCTCAACCCGGAGAAGGCTGGAATACGAAGATTCCTCTGGGTGATGAGGGGTTCGCGAGTCCTGACAAAATCGCAGCAATTACTCTCACAGGTGTCTGGCTGCTCACACTTCTGATTATCGCCGTTTGGGCAGCTTTCGTAAGCAAATCGAGGAGTAGCATCGCGCCTTCTGGCTTCAAGTTACACAATTTCTGGATAGCCATAGTCTTGGCCATATTGTAGGATCGCCCCTATTGAATTTCTGCATTCAATCGTCTCACATCTACAAATAGGTACTATACATTTGAATTTGCATATTTGATAGTGAGCGAGCGGTATTACGAAGTCACGGCCGCCTACATTTTGGTCCAAATAATCTTCGGGGACTTTGGATATCTAGCGGATGTCATCCTCTTAGCCGTCGTATTTGGCCTCCTTTTCCAACTCCTACAGCGCCCGGGAACTGGCTACTTCCGATATAGAGGAATCCTGTATGCACATTATGCATTCTGTGGTGTACTCTTTGTGCTCTACCTCGCCATATTCGGAATCTCAGTTCGAGGTCTGTACGACGCCGTTTTCAACGGAGAATCTTCAGTCTCCACTGTCAACGGCAGGCCAGTTCAATACGTCCTAGACGTTACCTACGACGTTCTTTACGCCTGTGCATCGTTCGAAGTCTTGGTGATATCGATCTCGATACTGCTCAAGCATCGCGCTCACGGAACAAACAACAATGTAAGAGCTTATCTGCTGTAGAAAATCCCATCATTCTGACTATATCAACAGATTGGAATTCTCCTCATCATCCTCATCGCATTTCCTCTCTTTGTCCGCCACTTCTTCATCCTCGGATTTCACGTAGCCTTTGAACTCGAATTCGCGGAAGCCGATGTCATCGGACTTAGTATTGCAGAGACCGTGATAGCGGGCCTTGCTTGGGCACTTGCATTTGCAGGCGTGATTACTGTCAGTCACCAGCTCGAGTATACGGACTTTCGTTTCGACCTAGAAAATAGAGCATTACCTGAGGGCCCATTTGCACCGAGCCATGCGCCACCCAGCGCCGAACCGTCCGCGCAATTCTCGCAGAACACGTTTGACAGGAACACCGAAGGAAAAACGGGAACAGGTTGACAGGGTGGAGGAAGGGAGAAAATAGCAGTCAGGGATTGGGAACAGCGTTCTAAATTGGAGATTTGACATAAAAAGCCTCTTTTTGGCATTTCGTAGCCAGCACTGGCAATGCTGATAAAGTCATACATTCTCAGGTTGTACACACTATAAGCGGATCGCTTTGCAAGTAAAGCTGAACGTCATAAAAGAACCGTTCAATGTGCAATACCAACATCTAGAATCACTCAGTACTCTATAGTGATCATCGAGTCCAGGAATTCCCAGGGCAAAGCAGATTTGGCATTGAACTCGACCAAACTGTGAATATCCTTTGATAGGGCTGAAGGGCTTCGCCAACTTTGAGCTAGGTTTAATGATACTTTTCTGAAGCTCCAACAGTCATGACTTTGAATTTGGAGATTAAAGCCAGTGTCGTTACTTACCAGAATATGGAGGAGGATTTGACTATCGCTCTGCCAAACCGATGAGTCGCTCTCTCCGTCACCATGTGGCCCTACAGGTCCCTTTACAACTGAGGAGATCCTGTTGCAAGACCCTCTTCTCCATTACTTCTCTGGGACGACAATTCACATCCACCGCCTTCCGTCATGACACACAAGAGCCTCGTCTCTCCAAATATGGTCGCACGATTAGAGATGAATACGCGACCCTCCGCTCTAAGTATTTGACGCCCCAATCTCCCATTGTCCTTGCCCATGGCCTTATGGGCTTTGATGAGCTCCGCTTGGTGGGAACATTATTGCCAGGCGTTCACTACTGGCGAGGCATCACTGAAGCTCTGACGGCCAATGGCAACGAGGTCATCCTCACCTCGGTTCCTCCCTCAGCTTCGATTGAAGAGCGTGCCGCCAAGCTTAGCGCTGACATTGAGAAGAAAGCTGGGGGGAAAAGTGTGAACATCATTGCACACAGCATGGGCGGACTCGATGCTCGTTACATGATCAGTCAATTGAAGCCCCCGAACGTACACGTGAAGAGCTTGACTACAATTGCAAGTCCGCATCGAGGTAGTGCTTTTGCCGATTACCTCTTTGAACGCATTGGAGAAGAAAGATTGCCTAAGATCTACAGCGTACTGAGAGCAATGAGTATCGAGACTGGAGCCTTCAGCCAATTAACAAGACGATACATGGAGGAGGAGTTCAACCCTAGGACCCCAGACCGCGAAGGGGTGGCATACTTCTCCTACGGCGCTACGGCTACTCCACCAATCTGGTCCGCCTTCAGACAATCCCACCGCATTGTAGAAGAGGTGGAAGGTCCCAATGATGGCCTGGTGAGCGTGACGAGCAGTCAATGGGGGACCTACAAAGGGACGCTTGAAGGAGTCAGTCATCTTGACCTGATCAATTGGACGAATAGACTGAGATGGCTGGTATGGGAGATGATTGGCAACAAGAGGAACTTCAATGCTATTGCCTTCTATCTAGACATCGCGGACATGCTTGCGCAGGAAGGCTACTGAGGGCATGGACAGAGCTTGCGATGGGTAGATGGCGTCCGCCGTTCTTGGAGATGGTCCCCCATGCAACACATACTTTGCCGATGCCTACAGCCTCGACTTGTGCCCATCCCCTGGAATTCAAAAATGACTTCGACTCCGGTATGCCGTTGCGCTCAAGCGATCCACCCATGCGCAAAACCCAGAGAGGCGACAGCGCGTGATGCGAGAGACCGCGCGAGACCACAAGGAACATGTAATGTGAGAAGACATCCTCGATATATCACAGCTCCCATTGCTGTCATTCCTCTCATCATGACGATCTTCCAAGTCTTGATTCTTGCCGTCAATATTTGTATACTCGCCCTCGCAGCGCCTTCGCTTGCTTGGCCTTCGCCTCTACCACCCTTACCCTCTAACAATGACTTGGGTACCAATGCATATACCCCATTCAACATAACCCTGTTGGGCCCGCAATTGTAAGTCTCCCATCCCTCCATACACTTACAACCGAGTATCGCGCACAGGACGCTAACCTACCACCAGCACCCCGCCTCACCTGCCCCACGACAATTACTACTTCCCTATTCCCTTCTCTGACGAAGTGCTGAAGTTCTGGGACTACGGTTCCATTCTCCCCTCTAATTCTGTTTTGGAAATACTACAAGACGCACAACGAGATGCGGCCGTGAACATCAAGACTGGTGTGCCGATGACCACCGCGGTCTTCCGTTACGTATCCAGGACCGGTAACGTGCATATGGTGATACATGCCAAGGAATGGGCAATGACCTGGGAGGTCTACGCGACAGTGATTAAGGGTTTGAAGATATGGTTCGAGCTGTGGGATTATGTGGAGTGTGATTTCAATATTGGGCAGATTGGTGTGGAAAATCTGTTTGGGACGGGAGTACTTGTCGGGCTGAGCCACGGGGCTGGTGTCAGTAGTAGCTGATAGCTGCCTGCCTGAGGTACCTAGGATTGTTCTACCTCATTCCCTACGAGGACCCGATAATCATCTTGGCATCTCCTTTGATTACCGGCATGCTTGCTTCAGTCGATGGTACTGTATATTTCCGTGAGGAGCGTTCTTTCTCAAATCCCTAAAGAAACCCACATGTCAGCAATGCTACAGCATCGCTCACCCAGATTGTCCAGGCGACCATTCAGCTCATGTAAGCGCATACTACAGACAAAGATTATGCATACTCGGCCATCTTATCGTACAGCTCCCAGTGGCGTTGCAGTGCCAGAATCCTGCACTTAGAGAATATGTCCAGGTTCTCTCTGTCCATCTGTCGAATTCGATGAAGTGAATATCTGAATACTTCTACATACTATCTTCAGCATTCATCATCAAGCATACAGAAGCCAGCGACAACGCTTTCAATTACACACTGACCGCCACTAGCACGATATGCCCAACTCCTGCCAACCAACACTACAGCTCCAATAACCACGGCGTCTCCATCACAGCTCTACCACCACCACCACAGCCACAACATCACAACTCCCCACAACCTCCCACAACACACCAGCTCTGCCACAACACCAACCACCCTCCCCTCCCCCCTCCCCCCACGCAAAGAAGACATCAAAACATCCCATACCCCTCTTAACACCAACAGCAATACCAACAGCGATCCCTAAGATCTCATCGTGTGAATGGTCCCAGGCACCGCTAGGTTCTTGTCTTGACATAGCTATTGCGACATCACATACACACAGTCCATCATCCGATAGCTACCCATCACAGAAGACATGAGCACGCCGTTGATAAAAGGTAGGATCCTTACGTATGTTTGTATGTCCAAGCTATGAAATAAGCCGGTTAGCATGGTTGGTGAGCAGGAACGGGAATCATGATTTTGGAGGGTTTCTGGTTATCTTGCCAGTCATGTTTGTCAAGAGCCTGAGTTGATATTGCTGCCGTTCGGTGGGTGAAAGCTAGTAGAAAATCCAGCTGTAGATGTTGTAGGAGGGGCGATCTATTAGAACAAATTTCGTCCATAGGACAAAACAACAACAGAGCACAAAAGCTTTTAGAGCCCTAGAAGACAGAGGCATCATCAAGATGGATGAGGTCAAAACACGCACGATTTTAGATTCACAGAATCATATTCCATCAATTGCATGCTAATTGCAACGAAAAGCGATCTAGGTAAACTATCTTACAGAGCAAGTATGTGATAGCACGAGCCTTGTCCCACTTTCCAAGGCAAGGCTCACATTGCCATCGGTCCAGGGTATCTCTTTGTGGTTGTAGCGAAGATAATCAGGCAAAGCCTTGTACAAGAAGTGGATGTCGTCGTAACATATCGATTGCTGAAATGCTGAAGTTTTGGACTTGAAAACATGGTTGCTGCTTAGTCGTGTAGGGTGAAAGGGGTAATTGCACAGGGCAAGCTCAGGGCAGAAAATGGGGTTCGAGCGTGGTTCAAGTTGGTACATCAAACAGGAACCCGAGCTCTCTCGTACCCAGCCGACCAATCGACTGGCTGGCTTTCTCATCCAAAGCCCCCTCGATGAGCTCTCGTTTCTTTTCTTGCAAAGCGAGGATCCGGTCCTCGACAGTGTTTGGTACAAGTATGCGGTGGACGTCGACGGGCTTCTGCTGCCCGATGCGGTGGGCACGATCAATGGCCTGCTCTTCGATGTATGGATTCCAGAATGGGTCGAGAATAATGACTTGCGAAGCTACCGTGAGATTCAAACCAGCATTCCCGGCTTTTAGAGACACAAGCATAATTTTGCATTCCTTCTTATTGCTAAAGTCAATGACCGCTTCATTGCGTGCGTTAGAGCTCATCTAGACGGTTTGGAGTTAGCGTTGGATATAATTAGATAGAAGATGCCCGTTAAGGGAGTCTGGCGACTCAAAGTGGGGTTTGAGAGAATTACTTACACTTCCATCGTAGCGCCGATAATCCCACCTCTCTCTAGCAATTGGCACCTCAAGAAGATCCAACAGAGATGTGAATTGGCTGAATATGATGGTCTTCTCAGGTTCCTTTCGGTGCTGAATGGCGCGCAGGAGATCAATGGTCTGTTCTGTTTTGGCACTAGGGACCCAGTCCTTCTCGAGACGGCGCAGATATCGCTTGCGAGCGTTCATATTCCGCATCCCTTCCTTCTTGAGCTGCGCTAAGGACTTTATAGGGACCTTTGCCTCTTTGGCCTTCCCTTTGCCTTTGTTGGGCTTCTTGCCTTTCTTCTTTGCTGACTTCTCGAAGGGGGTTTTCCCGGAGCGATAAAAGCCGTCACCGTCACCCTCGGATTCCGAGGAGTCGTTAACAACCTCATCATCGTCGACGATGAAGCCTTTGATGTTGCCCTTTGAGTCAACGTCCTCGTCCTCTTCATCATCATCTTCACTGTCGCTACCATCCGTCGTCTCGACGTCTGTCTGGGAGTCATCATCCACGAAATCACCATTGGTGACCAATTCGGGCATGTAGACACATTTGAAGGCATTGGAGTCGATCACCTTATTGGTAATAATTTTACCGCGGCAATTGGGACATTTCGCCTCCACACGACCTTCGGCATTGCCATCAGCTATGGCTTGGGATGGATCGGTAATCCTGGCGAAGCATTCTGAGCACGTGTTGTGTCCTAAAAGAGATTTCCACGTTAGCGCTCTCCATTTGATTTGCACTGAATCAAAAATGATAAGCTGCAAAACACCTACCGCATGGAATGAAGATGGTAGCGTTATCAGCCATATCCATGCAAACAGGGCACTCAAGAGCGGAGTCTTCGTTCAATGCGCATTGTTCTTTGATACGGTTCACGACATCGGGCGCCAACTCTTTGGTAAGCTGTTTCATATCTTCGGGAGTGACATCTATGGTGCCGGAGGCTTGGCCAAAGTCTTTGATCAGATGTGGATGACAACTATAGACGATTATAGTCAGTATTGCTTGTTCTATATTGTCATTGAGAGAGCATGTAATATGGTGTAGAGTTTCTCAGGAGGATCCTACGACCGGAGGTCATCGTACAACAAGGTACAATAGAGAGAGAATACGGACCATGCCTGCCGCAAACGCAGTAAAAGGACAAGAATATTAGAATAGTTTCGTCCAACGGTTCCGGCCTTGAGGAATTTATTAAATTGCAGTTGGGTCCGCGATTCGAGAGCAGAATAGAACGCTGCTTCGTCCTCACTAAAAGACGCATGGCAAGCGTTCGTCGTCCGCTCGGGTAGGTTCAAAATTGGTCGTCCGTCAATTTGGCTTTTCTTAGTTCGGCGAAGAAGAATGGCCTTCAAAAGTGCTTGAAGTTGTCTCATAGCTTTGCTTTTGAGGCCCTCGCTGTTGCCTTTGAGCGGTCTCGTGAAGTCACGACTAAACCTAAAGCCAACGATCATTAATTGCCTTTCTCTCTCAGAATGGAGAAAGAGCCTACTTGTCTGCTTCGCAATACGGCTTGATGCGGAGGAAGTGTATCAAGGAATACAGCTCTGAAACTTTATTCTATATGAAAAGGGGAAATCAGTACTCTGCCTGTGATTTTGGTACCAAGAGTCGAGGAGTATGCCCAATATACGTACCATCATCGGTGTTCCTGTCATACAGAACCTCGTCTTCGCTTGCAGGAGTGATGCACCGATAGAGGCTTTCGTGGCTTTGTTCTTGATGCACTGAGCTTCGTCGACGATTACTCGGTACCATTTGCATTCGTCTCCTAGAAGAGGAAGGTAATCACTCTTGCCTGACGGCCTCCAATTTGGGTTCACGCGCTTATTCATCCTGGAAGAAGTGGGATTAGTCGTCCAAGTCTTGAAAGCTAACGGGATGAATCATTCAAGGAATGGACTTACTCAATTCCCTCCCGCCGCCTGACTTCGGTACCAAGAGTACCGAAGGTAGTCAAAACAACATCGTACGTCCGAAGCTTTGACCATTCGATATGCCTCTTTTCGCTGTGAAGGGTATATACCGTGAGAGCATGGCTAGCCTTGAGTTTGGAATTGATCTCACTCTCCCACTGCTTCAAGAGTGCTACAGGGCACACTATCAATGTTGTCTTACATGCTCTATCGGTCGATTTCCGAGCAACCATTAACGCCAAGGCCTGGATGGTCTTTCCCAGACCCATAGCATCGGCTAGAATGCCACCCTTGTTTGATCCATCCTCCATGGATTTCATCCATGTCAGACCAAGTTTTTGGTGTTCCATCAGCGGGTATGTCATGGCTTCTGGGGTGCCTTCGCGGTTTTCCGGAGGCAATTCCTCATCAGGCCGAATGTTTTCCAACAAAGATTTGATTTCTGCAGCGGTACGGGTAGGATCATTGGCCACATAATCGATACGGTCCATATATGACGCTACAAGGTTCTTATTGGCCGGATCTTGAGCATTGATTCCATGTCGGCTGAAGACCTCTTGAGGAAGATTAGATTGTGGGTCGTAGGAATCCAGATCGATGACCTCCGACGATGATCCTCGTGCATTTGGTCCATACACTGATGTGCCACCAAACCCTGAAGGTGTGTTGCCATACCCTGCAATCTGTTGGTCAAGCAAATCATATGCTCCATTGTATGCTCCATTAAAGAGATTGCTGGCAGAGGTGACAAGTGAGTGTCCAAATTGTCCGCCTGAGTAGCCCCAGCCTGATGAACTCGCAATCTCTGTGTTGCCATATGGATTATCTATTCCTAACGCGGAAGACGAAGCTTGGGTCTGTATCTCTTGGTTGTCGCCACCAAAGGCCCTGGAGTCGATTTCGACAAGGTCGCTACTTGGATGGCCATTGACAGTATAAGGTTGGTAGTCATTGTAACTGTCACTCTCGAGGTCGATGAATTCACTGGACGGTTCTCTGTTACGCTGATTGGGCCGATAATCTCCTTTGTTCTTGACCGGATCATAACTGCCACGGTATGAGCTCTCTGGGTCAACAGGCAGTGAAGTCGGAAATGAATTCTCTTCTTTGACAGCTGGCGGTGATGAGGAGAGTGCATACGGCGCAGGGCGGCGAAAGCGTCCTTGACCACTAAGGATAGTCTGCGATGTGCCGCTAGAGGCACCACTTGGCTCGGGCCTGGAGTAATCATGGGATAAAGCATGACTGTTTTCTTGCTCCTCGAGCTGTCGTGCGAACTCTTCGTCAGCACGCTCCTGTTGTCTCCTAGCAGCCAAAGCCTTCTCTTGTTCTTCCTGATCCTCCCGCATATCGCGCATGTCCTGAGTAGGATTCCCTCCGAGCAGTGCGATGAGGGTTGGATCATCTGCAAAGTCAAAGGATCCTTGTGATGTTGGTGTTGTATTTGCTGTCATGGCAGGGCTTGGGGTTGTGCGGAGTGATTTTGGAGGATGCCCAGCAGAGGTGCCAAGACTCTCCCTCTGTCTCTTCTGGGGACGGAGGAAGCTCGAGTCAGGACTAGAGCCAGAGCCAGAGCCAGAGCCAGATGCAACGTTGGTATCTGCCACTAAAAAGGCTTCGCTCTCTGGAGTGGCAGGGGTATTTCCCAGATTACCAAAGTTCCACGGCGCCGGTGGGTGCTGTGTTGGCATCATGCTGTCTGCCGCGAAAGGACCGCCGAAGCTGTTGGGGCTGTCCCCAGCGTAGGAGGCAAAGCCGCTGGCAGACACTGTGCCCTTTCCTTTTTGGGGGCGCTGGCTTCCAACGATGGGCAAGCTAGGGCCCTTGCCGTTGTCAAGCTGCGGAGCAGGTTGCTCGCGCTCAGCGGCCTCTTTCTGCTCTTCTAGACTCGCAAGCCCGTGCTCAAGTACCATCTTCTTTACGTTGTACTCTTCGTCATATTCATCCAAGCTTTCAAGCTGAGCTGTCGCAAGGTCTATGTCATCTTGTAAAAAGGACAGAATGCCTTGTGTTGGTGATGAAGCCATGATTTTGTCGATGTAGTATTGACTGAATAAGCACGAGTGGCTTTGATGGCCCTCGTCTGTATTCAGAGAAAGGGTAAGCCTTGTTAGACTTGGAAGTGAGTGTAGTGTAGTACCGAATTCAAGATTTTCGGAACAGAGATGATGATGTAGAGTGTCTCCAGAGATGGGGAAGGTGCCTGTGTCGCCGTAAATTAATGCGAAAGTGATAGCTCGTTCTAGAAGAAGCAGACAGAATATGACGGGCTTAGAACTAGAAGGATGGGGAAAGTTTGATCCAGAGCGATAAAGACTGTCTCACGGAGCTCTCGTAAGAACACAGGGTTAAGTAGAGACAGGAAGCATATAGAATGAACGGAGTGTCATCTCCTGGGGAAGGGATGTTGACGAAGCTTTCCAGCTTGAGGGATTGGCAGTCGCGGCGCGATAGAATATGACGAAGTCAATAGTGCTAAGTAGAAGAGTTCACCACCTTCTGGTCCAAACTTACTTCTGGTTCGCGCCCTCGCTTTCTACAACGATCGACTTTGATACGTTATTTTCGCTACATGAATTATAGAGCACGTTAGACCCAATATTTCTTACAGCAAAATATTTTGCATTATCAGGCTGGCTGAGGATCTATAGATGCGACAGTTTTAGGCCTAAGGGTACCCTAGAAATTAGCACCGGAGCACGGATTTTTAGAAACTCCGGGTCGCTAACCCCTTAGGGCTGGACCAGAAGTAAGTTTAGACCAGAAGGTGGTGAACTCTTCTATCAGCCTTATCACGGAATTGACCCCGCTAATTCTAGCGCATAAAGATGTGTCAACTGTCTACTTTACCATTTTCCAATATATCCAAGGTGATGTTGAAAGGATGGTTTGTGAGGGGACCCAGAGACGTGTCGGAGAAGCTTGGAAGAGGCTGAAGAGAATCCTCCAGGATCTGTGTGGAACGAAGATCTTGTCGCAAGGCTATCAGTACCAGGCTGAGGACTGGTTTCTGGTAACGTAGGAAAACGATGCAGGAGGTGCAGGAAGTGCTCCGGGAAAATTGATCTCTTCGTATTTCCTCAAAACGCCCGTCACTAGCAGCACTCTTGTTGCTTTGTTGATTATCACCAAACGCTGTCCTCGGTCACTCTGATTCGTTTAGCGCCCGCTAGCTAATCATGAGTAGATGAATGGCTATATTGGAACGATCTGCGCCAGAAGCAAGATTCGCTTGATCATTCTCATCGTACTTCGAGCTGTCCACAGATACAACAAACAGTACAAGCCAACGTCACCAGGACGCCATGACGACCTCATCAAAGTCCATACTCAACAGCTTTTGCTCGCCGCGAAAATGCTGGAGCCTCCAGAGCAATTCTCCCATATCAATAATCGTAGCCTTCGGCTTTCATCCTAGCACGCAACTCCCCCACATAATCATACCCATTCTCCTTGCCCCACTCCGCCAACCTTGCCCTCCCTTCTTTGATCCTCTCATCGGCCCTGGTGATCTTCTTCCGCCTACAGCGATTGCAGTCTCCATCATCCTCGGTCACATCCGCTTCCTGTAGTCCTTTACATTTCCCGCGGTTGAAATAGACTGGATCGCACCTTGCCATTCCTCCAGGGCCGTAAGATTCGCGGTGACCGCAGCCAGAATACAACGAAGTGAGCTGCTTGCACATTTCGAGAGGTGGATGAGAGGATTGGAAGTTCGATCAGGGGTAACGCTGTGCGGGTTAGGGGTACCACCTCGAACGAGCTTTGTAATGGGAAGCAGGGCGTCGATATGTTTGGAAAGTTCTTGCATATGATTGGACAGATAGATGTATGGAGAATTTGCATGGGAACCCCATGTTTCCTTTCGAGGTTTCGGAAACCCTTATATGTTGGGGTCCTGGGGGGATGAGGCTGAAGAAGTCCCAGCATCAATTGGGGCGGGGACCAGGGCGCAAGAACAAGCAACGGCGGCGTACCAAATCACCACATTTAGACATGAAACCAATAATAATACTGAGTTCCATTCCTAATCGCTGTAGTTCGACAAGTCGCTGATGGATGATAGACGATGGTCTCAGCGTCTTAGCTTGGAGGCCCAAATGTGCTCTAAACAATAGCCTTGTCGTTTTACCTCTCGCAGCAAAATCATTGAAACTGAGCATATCCTAAAGCTGTTATCGCTAGGCTGACTGGTGATCCATCTCCAATTGTTACGCCTTGTTTAAATGGTGAGCGATCCTCAAAACCTGTAATGCGCGAAATGAGCAGGCGTACGGTTCTTGCAAAAGCTTATGAAAAGAAATTGGCGATAATGGTACTTTCAGCTTCGACATTCTTGTGCTCTCTTTGCCCGAGTTTCACCCAAGCCTCGCGCCTATCCCTTGAAATATGTAAGTACTTACTTTATGCTGAGTTGCTGACATTGATTTGACGCCAAGCCTGCTAGTCAATACTTGGCGGCTTCTGCCCATAAAATCGTTCCATCTTCGAGCATAGCGGGGTCCAGCAGTTGTAGCAGCGTTCAAGCAAATATGGACGGCTCGGCATCGCTTTCGTGGAACGGATCGAGGATCGCAATGAGTGCTCACTTGGCCCTTCCGAAGGATGTACTAGAGAATATTGGGATCAACGGAGATGGCTCCTTAAGGTTTGGCAAAGCTGATCAGCGACAACCGGGTCTATATTATTGTATTATTTGACCGGGTTTTGAAGAAATACGCCTGCGTTCAGTCACGCTCTTGCTCCAGACAATCTCTTATTCCAGAAGACCGCTCCAACATCGACCTATGCCACCGCTTTGCTATGGCACCCACAAAAGCATGCTTCGAATTCGCCGCGTGCTATGATGCTGCGGGGCTGTCAGCCTGAGTCAGGGGAAACATCGGCCTTAGCGGTCGATCATATGTCATTGTGCATGACCTTTCAACCTCCCGCCTCTGATTGGGAGAATCAGCTCAGAATGTTATGGAGTAATGTTGCAAGCGTCTCAAGAGCTCGGAGCGCAAGATCACATGTCCCTCCCTCCATATCAACATCTCTCTGTCGCCAGTCATCAGCAGAAACCATCGTCATAATTCGAAAGGCTCTGATACTTGTGTGCTGGCAGCTGAGGATATATTGCTCCGAGAAATAATACTCGTACTGTCCAGAGGAGAGAGAAGTCAGCTACTGGAGGTGCACAGTGGGCGAATAGATGTACTGCTTCACTTACACATAAGCCTTTGAGGACCCTACCATATAGACTCCGTCGGTCGCGTCTGCAAAGCTCTACACCGCGTTTCTATAACCTCATGGATACACCGCGTCCACTAGCTCTCCGATCGTGATCGATCGAAATATCTTTCCATGGACCACCTTGCTCTACCACACGACCGTCGAGCAGCATTCCCCTCCCAGCTATTAATGCAAATCCTTCTTCAGAAACCCACAAAGACAACCGCTGGACACTGCCAAACCATCCACCATGTCTTCAGCCGGAGCACCCCCCCCAATTTCCGAGTCTACCACCAACTCCGAAATCCCTGTCCCTTTCATTGCTGAACCCTCCAACACCACCATCGACTCAAGCCAAACCTCCACCCACACCTCCGACGGCGAAGAGTTCGCCACAGCGACCAAGACTCTAACCTCCCGTCCACGTCTCGTATCTCGCAAATCCTCCGGCACCATGATTGTACCGCACGATCACCCCAACATCGAAATGAAGGAGGTATCATTCCCTCTCAACGACGCCCGCGCCATGAGCCCAAAGCGTAGCAGCGCCGAGACAGGTCGCATGATCATCGGCTCACGCTTGGCCATCCAGAAGTACGTCCACCTTCCTATCCAGCCCTTTCTCTCAAAAATCACAATACACAAAACCTCAAGACTGACATCCATCCTCACCAGCCAAGCCGAAGAGCTCCAATCCGGCCTCAACGCCCTAGTCGAAAAGGTCGAGAATATCAAATCCGACCACGACAAATTGGAAAAGAACAACAACGCCCTTCAAGACTACATCGGCGGCCTCACCCGAAGCATGTCTCGCACCGCGATGGACACCGGGCGCAAGAAGTAGGCACGAAGGGTAGCCTACATAGGTAATACACATACTACATGCATAGAATTTTCCACTTCACAGTCACGAGCGGATTTAGCGAGCGAAACAAAGGGTGGATCAAACGTCATTCCTTACACGAATGTAACATTCAATGTACAATAGCACTCGCCCTGATGCAGGCGCCTTTGTCACAGGGAGGATTGCATGCCCATCGTCAGCTTCAGATACCCCGATTAGCCATTCAATGAACGTAAAGTATTGCTCTGTAGTCCTGGCCTCGTGACTGGGGAATGGAGCCGATAGTGATATCAAAACCCGGGGTTATCGTAGCATCTATTTCCTACATGACACGCCACAGATACGAATCCTCGTCATAACTATGGCCCAAATACCCTCAGGCCCACAAGTACCTTACTACAAGAACATGAGAGAGACTAGCTTAGCTGGAAGCGAAAACTCAATATTGCATCGATATGGAACTTATATTAAGATCAACGTCAAAAATACAGTCTGGCCGAGCAGGCGGGAACGGTGCTCGGACTTTTGCATGTCACAGAGCGAGGTGAGTTGCATTTAGCGGTGACTAGTATTTTCTATTCTTCAAGAATGCTCAATCAGGCTAGTCGGACTGAGCACCGGTATCGAATCCACAGGGTCTTTGCACCATCACCGTCGTAGATCATGCGCACGCTGAAAAGGCAATGATGAAGCTGATAAGCTCGACTTTGGATCAAGGAAAGAGAATCAGGAATGTTGTCTGGTTGATCATAGCCCTGCCGTATTGATTTTCCTTGCACCCACACATCACAGCTGTTGCCTTCCTAGTGACGGGAGAAGACTCTACTCTGCAGCCTTCTCAGGCTCCACCGGAACAGAAGAACCAACATCGCCGGCCTCCTTGCTCTCCGTTGTGGCAGCCCCACTCTCACCACCGCTTGGCTCAGCCTCAGATGAAGTCCACAGAGTCTGTTATGTGTCAGTAATCGTGACCCAAAGAAACAGGCTGTGTGTCTTACCAAGTTGTCTCTCAGAAGCTGCATTATCAGAGTGGAGTCCTTGTAGCTCTCTTCGCTCAGAGTATCAAGCTCTACGAAATGTGTTAATATCAATTCCTTAGAAAGTAGCGTGACACTGACCAGCAATCGCGTCGTCGAATGCTTGCTTGGCAAGATGGCAAGCTTGATCAGGGGAGTTCAAGATCTCGTAGTAGAAGACGGAGAAATTCAAGGCGAGACCGAGACGGATGGGGTGGGTGGGTGCAAGGTCGGTGGTGGCAACCTCGGTGGCAGCTTTGTAGGCCTCCAATGACTTATCTGCGGAGATCTTGCGCTTGTCGCCCAAAGCAAACTCTGCGAGGTAGCGGTGGTAATCACCCTTCCTGTGACTGACGTATTAGCAACACGCTCGGAGCCTCAAGCTCGAAGGAGGGGAAGCATGTACATCTTGTGATAAAAGACCTTTGACTCGCCGCTCTGGGCTGATTTGATCAGGTGCTCATCGAGGACCTCCAAGATATCTTCACAGATCTTGGCAAGCTCCGCCTCAATCTTTTGACGGTATTCCTTGATCAGGCCGACCTGACCCTCGTTGCCCTTAGACTCCTCTTTCTGTTCGATTGAAGTAACGATCCTCCAAGATGCACGTCGAGCGCCAATAACGTTCTTGTAAGCGACTGACAGAAGGTTACGCTCCTCGACTGAAAGCTCTTGATCTGCTGAGGCCACATTCTTCATGCACTCCACCATCTCTGTATAGCGAAACATGAGTGCTTATTGACAGTGCGAAATAATGTGGGAATATGTTACCCTCATAGCGCTCCGCCTGCTCCGCGAGCTTCGCCAGATAAACATTGTTTTCGACGGCCATCGTGTCTAGAAATGGGGGCAACGCGTCAGTCAACTTGCTCGACTTTACATACGCGGGCCATGATAGAAAGCCACAGTGCCACAACAGTGATGTTTCGGCGGATGGCCTTCACCATGAGGTGGAGGTCTTTAATGTGCATGTTGACTGTCCTCCATCCATAATTTATATCGCCTCAGTTGCATCAATGTCTGGTGAGTGCTCAGAGGCAAGAACATCTGTGCCCCGACGCAGGAGGCGCCCAAAACAGTGTCGCGGACATCGGATGAGGGCAAGCGGATTGGGACAAGTCCAGGGGACGTTACCTAGTGAATGAAAGGACAGTAATCCGATCTCGGGACCTCGGTTTTGAGAAAGAGATCGTGTAGATAGTATGGATGAAGAGGGTGTGTTTCAAGGTGTTGGGAGGTTGTTGGTCGCGGGGGGTTTGGCAGGTTCGTGCGGGTGTGTAGTCTCAACAGTCAATTGGCAAGACCTAAGAGCGAGAGGACGTCACGCTAGTTGCAAGGCTGGATTACAAGCTAGCCCGATTAAGCGACAACAATCAATCTTGCTTGCTGGTCCATGCCGCATGAAGGGCAAGGCGATATCGCTCTATCAACTCTCAATGAAAAAGATTCTTCAAGGCAACTGTTCGTACAGGTTTTCTACGAGGGCCACTGCCTCTATCAATGGCGCAATAGCTATGTCCGCCGAGGTCATCTGAAGTTGAAATGTTGCTTCGAAAGGTTCTACAGCTGAAATATATGAATGAGCTTCTGTGGCCAGCTCTTCATAGATCATCTCTTTCAGACTATCATGAAAATATCCAGCGTCCTCATGTGGGCGTTCAGGATGGACAAGCGTTATCATAGGTTTACTGCATGGGAGAGCCTAGACGCAGCACTTAAAGATATATTCAAAGGAAGCCCAATGAAAAGCATTCACATTGCCGAGGGGAACTTTCATGCGGTCGTGGATGCGGGATTTCTGGCTCCTTCTCATGTAGGAGGTTCACGTATGGCTCCAGGCTGGTCGTGCCTGCTCTTAGAGTGTGCTTGTATCGCGTTATCTGTGCTCATCTCTTCTGATGCAGTATTGTCTCCCACATCCCCCACTCTTCTGCATCTTACTCTCTCACAGCTTTGGTTGTTGTTTTATGCCTCTACACGGAGCATCAATTTTATACATTCAACAAGTATCTCTACCCTGATGGTTGAGGGATTATTCCATTGGTGTGTTCCACCGGGCCAAGATGAACGAGTACAGCATCACCAGCGCTTCGTTATTGCCACTACATCCCTCCATGCAACAGAGGACACCAAGCGACCTGCAATCGAAGGCTTCAACCAGCTCCTGCGGTACAGTCCATCGACATTGCAGCCACAGACCACGTCGATCGACACGCTCGCGAGGATCCCTGGCCTCCAATCGACTTCGTGTGAGGAATGAGAATGTACCTTCCAGCAGAGGTTCTTCGCATTCTTCCTTGCCAACTACGCCTACTCCAGTCTGTACCTTGTCACAGAGGCGAACACCAGGACATATCCCTCGCGAGTCCAGCTGGGCCAATGAGGGCTTGTTGCTATCGCGCGTACAGGGCGCACCAAGTCCATTTTCAGATGCAGGTCCATTAGAGGATATTGATTTGAACAGTCTCCACCCGACGATGGACCTCGAATTCAACCAGGATCTTGGATTGTCGTTTGACATCAAGGGCGAAGAGTCACTCTCTACACCAAGGCACCTCAGTGGCACAAGCCAAGAAGTTGAACCCGCAAGGAAATTTCTTGCAACTACCGATCACCCCTTCAGCAGTGGTAAACCCTTCAGAAAATGGGTAGGCTCACTGCGCCAACATCGCCACGTGCGGAGAAGGACCCTTACTGCCCGTGAAGAGCGTTGGACTCTCGACGATCTCGATGACAATGGCAATCCTGCAAACAGAAATATTCCGAAGCGCGCAGGGCGAAGTGGGCACCACAAGTCATCGTCATGGTCGCCTTTTGGCTTTGTGGCCGCGGTCAAGTCAGCTACCGCGAATCTAGGACCCTCTCGTGGAGGGTCTCGCTCCCGAACGACTCAGCGATCGTATGTTCCACGAAGTAACAGAAGCAGTAGGCTTTCTAATCGTCAACATGACCTGCGCGCATCCGAAGTCCAAAGATCAGCATCGGCCAATGATCAAGCAGCATGTGATAGAGCGATTCGACGGCGGAGAATATTAGAGGAACTCATCAGCTCTGAGGAGAACTATGTGGCCGACCTCAAGGTTCTTTTACACGTGAGGAACCCTCCGATCGCAATAGAAAGATTACTTGGGTACTAACGCTTTCCTAGGTATACGTCTTCATCCTTAATTCTGCACCGAAGGTCGCTCAAGCTACTCAACCCGACGTCTCACGGAACGTTGGAGAAATGCTACGTTTGCATGAAGAGATCCTGCTAGAGATCAAACCGCTGATTTTGGGATCCGCTGATCGGCCAGCTAATGGTTCTGGGACTCACAGGCTATTCGAACATGGTCGTTGGCACAGCATCGAGAGCGTGGAAGGCATGATGGGTGAGAAAGCTACAAGTGCAATTCGGCGCTCACTCGATGTGCCGTGGTTTGGACGTTTCAGGAATCAAACTTTAGTGACAAGTCCTCGCGAAGCCGCGGACATCGTCAAGGTCTTCGAGCGTTTGGTATGGCTATTGCTCTGCTGACATTGATATTGAGATTGGTCTAATACTAGGTGTGAACAGCTCCCACGTTTTTTTGTGTACGAAGAGTATGGGGCTAAGTACGAATCGATGTTGCAAAACATGGCGTCACTCTCAAAGACGATGCCAACTTGGTCAGCCTACGAGCGAGGTATTGAATCACTGATGAACTCGCTCATCCCGCAGAATGGCGAGACCTTGGGAAGTAAAAAAGGACTGACCCTTGCAGATTTGTTGATAAAGGTATGGTCAACCGAAAGCGCAGTCAGCTTGCGACGCAGCTGACCCTTGGGGACCGTAGCCTATACAACGAGTCTGCAGATATCCACTGTTGTTTGCCGAGCTATATAAACACACTCTAGCAATCGATGACCCAGAGGCCAAAGCGGAAGTTGAGAAGACCTATCATAGACTTCGCGAAATGGCAAACGGAATCAATCAGGCGACAAATGATCTGCAAACACAGATTAAGATACAGAGATCATGGCGCCTTCAAGACCTCTTGGTCTTCTCACAAACTGTGGGTGCAGCCATATTGTGGAGAGGTGCGGTGCTGATTCCCAACTGTTAGTGTCCTGCTCCTTTCCCTCTCCGACAGCTAGGGCATGCTTCGCTTTGTGGGGCGCTTTACGTGGCATATCGATCGAAACATGAAGTGCTTGGTAACTACATGTTTTGCGCGTTGTTCGCGTCTCACCTGCTTCTAGCAGTTTCTAGGTCTGGGAGAGCAGCGTTCGAAATCGTTGCTATCATCAGTTTGAACGACGTACAAATGGACAAGGCCGACAATGGGAAAGGTATATCTATCACGGCTATTGATCAATGGGACAATGACTGATAGAGCTCAGGTCTACAGTGTCACACCGCTCCTTTTTCATGGAAGCTTATGTTCGAATCAGACCAACAATTGTATGAATTGATGCTATGCGCTTGTACGGCGCGGGAAGAACAGCAATGGAAGGCAGATTTACTCGATCACGCCACGAAAGAAATCAAACATGGGGTCCTTGGGTCCTCGCTGTTCAATTCCCCAAGCTTTGAAAACTCGGTCCTTTGCCTCGACATCGAACCCCTTGGGCCTGTCTTTGGCCTTCCTGGTACATTGATGCGTCGGCAGTCCATTCAACGGGCAGTCACTGTCAATTCACGAAAAAATGCCAGCCAGGTCATCATAAAAAATACATTTTCCCACAGAGAGAATGGTGACAGTCCAATAAGGAGGTCCGGGACTCTCACTCGGTCCAAATCATTGATGTCGATGAACCAAGTGCCCCTACTAGCTCCGAGACGAGGAGATAGACAACGCATAGTACAGAAGATGTCCGAAGTATGGACCAAGGACCGTCTACCTTACCCGGGTATGACTGGCCATCGCGGTGGACACCTCATTCGCACGTCAGCGAATTCCGTCATGCGAAAATTAAGTATGGCAAGCACCAACACGACCGTGTCTTTTGCTGTTTCTGTGAAGCAGCGCACTGTGACATATGGAAGTATTGCGGAGAGTAATCCGTTCGCTGGGAATGTCGCAACCTTGCGAGCTAATCAAACAGACGGCGCATCAAGCCCGTCTTCTGAGAATGCTCACTTATATCCCGAGACATTCCGGACTACGTTCGGATACCACGAGCCTCATGTGGTTTCTAAGCCGACCTTGTCCATCCCAATTGATGAGGATATGACATTTGTGACTAGGCTCAGGAATGACTCTATAGGTAGTAGCGAAGGTAAGAGTCGAGGACATTCCGAGACTTCGACAATAGTGGCAAGCCGGAAATCAAAGGACTTGCAACCTGTGAAAGCAAAGTCTCACGCGAATGGAAGACTTTTGAAGGCCTTCTCTACAGATGGTATCAGGAGCTGGTTTCATCACCAATCCCGCGCATGACTGTATTTTGGCGTCCAATTCATAGTAAACAGTCTCAAAGGTAGCAAATCATCGTGACTTGAAACATCGAAGCATGAGAGACTAATGTCCGAGCTTGAGTAGCAAATCGACGATCGGATTCTCTATGTAGCAGCATTGTGCTTGCTTCCATTGGTTATGTTCAGGGCGCTTCTCTGGCACGAGACCTTTCAGCCCTATTGATTAGCGTGTGCAAGACTCCTAACGCGAGATCTCCCTCATTTCTGTATGAAAATTTAGATAGTAATCAGCTTATCCGACTAGATCATCTCCTGTAAACATAAATGCTGAGGACATGTTTCTAGAAGCTATCTATGGCTTTCGATCAGCCGAATTATATATTTAGGATTCATATTATTGCGGGTGCCAAGGAGTTGCAAGAGTACACGCTAGATAGGACTAGACTACATAGTATGACGTTCGCCCAGCAAGCTCGAAAAGCTCCAGTGACACCTCAAAACAAACAAAACTTCACGTCAATCTCCTTGATCTGCAACAAAACCAACGACCAACAATAGTCGCCTCTCACTACCACTACCGTATCCAAATACTACATACACAACCTTTGCCTCAAACACCAGTATGACTCGTGGAAACGCTTCACAGTCCAAAGTCCACTATCAAGGCAAAGAAGACGACTTCGTAGTCTACATTGACGACATCGAATCAGTGAAGAAATGGAAGGGTGATCGCTCAATCCCTCTCGCACAGGTAGTCAGCGGCTTCAAGATTTTCATAACGCACAAGTAGGAACCATCCAGCAATCCCCCATTGTCTTCCCTGTCAGCCCATACTGCGACTTCTGTGAAAGCTATTGCTAACACCCTTCTCTCAGGCATGGCGCCCAGAATGCCTATGATGAAGCGAGCAAGTCTACTTTGGAGAATGAATTTGGTACAAGCAACGAGGATGAGTGCATGACCAAGATTCTTGAAAAGGGTGACCTTCAGCATACCGAGGTATAAACGCACCTGTGTACCCTTAGGAGATCAACCAGTTATGGCTGACACGTATCGATTTACAGAGTGGAGAGCGTCAAGGACCTAAGAATGACTCTATTGGTTCTCGTTCCGCTCATTGAACTGCCTGGTCTTGCATACAAGGGATCGGCATGCGTGGTACCTCCAGCGAGGTTGGTGATATCAAATTATTGGTCAGGAAGTGGATACTAGGTTGCGTCATGCATATGAGCGACTTCAACATTGAATGCTCAAGAGACACACAGTGTGCTACTCAAAGTTCACACCAATTCAGCTCCAAACACCTTGTGTGTGACGTCACTTTCACAGCAATCATCTTGTTCCTTTGATTGCTACAGATTGATCTTGCCAAAGTGCAGAGCGCAGGTAAACCTGGTCCTAGGTGGCTTCTGCTAATCCGACAGCTCAAGAGGACCAGACTCGCTTGACCTTCCTGATCGATCACCGTGCCTAGTCCCCGCAATATCTCCTTGCCCTTCCGCACCTTTTTCCCAATGTCCTCTACTCCGGACTTACCAGGCCCAGGAGGCTTTCTGCAACCTACATTGCCCTCCCCGCCGCCGTCATCTTCTCATTCAAGCTCAAATGCGCCGAAGATTTTACCTCAGCCCCGCTCAACTCCGCTAAAAGCTGGAAGTTCAAAGGAAAGCAGCTTCATCGATTATGTTGACAGAAAGCTATTAGCAGTGTCACGAAGATACGAGAAGAGATTCAATACGGACTTTGAAGAGGACGATCAACTTAATGTTACGGGTAGAGGTTACGAGGACTTTGGAGAATTGGCGAAAGATTTGGAAGCGGTGATTGATGTTGTTTGGGTGTCTGGCACACGTAAGAAAAATCATAGCAATGAACACTGTCCGCGCTGACAACGAGAATTACAATCAGCATCCTTGCAGGCGCCATACCTCCTCACTATAGCTCTCACGACTTGTACAGACCTCCCGTCCTTCCCCTTTTCACCACGGCCAACCTTTCAGCTCCTCCACAAAATCGACTTGGCGCTCTACTCCCTACTTCAAGGCACGAATGCCGAATCAGGCGAGATGCTACCGGGCTTCGAAGGGAGCAAAGGGAAGCTTAGTATAACCGAAAAGGTTAGGATGAGGGGACTGGTGGAGAGGACGAGAGTCGCTGTGGTGGAAGTGGCGGGGAAAGGGGGTAGTATGACTGATGCCGGGAGTATTGCGCAAACAGATGATGACTTTACGACTGATTTCGATGACGATGTTGATGGCGATGCTATGGAAGGACTGCAGGTTGAGGGGAATCATGGAAGGTGGGAGATGGAGATTGCAAGGGTCTACGAGAAGACTATCGTGGAGCTTGGGATGGCGCTGGACACTTCTGGCACAGGGAGTCTTGGGTGAATGATTGTAGAAGATGGTAGTCCCGTTCGAAGGTATTTGGAGCAGCTTCTCCTTGAATCTGGACGCTCTTGCTTGTCAAACAATGCACCTTTCTGGGCATTGATCCCATAAATGAGCATTGTCACGGGACTCAGTCCCTACAAAGCAGCCTTTCTAATCTACCATCCCATTACAGCGCATGCTTCAAGAATTAGCTTGCTCCGAGTGTTGAATGGTACGTTTTCCGGGACTGAACGCGTACGTTCACTTTGGTTTTCTCGCCACTTCGCCAACCACCGAAGTCAACAAAAGCTGCCAAAATCCATAACGCGCCCGTACAAGTATGCCAACATTGTATGGCCACTCAACATCAGTGCAGCTTTCGGTCGCCAATCTTGCCAGAGCAACAACACAGAACCCAGAGCCAAGACAATGTAGCGTGTCAACGGCCAACATCAAAAAGATTGATCTCGAGTTTGCCAAAGCTTCCAGGGATGGTACATTAGGGGAGACTGCACTCTTGGGAGACGACGGAAGACACTTGAGGTTTCTGGGTAAATATGAAGACATGCCGTTCTTCATGGTGCGTGCTGGTAAGGACTTTTTTGATCCGAATGCTGTGGAGAAAACAACGAGACGGCCAGCGAGGAGTGTAAGGACACAGATGTCAGACAACATAACTTTGTACGATTCTGGCTTGGACGAGATTGAGGAGGGTAAGTGGCTCTAGTATTGCCGGCTCACGGGGAATTTGTTCGATTACTTACTCTTTCTAGCGGCCAATCTTACTAGAGCAATGGCCGTTCGAGGCAACAAACACCCCAGACCTCCAATGGAACCTCATGCACTATGTCTCACAGTCTTCCTATCGAAGGCATCATTCTTTCAGACAACCTACAAGAATCACATGAAGGTAGATGTCAAACACGACATCAAGATTGATGTTTATTTCAACGGTCAATTCTTCGCCTCGCAGGTCATGGGAGCGGGTCAGTTGCACTACACCGGCTCTCGTGGTATCAAAGTACGCATGCATCGTTTCACAGGACAGAAGCTGAGTCGGTTCATCGAGAAACCTTGGATCTTTGTTCCGCCCGGTCACCAACCAGATGGCTGTCGACGGGCCTCTTTCCCAGCGAAGGCCTCGATGTCAGAAATCCTAGCGAATGCCGGCGCTCATCGACGGGCTTCTGCGCCAGGGAATACATCAAATTTAGGAAATCTAGAAGCGGAAGCTGGCAATACTTGGCGTTGGAGTACTATAGCCAACAGACTTATGGAGGAAGCGGACAGAGTTGGACGAGATAAGCATGGTGAAAGACCAGTCACTGGTGAGTATCTAGAGTGTCTTGCATCGTTACCGGCACCTTCAGAAGTGAAAGATATCCAAAATGCTGGGGGTGCAAACTTCGGCGTTATTGACGTGGTCATGATCTGGGGTAAAGGGCAAAAGGATGCCGCCGGCTCAAAGTATCTGACTGAGCCCACGCGGCTCCGACTCAAGAGCTATTCCGCCGAAAGTAATGAGGGTCTTCCATGTGAAGAGCCACAGATACACAGCAAGCCAGTCCAAACACCAGCAACGATCCCCAGCGCCGTGTCTCCTTTGACTCCATTCGCCAACAAAGCGAACAATGTCTCCATGATTATCCCAGCTCCGAATATCGACAGCGCCGCCCTGAGCAGACCAACGCCGCAGCCCAACAGCATTCCCATCACCACACCAACTCCCAACCCACACCCTGTCCACACAGCCACAGCCACACCCCAGCCCATTCTACCTCCCAAAACCCGCTCAGAAGCTCTCGCAACCGCATTAACGGTCGACAATAGCGGAAACGAGCCCCCCAAGCCCACACTCCTCAAGGAGCTCCACCCTACCCCCCAAACCCGCCAGCGTACGCTTTCCACCAGCACCCCAAGACAACCCTCCGTAACATCGACCCGTAAACCAACCCCAAAACGATCTCGCGAAACCTCCGTATCTTCCGAAACGTCGAACCCGTCAAAGCGGCAACGAATGCCTTATTACCACGTCATCACAGCGAAGCAGACGCGTGCTGAGGAGATGGAATCGATTGTGGAGCAAGCCGTCGAGGAGGCGGAGATGCTGACTGCGAATGCGACTTTGACGGATCGGAAAGCGGGAATGGAGACGTTGGAGACTTCTCCATTGAGTATGGCTCCTGAGGAGGTTTCGCTGATTGAGACGACGACGCCGATGCCTAGTAAGGTCGTCACGTTGAAGATCTCGCCTCCGAAGCTGGCTAGTTCCCCGTTAGGAGCTGGGGCGTTGACGGAGGATGGCTTTGCTACTCCATATAAGCGTGGAGATGGTCCATCCAATGCCAGCACGACTCGTTCGTTTGATGCTCATTTTGTGCCGCCGGAGCTCAGCGAGGATTGCTGCGTGACGTTTGCGGAGCGTGGTGTTGTTAGGAGCGTGGGTGCTGTTAGGGGAGGGTGGTTTGAGGAAGGAGGGGTTCTTATGGGGACGAGGTTTATTGTTGGGTGAAATTGTGGTGGGGAGATGTTTGTTGGAGCTGTATGTGGCGGAAAAGAGGGAGAGTGGATGGATGGATGGATGAATGAATGTAAAGTATTGCTAATGAGATAGATGGTTATTGATTGATGGCTTTGACAATGGCTCTAGGAGCTGATAGACAGAGTGCTTGATTGATGGCTATATTGCGAGATGCGTGGGTAAAAAACGATATGGGGTGTATGACAAAGCAGATCGAATCAAATAGCGAGATCAAATCAAAACTCCTCCTTTCAATTTCTCACATCCTCTGCTGTTGCAGTACTGATTCAAACCTTCTCGGGATCATTGATCCCGCCGTTCGTGATGATGTACGTTGCTTCGCGCTCGGGACAGTCTGCGGTGCGGAGTCAGTTTGTGAAGAAAGATCGAACCGGATCAGGTGCGAGATGACCAGGTGAGTCTTGTATCTTAGCCACCCTCTCATCACCCCTTCCCTTCCGTAGCAACACTCTCGTAGTCGACGCATGCGCTAGGATATGTCCACCAACAGGCTTACGGCCATCAGCACCAGCGAAGAGAGCGCTGGCGCCGGGATCCGATTGGACTTGGTTCGTCTAGCGCTACAATCAGCACACCAGCTACTCTCCCCTGCCTTCTCAAAACGCGGGAAAGGGAACAGGAGCATCTACCATAAGGACGCAAACATTGAATTCCTCCGCCATATGCGTCAGCTTGCTCAGGAATTGATTTAATTTCTGCTGCCGATCCGCCAGCTCGCCTCTGCCGCAAAAATCCACGCGGAAACAGGCCATGATGCTGTCGATTATCAGCAGGCGGTAGTCGTTGGTGGCGAAATTTGCGCTGAGCGTGTTGAGGAGTTCGAGTTGGTGCTCGCTGTTGAGGGCGCGGGCGTAGGCGATATTTTCTTGGGCAGCGTCGGGGTCCACTGGATGCATGTCAGGAACGAGAATTTGGGGGAGCGAGGTGTGTGTTACTCCCGAAGCGTTCGGCTATCTGGGCGATTCTGGGGGAGTGAGAAGTTGGGGATGCTATAGATGGGGCGGGTGGCTCTACCTCTCTGGTCTGAAGGTTCCTTCTGTATCTATGATAAATCACGGATGTCAGCCGGAGAAGCGGTTTCGGCTATGTGACTCAGAAGCCATACCGATGTACGCAACTTTACCATCAGCACCGCCCATGTCCTGGCTGTGTCAGTTCTGAAAATAGAGGTGTCAAGGTAGTAGTGAGTACTTTGGGACACTGTATATATAATCAGTATGAGACACTGCCAAATTTGAGCAGTCTGACTCACTTGAGCAAGAACGGACATCGTGTGGGAAAGTTGAGTCTTTCCACATCCTGCGATAGGTCAAGATACGGCTTTCCTCTGACATATTGACGAGTTGACCCACTAAATTCGCCGTAGACCTGAGACGGGCTTCAGCCAAACGACCGATAGACAACGCGAGGAGACCTTACTTCGCTGATGCTCATGGTCTGAAATCCACTGGAACTGTCAGTAGATGCTAGCGCTGAATTGAACCTCCATTATGTCTACCCTCCAAGGATGGCATCCAGCTGCTTGCTACCCGTCGATATCTTGCATACACGCTTACGCTGATGCCCAAGCTCGACGGCGGTAATGAAGCCTGAGGCCGTAGGCTGTCTCACAAGCTCTTGTAAGTCACCCTCCCATGATTGAACATGTGAGGCAGAATAGCTTCAGGGAAGAATAGGGGAGCTTTGCCTCACCTGGCATTTAGCAACAGCCTCCTTGATCTTCTCGACCTTGACTTCGCTGAAGCCTTTGACCTTGAGGAGGGTCTTGCGCGTTGCAGCGTGAACGGACTGATGGTTTTAGTGTGCGTTTGTGGTCAGTGTATGGAGGACCTGGAAGGCGGTACGTACAGCAACGGTGTAGTAGCCATTGGCTTTGAGCTTCGTAATGTCTGCTGCTCCTACGCCTGTCATGGCTAAGCAAGTGTAATTCCAAACGTATAGAAAGTGAGCAGATACCATGAGCTTGGACGCTATCGATATCAAGAATGAATTCCTAGGAAATGGCGTCAGCTACAAATGCTGGTTGGAATGGTTGTAGCGGGTACCTCGTCTGCCGAATCGTCTCCAGCGTCTGACTTGGCCATTTCGGGTGATACTGCAACTGGCCCCTTACTTAAACACGCAAGAACGTGCGAATATAGGGCTTTGTGGTCTAGGGATGATGAGAGTTGACCAATTTTGTTCTGAACGGAGGCCGAGGGATCTGCTGATGGTGGCAGTGTGGGAGGAAGTTGCGCATTGAATTAAAGTACGAAATATGCCCGTTTGAAGTCGCTTACCTGGCGCCACGATTGCTTTGCACCAACGTATGAGAACATCTTCAGAGGCCAACGAAAGGGGGCTGCACATTCCCAGTCTGATGAAATGCTGTGCATAAGCAAATTCTGACTTTGGGTTATGAGCCCTCTAGAGGATATCCAGAGAGACATAATCGAATCGAGTACCAATAAAAACGACCACAACCTGCTACCTCCACCAACGGGCCTCTCCTCCTGTCTTCCTCCATATCATTGACGCGCTTGTCCGCACGCTTTCCGTCCATTTTCTCTCCGCTCCGCCATGTTTATCCTTCCTTCTCCTTCGCGACGCACCGGCTGAAGCACGATGTTTAGAATACATGGATGACGCCAATCGTCATGTGTTGGAGTACGCCGGAATACTAGTACCATGGAAATGATTAATACGATACTTTTGAAGGCGTCGTTAACATAAATTGCTGGTGAGTGTAGATGAGACTGTTCGTTGGCGATTGCTAAAAGAGCGTCTATTCGTAATGCAGAAAAGGAGATCGAGCCAGGGCCGTTCGTAGATGAAAGCGTTAGGCGACGGCCGCTGTGGGTGCTGGCTGCACTTGCTCAACAGCGCCATCCGGAACAGCCTGACCATTAGTTTCGGCCATGGCGCAATCTCGAGAGATATGCCCAGCTTGGCCGCATTTGTAGCAGACTTTACCCGCGGAGTTGAGCGGGCCTCCATTGGGCGCAGTGCAGTCACGCGAGATGTGTCCCTGTTGCCATTAGACCTCTACCTGCATGAGATTCTTCCGACACGCCACTTACTAATTTGCCACATGCATAGCATTTCATAGCTTGTGCCTGACAGTCACGAGCGTAATGATTGGGTCCTCCACATTTATAGCAAGTGGCCGGGCGAGGTCCGCCCACACCTCCAGCAAAACCTCCGCGGAACCCTCCGGCGAAGCCACCGCGAGGAGGTATAGCTCCACGCCCTGCACCAAAAGTTGGTCCTTGCTGAAAGCCGCCTGCATTAGGGCACGATCGCTGTCGCCTTCGTCAGATCTCTGTAGCGGTAACGCGAGGCAGGCATACATACTGCAAGGTGCCCGGGCTGGCCACATGAGTAGCAGCGACCTCCTCCGGTGCCCGCTCCGCTGATGCGCAATGTTGGACAGTCGGCCTGAACGTGTCCTAAACCCTGGCAATGATAGCATTGCTTGGCTGTTCAATTGTCAGTGTGACTACCTCTGTCGATCACGTTGGGTTTAAGTTCTTACTATCAGTGGTACGGGGGTGTGGGCATCCACTTGACTCGTGCCCTGTTGCAGCCGTTGAGCATGCGAGATCGGAGAGATGGAGTCGATCGTGACAGAGCCGCAAATACGAGCTTACCAGGCTGTTTGCCTGTGTCTGAGATTAGCGCATGCAGGATCAAAACCGAGAGGACGCGGTATTTACAATTGTAGCACAGACGTTCTGATGATGAGCACACCTCTACATTACATCAGCTTATTTTCCTGCTTGGGCCGCCTGCATGATGACTGACCAGCGTAATGCCCAACATTCCCACATTTGTAGCACGCCCGGCGTGATAACGAAGACATATCCAATAACGATCCCTGCAACCCTGGGACGCCTGTATTAGACGTTTTGATGCTATACAGACGATTGCCAAATTGCCAAGGAGCTGCATCCTGTGGTATATCCTTGCTCGCCATAATGGTTGGGTGTGGTGGTATAGAGATGGGCTGTGTAAATTGATGCGACATGCAACCCAGGGTTGGGGAGAAGGTTTGGATGGTGACCTGGCAAACACAAGGTTCCTTGTCTGTATAGTACGTTCATACCTCTGTTTACTGAGAATTTCCTAAGTGACAAGGCAAGTCAGCGCCTGATCACATTTCCTTTCTGGTGCTACTGCAGCCCGCAGCCTCAGTGCTGGGCAATACATACCTTGCAATCTCCTTCCCTCAACCTTCCAGCACTTCCTCCCAAAACACAACCCGCTGTGTACGCTCGCCCGGTAAGAGCAACACTAGTATTTCAGCGGTGCAAAGGAACGGAAAACAGAGGTCTGACAAAAACCTTTCGGCCAACCAGATCTCGGCTGAATTTAGTGTCATGCTTAAACTACAAGCGGCGTCGGGATTCCGCATTTTCTCGAGGCAGAGCAGAGCATGTTAGAGCCTCAACTCCAGCATACTCCAGTCGCGATATTATGTCCGTGGAGGGACCTCGTTGTCTTCCTTGAATATTATCTATTCAACTAACAACTCACAAATGCTCGAAACATCCACAATTGATCTGCGCCGGCAATGCCTGCTAACTCGAACACTCCATCATCACAGAATCCTTCTTGTGTAGACTTACTCCTCCTTCTCGATAACTGCAGGTGCTTTGATAGTGCGCTCTTTGAGAAAGTCAAGTCCTTCGCCCCCCTGATTCCTAGTCAGTGAGAAGGTGATAGGGAGGACATGGAAGCATGGCATACGTAGCTAATTAGGGGCGAGATCTCGACCCCGGCTTCTTCACCTCCGCTCTCGCTAACAATCGAGCCACCAGCTGCTTGGATCCATCGTTTGCCTTGATCTAGGATGTCTTTCTTACTCGTGTCCGGGTCATCCTCCCCAGTACCCTTGGCGTTTTTCAGCGGCGAAAATTCATCCTCCCGCTTGACCTCCATCGACGCGAACTTCTTCAGATCAAGCATGGGGAAGACGTCGAAAACGAATTGCTCAAGCTTAATACCATTGGGTTTCTCGGGCTTGATTGTCTCGCCTTTTTCTGTATCAATGTAGGGTATCTTCTTTCGAGCCATGTGATGGGGGAGGTGGTGCGCCCACTCCTCAATGGTTTCTAGAAACCTAAACGAATAGTAGTGGTTGACAATATTTGCCGCTCGATACTTGAGGATTTCTGGTTGTTTTGGATCTTTGGCCTCTGCTGTTTTCTCATCAATCTCCGAATACTCCACCACATCTGGCTTCCCATTTTTGAGCAGTATCAGACCAACAGATTCTTTTGCGCTCCTCTTTCGTACCACCTTGGTGGCGATATCGACGTCTTTAGACGCGGAGAAGCCCAGAAAGACTGGGTCAGCGACTTTGACCAGACAATTGTCAACGCAATAAGCATGAATATGCTTGATACCTCGTTTTCGCATGTCGGTACGAACATTCGAAGTAAGGAGTGCTTGGTAGATACCACCATTGCCGTCTGGGGCGACTGCTACCTACACCATGAATAAGCATTGGGGAAGCTTTTCTTATACCCCCAGCTGTACCTTAGACTTGCTCTCTAGTAAAATCTTGCCGTCGTTAGAAACGCATGGCAGCACACCTTGTTCGAATATGATTACATCATCCTTGCCCAAGCCGAAAAAACCATGCTCTTCGAAATACTTTTCTGTAGGCCCTCTTGTAGGTCCGCTGGTCATTACATACCAAGGGATCACGATGTCTTTTTTCCCACTCTTTTTCTCTGCCAATTGCTGAACCTTCCGGATCCGCTGCGCCTGTATCTCAAAAAGCGACTTTTGGCTGGGTAAGCCGATGTTGAAGCATCCCTTTGGAGCAGAGCTGCCCAGTCGTGTACCTTGCCCTCCAGCCATCAGAACCACAGCAACCTGCCCCTTGGCCACAAGATCTAGGCCTGAGTGGTACCATGCCTCGATGTCTTCAGCCTTGGAATCGAGAATCGAGGCAGTCGCTGAGTCGGGCAGAGGCTCTAATTTGGTCTCCTCTTCTGTCCCTGGGCTTGGGGGATGTAATGCTTTTTCAGTTATCTCATTTATGTAATTGGGATCGATTGACGAGAGACGCTCGTAGAGGCCAGCTTTTTCGGCGACATTGAGCTCATCATAAAAGCTAAAAACTTGTTCCTGACCTGCCTTTCCGTAGCGTTCTCGTAATTGAACGATTTCATGTTCAGTGGGCTGTTTGGGTGGAACACCCTCTTCCTTGGCCGCGAAAGGATTGAATTTCTCCATCATCTCCCTCATTGCTGAAGCCATGGAGTAAGTACTTGGTCTAGGATTACTGAATGCTGTTGTCAATAGTACTGGATGGAGATCAAATTGGATGGCAATGTGAGAAGCAATCGAGCGAGGGGGTGAGGCTTGTTTACACCGCCCGCATATGCCAAGATAAATCTTAAACACCTACATACATAAATCTATTTTGGGAACTGTCGGCCAATGCAGTCATACTGAATTGGGCATGATATCTTTTGCAGCTATTCCATACCTCCACTAACGCCCTACAAACTGGTGGTATACAGCTGGTGCAACGCTTGCGTTTCATGCATATCATGTCTCATGAATCATTATGGAGTATTATTCGCCCTGATAATCCCGATACTAACACATTTCCCTGCGGCCATTATGTTATCCTCCGGCGATAGTTTCGGCCATTACCTCCTCTCTCTCGATCAACCCTTGGATGCATATGCCCTGTGTAGCGGTCATCTCTTCTGGGACTACGGCTCCTCGAACGTCTGCGTGAATTTTGCCCTTCATCCGGCATTTGTCCTTGATGCTGCCGCACTGCGTTCTTCTCAAAGACCATACCGTATCCATTCGAATACTTCTTCCCGTGATCACCTTTCGAGTCCATAGCCCGGAATTGTCGCTTCTTTTCTAGGCTTGCTATACCTCCGAAGCCCCCTCCGTTCTGGGCGCGCTTCGAATTCGTAGAGCTTCTCCACTTGTCGGAAAGCCTAGAGACCTATTGTATCGTTAGTATTCGAAGTTGCCTCAATGGTTGACCCACTACCTACGCTCTGGGAGAAATCGACGTGGATGCGGTGATCATCAATCAAGACTCCCTGCATTTTGAAATATGCTTGTTCGCAGTCTTTCTGGTTTTCGAATTCAATGAATGCATATTGGAGACTGTCACGGGTACGCTTGTCTCGAATGACTTCGCAAGAGATTATCGGACCGAAACGGCTGAAGATGGTGTCCAGATCCTCGTCTGTTTTTGAACTCGTGTTAGCACAAGACTTGGAGATATCGCGGGACCAGTGTTCTGACCTTCTGTGACGGGATTGAGCTTGCATACAAATAAAACATTCTCGGGGGGCTTGACCTCAGCGTAGGGCAGATCTCCCACAATCTCCAATGTCAAAGCCTGCGCTCGAGCTTCTCTCTCGCGGCGCAGTTTCTCCCGGGCCTCTTCCTCTACCTCTTCGTCGATCTCCTCCAGTGATTCATCGCCTTGCACATTTTCGCCATTCGGGGGCGCCATTCCGTGGGTACGATGAAGGTCCTTCGCCTGCTCGTCACCTTCGGCCATTTTGGCGTGAGGGGTAGTAAATAAAGAGACCTGCCCACAGTCGCAACAATCCAGATTTGAAAGATGGAATGGTGGTGCTTGCTTTGGCGTACACAGCAGCCTCGGCAGTTTGAATGCCAAGGCCTGGTCCAAGCTAAGGTATTCTAGAGCTAATCTAGCAAGCTAACGTTTTTCCTACCACACACCACAAACCACATCTGCTCTCGCCCACTGCATCTTTCTTTGCCGATCACAAGTCTACGATGATTACACCTACTTTATGATAATCTCTCGAAAAGAGGCGCTTGCATCGTCTCTGGTCAGCGAGGCTGTCTAGGATAATTGAGGAAAAGCGATCAAGCCCTTCCAACGTCGTGTGGGAATGTCGCCTCAATTTTATTCTCTACCACTCTCAAAGCAGAATATAACATAAAGCTAACAACCGAGATCTACGAATAGAATTTAGATCGTCTTGAAATGCAATGAGCCACCGCTATCGGTGGCGGTTGGATGTTTCCTTGCAAGCTGAAACAAATTCTTCAGTCGCCATCAAAGCTCTGTACTGATGCACACTACGAGGGCTTACATGACTGTGCAACATGCTCGTACGGTTCCTGGCACTGCCCTGGTATGCCTTGTAACGGCAGCGGGGAAAGCTCTACCACCTGCAATAAGATGCAGGTAGCCGATGAAGTGTGTCAGAAGCTTGATATCGTTGGACCCGGTTCTATCTCGGCTGAAATTATCCCGCAAGACTTAAGGATCAGCTGCAACTTCAGTGCAACCCCAATTTGGAAGATATGGAGCCTTGTACGAAATATTAATAATAATAGGCGCTGCAGGTGATTTGGAATGTACGCACCCTTCAAGCTGGTATCTCTCGTCAATCTTGGGTTCTAGGGAATAATACTCGCTTTGCGGTGAAGACTCAGCATGCTAGCCCGCATGTCGCAGCCGCATTCGCGCCGTACTGTACACACTCCGTCAAATGCAGGGTTGAACAAATTGCCGTAACGTATCACCTCAGAGCCGTTCCTGAATGTCCCACTCATGGCACGTGCGCAAAGGACCGCACTGCTGTATCAGAACGATCTATTCTACGTTCCTCCCCAGCCTCCTCCCCTACCTCATTAGCTTCAGGTATGGAACAATGGGCACAGCTCTCACTCCTCTGCGTGCTTGAGATGAAAAGCCTCGTAATCGGTTTCCACTTTGATGGACTCATCTAACTTACCCCTGGCTGACGAAGAACTCTCAGCTACTGGCCTGGGGTTGTTCCCAGACTGCAACCATTTGCTGGAATTCTCAGGCCCAAATGGGGTTCGCTCCTCCTAGGACATATGCCTCATCATAGCCATGGATCTGCAGCTAGCGCATAGAATGGCTCCCTACGCAAATACTTTGGTCCCGGTAAAACGCTCCAGGTCTCAGCGTTACAAAGTGGTGATAGAGATACGGGCAGGACAAATCTGATCTGCACCAATGTTGTTCAACAATGCATCTGGGACTTAATCGGACGGTTGGAAAGGGAGTGTTCCAAAAGAAAGCCAGATACTTGGCCGCAAATCCCAGGATCTGAAAGTGGGGCTCGTAGGGTTTGATTGTTTGTCTCTTTGACGTACCCAAACAAACGCCTCATTCTGATCAAATTTGAGCTCATCCCCCAAATGGCTTTCGACGTATCACAAAACAAATTTCCTGGGGTTGGTCAAACATCAGTAGATGGACTATGACATGTATGTCGACCGCGACCGTCGAACAACCAGTGCGATTTGCCTCTGTTGTTCCGATACAGGCCTTCTATCAAGATGAAGAGATTGAGCCAAACCGAATCCAGACAGCCTAGCCGGGTCCTATTCTCGTCTTCTGCGTGCCTCAGCCTCGCTCACTTATCTAGGCTGCTTTCCAGATGACGAGCGTATATGAAACACAACCCACGTTGCATCCGTAGTATCTCATACCGGTCCGAGAGCCGAACATAATCTCGCAGCGCTTTTTTGCAGCAATCCGTTGCGTTTTTATGCCGTACTGCGTTTGCCCGCGGTTCCAAGGGAGAGGCAATGCTGTCAAATCAAGCAAACATCCGAGAATGCCGTAATCCCCAAACGTAACGCAAGGGTGAAGCTGTATCAGCCGGCTCTCTTTGTTTTCATCCTTGATACTCTGACCATGAAGGGACGTGATCCAATGGATTCGACTTGTCAATTCAAGAGTGCATGGACATGGGAGACGAATAGGTCCTTGTGCAGCTCTTCATTCGTATTGACATTCAACCCGGGCGTCCTGATTTGGCCTTCAGCTAATTTACTTATAGGAGAAGCTCAGTCCTCATGTTGCAACTGTAGAAACTTTTCACTGTCTCAATTGTTGCCACTCTCAGACGAGGTCTTCGATTCGGAGCTTCATCTCATTCAAAGACCTTTGAAACATTCATCTCGTGTTTGTGGCTGTGCGAAAACACCTCGAGAGAGCACAGGAGCTTCGTCGACACCTCATCTCCATTGCCTCGCACAAAAGCATCAGTTTCGGAAGCAGGATCATTTCGAGCCATACCATCACTCCAATTCAGATCAAACCAACGACAACGATAAGATACTCAGCAGGATCGATCTCTTGGCTCCCCACTCATACTTATACACCGTCATGGCTCACCACAGATCGCTTGCATATCATCCAACCGCTCGTACCTACTCCGGCGCTGATGATAGAGATTATTCGCCACCCGACGACGATTCAAAATCCGGACGAGGGGAAAAGAAGCCTAGAAAGCGGAACAGTGTAGCTGTATGTGCATCAAGATCTCTTCTAAATATGCATTGGCGCGAAGCAAAGCTGATTTATGAATGAAAGTGCGCTCGTTGCCGCAAGAGAAAGATTAAATGTACGGGTGACCTCCATGACGGGAATGGATGTGAAGCCTGCCAGACTGCCGGCACAAATCCAACAAGTTGCTTCTACTTGAGGGTGAGTACTGAAATCCGCAAATAAGCTGTCCATTGACCAGGACTCTGTTTAAGGTCAATTCCCAAGAACTGGGTGAATTTGCTCCGCAGTCGGCGCCGGAACCTGAATGGCCCTACTCAGCGCCTGCATCAACAGCATATTCTTCTAGCGCGCCTCGAATCACGAGTGACCCTAGCCAGTACGCTCTGGCCAACGGTACCATGCTCGCACCGTCGACAGCAGCTCCTTATTCCGTGCAAGCTACTGGCCGATCACAACCTCTTAATGACATGGCGAGCGGAGCATATGCGCCTACCACACAACTTCGCCCATATGTGCCCATGGGCTACCAGACTGGCATGGACTCCGCCCACCCCCAATACGGCTCGCAACCCTCTCGACAGGGCATTCCTCTCCAACTGTCTCAGCCCCTTACAGTCAATTACTCTGCGGCTGAGCTTTCTCAGCACTGGACCCCACTGTCTACGACGGCCAGACCGCTTCACAGTAATTATGCGCTCGATGCAGAGGCTTCATCGAACTACCAGTTATCAGCATATCCATACCAGCCAACCAGTGGAATTTCTTATCCAACCGGGCCGACCGAAGCATCCTCAGTCTTTCCAGGACTGTCTCCATTGGCCTCGAGTCTGCCTTACAATGGCACCAACAGAACCTTACCGAACCCAGTAAGCGTCCAAAGTTCGCTGCATAATAGCTCTGGATCGACTCACGAAAGTAATGCTGGACTAGGCCCCTTCCAACAGCATCTCGACACCACGAGTGAATCATGGGACTTAGCTGTGGGGACAAGCCGGAGCTCTGTTAGTTCAGCTACGCAGGATCCCATCAGTACCTCGGGACCGGCGAGCAGCACGAGTTCGTCATCACCGAGTGACAGCCATGGGGTCCCAAACAACGCCTATGATAATCTCACATACCCATCTCATGTTGGATCCGATGTGAGTGCTTCTAGTATACCATCCGGTGGCGTTCCCAGACGCATTAGTGCTGAGGACAGCTTTCAGACCATGGCTTCCGGTATATCTTCGAATCATTCGGGCCGCAATCAGCTTTCAAATCTCAATTCTCCGTTCAACATCCAGGGCATGCACGCAGGATTCGGCATGCATGGTAGCTCGGTCACTCCAATGGCTTCTACAGGTTCGTTGGTGAGCAATCATGGGCCACCGTCTATCCATCATCCGCAGCCCCATTACTCAGCGGCTCATGATATGCGGCCAATCATCAGGAGTTCCTTCGATCCGAAGTCGCAGGATTCTCGAAGACCCCTAATCTCGAACACGAGAGGACCGAAGTCTCAAGGACTGCCTTGAAGCACCTCCCTACGCTGATCATGACGATCCGATGACTGGCTGGAATGTAAAATCTATAGAGCATCGTGTTGTCTGTGCGAGAAAGAGGACGTGACTTTTTCTTCTCTCCTTCCTTGAGCCTGCAATCTGCTTTTCTTTTGCTCAAGCAAGTCAGTCCTTCAACAGAAGCATCAATTCTATTTTAGGCCACGGTGCTGCGTGGCGAGTTTTACAGGCTAGATGGAGGCGATTTTGGATAGACGTTCGTTCAGCATTTGAGCATTAGATTGACAGATAATTATAGATAGGAAACCCTTCAGATGGCCGAAGAAAGGATAATTCGACTGACTATTGCTCACAACGACATCCTCAAACCATAGCTAAAAGATATAATTTTGTGCCCAATGCGCCACTGAATGCGACTACGTAATGTAGATACACACGAGTAAGCCCTTCCTCGCTTTCTTAGCCCAGATGCACAAGTCACCACCCGGCTCCATCCATCTACTTCTTCTTGTCCTTCGTCGCCGCCTTCCCTTTCGCCGTACCGCGTACCGTCTTGGCTCGGTTCTTGCGTTGCTTCCCTAATTACGAATGACCGGTCAGCGAACATTCACCGTCCCACACCCAGTTTCCAAACATCCAGGGATTCGTATGTAGAGTGAATACGTACGCTGTTGTCTCGACGCCTTCTCGATCTTCGAAGCCGCTCCGTACCTCACCAACCGATAATGCGGCTCGAACTTCTTCAACACCTCATGGCTGTCGTAGATGAGTGCGAACCCCGTGCTCTTGCCCCCACCGTATTGGGTTCGGAAACCGAAGCAGGAGACTTGGTCTTTGTTGGATTTGTAGAGTTCGGCGAGCTTGGAGCGGAGTTCGTCTTTCGAGACGTTGGCGCGGTTTGGGTGGAGGACGTCACTGGCAAAAGAGCAGGTGTCAGTAGAGGCACTTCTAAGGCTTCGAGTGATTTGAAGGTCTCGTGAATGCATGGTGCGAGTACGTACACGACCATTTGCTTTCGACCTAGGAGGGCATTGCGGATGAATTTGCGAGTGCGTAGGGTGACTGGCTGCTCCTTATCTGCCATATTTGCTGGCTATATCTTATGGTGAGTACAAGGAAACGAGATTGCGAGGACGTCGGGCTTACTGATCGTAGATGATAGAAACTCCAATGTGACGTTCGTCGTGGCGCAACAATTTGGTGCGGGCATATGTTCGACTCCGCTAGCTTGATCGGGATACTTAGCCGAATATCCAGCCCTACCATACTTCTGGGGCTTGGCAGCATTCACCTCCTCATCCCGTTCTCACAGCTCAAGTGTAGAAGCCATTGGTGAATAAATCATTCCGAAGACTCTCAAAATGTATAAAATCGAACCAGTAGAGCTGCTAAGGCGACAGTATCTACAATTGATGGATCCTGAACAGCTCACATTGCCATCAAAGGACCTTCTCAGGTTGCCCAAGACACAGGCAAGGATGTACAGTGACATGTTCAATGAATCTAAGATTTTCTACCCTCTTCCTGTTCGCTACAGATTCCGGGTGCTGAAGAGGCTGGTCAACGCCCTGGAGGACGCGATTGTGGATCCTGAGGAGGATGTATGCTTTCCCAAGTCGTCCCCTTGACTGAGCGCCCGTGTATTCGGAGACCGCCATAACCGTTCTTCTTCGATTCTTTGTTTCTCCTTGCCAAAAGCCATGTTTTTCCATGACTGACCCAGTCATTTCAACTTCCACAGGAAATCTCCGACGACATTTCTTCATGCTTGGCCCAGTACATGGTCCAATCCTTGCCTTCTGCAAGTGCAGCAGCCCAACAGAAAAGCTATGTGACCTACACAACGCCAAATGCAATCGTCGAAGCGCCCAAAATCATCCTGCTTGAAGCCCCATCATTGCTGGCTTCTGCGGGAACGACAGGATTTCGCACTTGGGAAGCAGCACTCTTCCTTGGAGCCTATCTCGCATCTCCTGATGGTCTTGATTTCGTGAACGGAAAAGACATCATCGAATTGGGAGCTGGTACAGGCTTTCTATCTATCCTCTGCGCTAAGCACCTGGGTGCTCGATTCGTCATGTCCACCGACGGATCTCGGGAGGTCGTCACGGACATAAAGACGAACCTGGGATTGAACGACCTCAATGAGGGCAATGTTATCCGGAATGTTGTGTTGCCGTGGGGCTACGCCCTCATCAACGGGGTGACAGACAGACGAGAGGCAAACCTTTCCTTTGATTTGGTAATTGGTGCAGATGTGACGTACGATCTCAAGTCCATTCCAGCCTTGATCTCAACCTTGCGCGACTTGTTTGAGCTGTATCCGCAGATCAAGGTCCTGATTTCGGCGACGGTCCGGAATGTGGAGACGCTTGCTTCTTTTACCAAGGCCTGCTTGAACAACAGCTTTACGCTCAAGCAGCTTGATGTACCCATGCGTAAAAGTGAAGAGCAGATAGGCTTCTTTGTACCTACGAAGACCCCCATAAGCATTCTTCTAATCACCAAGGAGGGGCCCGCGAACGACCCGTTTGCGTTTTAACCCAGAAGCTGGGGGACAACATCCAAAGCTAGTAGGTCCGGCTATAAAACGGTTGGTTCTTGCTACAATCGAGTGCTGTACCCGATCTGGGGATCTTGATACTATCGAATCTTGAACTGCCGTAGCTGTCATGATTGAGGGTAAAGCCCACTCAACGGCAGGTTCAACCTGGAGACGCCCAAGTATCCGGTATTCATTCTGAGCATCTGGCCTTCCATTAAATGCTCTCCCACCCGAATGTTGTCTCACAGATCATCAGACATGGCGTAAGATAATGTTTACGACTGGGTGATCACCACACGTCAGGCACCCATTCCTTTATGCTACCCCGTATCACATTCAACCCTGAATTACCACAGTCCCACAGCTTCTCACAGTCGCCAGGAGAAGCTCCAGGACCCGCAGGCGTTACTCATCAAGACTACAACGGTGCAGAACCCCCTGCGAAGTTCGATGGGCATGCAACAACGCCCTTTGGGGGCACCTCATGGTCGGGTGCCTGGTGCACTCACTAGATGGCTACAGCAACGTTGAAAGCGCATCCGCAGCTACAGAGGATGCTCCGGCTGCTAGAATCCTTTCCAAGACAGGACCAAAGGAACAGTGGGCTTCAGACTCCTCGTTTTGACGCAAAGACCTAGAGACTTACAGCAAGATGCCTCGAGCTTTCCTTCTAGTGTTCACTTTCTATCCCGAATATGTATACGTATTCATACAACGCCTTCGAAGGTACGAAAGCCTTATCAAGCATCCTGGCTCTCAAGGCTCTTCTGGACCTCTTACGAATGGAATCATTTAAGAAGTGATTACGAGGCGTACACCAAATAAAGAGGTGCCGTGTTGTACAAGGTAATCTGCTACATTGGCTTGAACGGACTGTAGCTTCTATGAAGGATGAGCCAAATCAAGCGAGGGTTCTCAGCTGCAGGTATAAAATTGCCAGAGCTCTACAACTCGAGTCCCATACATCATTTTATGTCTTGCTCTTCATCCTGCAGACACGTATCATTTGGGATAACCCATTCCCGTGCATCGTGTTCTTCGTCTCATCTTTTTGTATGTCTGTTGCCTCTTCCAAAGACTAAAATCCGAGAAAAGTCCGGCCAGCTACCCTTTGTCATTTCAAAGGCATCGATCAAAAGACTAAGCTCCAATCTTCGCTTGAATTGTCGCTTTCTATCCCTAAAGACTGTTCTTTCGGAAGAGAGTGAAACCCTTGCACCGTAGCTAATCTTCCCTCTGTTGTTGGGTGTATGGGTTTAGACTTAATTGCCAACAGGTAGATGCCTGGGCTTAGCACACTAAAATGATGAGGTGGACACACAGATTGCTTGTCACTCATGCTATGTTTCACCAAGCTAATTCAGATATGAGAGAAACACTCGCAGATCACCTTCGCCGCCCCGTGTCCATGCGTCAACCGCAAATTTCAAGTTTCTTCTATGCGGCTGGATACCTGGTGTGGACTAGCTACTTCAAGGGTAGGGTAGGGTTTGATTTGATGGTAGCATACGACTGCGTTCATTATGGTAACGAATTGGCTGATGATGGCAGCTTAGACTGTGAGTGAGCGTACTTGGAGAACAATGTAGGCGCCAGGCTGGGAATTCTCTAGACACAGGCAGAAGTAGCATACATCTGGGTATTTATTCCTGATGTTATGATCTTGTCAAGCACAGCAGGAAATACGAGGTGGAAGGCATCCGCAAGATGAGCATTTGGTAATGCCTTCTTAATGGAGGCAGTCGATTTTAGACGACTATGTCTACGATATGAGACATAGATAGATGAAGCACAACAACCAGAATTCAGGATCTTGCAAAATGCTAATGTTGTTAGGGTCGATGAAGGTTATTCGATGATTTGAAGAGATGGACATAGGTCAACACAATCTTGGACCTTGAGGTGTAAGAATATTCAACGCCCTTGGCAAACTTTGCCTTCAGTATGTTGCGGATCGAGCACTTAGAACTGCACGGCGTTCATGCTGGAGAGCTCCTTCTTT
>JAABUL010001465.1_pt1 | contig 45060 bp, 32 predicted proteins | sample 5559151 | NCBI WGS metagenome assembly JAABUL01 (sample SAMN10711876, study PRJNA513368) | rock metagenome | isolation source: Antarctica rocks | place: Antarctica: Victoria Land, Pudding Butte sud
ATTCTGCTTTGGGAGCGACCTCCCTCCTCTGATTGGTCAAGACTTGCTATAGCCTTCACAGCGTATGTTTTGCTGTAGCTATCGGGACGATAGCATTGTTTGTTTGCCGTCTGTTGCGGTCGCTGCACGAGCCTTCCGCAAGGAGGCAAGGAGTGTCCTTGCCTCATTGGGCCTAGCGCCCTACTACTTAGCAAGGCCGTCTGCCTCTCTAGAAATCCATCCTTTTACCACATCATGACTTGCCTATGCAACAAATGGTAGCAACACACTTTAAGGCTGCCATTCCGCGTACACCCTATCCCTGTAGGCGTACACCCACGTTCCCTTCGGCGTACACTCCTTCCTGTTAGGCATAGTGATCCCTATACTAGGCTTAGCGGCATTCTAGTGGGGTAACCTCCCGGGCGCAAGCCTAGTTTTTATACCCCGGAAATAGTCCCCCGAGTACGCGCCCAAGATTAGCCCCCGGAAGTGGTCCCCCGGGCGAAAACCTAAGGTTGCCCCCCGGAAGCCATACCCCTGGAATCTCACCCCGGTAGTCACACCCCGGAAGTCGCACCCCGGAAGTAACCCCCGGGCTCAAACCTAGACATGTCCCCCGGAGGTAGTCCCTGGGTGCAAACCTAATAGGGAGGGGTGTACGCGGAATGGTAGCCTAAAGAAAGGAGGCGCTCCAAAAGACAAGACCAGTAGCAAATGCTAGGCTCATAGATCGCATCATCGCTAGGTTGGCAAACAACAGACGAGTGAGTCGAAAGCGAAGAATCAGAAGAACGAGGGAAGCTCTGTAGACGAGAAACAATTCTAGACATCGGATCCACCCGCATGCTATTACAGATAGCATCTATAAGAAGGCCATTTAAGAGACCATTCATCAAGCACATCATCCCGTTCCTTCAACCCATTTTCCCCTCGAAACTTTCCTCCTCTGCCTCATCATATGTGTGAAAAGCACCCAACTCCCCGGCACATACAGGGCCAAAATTCCCCAAAAAGCCAGCAACTCCCACCTGTCCGCGACCAAGCTCGCCTTACAAATCAACGCACACTCACTCGCAATGCCTACCGGATAAAGCACATAGAATGTATTATATCTCAGCCACGTCACAAACCGCGGCACACCACCCCCTTGCAGGTTGAAGACGAAGTAGCTGTAGCGTATGACCTCTGTGACGGACCAGGCAAGGAGCATGGTGCTGTATGAGATGGAGGGTGCGGTTTCTTGAGGGTAGCGGTTGACGACGGCCCAAACGAGGAGGAGGCGGGAGGAGACTTGCATGGCAGTTGTGAGGATGGGAGAGCGGACGATACCTATGTACGATTGTCAGGGAAGGTTTTAGCGAATCTAATTGGATTAATGCATGGCTTTCTACCTATTACCGAATGCACGATTTCCAACAGCGCGAGCGTCTGAGTCCATTTAACAAATTCGCCCACACCGCCAACGACATTCTCGAAGCCGACGAGCGGAATGAGGAGTATCACGCGACCTAGAACAGCGGTCCAGAGGATGGCACAGACAAGATTGTAGGCGATGAGATATTGGGTCTGTTGGCGGCGAAATGGGGTCTGCCTGGTGTCCATTATTGCGGACGTACCTTGCCGTCCATGGACAGAGACGAAGCTCTAGGGTGTGTAGTGGATATCTAATAGAGCCAGAGGATGTGCCACTCGTGGAAATCCGATCCTCGGATGTGGGAAATAGAACAAGACTCTGACGGTGTGCATGCCAAGCTGCCGCTTTTGGACAGGTGCAAGCGTGGATGATCCCAGAGCAGAGTCCGCTTTGCCAAAATGGGAGGAACAGATCCATATTGAAAAGTCTCTGAGCTGATCTGAATTGCATTTCTCAAAATCATTATGTACTATGTCAAGAAGACTCATATTGCGTCTCATGTCCTTTCCATGAACGCTGTGAGCATTTTCACCGATGCAATACTGGGTATAGTTCGAATACCTCGTTAGTAGCCACATCAAAATGAATGCATCCGCCGTTGCAAATTTGGACCCTAGCGCCGCCCGCTCTTGCAACCGCTGACCGCTGCACAATGGTCGATGCTAGCAAGCATGGTGTACATATGTCCACGATTACAAGTAGACCTGAATTATGCTCTTCGCATTTTTAACATCCGTTGCACATCCTTCTACCACGCACTTTGACCAAGGCTTCACTTTCTTCGAGCTTGACTTGAGCGTTCTGTTCCTCGCACATTCACCACAGTAGACCTGAGACAAGCATTAGCACACTGGTAGCAATGCAACAATCCAGTACCCACATGTCCGCAAGCCTTGACCACCCAGACCTGTCTTTTGACCTCCTCGTCACCCATTCCCAGCTCATCATCACAATGTGGGCAGACCAGTAATTCATCCTCACGGGGTGACCTGGTAAAGCCGGCTTGTGCCGGAGGAGGAGGTTCGTAGGTGGGAAGGCGGGGCTGAGGCCGTGAAGGCTGTTCATAGTTGAAAGCAGCTTGCGAAAAGTTGAGATTGATGTCTGGAGCTTGGAATAGTCCACGTTGAAGATCACCTTCCCACTCCACCAACTCATCGTTACCGCGGCCGAAGTTGGAGTGAAATGGTCTGGGAAATTGGAGCGTTTGTAGAGCATCTGCCCAGCCTACTAGATGGTTGGGATTCCGCTCTCCTGGTGTGACTCGAAGCGCGACTTGTGGACGTCGCGTTGGTGCTCCTGTCCCGGGAGCAATTGCTGGTCGTCTGCGGGCTATGCGCCCCGACGCACTGAAAGATTGGGAGCGGGGCCTTGAAGTGAGAAATTCTATTTCAGGAGACTCTCCTCCCGCGTCTATGGTACCGTCTTCTTCATCATCAATATGGATGATGTTTCTATCAAACCGTGGAGGTCGGTTGGTCGGTGTTGGGGCTTCAGGATATATTGGTGCAGGTGGGATAGTTTGGGCATGCGTTGGACTACTCGTATCCTCTGTCAAGTCGATGACATCAAGCCTTGGCTGAGACATTATAGGTCGCCTGAGGTCGAAACCACGCCTGAGTGGTGGAATGTTAAGGTTGAAGAATGAGTTTGAAGTTGACGGGTTTGAAGGCTCGTTATGACCGCTATGGCATGACGAGCGTCCAGATTCATTTGACATGTGATCGTGAGTCCTCTGCATATTGACGGATAGTTGGTGAGCTGTTCTAGACGTTGACTGGGGTGTGAAAGGGACTCACCTTGCGATCTATTGGATTTGAACACAACAAAGAAGCGACAGAGGCCATGTTCTAGTGACCAGGATGGAGGGGCCGGCAATTATAACGAGACGGAACTAGGCACGACTCGGTGACGGCGGTATGAAGAAAAGAAAATGATAAGTATGATTTACATGAAGTGGATTTTGGGGGGCGGAAGGAAGGAGGCACGGAGGGAGGGAGGGAAGCACGGGAAGGTCTTCGAGGCTCGGCTATATTTCCCTTTCGGGTCCTCCAGGAAAAAGAGGCATGCTTCACATAATGTATCCCCTGGCAAGCTGTTGTTACATTCATCCTTCAGAGATAACATCGTACAGCCAGTCGATCAATCTAAAACGAGGCAACAGGGAGGAAGTCAGTTACTCGAGTACTGCTGCTTATCGTTCACAACTGAGATATCTTTACAGCAAATCATAAGATTGTAGCAGAATTAGGACTTCGCTCTAAGCTAAACACTAGATCAAGCCATCGTGTTTGGTTCTTGTGGCACTGCCATAAAATCATATCATACCTTTCAATTCCTGTATTTTTCTGAAAACCAAACACATTCTCCAACACCCCATCCGGAGAAGCCAATGGCAAAGTTGTTGCTTCTGGGAAGCGAACATCTGGTTAGATAGAGCTGGAGCACCGATTGCAGCTGCAGTTGCGTTGCAGGCCTTCTGGGCCTCCTTGGTTATTGCATCGAGGTCAACTTCGCGATGTTGGTGCGGCTTTGTCCTATTACTGGTTTTGTTCACACCTTCCTCCCACGTGGCACAATTGTAGCCACCGGTATGATAATATCTATCAAAGAGCACAAGTCTATTGGCGACCGTGCTGCAGCTATCGTTCTGTGGGAGGTACTCAGCGACAATTTTGCGTAGTAACTTTACGTTGCCAGGCTAAAATTCGATGCCGCAGTCCGATGCCTTAATCTTACCAACCAAGCTGCTGATTTTGTCGTCATGTTCGGTACAGCAAATCGTGCAAGGCCTACATAACGAGATCGTTGCAACCATGCATCTTCGTTCTGATGGTGCATGACTTAGTGAAGCTGACAAGATTTAAGACGGAGCATTTGGCTGACGGTTCCCATTCGGCACTCTCTTCTGCTAAAGACACGACGGAAGTCTGGCATGTAGCAGGAGCTACAGCCCCATCACCATGAATAGTGCCTCAGCCAATGTCTGCGTAGCTCTCGGGATCATTGGAATCCTGTCTTTCTTGGGAGCCTGAGTAAGTACAGCTGCATCGCCGTCATAACTGACGGCGTTTCAGTCGATGCCACTACGAAGGTCTGAATCGTTTCATTCCTGCGTCTTCTTGGTCACCTAAGTGGGAGCAGGTGCATCGCCATCGTCAACGAGCTTGTTCCAATCCATGCCGATATCCGGTTCGTTGAAATCCTGCATCTTTCGGGCCGCCTGAGTAGAACATGCAGCCTTGCCGTCGTAAACAATAGTGTTCCAATCAGGTCAATCAGCGCCTTTGTGAACCTCTGGGTCATCCCAGACCTGGCTCTTCTTTAGAGCCTTGGTAACATGATTCTTTGGGTCGTTCCATCCACATCCTTGTAGTTCTTAGGGTCGTTTCAATCGACAGTATCCGGGTTTGGCGTCACATTGCCAGCCCCGCGACGCTGGAGCGACTGAGCCGGGCATGGAAGTGCCTTCATCTATTGACTATTGCGGGCGATCTGGCTATTCATGTAGCTTGAGAGAGCGCATCGCGCTCCTAGCGAAGGTTGATGCAGGTTCCAATCGAACCACGCTTCCTAAGGCCCAATGAGGATCCATACCTTGCTAACTTTGCGGCAGCTTTGAAATCGGAAGACATGTCTGCGAGAACTGCTTTGAGCTCTGCGTAAGCATTGTCGCAGGTATCTCCACTGCTGACTGGTGTAAACTGGACCATGTGGGCCTAACAAGGTACTGCGCCGGTGGCAGCGAGCAGAACCGCGGGCGCACCGAACTTCATGGGGTTGGTGATTGAGGAGAGCAAGCTTAATACCATTATCCAAGTCCTCTTCGGGTTGGACGTTGGAGACAAGTGTTTGAGTCTGTTGCTGGAGATATGGATGGTACAAACGAAGCCTGATGTTCTCGTACTGTTGTGTCGTGGGAGATGTAGTAGGATGTAGTCGTTTCTTATATGTCTTTCAAGGTTTACCAATCCTTCATCTAGACAAGAGAGGAGAGAGTAGCAAGACCAAGGAAGTATGCCCTTCACGTCTGCTTGTTCTGAACTTCAAGGACTCCAGCGAAGGCGTTATTTGAGATAGATTCCGAAGTCAAATGCGTGGAAGGCTTGATGCAATGGTAGATCTTTCATCTTTCTTTTGGAGACCCTCAACGAAGTCCATGTCTTTCTTGAAAAGTCGATGACGACCTCAAAACTACTAGTCCGAGCTTCAAATCGTTATAGCTAGGGATAGACGGATGTTAGTCATGGGGAATCCCGTTTTTGCGGCCTAGATGTACAGTGCCTCCCCGGATAAGATTGCCTACAATTATTCACAGCATGCTTTTGGCCCCAGAGTCAAGGATTTGGGGAGTATGTTTAACGCTTGGTGGTTCCAATCCATGTCAGGATGAGAGATTGTGGGTACCCGTGAAACAATTCTTTCGAAAATCTCGTCGGAATGAGTCTGTTGACACATTGCTTGTTCGCTCCCGCCTCGAGCCAACATGTACGTCGTCTGAGAGAATTCCAGAAGCCAGGTCATGTAGTCAAAGGAATCAGTCTTCATGCAGCGTTCCTCACGGAAGAAGCCACTTACCGTAAAGCGCGACCTTATTCACCACTGAGTCTCCCCAAGTTAGGTCGTTCTGTCGGACTGATCGCCCCTTATATAGTTCTACCTGGGAGAGATCTACCCACCGTAACGAGGCGCAGACTGATGCTAGAGTAGTAAGCAAGTACATTCGTGAAAGAACAGCCACCTGAGGGTAACGATAGCGTAGATCAGACGCGCTGTTGCAACGTTACCTCAAGAACTTTATTTCGAACTCCTTTCAACATTTCCCTCGACGCAGTCTTTTCAGATCCTTCACAGAATTTGCTGGTGGAGTACTGTGGAAAGTAACGGTCGAAGGCAGGTGGAACAAGAACGAATAAGTGGAACAGGAGCAATGTTCATGGTGTCAGTCATCATAAGCTGAATGCTGGATATGGGTATAGCCGCCATGAAATCGCTCCGTCTCCATACTCAAATGTCATCTATACCCGTGCATTGTCAAATCTAGATCTTTCAATAGTACTTTCAAAGATAGAGTACTGTCTAACGGCTCAACCGTCAATCCGGGCTTGGCAGTCCCACAGTCGAAAGAGCTATTGATCAGATCTCAGCGTATGCAATCCACGCATTAATCCTCAGCAGCGTATGATACAGTTGGAGAAACGGACGCCACCGCTTTCTATGGCTGCCGCTCCCTCAGACACGATGCTTCCTTCACTTGGTACCCAGAATCGTGAGGGTACCCTCATTCAACAATACGAGATTCTGTGCCTGGTATCCCCAATCAACAGCCACGGCCGGCTCTGCACTCCTCAAAGGTTCCGACCATTCCTTTGCCGACTTCGAGTACTGCTGGACTGTGATCCCGCTTGGTCCGGCGGTTGCTAAAAATTGTCCTGTGTAGTCCCACCGAACGCTGACAACAACACCGCCAGTCTCAAGCACTTTGAGTAGTGACGACTTACGAAGATCCCAGATGGAAACATTTTGCGATGCCTCTATTACCGCTGCCAACCATGTCCCGTTCTCTGAAAATGACAATGCTTGGATTGGACCACTCTCATCAAAATTTGCAGCGTTAGCTCCTGAAGTGACCTCGAATACCTTGATCTGGCCGTTGGCGCCACCAACTGCGAAGAGATGCCCGTCTGGATGAAATTGGGCCGTAGAGAGTGCTACACGTAGGTCAGTTGCTGCATGTAAGCCAATGTGTTGCTGGATGGGTCGTCTTACAAGTGTCCGTGGTAATTTGAAGAGCCTGGGTATATGATGTAAGGTCGTAGAAGGTGTAGCTCTTGTCCACTCCTACCGAAGCCAGGATGTCGCCACTGGGATGTAGCGCCAAAGCTGTCACTTTTCCCGCATGCCCACTAAAGCTTGATATCTCAACGCCATTCTCAAAAACTTTGACTGTTCCGGTAGAAGTTCCAACGATTGTCTTGTTGCCGGCCCATATAGCGTCTGTGACTGGGCTCCCCACTGCAAGCTCTTGCACCAATTTGTTCTGAGATATTGCGAAAACACCAGCGCTTCCGTCGCTACCTCCAAACAGAGCCAAATCACCGCTATGATCTACTGAGACAGTTCGAGCACCAGCGTAAAGCGGTTTAGACTTATGGAGCGGTGCAAAGCTGGAGACAGTATCGTGGGTGGCCCACTCCCCCGGAACAGCGCGCTTTCGTCGAGTCTTTGACAGCCTTTGGACGAATTTTAGCAATTGTGGACATCCTAGTAGCAGCGAGAGACGGATTGAAGTCGTACTTCTCTTGCGTCGCTTTCACTGTGGCAACAAGCTCCTTTGGCAGCTCCTGTGCGTCAACTTGCATGGCATCTCCATGTCTTGCTCCACCTCCATTAAGTGTGATTCTAGATAACGCGTCCCGAGCCTCATCTCTTTCCTTCGACAGCCTCGTGATTACTCGAACTGCTGCATCATGTTCGTACAAGGCACTCGTCAGCTCCTGTTTCGTCTGTGTCAGGTGTTGTCGCAGGGTATATGTTTCTAATGCCAGGGCGTCCCATTCATTCTGGAACACGGATAGTAACGATGGTATCGAGGTAAGAGTGGGAGGTCGTGGTCGGACGGTTCGCGACGATTTCAGCTCTACCAGCTCATCTACCGAGAGCTCTTCGCCAGTCACTGGGTCTTTACCATTTTCTGAGATGTAGGCCTCGATCAAACGCTTCTCGAAGACATTGCCTACGTTCATGAGCTGAGAGGTTGTTGATTGATGTTTGCAGACTTACCACTCTTGCTCGAGGCTACAGGGATTTGGGGAGCTTCACCGGAGACTGTTAGGTGTGAGCTAGCAGCTATGACGTGTGTTTTTCCAGCTACTTACTGGCGCACAGCATGTTCTCAATTGTATGCGTAGTGGTCGCGCGTGCAATTGGTGATTTATGGAACTAGAGGTCAGCAGAGATTGGCAGGATATTTTTGGTTGTCGGATCTGGGACAGTGCCAAGACATAGTTCTACTAGCGCCATCACAATCCCTCTACTGCAAAGAGATACTGTACTCGGCTCAGGCATAATCCGATTTTTAAGGAAGAGTCACAAATCACAATGACGCCATGAAGCTAGCCCTGCTGTTGATGCAGAAGACCTTCCCAGCTTTCACAGCACGCATAGACTCGAATCTGCTAGAGGCCTCGGCTGTTGGGCGAGCACTGCGGACTGAACATTGTCATTCGCCCAATCCAAGATCTCCCGATTCAGGGCCTCAAAGCTCTGGCATTGGACAATGCTAACTTCCTTCAACAGTGCCATAACCTCTAGCGCCCACGTACGGCAAGTGCGGCCCTCGACATCGTTGAGGCTTTCATCGAACGTCCTGATTATACCGTCGGCCTCCTCAAATCTTTCTATTGACACTTGTGCAATCCTAAAAAGCCCTACCAGCCTCATTGACTTGAAGACTCCTGCGGTCCTGCCATGGTCGGTAATCCAGTGAGTACCGTCAATACCCCTGTTGGTGATGGGATACTTAGTCCCTCCGTTGACGTGGTTGATGTGGAGATATAGACCCCAGTGGTAGTTGTCTAACCCAGGAGGATGACCTCGATAAGTGAGGTGGACGTAGAGACCCCCATGCCTCAAATTTGCAAAAGACATGGCAAGATGCCAACTCGCTGATTGAAATTAATCGAGAATCCTGGGAAAGTGGAGTTCAGCAGAAGTGATGGAACTTACCCTCCGTTCGTTCTGTTTCGGAGTTCAGATTTAAAATGTGAGCCGATGAAGCGATGGTCTATTGGTGATGATTAGTTGCAGATGTTTGGAACGATATATCCAGGCGTTGATAGACTAACGTTTGGCTCGATCAATGCAAACCAATCGCATCATGTAGCTGTTGGTATAGCTGAACGTTGTAGACGGTCTGGACAGGTGAACTGAATGTTCCTGCTTCACGCATGTAACAGCGTATGATGTGAATTGGGCGCTAGGCTTATCTGACCTTAGCTCAGATTTAATAAACACTCCTTCGCCTCTGGTGAAGCAAGAGTATCGCAACACAACTTTAATTCTTATGTCTTGGTCCAAAGATCAGAAAGATGCTAGTGCCTTTTCTTTTCAGGAGAGATTGCCCATTCCCACCGTAGAAAAGATCGCAGATTGTGACCTACCTCACAAACCCTTGTGCCAGACCTGGCCAGTCGAATCAATCTAGAATCGTATTCCATTGGACTACAATCACTCTCACCACTTGAAACACCAAATTGACCCTTTTAGCCAGACTACGAGAATGGCAGCGATGGGGCGAATCTCTGGTGTTAAGCGCTTTACACCAGGCTTGCTACTACCCGAATTTACATGGCCTCAACGAGTTTTCAAAGATTTAGCGACTAATATTGCGGAACCTCCAAAACCTTCTCATCGCTTTGTCAGTCGATTCTGGGCCTGGGTGCATCACAAACTCCTCTTATTCTCGGTATATTACTACTGCAATTGGGTGGGAATTCCAATTGACATTCAAATTGCACCATTACCATTTGGACTGCTGTTGAAGCGGTCTGATGGTACACGGTTTGAGGAAGTGCAAGCTATGCGTTTGGCTCGAGCAGCAGGCTTTCCGGTGCCTAAGGTCATATGCTACGGCGAGAATCCCAAAGACCAGCGTGCACCTGTATCCATTCTCATGACCAGATTGCCTGGAGACATACTTGGAGACCTCTATGAATGTATGACGGAGAAAGAAAAGTTCCAAGTGCTATCAGAGATGAAAAATTATCTTGATATAATGCGATCATGGTCAAATCCGTGGGGAACCAACCGCATTTGCTCCGTTTCCAACTCATCAATACGAAGCGTTCGAGCTCCTGGGCACCTTTTCGGTCCTTACGACGATCAAAAGGATTTCCAGAAGTACCTGATTGGCCCATCAGGAGCGGCCAAAGACCTTGCCAAATATGAGACGGACTTGGTGCTTGCGAAGAAGCTACATGACGACTATGACATGAACATGGCCCTTGCTAGGAAGCTACAGGACAAGACATATCGGGTTGTGTTCACGCACGGGGATCTGATGCACCACAACATCCTAGTCAAAGACGGTCATGTAACGGGCTTCATCGATTGGGAAGCTGCGGGCTGGTATCCGGAATACTGGGAGTTCACCACGGCATGGATGTATCAGCCGCGAGATAGTTGGTGGTGGCAATTTGTGCACGACCTCGGTGGTGGGAAGTACATGGAGGAAATGGAGAATGACAGGGCGCTCATGGATGTAACTAGCGATGCCTGGGCAGGATGAAGGGGACCACAGTCGTTCAAACTCGAAGATTTTCCAAGATCCAGATCTCCAACATCACTCCACCCATTGGTGAGAATACTTATAATGCAATCCTTCTCAACGGTTCGTCCGCGAATCAGCATTTGTATCTACCATAGTCGCTCACTGTTGTACGACAAAGGAGTAAGACAAGTCCAAAGACAGAGTTGAAGTGAAAAGCATTATACTACCTGGTAATTCGCTTTATAGGCTCTACAGCAATTGTATTGCTCTTAAGGCTCCGTAAGGGATATGCTCGACCTTAGAGATGTCCAAACTTGGAGAGCGCGGGTCTTTTACACTTCTCTTATTTATACGACATATTTATGTCGTACCATGGGTCAAATTGGAGCGTGCTGACTAGCTTTACCCACCAGCCCAATCCGACCGCGCCTGACTTTAACACAATTAACTTCGTCACACTTGATTCCATGATTACCCGGCGCAACGGGCTTTAAAACTCTCAACTTGCCGCACCCAACTTTACCGCATCTGGTTCGACAACTCCTGATGGAGAGCCGCTCATCAATACCACATTTGGCGAGCACCAGGAGGCTTCCTACCTCCACTACAATGACAGGAAATCAAGCATGCTATCAAGTTATTTTTAAAGGTGTTGCTTTGGTTGCCCAGCCCCACAATATCGACGATGTGTCCATACGCCAAATGATGCTGAGGTATATTGCCAAAGTGTCAGCTGTGAAGCTGGGGAAGGTCGACGATCCTGCCAAGTCACTAGGTATCGCACTTCAGTACTTCAGAAAATTTACATCAATGGTATAGGTATTGAACATCGTGACGCTTTGGGTGGAAGACAGCGTGGGTAAAGCCAAGAATTTGCAGTTGGTGAAGCGGGACACGGAGGCTTGAGCGAACCTGGCCCATCGTTCACAATCAAGAGGACGGCCGAGAATGATATCGAAGGAGTCTAGCTTGATATGATCTGCTTAGCTTTCGAGAACGGGGAGCAGTTACTGATGGGGTAAAGAGAGGTGAGAGGGAGTGGGTGCATTTTGAGGGGGAAGACTTGGTATGTTAATAAATAGTGCTATGCTCAAGGGAGCTTAGTGTCCGGAATTGTGAAAGTTTGTAATGGCATAAGATCGACACAGTGTTGTTGAGTAAGAGTGAAACAGACTTGAACTTAGCCGACCTGTGCTCATCAGGATCTCCCATTTGAAGAGAAGAATGCTCGCATCGACTATCTAGAAACCTTTTCCAGGACGCCCCTCTTGGAATTCACTCGAACGAAGGGAAACTGATGCGTAGCAAACAATCAGGCTGTGGCGTGGTCAGTTGAACTTGTTGCAAACAGGATGCGCATCCCCTCGTGTGGCTGTAGTCCCATTTCTTGCTTAACATCTTTGATACAACTGTTTACCTTTCCGGATAGATTAGTCGGAGAAACGCAGGTGTCAAAGGTATAGTATCCTCGAACTTTTGAAACATCCAACATCAGGGAGTCCTACATCGCTGCATCAAATTGCGTAGTTTTCACAGTGGATTTTCCTCTGGCTTTTCATTAATTTCCTTGTACATTCCTGGGACGTCCCTCCGCGGTCGCAATTTCGACATCTACTTTATTGAAACCTATTCTGGCCCTTGGTTACATTCCGCAAGGAGGATATAAGACAGTGCGTCACCTCGAGCAATATTAATTAGGCGTTCCCGGTATCCGTTTGTTAGCTCAGTCCAGGATCAGTGTCTTATTTGCGACCTCGCGTAATTTCAACACTCCAAACGCCGTGACAGAGTTCATGGTGCATATAGACTAGTCGCCTTCTTTAGCCCGGGTAGATTGACCCCTACGTAGCGTTGCCATCGTTGGCCGAAGCCTTGAATGAAGGGAGGGACTCGAGTGCCTGACGCAACAGCTCAACTCACGTAGAGTCTGATCTTAAAAATTGAGGCGGCTCCGCTGCAGAAATGTTGAAAGCGTCATACTAACATATGTTGGAGTGTCGGCTATGGAACTGCTCGGATTTAAATCCATCCGATCTCTCACGGGCTTAATCAATCGGCGGTCTAGAGTGATGGAATTGAAATATCGAACGGGATGATACTGGCAGTAAAGTACTTTACTTTAGGCGAGCCGACGCTGTAGCCGCCGGCTCGCCTGTAGTCGCTCGAAGCGCTCCCGAAAGATTTGAAGCGACGGCTTCCCGCCGAATCGAGGTTGATCGTTCCACACTTTGTGATCTCTTCATCACCTACTCCCAGAACGAGCATACTAATCCGCAATCATGCCTGAGGTAAAAATCTCACTAACTTCGATCCACCTGTGACATAGGTCTCTTCACACTCACTAGGAACTCCCGCTCACTATAAACTGTACAGGTCAAACGCCAGATAAAGTTTATCACCAAGCAACGCGTTGTGTACGTAGTCCTCGATCCCGATCTCTACCGCATAGTCCGCGGATCGCTCACTTCGTTTCCATAGCGGCAATGCAGCAGAGGAGATGCCCCTGCGTAATTGGAGCATCGAGATTTTCCTTATAGGCCCTCACGGCGAAGAGATCCCCGCTACCTGCTTTGACAAAGTCGTTTACAACCTCCACGAAACATTCAAAGAGCGCCAAGTTCAGAGTACGTCCAAATCAGATGCAGAGTGGCGTCGTGTCTGGACTGATGTATAATCTGCGTAGCGTTCAAGCGGGCACCATTTAAAATCTCGGAGGAAGGATGGGGCGAATTTGATATGAAGATTGCTTTCCATACCAGCGACAAATCAGGGGACCAGGTCTTAGACCACGACCTCAACTTTCAAAGCGAGCATTACGAAAGCAAGCACACAATTGTGAGTTTTCCCATCTAGTGACAACTACGTTGGTCCGTGTACTGATGCGCCTGCTGGTCGCTAGACCTTCAAGAACCCGAAGCCACCTCTTCTAGCCATCCTGAAGGAGTCAGGTCCAGTCCCAGGCGAAGCGAATGGGACCAAGGGCCGCGACGAGTCTGCTAAGAAGAAGAAACGTCCAGACAAAGGGGTACGCTTATCTTGCGCATCTGACGTCTTTAACTGATGGAGCACTGACTCGTATGCCTGCCTAGATGGATATGGAGAAGCTGGCCGAGAATTTGCAGCGTGTGAATGAGGACGACCTGCTGCTTGTGGTGCAGATGATTCACGACAATAAGACCGGCGACTCTTGGATCAGGAATGATGTGGAGCGTAAGTTGCATTGCTCTCAACACTTACGTCGAAACAGAGCTCTAATTCCTGTTGCAGAAGGCGAGTTCCAGGTCGATCTTTACACCCTTCCTGATAGCCTGATCCGTCAGCTCTGGGACTTTACCACGGAGAAACTCGGCGGCCGGTAGTAGTTGCTCAGTCAGGATTGGTCTTTGCATGCAAACTCAGCAATCGATAAGGGCATCATGTGGCGTTCGGGCGCTCGGGCCAGTGACGGAGAACTGCTGAGACGAATGTTTGGCAGGCATTTGCATGTAGCATATCAAATAAGATAGCGGATTTCAACGAATCTCTCACGCCCACAGATCCTATATCATGACGTACCGATCCCTCAGCTTACAAGATAATGAGAATTTGTCGGCGGTAAAATCAAAGGATCTGGACAAGCACCCACGAGGTGAGAGTGCCTGTAGACTTATGGAACAGGCGCCTCTTTTTGCCTATTTGATGCGGAAGCGGTAGTCAACAAAGAAAACACGTTGAAGCCTAGTCTGCCACTAGCTTGGCAGGCTCACAAACGAGATGGAGGATGGTGGGAGAGTCAACACGAATCTTTGCAGCGAGATCACGATCACAAACGCTTGCAAGAAAAGCTCTACGCTGTTGTGAGATACGAATGAAAAAAAGGATGGAACTGGGTTTGCGGCTGCTGAACGGTGCTAGGAAAAACCCTGCATGTGCGGCTGTTGCCTTTGTTGATGATAGAGCTCAGCCGCTTCGCGCACTCCCATCCCTTCCAGCTTGTTCGCATCCTGGTACTCACACGTTCAGAGAAGCCACGACCAGTCCATGTAGTTACCGGTCTTGATCCTTGAGGTCTTAGGGGAACATTCGTGTTAGACTCGATGATTGCGCGGCGCGCCCAAGGGGCCTGGAACTAAGTTCTAGCGACCAGATCCCTACCGAAGATCACCCGCTGTGTTTACAATTTCGTCTCCGAGCTTTGAATGTATGCTTTGCAGCGATTACGGTACCGCTTGATCCTTCGCGACGTCGAAACTCGATTGCAAGACATGGCGCTAGACCCTCGTGGCTTCCCCGGCGTTGCTACTGAGGTGCGGCAGCTCAAGTCTTCTGCATCAACACCTTCCTTGCGCTCGAGAGAATCGGAGCTTGTGCCAATGGGTAGAGCTACGCCAGACAATGGGGGAGGAAACGTGAGGGTGGTAGTTCGGGTGAGAGGCTTCTTGCTTCGAGGTATGCTACTCATTGACCTCTGCGAGAGCCTTGACTGATAGCGCTGCAGAGGTCGAGCGAGGCGCAGAATGTCTCGTAGAGATGAATCCGGATGGCCAAACCACGAAGCTGCTGATACCCAATGCTACCGACGCCGCCAATATGCGTACCCAGAGCCGGAAGATTATGGAAGAGAAGAATTTCACATTCGACAACTCATTCTGGTCCCACGATACGAAAGACGAACACTATGCTCATCAGGAAGATATATACAACGCGCTTGGGGAGGATTTTCTGGATCACAATTTTGAGGGCTATCACACTTGTATCTTTGCCTACGGTCAGACTGGATCAGGGAAATCCTACACAATGATGGGCACACCTACCCAACCAGGACTTATTCCTCGGACATGCGAGGATCTTTTCGAGCGTATCGAATCCAGCGGCTCCCCTCATATATCTTATACCGTTCGCGTCTCTTATTTTGAAGTTTACAATGAACATGTTCGTGATCTGTTGGCTCCCTCCAATCAATGCTCAGAAAAGCATCCCTATTATCTCAAGATTCGTGAATCGCCGACAGAAGGTCCCTACGTCAAAGATTTGACCGATGTCCCGGTCAAGAATTACGCTGAGCTCCTTCGCTTTATGCGTATGGGTGACGCCAGCCGTACCACAGCTTCCACGAAAATGAATGACACCTCTTCCCGCTCTCACGCCGTCTTCACTATCATGCTCAAGCAGATACATCACGACCTCTCCACAGACAGCACCACCGAGCGCTTAGCTCGTATCCGTCTCGTCGACCTCGCTGGTAGCGAGCGTGCGAAAGCCACGGAAGCGACTGGTGCCCGTCTGCGAGAAGGGAGTAACATTAACAAATCGCTTACGACCCTTGGACGCGTCATAGCAGCTCTCGCAGATCCCCGACACGGCCGCGTTCACAACGGAGGGAAGACCCGCAGCAAAGACGTAGTTCCTTACCGGGATTCGATACTTACTTGGTTACTCAAGGACAGCTTGGGTGGAAACAGTAAGACAGCGATGATTGCGTGCATAGCACCGTCGGACTATGACGAAACGCTCTCCACCCTTCGATACGCCGACCAAGCGAAACACATACGCACCCGCGCCATTGTCAATCAAGATTCCGTCTCAGCTGCGGAGAGAGATGCTCAGATATTGGACATGCAAAATACAATTCGCGAGCTGCAAGTGCAAGTATCTCTTGCCAATCAGGCCGCAGGCGAGCGCATGAACAGAGGCAGAGATGCCATGGCAGCGGTAGATAAGAGCGTCGGCGCCAGAGACGACAAATTAGAAGAGTATCAAACCAAAGTTGAGCGAATGCAACGCATGATGGAAGAAGAGCGGCTAGTAGGCGAGAGCAAGATCCGTCAGCTCGTCGAACAAAACGAAGCTTTGCGCCTGCACCTCAAACTCGCCGTAGAGAGCCTTCGAAATCCTATCGCCGTTGCCACCCCACCAGAAGCACAAACAGAGACCGTAACACAAGACGAACTCAAGCAGCAATGTTTTAATAATTCAGAAGCTGATCAAGAGAACGGGATACGGTATATCGCTCCCGAAGTCTTCGATGAAGACGAGGGCTATCAGACCCCACCGCACGAGAAGAGATCGGAATCGGAAGCGCAGGAGATGCAGGCGCATATGGAGGAGTTGTTGAAGGATTTGGGGCTTTTTCGGAGGAAGGTGGCTGATGATCATGAAAGATTTGGCTTGGGGAGAAAAACGCAGAGGCCTGCACTAGGGGAGATCAAGGCTTGTTGAGGCTGGCACTATTGAATGTGTGTGAAGGCGTGCTTTTTCATGATGGGAACGGGCGACACAGCGAGTAGGATACCGGTTCTGTCTCTCAAACATACAACATCGAAAAGCCTTGATGTTTCAGCAAGGCGCTGGGGCGTGAATCTGTAGATAGTCAAACGACAGTGTACTCACTGAAAGTCTTACCCCAGTGCTGTACATGCTCCAATCGCTCCACCCTCACTGTGCATGAGCATTCCTTTTCATCGCTTGGGTCTCAGCTGGCTCAGCATCCTATCGATCTCCGCCACCCCGCTCCCAGTCGCCCGTTCCCTCAACCCCTCTAACCCTTCCACATCTTTCGCTTTCGCAAGCTCCTCTCCAGCCCTCGTGATCATCCCACACTTGACCCACATCTCGCTTCTCTCCCTTGAACTCAAACCCGTACACTTCGCCACAAAGACACCACCGGCTAACTTGGAATTGCCCGCTCCAAGAATCTCATTATAGTACGGCTCCCAGCCAATACTGCTTTTTTTGTTTTTGTTGGCGATTCCCTCGAGCTCTGCCCAGTCCCGCTTTGTGACCAAGGCACGCAAGCGTATCCACGCGATTGTCTTATCAGCGACCCGGCAATCGGAAGCTATTTTGTTAGCACGTTTCCCATGGGACGTAAGAATGAGGCGGTGCAGAGTTGCGTTCAGAGAAAGGCCTGTGTACACCTTGTCACCGGCATGGAGATCGTTGTCGAGGGATGCTTGAAGGCGAATGAGCGCTTGAGCTTCTTGGTATGATTTATGGTAGAGGGAGGCGGTAGGGTCTTTCGTATTGTCTGCCAACAATTTCGAGGCGAGTTTGACCTTGTCCGTTTTCGTTTGGGGTGCACTTTGCGCTAGGGCTTCAGAGAACAAGAGATTGGCACTGTCGAGGCGGCGGTCGTCTTGGTAGTAGAGGTCCTTGAGAAGAGATTGATCTTGGTCTCGGGCGGAGGATTCGACAAGTGCGGTAGCAAGAGGCCGGTTGGTGAGTAATCGGAAAAAGGAGGCGAGTGGGAGGGTTTTCTTAAGGTGTAAAAGTACGAAGAAGATCAGGTCAGTGTCGCCGGAAGCGATGGCTTTGTCGAGGGCGAGCTCGTCTTCTGACATCGAAAGAAGTAGGGGAACTTGTTTCCCCGCGCGGGATTCATGATTAAGAATTTCAGTGGCCAGGTGACTGCGGCCTTCGTCGTAGGCGGCACGAGCGATGTGCTCAAAGGAAATTCCCTTTCTGTTGGTGAGTTTCGTGACTACAGCGTTGCAGATCGCATTTTCATCTGCGGTCGAGTTGCGTACTTTTTGCGAGGCCCAGTGGACGTAGATTTTGTTGGTCGGGAGGCGGAGGTAGTCGGATACTCGAACGGCAAGCAGATAATCTCGGCGGTTGATGAGGCGCTGAATCAGCTTCTCCGATGTAAGACGTTCGTATTGTTCGAGCGAAATGGGTAGCCCAATGCGGTAGTCTCGCACTGCGTTGAGCACACGAAGCTTCTCGCACATATCAACGAAGTCGTCACTACTGTAGAGGTCCAATACCGATTTGCCAAATGAAGCAGCCTTTAGCAATTGCTTCTGCCAATGCGTACTATACTCTTGGCCTGCAGCTTGAACACAGGCAGCTACAGCGTCAGGCAGGCTAGGTCGGATTAGTTGGATGTTCTCATCAGCCTTGGGTGACTTCTTCTCCAGTTGGTCAACAGCATCTAGAAGTACAGAAGCTGGAGATGTTGATCCAAGCTTGAAAACATCTTCGGTAGAGTCTATGCTCGCGTCAGTAACGGCGTTAGACATACATCCAGTGAGCTTTCTGACCAGGTACTTTTTGCAAGAACTCGCATACATCATTAGTCATAAGACGGACACCATCAATATCAGCTAGCAGGTGAACCCATCCGTCGTAGTAGTATCTATACGGCACCCACAATCAGCATGCAAGTTAGAGGTTTACACTCGCGAGCGGCTCACTTTAATACGGCACCATTTGGGCCAATCATGTGGACTTCGTCCTCCCAAGCAAGCAAGACAGAGTCATTGCCACACCACTGAACATCCTTTGGAATGGTCTTGGCTTTGGATTCATACTCTCCAATCTTGTTCTGGAAGTCGCTGGTAATCACCCAGACCTTGCCATCCTCTGTGTAAAGGGTGACATATAATCCATTCGGCGATACATTGACATATTTGAAGGGTCCATTAGGCAGGACCCGATCCTCAGCTTCTGTAGAGTCGACTACGTATATCGTTTGTCCGATCGCAAGCAGGACTTCCACTGAGCGGGATAGGGTGTATGCTGGAGGAATCACTGTCCATGAATGCACTAAATCTGTTGGAGGGATCGCCAGGAGCTTGGGTCGAGGCTCGTTGTAGTGAGATACAGCGATGAGATGATTGTTTGAGAGAATAGCAACAAAACCCTGAGACCAGAACCGGCATGCCTTCACGCCATTCTCTTCAGCGCCCTAGCCCTTCGTTGATCAGCCCACAAGCATGACTCTTTCGTCGTGGTAACATACGTTGCCGAGGGAGAACTGTGTAAAGTCCCCTTGCAGGTCGTAATAGCATCTGACCATGCCATCCTCTGTCACAACAAGTAGCTTCTCATCTTCGGACCATCCTAGCCCTCGAATCGAACCTTTATCCCACTGAAACGGTCAGTTATGGCTTCTCAGGTTGGTGCCACCCCCTGATGTAGATCCACTCACATTGACTCGTCGAATAAGCTTTCCAGCGCAGCTGTAGATATCTATACTAGATTTAGACGCCTGAGATCCACGGTAGGCATGAATTTTGTCTTCGTTTCTGTAGAGAGCTGGCGCCGTATTAGTCACAATAGTCGAACGCAAGGTCTGGAGAGGCAACCAATAGCTCCAGCACATGGAGCTCCAGCTATCACATAATTTTCAAGCTCCAGGTCTTGATCGAATACAGCATCGTAAAGCTTAGTCTTGCGGTAGAATCGGTCCCCAACTCTCTCCCATTCAGCAGTAGGGTTCGACATTGGTCTGATTACGGCGAGCGCACAGCTGAAGCATGTCGAAGCTCGAGAGGCCTGAACATCGCATTCTCCTGTGGTAAGATCCAGCTGCACAGAAGGAAGCCTCGGCCGAGGTTATATCTGTCACCCTAGAATGCAGGCTTGCCCGCCAAGGAGTCCTCCGCGCGACAGGGAGCTTGACGGGGGCACGGGGGGATACCGCCCTGAGCCTAGCCCAGATAACCCCTTCAAAGGGGTACGGCTCAGGAGAGACCCCGCATGGCTAACAAGAGACCCCCAACGAGAGACCCCTTGCGATGTACACCTAATGAACGCTCCAACAAGTAAGTCTCCAGTTTAAAAGTTGTAGATACTACTCTAAAGAGGGAGTTACTCCGCTAGAATAACTCCTGAAACCTCGTCATTACTGAGTTATAACTCTGCGAAAGAAGAGCTGCTGTATGGAAGGCGCGCTGTGCTAAGGCCTCGCATTTTTAGTAGGAAGCGCGATACTAATATAACTTAATAACGACGAGGTATTATAAGAAGGTTATATAGAGGAAGTTATAGGAAAATACTACGACTATATCTTTATCATATATCCTTTATCTATAAAATCGATATTAATATAGTTATTCAAGAATATACAAAGGTGTCTCTCGTTAAGGGGTCTCTTGTTAGCCACGCGGGGTCTCTCCTGAGCCGTACCCTAGGAGAGACCCCGCATGGCTAACGAGAGACCCCTTAACGAGAGACCCCTCTATATAATTAGTCGAAACTTAGTAATTACTTAGTGATTATACTTAGTAAGTAATATTTATATTAATACCTTAACTCTATTCTCTTATATCCTTCCTATTTAATATTATTCTTATATTATACTAGCTTAAATAATAGTCTTCTAATTATTAAGATATTATCTTATATTTACTTATTAATTATTATAATTTTATTAATAAGCTAGGTTTTATTTAATAGTTAATCTAATTATAATTAATTCTTTAATACTTTTAAGAAGTAGTAGATTAGTCCTTTTACCTTATTAATTATTTTTTAAACTTAACTATTTCCTGTTACAGTTCACTCCGTCCGTAGATAGGATAGACCTATGATTAATTCTCGTAGAGAGGAGTATCAAGGAATAGAGGTAGATAAGCTTATACTAAATAAGTCTAATATAAGTATTATATTTAGTACTTAGGAGATAGCTAGAATTATAATATAAGTTAAGTATAGAGCTCCTATCTACTTAAGAAACATCGCCATCTATATAGATATAGGAAATCCGTATACTTACTAGGTTATCTAGATTACCTGTTATATATTCCTATCGCTCTAGTAACTTCCTTACCGGGTTAATACCTCTTAGCTAATAGTTAACCCGTTAACCTATATTACTAAGCCGTGCTAAGCCCCTTAATAGTTTAGTAAAACCTATAGTTATAATACTACCCCTCCTTCCTTTTCTTTCTTTATCCTTAAAGATGTATCTATGCCTTCGTATAGGATCTCTTAGAGTTTAAACTTAATAAAGTAAGTTCTTCTTAAGGGTACCTTAGCTATAATTACTTATACCCATTATACCTAATAGTAGAAGGAGTATCGACTTTCCTCCTTATCTTAGAAGTATAGCGAGTATATTCGTACTAGGAAGAAGTACGAGCTGGCTAAGCCGGTAATTAATTTTAATAATATTAACCGAGCTATAAAGAAGCTTAAATAGGAGGAGATTAAGACGGAGGCTACCTAGGAGGCTATTAGCGAAATTATCCATATTAAGTAATTAAAGCTTAAGCGCCTATAGGCGTAGAAGCGTTTTCTTAAAAAGAAGGAATAATAAATATTTAATAAGAGTTTAAAGGATATTAAAGAGTTAGAGAGACTTAAGGATCTAAAGAAGGTATAAGAAGTCTAGAGCCATATTATAAGAATATTATTAATAGACGACTTCCTAAATATTAATATATCTTTAAAGATACTTAACTAGTTACCTCCTAATCTATCCTTTAATAAAACTATTATAAAAGGTTCTAATAATTCTTAAGATATTTAATAGGTTCCTAGGTATTTTTTAAGTCCTTAAATCCTTTCTACTTAATTAAGTATTTCTAATCTTATTAACCTAGGATTTTTTTAACTTTATATTCTTCGGTCTTAGCCTTAAACTTCTAGCTTTCTTAAAGCGGTGTCTTAGAGTCAGCTAGTTCTAATAAGGAGACGTAGAATACTAGGTATATTCTAGCGTTAAGTAGTAACTATAACTTATAGTTAATAAGTCCTTTAGATTATTTAATTAAAAATGGTTTAACTTTAATATAGTCTAGTTTCTTATTTAGTTTCTTACTTTTTAAGTTTTTTATATAGAGGTATACTTTATCCCCCTTCTTTAGTTAAGGATATATTTTTCTTTTCTTATTAACTCGCTATTAAGTCTTATTATTTACCTCGCTAATAACTTACTATATATTGCTATATAATCGTTTCATATTAAATACTAGTATTATTACCTTTTCTGCTCTAGAACCTTCCCTTAATTCTAGAAATAAGTTGGCATATCTCCTATAGTTTAAAAAGAATAGAGATAGTCCGGTTATATCTAATCTTTTATTATTAAGTACTAATTATATTATAGGAAGTAATAAGACCTAGTTATCTTACTTATAATTAATATAATATCTTAGGTAAGCTTTTATTATCTAGTTTATTCATTCTATTTATCTCTAGATAATAGGCGGTTAATATTTATAATTTTATTCTAATTATTCTAATTAGAGTCTTTTAATAAAAAGAGGTAAAGAGTCTATTCCTATCTAATATAATAGATTCTAATATATTATAATCCCTTATCAGCTTATTTAAGAGTATAAACCCTAGTTAATACGCTTTATATATTTCTTTATAAGGAATTAAGATTATATACTTTATTAACTTATTAATAATTACTATTATTAAGTTATAAGTATCTCCCGTAACTAGATCTCTTAACTTAGGTAACTTAATAATAAAATCTATTATAACATCTTTCTATAATATATCTAGAACTGGCGCGAACTATATTTACTTATATTTAGTATAGCGTATAGACTTATTCTATTAGTATTAAATATATTCCCGGATATATTTCTTGACGTACGCGCGTAACCGTGGCGTTATATACTCTTATTAGAGGAGTTCTATTATCTTAGAAACTCCTAGATATCCTAATAGAGGATTATTATAGTAATCCCGGATTACCTCCTTAATATACTTTTTAGGTAAGTATATCTTTCCTTTATATTAGAGTAGCCCTTATCCTAGTTACTAATTCCTTAACTATAATACTAGGTTATTATTAATATAGCCTTTCTTTAAGGTTAGCGCTATATCCTGGATTATAATTCACGTAGTAGATATTAAACTTTATATTAGTACTAGTAATTTATCTCTTTTTTATTTAAGAATTAATTTCTTTATAATATCCTTAGACTCTATATAATCTATATACTTACTTAAGGCGTCTACTTAACTATTATCTTTTCCTAAGATATATAATATCTTAAATTTATATTATCCTAATAGTTTTAATTAATAAACTTATCTTTAGTTTAACTCCTTTATTATAATAAAGTTTAAGAGGTTTCTATAATCTATAAAGATAGTAAGTTCTAAATAACTCTTTATATATATCCTTTAATTCTAAAGTATATATACTATTACTAATAGTTCTTTATTATAAATATTATAGTTCTATTCTACTATTAATATCTTTCGCGAGTAGTAGGTAATTAGGTACTATTTATTATCCTTTTCTTAATATAAGTAAGCTTATTTACTTAAAAGATATAGAGTACTAGTAGATTTTAATAGGCTTCCTTTAATATTATAAATACTTTTTATTAACTTAAATTCTATTAAAATCCTTTTTCCTTCTTAATAATATCTATAAGTAATAATACCTTCTTTAAATACCCTTTAATAAACCTTCTATTAAAGTTCATAAATCCTAAGAAGCTCTAGACTAATTTTATATTATATAATATAGACTATTCCGTTATAGCCTTAATTTTTTTAGGATTTATATAAATACCTATAATACTTATTATAAATCCTAGGAATTCTATTAATTCCTTATGAAATTTATACTTTTCTAGCTTAAGAGGTAATCTAGCTTATAATAGGTAGGTTAAGATATCCTATATATATTAAATATATTCTTCCTTAGTCTTAGAGTAGGTTAAGATATTATTAAGGTAAGTAATTATAATATAATTTAAATAAGCTTAAATAATATTATTAACTAGTACTTAGTAGGTTCCTAATATATTAATAAGTCTAAATAGTATAACTAGGTATTTATAATATCTATATTAAGTCTTAAATATAGTTTTCTATTCTTCTCCTTCTTTTATCCGGATTAAGTTATAAGCTCCTTATAAATTAAGCTTAATAAATATCTTTATCCTAGGGAGTCTATCCTATAACTTATTAATATTTAGTAAAGGATATTAATTCTTAATAGTAATATTATTTAACTTCTAATAATTAATATATAGCCGAAGTTTCCTATCCTTTTTTAATATAAAGAGGATTAGATAACCCGCTAATAATTTAGATTCTTAAATAAATCCCTTTTTAAGGTTCTTATTAATATACCTATATAATATAGTAAGTTCCTTTTCTAATAATATATAAATTAATCTAAATATTAATTCCTTTCTTAATTTAAGTTTAATCTCATGATCTTAAGATTAATATATAGGTAAAGCTTTTATTATTATCTCTTTTATAAAGAGGTATATCTATTTTTTATACTCTTATAAGATATTAGGAGGTTTAAATATCTTTTCCCTTAATAACTTTAGCTTAATTATCTAGCTAACCCTTATTAATATATACTAAGTTAGATCCTCGTCTAAGGTTATCCTTCTTTAAAACTAAAGTATAATAGGATTCAACCGGTCTTTAGTTCTATTTCTTATTTATTACTATCTATTATCGGCGTATAGGTTATATACTAGTAACGTCTCTAGTATTTATAAATATAAGTACTCCTTTCTTCTAGTTAATTACTAGGTTATACTTCTTTAATTAAGGTATTCTTAAAATAATATAATAAGTAGCTATCCTAACTATATTAAAGGCTATCTCCTTATAGTAGTATTAAATTATTATTAATAGTAAGTATATTTCCTTATTTATCCTTCCTATTAATAGTATTAACCTGTTAGCTATTTATAAGTTATACTTTTCCTTTTTCTTTTAAGTTAGTAGGTCTATTAACTATATTAAATCCTAAGAGGTAAAGTTTCTAATTACTCTAGAATCTATTATTATAATAGTCCGCTAACTATTAATTAGTACTAGTATATTTATATATATATTATACTATATAGTATATAGGAATTACTTTAGGATTAATATATTAATCTACTTATATCTCTCTATAATATAAGAGATTACTCTTTTCCCTAGTTAGGGAGAAAATCGTATATCTTTTTAATTTCCATATACTTCTTATATTTATCGTGGAGATAAGTATACTATTCTAGTAAGTAATATCCCGTTATATCTAGATAATACTTTAGCTAGTCTTTGATACTACTATACTATCCTATAGTAGATCCTAGAAACTATAAGTTATATTATTTACTAGCTAGGTACTAGTTATAATTATTATCTATATAATCTTTCTATATTATTTATTTATAAGATGTACCTACTACCTACCTTCCTAGTTCTATTTATACTTAGTAGTAATACTTATAGTAATTATTAGTATAGGCTATCTAATATATAACGCCGTATTCTAGATATACTAAATTAAATCAATAATCTTTAATATAGAGCTTTTCTTTATAATATATTTTCTCGAAGTATTTTCCTTTATTTAATCCTTATAATATAGTAGTATAAGATTAAGAGTTAATTAGAGTATCTTAGCTAATATTATAATATAGTACTTCCTCTTCTTTTAAGCTCTCTTAACTTTCTTATCTATATTCTAAGTTATACTTTAGAACCTCGCTATTATTTAAAGATTTATATTCTATCTTTTAAGCTATTATTATAGTTAATCTACTTTATTCTAGATATTATTAATTAAGTACTATAGAACTTCTTTAAATTCTAAGCCTTCTTATCCCGCTAGGATAAGATACCTTATAATCCTTATATTAATATCCTAGGATAATATTCCTCCTTTTAATAAGTTTTTAATAAATTAATATACTTTTTATATAAATTTAAAATAGCGTTCTCCCTTTATAACTTTCCTTATTAGATTCTCTACCTTTACCTATTTAGGAGGTAAGTTAGAGTCGTAGTTCTTTAGATCTTTAGAAGGTTTATTATATAGAACTCTTCTTAGTATATTTAACTATAATTATAATATTATATTCTTTAACTAGTAGTCTTTAGCGAAGTGGCCTAGTTTATTATAACTATAGTAGGTTATTACTTTCTTACCCCTTTTAAGCTACTTCTTACCCCTGAATTTTCCCTTATCTTATTTCTAAGTGAAGTCTAGTTCTATTAGTATATATTTATATAGGTCGCGTTATTAAAATTATCTTCTTCCTAGTCTATTATTAGTGAAGATTCCTGATTATCCTATTCTAGAAGTTCTACTATTATATCGTTTTTCTATTATTAACTTATAAAGCTTATTATTAACCTCTATAACTTCTACTATTAAAGTATCGAGATTATTAATCTATATTCTAATTCTTATAAGTTCTTCTTTAATATTAAACTTTAATCCGGGGTTATATATTATTATTAGTATATTATTATCCTAGTCTATTTTTATTATATATTATTAGAACTAAGTGGAATATTTAGTAGTAGACTTCTTCTAAGATAAATATTAAATAACTCGTATAACTACTTTATTTTTATTAGAAGGACTAAAGACTTATTAGATTTTAATATAAAATTATATAAAACTTTTTATCTAGTCTTAAATATATTTATTATCTAGATTATCTTTATCCTTAAGGTATTTCTTAAGAGAAGGATAAACCTACTTCTAAGCCCGTCCTCTTATATAAGTAATAATAAAGGTAAGCTATTATACTATTAATAAGGCCGATCTATTAAAGATAAAGTAAAGTTAAAGTTATATAAGCTAGTCTTTAAGCTTCTCTCTTTTATTATAATATAAGTTAGGTTTAGTAACCTTAGGTCCTTCTTTATTATCTATAATTAGGCGTTAAGAGCCTAAACTACTTAGGGGGGGGTCTTTACTTCCTAAGGTACTTATCTTAAGGATATTTAAAGTATTACGGTTCACTCCGTCTATAGATAAGATAGACCTATAATTAGTTCTTATAAAGAGGAGTATTAAGGAATAGAGGTAGGTAGGCTTATATTAAATAAGTCTAGTATAAGTATTATATTTAATACTTAGGAGATAGCTAGAATTATAATATAAGTTAAATACGGAGCTCCTATTTACTTAGGAAATATTGCCATCTATATAGATATAGGAAATCCGTATACTTACTAGGTCGTCTAGATCGCCCGTCGTACGTTCCTATCGCTCCAGTAACTTCCTTATCAGGTCGATACCTCTTAGCTAATAGTTAACCCGTCGACCTGTATTACTAAGCCGTGCCAAGCCCCTTAGTAGTTTAGTAAAACTTATAGTCGTAATATTTCCTTCTTTTATTATATATCCTCCTCTTTTAAACCTCCTCTCTTTATTAATATAATTAATATAATTATAATTATAACCTTATTAGGATAAGACCTTAATAAAATTATAAGCTCCCTTTAATATTAATATATTCCTAATAATTAAGGAGTATTTATAAGTAATTAATAAATATACTTATATATAAGGTTATATAATAAGGAAAGGAGGTAATTAAAGAAATACCTAGGATAAAATTTATAAGTAATAAATCTAATATAATATAATTAATAATTTAATAATAAGGCTAAAAATATTAATAATATTAAGTATAAATAAATATTATAAGTATACAACTATTTATAGTAAGTATATTTAATACTTAATAGTAGAGTTTATTAGCTTACTTTAATTAATATAATTTATAATTTATAATTATATTATAATAAGTATAAATACCTACCTTATCCTTAAGAAGTTAGAGCTTAATAATATTAATAAAGCTCTTATTATAAAGGAAATATAATAATAAATTCAATTATATAAGATAATAATAAAACTTTAAGTAAATAATCTTAAGTATCCTATTAAGGTTAAAGATCTTTATAATATATAAAGGGATATTTATAATAAAAGATTTAATAATTATATAAAGATTAAAGCTCTTATAAAAGAGCTAGATAAAAAGGAGTAGATATTTATTATATTAATTAATAATAATAATATTAAAAGGAGGATTTAATCTTTTATCTAGATTTATAAATTATTAAAGGAATTATTAAGATTATATTATTATATCTTCTACCTTAATATTATATATTAATTTAATAGGTATAATATATCCCTATTTATTATTACCTTTATTACTTATATTAGTAAGACTTTTTATATAAGATTTATTCTCCTTAATTATAAGATAGAAGTAGTATTTTAATACGTATTTTAAATATTTTAAATAGTCTTTATTAATAACTCTATCTTAAAGGATTATATTATAAACTTAATTATATTAATTAATAATAATATAATATTAATTAGAGTAATTTATACTATCTTTCTTAATATATATTATATATTATATATAATATTAATAATATATATAAAAGAATATTAATAATAAAGTAGATAAGGTTTTTATTAATAATCTAGATAAAATTATAATTTAATAAATAACTTTTAAGAAAGTACTTAATACTTCTATTAAAGGAGAATTTATTATTATAAATAATACTTTAATAGATATAAAAGACGCGTATTAATCAAAGCCTCTTTATAATTATAATTATTAAATATATTTAAAAGGGAGTAAGAAATTAATAATTATAAACTTCTAAATTAATTATATATTGTATTTTAATAAAAAGGTAATATTAATAAGTAAGAGTATATATTAGAAATTTAAAAGATAACTTTATATATATATTAATAATATTTAAATTATTATTAATAAGATAAGAGATTTAATTAAATAAGAGTGTTATAAGATTAAGGGGGAATAAGAAATAAATAAAATTTAATTTCCCCTTAAATAATATATTCCTCTTTATAATTATTTAATTAGATTTTTAAGCCTTAAAGCTATTAATCTTATATATAAATAATATAAAAGGATTATTAATTTATAAGGCTATTTACCTTATTATATTAGAGTTTTTTATAATATTATAAGATTACCTTATATATATAAGTAATAAGATATTATATATAAGTAATAAGATATTATATATAATATATATATTTTAATATATTTAATATATTATTATAATTAATAAAAGCTAGATCTCTTAATCCCTAATAATATTAAGATCCTAGAATATTAACTTTTATAACAATTAAGGATTATTAGATAAAAATAATATAAGATTAAATAAGATACTTTAAGTTATAATATTTTTATTTAATATAAGTTATTAAACTTTAAGATTACTATCTATTAATAGTAATTAAAATATGATAAGAGGTAATAAGTATTAGCTAAGGAATAATAATATAATATTAAAGAAAATATAATTAATAAGAAAACTTATATTAATATTAATAAAATTATATATTTATTATAAGTAAATTATATATAAATAAGGGAAAGGAATAAAACTATTATAATTAGGGATATAATAATTATTATAATTATACTTATTATAAAGTATATATATTTTTAGGATTAATAATAAGAAGTTATAATTTAAGGTAAAGGAAGAGGTAAAGTAATAGGTAATATTAATTTATTATTAAATTTATTATAAAGAGGTATTAAGAGTATTAATTTTTTAAGATTATTTTAATAATTAATTATATTTATAAGTTACGCGCCTAATAAGCTTAGAATAGCTTAATTCCTTTAAAAATAATATAAAACTTATTAATAAAGACCTTATATAATTATTTTATACTTATTTAATTTAAGTTAATTAAAGTAATTATATTTAATTAAATATATACTTATTATTTATAATATTAATATTATCTTTAAATAAGTAAGGGAGATTATAATTAATAATAATATTATTTTAAACTATCTTTAAAAAACTTATATATTAGAGAAGAGCTTTATTCTTTATTAAGGGTTACCTAAATCTTAGTAAGTTAAAATCTTAAATATTAATTAAATTAATATTAGTATAAAGTTATACTTATATATATAAGTCTAATATATTATAAGGTAGATAATATATATAATATATAATGTTAAATATATTTAATTTTATAACTTATAACTTATTATTATTATATTATATTATTATATAAGTCTACTCTTTAATATCCCTTTAAAATTTCAATTTATATTTTAAAGAAAGTATATATTATATTTATATTAATTATAATATATATTAACTTCTTAAATAGTAAGCTATTAAGTTAAAGCCTTATATATAATAAAATTATAAGAAGTAATAAGATAAAAAGAATCTTTTATATTTATAAGAAGAATTAAATTATTAACCTCTAATAATATCTTAAATTAATAGGATTATATTTATTATTTATTATTTATATTTTAATATTATTATTATAATATCCTCTTATAATAGGCCTTTATATTTAACTTAAAATTATTATTAGCGGAATTTTTCTTTATTATAAATATTAAGGAGTAAAGGAAATAGGAGCTTACTAGTAATATTAATATTATTAAGTTATAAAGGTTATAAAAGTATTAATTCCTTAATATTAAAGTATTATCTTATTTTAATATTTATTTTATAATTAATTTTATTAATATTTATAAGTTAATAAGGAGAGTAGTTCTAGTTATACTTAATAATAGTAATAGCAAGTAATAGTAATAATAATTATTAGATAGAAAAAGTATAGTAGATATATTAATTAATACCTCTATTATTACGTAGTTCTATATACCTTCTGTGCGCATAGCGCGCATATCATTATGGGGTCTTTCCGAGGGGTCTCTCGTTAGCCATGCGGGGTCTCTCCTGAGCCGTACCCCTTCAAAGCCCGCTCAACGCCCGGAACTTAGGCTGGTCCCACTAGTTCTACAACAAGGGTTCTTGCATCTCAGCTCATGACACTTCCTCACACTGCTACTCCCGCCAGTATTGCGGTGATGGTGGAAGCAGTGCTCAGCAAGAAGCTGGGTTCGGGATAACGATCTCGACACAGTGACCACAAGACCGCTTCCCAGGCAGCCGCAATGGAGTCTTCCCAACTGGTAGAGAGGGTTCAAGGACTCACCGATCTTGAGCTTGCAGTAACACTTTGTCTTGTGGCAGATCAGAACTGCATCATACAAACAGAACAAGATGATATGGAGTCACTGCAGCAGGAGCTCCAACTTGTATGATGGCCAGTGGCTCTTATCTTATGAGGAATGCTGAGACGGTTGGTAGATCGTCGCTGATGTTCTTGGCCTTTCCTACGCCATGATTCGTTGCGACCGAAGTACGAGTTTGGAAGACTTCAGTAATGAGATATTTGTTGATACTGGCCCGAATGGAGATCTTGGAAGTGCAGAAGTAAGCGGTGGGCTAGACCTGGATGAGGTAGGTCTTAGATCTTATGGTTTATCTGAGAAGCTCGCTCGCGCCATGCTCGTCACTGAGAGTGTCTCATTCTACTACCCTCTGTGCTCGTGCAGCCTTTATTCTTACTGTTGCTGAACCCCGGTGCTCCTCCTTCCAGAAGATTTCTAGATGTCAGAAAGATCGATGCAAAGCGTGTGTATAGGAAGAACGACTATAGAGATGCTTGACGAATGGTTTTGTAGCAGTGTAAACTCGATGTCAGTCATTGCTTGTTTCTCCTCCGAAAGAGACATGACAGGCGCCCAAAATCTGGATCTAAGTCAACGCACGGAACACTAGTCCTGTGTTGGAGATATTTTAATTACAGTGGCTCGAGTATCCTCAGCTACAGGCTATCCTTTCTCCAAGAATCCTGATGATTCAATTGCTTTCGCTACGCTATGAGTCTAGTACCCGCGAATCTTTCCGTGGAGTACTCGAGCATAAGGTTGAACGAGTGCTAATCCAGCTATGCTATAGAGCCTTGACTCGGAAAGTGGTCCTGGCGAAAAGCGCCTGCCAACAATGAGGGCATCAAATGGATCTGGCAGCGGACTGCATGAGCGGAGGATTGCGAACGTGGTCCTGATCACGGGGTTATCAAAGGCCGATGAACAGATCCAAATCCAAGCTTTGGAGGTCGGCAACCCCATGTTCCAAACCTAGCGTGGAGATTTCAGCACGTAAACACTGATCAAGCCTTCAGCTTCTTCGCACACGGCGGATCTATACGCATACTGCCGTCTACGCGGCGCCTAGACATTTTCTCTTGATCGTCCTCAGCTCTTTGACTGACCCAGCATTAGTAGGGCACCTGGTAGGAGTCATGGTCTTGTGCCGCTTACCACAGGCTAACCTCTAGCAGAACAGCCATATATTCCTTTCCCACTACCACGACCCTAAAGAAGGCTATGCCAATCTCGAACAATCATCAGATTGGCTCCAAGACGATCACGAGTCCGTTTCCTCCGTAATCCACCGTTCTGCCCCGTCCATCCTATCGTCGACACGTTCAACTCGTCGCTTTCCTATCGAAGGCATTCACCTGATTACAGGATTAGCCAAAGATGTCATCATCACAGCTGAAAGCACGGCATATCTGCACAACCTCGTAGTCTTCCTGCGGTTGAACAGGGCTGTTCGAACAGGAGCTTCACCAACTGCTACTGTTCATTTTGAGCTCCTCTCTCGGTAGGACCTGCTATACATCTTTAAAGATCCTATTTACTAAAATTGATGCCAACAGAATTCTTAGCAGCATACATGGCTATGCATTTGCTACTCCCGCTGTCATCGGGCTCGCATTTCGAAAAATATATAGGCATCGGATCAAGATCACTACCGCGGACTTTGAGCGTTCTAGGCAGTACGGGAGTGATTTGAGCACCATATCAGCTATGCTGAAGGGCGTCACAGCAGACGAAGTACTAGAGAGCGTATTGGCAGCTGTCGAAGTACCAGTATAAGGAAGTGCAGAGGATGCCCTGAGTCTCCGGGCTACCACCAGGCCGATTTAACCTAGATCGGCGATGCACCCCAAACAATTGCTCCTGGGCAATGCCCTCCGGCAGCATCTTCAGCTGCTCCAGCCTAGATGTGGGCGCCTTCAGGGGCAGCAGTCCAATACGATCCAGCCGTCTCAACAAATCCCCGGCCTTAGCCGCACGATCTGGCAGCTGTAGCTCATGATAGCTCCGCCCTCAATTGTGGTCTAGTCCCCGTCGTCACCCCCAATCTGCTTCCTGCGCCCACCGCTGCTATGGCCGTTGATGAGGTTACTGTCGCCGCTACCCTACCGTTCTGCCAGTCCCAGCGCCAGCAAATGCCCATATCTCAGCGGTGCCAGCAGCCGCTTCGATACTTCTGATGGGTTTGAGTCCCTGTCCCCCTTGTGTCATTAGCAGCTACTAGCCCTGCATTTGCCGGCCAACTTCTCGTACTTGCGGATGCCGGCCCTAATGACGCTGCTACCTGATCGATATAATCTCTCTATAGAGCAAGTGGCCGCTGGTAGTGTGCACACTTACTCGGGTCTTTCTGCTACTAGCGGTGCTGACATGACCAATGCTTCCTTGCTTACAATCGCTCTTTCAATAACGATTGTTGTATTTGGCTGAACAGGAGAGTCGGGTTACACTTCCAGGGCCCTTAATTCAAGCGTGCTTGACTGGGCTTTTCTACTCCAGACGTATTGACGCAGTCATGGCTTGCCGGCAGGCACTTGGCGCCTAACACCAAAGTCGGGGCATGTATAAGTTCAAGGATAAAGCGGAAAGTCTTTTCTTTCATGTCCTCCCAGCCGATCCACATGGTCTTTAAAGCATGGCAAGGGCCGTTGAGGGGGGAACTTGCTTAGCCTTCAATTACAGTACTGCCAGCCAGAGCGACGTACGAAAAGGGCTAGAACGAATCGTTCCCCATCATCAGATTCAATTACGAAGCGCCTTTGATTGAACCCAAAGCCGAAAAACTTCAGCGGTTCATAACAGGCGAGACCAGGCATTCAATCGGATGAGCAGGCACAAATAGTGTCCAATCAGGTTTCATACTATGATACAATATAGAAAAAGCGTTCGATCAACACGCTATGCCGACCAAGCGTAGGTTTGGATGGATGATAATTGGAATTCCCAAAGTCTGGCGAATTGATGTGTTCAGACTCCAAGGCGAATGCGCAGACTGGCTTGGTCCTGGAGGCCAGCAAGTTCAGCTTCCATTTTGAGAAAACCAGCGCCAATCATCTCGAATCGACGCCCTCGAATCTACCATCAGACGAAGAAGCGGACGACAAAGGGAAAACTCGATTGAGTATTGGAGAAGAGACTGGTAGATTTCAAATGGTGAAGGCCAACGATGCTAGATGAAGGCTATCTCGCCGTCAGTTGATCATTAAACCTGAGCCTCGTCCCGGTACCTCCCTCCAAAGCCTGTCCTCTGGGGTGTTGCGGGGTTTCCCATGAACATCTCACCACCGCCATCTCCCACTCTCTTCCACTCATCAAGCAGCACCATGATCTCGGACCTTATATCTTCAACGATCGCATCCATTCTGATATCATTTCTGTCATGCCCGAATGGGTCTTCGAGCTGGCTTCCGATGCCATCAATTCCGTAAAGCGTGAACATGACTAGCACAACAATAGGTACAGCCCACCAACTCATATCGTCTACGAGAGCGAAAGGCAAGACGCCACCAAAGAGCGCGAGGACTTGCTTCTGATGAATCCTACAGCGTTGATTAGCAAGGGCTGCCGAGGAACCAATATTGTTGATTATCCTCACAAATGGGCCACCGGGATGCTGGTTAATCGAATGGTCTCCATCCTTCCATACGCATCCGTCAGGGTATTCAATTGCACCTGCATCTGTGAAGCCTGGGGCCCATGAAACGCCCCTTTGTCAAAGAACCTTTTTATATACTGTTCCACGAAGAACGTCAACTGTAGCGGCAGTCCCACGCCTCTGTCATCCAATCCTGTCAAGCCATGCGGTAGCAATTCGCTGTACTCCGGTATAAGTGTCGAATCCCCCGTATTTTGGCTGATTGCCGTACCAGGTATGATTTCGGCACCCCATTCAGCTCGTAGATGATTCTTCGTAGCGTAGAGAATGGCTATGAGAATGCGTACCACGCGCTCGGTGTCCGCCTTGTCGTAGTCCGTGATGGTGACCTTATTGGGGGAGTTGGGTATGGTACAGGCAAGAAAGGAACGGGTGAGGTTGCGGACGGAGGTTATGATGACGGTGAGGTAGTTACGGCCGTCCCAGAAGCGGTTGTAGGAGGTTTGATTACGGAAGACCTGAGCTTTCTGTTAATCTGCTAGCTTGGGTAAGGGGTTGTAGGAGGAGGAGGTACGAGCATAAGACCGACGACGATGGATAGGCTGGGTATCTAGTCGTATATCAATATCAGTTGCTGGTCAAAGTTTCCTCCACCTAGTTGTGCGTACAATGCTAGCTGGCAGTCCCAAGCTCCCGTCCAAGTGCTTGTCGAGGAACACGACAAGCGCAGCGAACAAGCCATGTGCTGAGACTTGGACAATGATGGCGCGGTGGATGGCACCCTTGATGAAACGAAGCGCGAGAGGCCATCTTCAGTGGATGTCAGCTCAAGTCTGTAGCACACTGAGGAGGCGTCCAGACCTTCTAGGCTTCTGCCTCGTGGAGCGGGCAAACGGTATCGTCGACTTGCGCTGATGATGCTTCGTTTTGCTGTGTTGATTGAAGGTATTTTCCATGATGACCGTTGCTTTGAAATACAATGTCCGACATTGCTTTGCGCATCACAGGCAGTCTGAAGCGGACACATTGCAAAATCCCACGCTCATGTTGCACAGCCGGTTTGTGAAAGGGCGGTTCAATGCCTGCGGCCATTTATAGAGACGTGAAACATATTCTTTTGCAACTCAAGAATATTGATCCAGGACCCCGGAGACACGGATATGCAAAAGCGCTGTGGAACCGTTTAATGAAGATGAGGCGAGGATTGAAAGCGCAGGTAGCTTGTAGGACAGGTTATTGAGGACGAGGATATGGTAACGACAAGGCCTTCATGTATCAAAGTGCGACCGAGTGCGTACTACATATGATACATAGACCAAAGCAATGAGAATAAAGCGAGGCAGCCTGCAATTGTTTTCCATAATCTACATCGCGTGATTACTTTTTGGGTGGTATAATAAACTGAGCTCAATGAAGGCGTTTATGTTTATGCACAGCTATTAGGGAGGACGACTGAGCGCCCGCTTCTAGTACATTATACACCTCGCTCCCACCACGAAGGTCTCCTTTGATGCCTGGAGGAATTCCGTTTCTGCCGTGGGTCTTAAGAACACCCTCATCCCCACTTGAGCAACATGCCTCTTCTTTGGCCGGTAATTTAAGGACGGTCTATTCTTCGAATTGGTGCCAATGACCATGGCAAGCTCTCATCCATTACAGCTCCGTCTAGGCTCATCGGTGGCCCGCCAGCGTGTGACTCTTCAAATCAAATTACCTGTACTATCCAAAAGCAATCGACGGGATGGATTTTATCCCTCGCGCAGCACAGTCATGGATGACGAAGCTGTCACGAGGACATGCCGGTACACCTTAATGATTCGCGGATCCGGCTGCACTCCACTGTCGATACCAATTGAGACAGTCAACGTTCGCAACCGAAGCGGACGTCTTCACATTGGTGCCACACAAGATCTGTTTGACCGCAACTTCGACCCTGGATTTTGCATGAGCTAATATCCGGTCACGCTAGCAGAAAGTTGGAAGCAGACTCACTTCTTGCCATTGAGAGTGACAGGGATCTCTGGGCACTCATCAATGATGCCGGGTACGTGTCTTGCACTGAGCTCAGTCCTTACGACTGCTTTAATCCTCTCCACAAGTCCCTTAGAGAAGGTAAAGTCCTGAGCCATTTTCACGAAAAGAACAACGACCTCGTCGGTATCAGTTTCGCGTCTTCTCCCAATGCAGAGAGCATCTTCGATGTCTGGAAATTGTTCCAAGATCACATTGTATATCTCTGAGCTGCCGAATCTTACCCCTGCCGGCTTTAAAACACCATCACTCCTGTTGAGATTTCGGAATCAGTATTGCCTGTTCAAGAAAATGTTGGCGCAAGAGTTATTGTCAGTGGGTGGTCTAACGGTGAAAAGAAAGGGTGAGGGCCAGCTGTCCCTTGGAGCCCACCACCAATAATGAGACAAAGGCTTCGAGCACAACGTACCGGCCCAACATTATAAGCCCACCAGTCTTGGGGTTCAAGCGGACAAAGTCACCGTGATGCCAGACACCTGGACCAAAGGTTTCAAAATAACTCTTCTTGTATATTCTGTCCCCATTGGCACCATAAAACATGACTGGCTGGCAAGGAAAAGGTTTTACACAAACAAGGTCTCCCGGTTCACCGGTGTTCGTAACGTCCTTGCATTGGAAGTCCCAAGCCTCTACAGCCATACCTAAACCTCGTACTTGTATCTCCCCGGCGTAAACCGGAGAGATTTGAGAAGGTGCTCCGAATAGCGAGATAATGTCTGTACCCCCAGTGATGCTGGCGAGGTTGATGTCCGAACCAAACGCGCGATAGACGTACTCGAAGGTTGACGGGGCCAATGGACTGCCGGTGCTATATATAGCTTTCAAAGATTTCAGATTTACTGTACCATTCGCTATGATGTCTTTCTGCTCCATGACAGAGAGATATTTAGCACTTGTGCCAAAATGGGTGATGCCTAATCGATCAATAAGGCGAGGCATCGCTAACTCGCCCTTACCTTCGGCATCGAGCGGTCTGAACGGCGATCCATCATAGAGAATGAGCGTAGCACCTGTGGCGAGGCCAGATACCAGCCAATGCCACATCATCCACGTGCAAGTCGTGAAATAGAAAAGACGGTCTCCTGGACGGATATCGCACTGAATTTCATGTTCCTTTTTATGCTGTATCAACGTGCCAATAGCTCCATGAACGATGCACTTGGGCTTTCCCGTGGTTCCTGAAGAATACAAGATATATACTGGATGGTCAGGCTGCAATTGCGCAAACTCGAGTTTCGCGTCAACAGGAACGGAAAGCACAAACTGGCTGTAGGTACAAGCTGTTCCATCGGCAACGGTAATATCCTTCAGATCGATCTCATGACCCGCAATCGTCTCGAAGACTACACAAGCTTTCAATTGAGGCAGCTCCTTGGCAATCTCCTTCAATTTGCCATGTACCTCGTGCACTTTATCATTATACATGACGGCGTTGTCAGCAAAGAGCATCACTGGCTCAATTTGTCGAACGCGTTCTAGAACCGCATGGACACCAGAATCAGGAGACATAGCTGTCCAAAGCGCACCAATAGAAGTAGTGGCCAACATAGCTACCAGCGTGTTGCAATGATTCGCAACATAGCCGGCGATGCGATCACCCTCTTCTACCCCTAGCGCTCGCATTGCTACGGCACATTGGCGAACCCTTTCTCGAAGTTCACTCCATGTAACATGGTTCCAAGATTCTTCGTTGGCTTCTATCACAGCATATGAATCATCGCTTGGAATGCAGCTAGGATAGAGGAGGTTTTCTGCAAAATTCAGCCTTGCCTGCGACATTTTGGTGTCAGCAATTGCCTTTTGGAAAGCAAAGCCCAGAGCAAGGTGCCGTGATTGATGTCAACAGTCCCCATACATTCCCCTTTTGGAGGACAGAAGCCAGAGCAAAGTGACATGATTCACGGTCAAATCCGGCATACCTTCCCCTTTTCGACAGCAATGCCTGATCAGAGTTGATGGCAGCACTCCCACTGCGAGAGCAAAGTCTGGGCAAAGTTACGATATTGATGGCAATACTCCCGGTGTAAGATGAAAGGATTGAAGGCGATGCCGTCGAAAGTGGTCTCGCGACACGACAGTCTACTCAGGATCTGTGGGAGGTGGCTTTGAAGATGGCTTACCTCTTGAAAGAATAGTGGTCGTGGGAAGATAGGCGCGTTATCGTCGACGGCCTAGGTTCCCCGTCAACTGGAGTCACTATGGTTGATGTGGTGGACGGTACCCGGGTAAAAGTCTTTGAGGCCTTTACGCCTGTGAAATACCAAACCTCTTCCCAGAATTGATTGATGTGTGAAACAGACCATTTGCGTAGGTCTTCGTAGTCGTGAAGGTTCACGCGGTACTTGACTTCCAGCTGTCTCTTGAATTGGGAGATGCGTGTCGACGTTGGATCTCTATGTTTCCAGAGCAGCTTTGGGGCACTAGCCGTCATGGTCGAAGGCGCGCAACAGCTGTGGAGATGCAGGCCACTTTCAAGACTCGGTGAATCTGCCAGTCCCGGCCCTGCTGTGTGTTTTGTATCGTGTACGTTGTGGTTGGAAGATGAGCGAGATGAGCTGCGCTTCGACGAGGAGGCCTCCGGCCCTCCGGGACCTGGATCGACCGGGGCCCGTTGCCAAGACCGTAGTGCCAAGTAGTCCTAGTGCAATTTGCAGCTGCAAGCATCTTTTGGCTGAGTCGGTGATTTTGGCTGACGGGGTGACCTTCCTCATCCCCTGCAATTTCCTACTCGTCCAATCTCCCAACCACTCGCGACTTGCATTTCTTAATAAGCTGACAGCTTCCACCTTCTTTTCCTGACCCACCACTACTGTCTTTATTGGAGTCATATTGATCCTGCTCCTGATCTTTGCCTTGCTGAGTGCGCGAGAGGGAAGAGGCGAACCTTCGTTGCGACCAGCGGAAAGCGCCACCGCACATCTTACCAACATTCCACCCTCTCAGCGGAGCCACACGGAAAGCGTGAACCAAGTCGTACAAAACACATCAACCTCACAGCAACAACGCTCTTCAGCACTTCCGCGGCAAATGAACAATAATACCGGCATAGCGACAAGTCGAAATGTCATGAGTTTATCGCTTCCGGCCTCGAATTAACGCCGCTCTCTTTGGAAGCTCTGCATTGAATTCGTCTACGACGTGCGAACGGGCATTGTCGCTTTCTCAACCGCTACCAATATCCGCCGACATCATTAATAACCTTACTTACTATACATGGGCTCCGTCGTTGCATACTCACCCTGTACACTAATAAGTTGATCCTCCGCTACTTCGCCCCACTACACCGCCTGAACGAAGACGACAACTTCGGCTCAATCCCAGCAATCTAAACTTCTGCGACCTATCCAAGAACCACCAAGGTCCTGCTTCTCGAAGCTCATCAATTCTCCAACCACTTTTTCCACCAGGCCCAAACGGATGTCAGAAAGTCTGCAGACGTGGCCCACCATGTCTCGCAGGCCATTGAACCCATTCGGAAATAGCTCTCCCTCTACCACCACGACTATGATGACGACGCACAATGAGAATCGTGAACTGCCTCGTCGAGCATCCTCGCCAAGGATGAAGAAGTTGACCAGCCTCTTTTCTCCTTCGCCGAGATCGAAGACCGAGACGCAGACCGCAACAGCTGCCCTAATTGCAGCTGCACAGCAACAGACACTGATAACCTCGCCATCGCCACAGATAAGCTCTCCATCGTTGTCTCTACCAACAATCTCGCTGTCTACTGCAAGGGCAGACTCCGCCAACATGGATGAGCCACCCACCACACTGTTTCAACCACCTTCTCCGGCAGAAGCGCGCAGGATCGCAAAGGCACATGCCCAATTCGGCCCATTGGGCCATCACTCTCATAAATACACCAGTCGTCATCAAGGTGGAGACTTTCCTGAGCCAGTCATGGACGAGCCTCCGTACTACTACCTCCTGACAACCTACCTCAGCTACTTGATCCTAATCGTGTTTGGACACGTCCGAGATTTCTTTGGCAAGAAGTTTCATAAGCGCGACTATCGACATCTGCAAGCCAACGACGGCTATGCAGCCTTGAACAGCGACTTCGATAACTTCTACATCCGGCGCCTGAAGATGCGAATAAATGACTGCTTTGCCAGGCCTATCACAGGAGTGCCTGGCAGATACATCACACTGATCGATCGAACATCCGACGATCACAACCTTCACTTCAAATTCACGGGCACAACGACCGAGACTTTGAATATGAGCTCGTACAATTACTTGGGCTTCGCTCAATCCGAAGGCCCTTGCGCCGACGCCGTCGAAGACACTGTCAAAAGATACGGATTGACCATAGCAAGTTCGCGCGGTGACGTTGGGACCTCAGATCTTCATGTCGAGGTCGAGCAGCTCATAGCACGATTCATTGGCAAGGAGTCGGCAATGGTCTTCTCTATGGGGTTTGGCACGAATGCGAGTGCGTTTCCTGCGCTGATCGGCAAAGGATGTCTAGTCATTTCTGACGAGCTCAACCACGCATCAATTCGCTTTGGTGCTCGCCTATCTGGGGCAATGATCGAAATGTTCAAGCACAATGATATCAAAGATCTTGAAAGGGTCTTGAGAAGTGTCATATCTCAAGGACAGCCGCGAACACATAGACCTTGGAAGAGGATTCTTTTAGCTGTTGAAGGCCTCTATTCGATGGAAGGAACAATGTGCAACTTGCCCGGCATAGTGTCACTGAAGAAAAAGTATAAGTTTCATCTTTTTGTGGACGAAGCACATTCAATTGGAGCCCTCGGGCCGAAGGGCAAAGGCGTCTGTGACTATTTTGGCATTAACCCCTCAGAAGTTGACATCTTGATGGGAACTCTCACAAAATCATTTGGTGCGAATGGTGGCTATATTGCAGGTGACAAAGCGATCATCGACAAGCTCCGACTTACCAATGCCGGATCCATATACGGTGAAGCCCCGGCGCCCGCTGTCCTTACTCAGATTGCCGCCTCTCTGCGTATCATTAGCGGTGAATTCGTCCCAGGACAAGGCGAAGAGCGTCTTCAACGGCTTGCGTTCAACTCTCGATATCTCCGACTCGGATTAAAAAGGCTAGGTTTCATTGTCTATGGACATGACGATTCGCCAATCATTCCAGTCCTTCTCTATAACCCTGCCAAGATGCCAGCATTCTCACACGAAATGTTGAAGCGCAAGATCTCGGTTGTTGTCGTTGGCTACCCAGCGACACCTCTCGTGTCATCAAGAGCTAGATTTTGTGTCTCTGCCGCACATACAAAGGATGATCTAGACCGATTGCTTGACGCCTGTGATAAAGTTGGTGATGTTCTACAGATCAAATTCTCTTCTGGCATTGCTGGTGGTGCAGAGCCACTACCGGAGGGAGTCACCGCAGAGATGGTGAAGGAGTGGAAGCGAACGGAGAAGGGTGGCATGCAAGGCGATGTCATTTTTCAACCACCTCGATGGAAGCTGGAGGACGTGCTGAAGAAAGGAGTGCAAGACGTCAAGGTTCCATTGAGATGATCCGTCATTGTTCCGCCATGTCTTGTCCATATCATGATGGTGTTCGGACCGCCGCAGTCCCATTCCATCTGGAATGATCGATTGAGAGGGCTGCGTACCACTGACTGTCGCTTCATGTGGTACCTGAAGCCGGCTCACTGTCCTGAATATCTCCGTTCAAAGCCGTCATTTCCCTCTATACTTATGCTTAGAGCTAGGCTTTACACCGGGTGTCAGGTAGACGAGTAATGGTTGCTATAGAAGGGAGATGAAAGCATCAGGTGTAATGGCACAGTACAGAGCTCAAGTGCCCTTTAGAGGGCATGATGTAAGCATAATCAAGGCTGATAGACTTTCTCCAATGCAATCCATGTCTGGTTTACATTTAAAACAATGTTTATGTGGAGGAACGCAGGCTTGGCGGCGAAGCAGCCCTAGGCGCTAAGACTGTAGGATGTATTGCACTCGTGTCCGCCGCCTTTGCGATGGTAGTCCTTGTTGCCTTCCATTGTTCGAAGGAGGGTGTCGGGCTCGCTGTGTGTCCTTCATTATGTCTGTGAAACCTTGTGAAGGCATGACTCCCCCAAGACCTTCCTCCCTAAGCCTGGGAGCCATGAATCTACGTCCGTCCGCCTTGCTCAAAACTCTTGCTGTTCTGGGGATCTTCATCTGTATCATCAGCTTGTCGTATTGGGGTCGGTTGGTTAGTATACCTGCAATTCTTATCCACAGAGAGCCGCTCCCCTCCCAAGACTTTCAATTCGACAACCCAACCAGCCAGAACTGGACCAACAGAATATGGCAAACGAGCAAGTTGCCTTTGGTAGCGATTGGTGATGAGGACAGAGAGCATGTGAAGACATGGTCGGATCTGAATCCAGAGTACAGATACGAGATGCTGACCGACGAGATGATGGAAAGCTACGTCAAAGACCACTTCCACAACAGCCATGCGGACATTGAACGAATCTATTTCGAAGTCAAAGATTACATCCTGCGCTCAGATCTTATAAGGTACCTTATCCTGCTGGCGGATGGTGGCGTCTACAACGATCTCGACGTGGGATGCGAGAAGCCCATCAAGACTTGGGTACCGCCGCAATACAAGGACAGCGCTGGAATTCTGTTGGGCGTTGAGGTCGACAATAATTTCGGGCCAGACGGAAGAACGTTCAAGGGTGGACAAGACCTCTTCGAGCTAGTCAATTGGACCATCATGTCAAAGCCGAACCAGCCGTTCATGTGGGTTCTAGTCAAGCGCGTGATGGAAAATATCAGGAACCTGGCAGCTTCGCAGAATCAGCCAATATCGAGGATAACCTATACCATACAAAATGTCGTTGATGTCACTGGCCCAGCTGCTCTTACGCGGGCCTTTTTTGATTATGCTTCCGGAATTACTGACTCGAACGTCACGTATCTCAACTTCACAAAGATCACCAAACCACGGTTGATTGGGGAGGTATTAATTCTTCCTATTCACGCCTTTGGTGCTGGTCATCAAGTGGAGTGGGCAGGGTGGAAGCAAACAGATGGAACTCCCTTGGTACATCACTACTTTGCGGGTTCTTGGAAAACGGATCACTATAACATGGCGTCCCAGCCTCCCCCGGTAGACCAAGAGCAACCGAAGAAGGAAAAAGATGCAAAGAAGGCAGAAGAAGCAAATAAGAAACAGGCTGAAGAGGAGGAGAAATATCAAGTCGGGACGGAAAGGAAGAAGCAGCATGAAAATATCGTACAAGAAGCAGCAGACAATCTTCCGGAAGAGGCCAAGGAAGGGGTGGTCGGGAATGCACCGGACGAACAGCAGCAGAGCGCAACCCAGGTCGGCGACTCATCGGCAAGCAGTGTGGCATTTGTGCCGCCGTCCTCTGACTCGTCTAAAGCAAAGGAGGAGAAGCCGTCAAACGGTCAAGCCGCAGCAAAGGATTCAGACGAGAAAGTAGCTAGCGACAAGCCTGCTTCAGTCAAATATGTCGAAGACCAAACACCAGAGTTCGATTCCACTGTTGAAGCATCAGCCGAGCCAGAATCAATGGAAGACATGTTAGCCAAGGCGAAAGCAGAGAAGAACACCAAAGCCAAAGAAGACGCGGAGAAGGAGACAAACAAAGCAGCACAAGCGGCCAAAGAGAAGGAGATTGAGGAAAAGCTAGCCGCCGAGAAAGCAGCAGAAGAGAAGTCCAAAATGGAAGCGTGGCGCAAAGCGCAGGAGGATGCCAAGTCGGATGAAGAGAAAGAGGAGGATGCGCGAAAGGCGAAGGAGCAGAAGGAGGAGGAGGAGCGGAAGGCAAAGTGGGAGGAAGTCAAAAAAGCTGCCCCTAAAACGGCACCGAAAAAGACGGATGAGGAGAAGCAGAAGTCTTCGAATGATCTGACAGACTATGACTATATACCAGACTGATGGAGGAGAGGTCATAGCTATGGCAACGGTCTCGTTGCAGACTACCTCAAAGGCCGCTCAACGCTCCACTTCGTCAGTCAGCCAGAGGCGCAGATAATTGTCTGAGGATCACCAGTCAGACGATATCTGGATGTTGCCCATATCATGATCCTCTTCGCAACTCACAGGGCGCCTTGTACTAGTCAGTGTCCTCGGGAGCGTTATCACAACTAAAGCAAAAGCATGAACCAAGATCGAAGGAACGCAATTGTGATACTGGTCGGAAGCAGAAGTCATCTCGGATGTTCTAAAATGTCATGAGTGTCTCAACCTTACCCGAGATTAGAAGTTGAAAAAGGTCATGTCACCAGCAAGACTAGCCAGAATCGGAATCTTTTG
>JAABUL010001466.1_pt1 | contig 45051 bp, 5 predicted proteins | sample 5559151 | NCBI WGS metagenome assembly JAABUL01 (sample SAMN10711876, study PRJNA513368) | rock metagenome | isolation source: Antarctica rocks | place: Antarctica: Victoria Land, Pudding Butte sud
TTCAGGCGGCGGTTTGCGCAGGGGTGTTTCCAATTGTTATTCTTTTACAGGTATTCGGGAGGAGACTGAGACACATAAGTGGAGATTTGGATTTCAAGACGAACTGAGACGACTGTTCGAGTAGATATTATTAGAGTGATCGTCGGGTCGGGTTTCGATTCCAACTTTAGAAACCGACCCGACCCAACGATTCCAACATTAGGAATCGACTTAAAACTCGATTCGATTTGTATTACTCTAAAACAAATCGATTTAATTCTAGATTAATCGCGTCGGGTTAAGTTATTAAATACTTAATCCAAATCTTAACAATTTGTATCAACTAGTATAATTGTTAAGTAAAACTTAAGTTAAATTAAACACTTTTTTCTTAATCTAATCTACTCTCTCGAATCTTATAGAGTTGAACTAGAACTAAGTTGCAAACTTAATTTTAATATCAAAGTTTATTAATTTAATACTAAGAGTTTAATCTAATTAAATATAATAGATTAAATAAGATAAATATTTAATAAAATCTTTATATATATATATAGAACTCTATTATTTTATCGATTACAAATATAATAACTAGAAATAATATATTAATTTTAATTATAATTTCGAAAGAAAAATAATAGAAATAAGTAGTAGAACTTCTAAATTAAAATTATATAAATATATTAATATATTAATCTTTGTTCTTTATATTCTCGACAAATTATTTAAAAATTCTATTTATTTTCTTTTTATATCTATACTTAAAGTAAATCTTTTTTTACTTTTATACTTTCTTAAGAAAATATTATACAATTATAAAATATTTATATATTAATCTTCTTATTTTATTATATTTAGTTTAATTAACTAGAATTAAAATTGATTAATTAATTAAGTATTAAATAATATATAAAAATATTTATTTATCTTTAAATTATTTAATTAAATAAATTTTTACAATCTTATATAATATTTTATTACAATATTTTGTATTTAATTAATATAATTATTAATATTAATTTCTAGCAAAATATTTTAATAATAATAATACAAATATTATTCGAAAATTATATATAATAACTTTTGTTAATAATTAATAATCTTTTTTAAAGAAATATTTAATCTAGATTTTAATAATACTAATTAATAATAGAAAGTAAATTTATTTTTTAATTTATTATTAATATAAATATTTATAAAGAAACTTAAGAAACTAGATATTTATATAAATAATTATTTAATACTTTTAGATTAAAATTTTAATATTATATTTATATATTTTTTTATTGCTAAATTTATAAAATTAAAGTTAATAAACTATAAAGATAAAGTTTATAAAAATTGTTATTATATTACTTTACTATATAAGATATAACTAGAAAGATAAATTTACTAATAAGTAAACTTGTAAATTTTTCGAATTAACAAGATTAAATAAATATAATTAATATAATATTAATAAATAATTAAGATATTATTAAATAAATTAACTATTAGATTAAATTTCGATTTTAACTATTAAAATTAATTTAACTCGACAATTTTAATATTAGAAATTAACTTAAAACTTGATTTAATTTGTGCTAATTTAAAATTAACTTAATTTAACTTAAGTTAATATTCGATTTTAATATTAGAAATTAAACCGAATTATTAAGAAATCGAAAATAATATTATTATATTAAGAGTTACTATTTTAAGATCTATATAATTATAATATATTATCTAGATTAAAATTTGCTATATTATTAGATTATAATTATTTGTTAATATAAAATCTTGCTTAATTTATTTTGTACTTATATTACTCTTTTATATTATTGTTCTACTTTAGAATTTTTTTCTTTAAACTATTTAAAAATATTGTTTATACTATTTATAATTATAAAATATCTAATTCTTAAAAACTTCTAGTTAATAATTATTTTTATTTAATAATAATTCTAGTAGATCTATTTTTTGCAATTTGCTATCTAGTACTTTATATCTTAATTAATTTGCAACTCAATTTAATTAAAATTTTAATTATAAATTTTAATTATAGGAAAAAGAGCTTTAAGAAATATTAGATAAAATATTAAATAATTTTCTATTACTTAAATTAAGAGACAAAAATTAATATATTAAATAGAATACAAATACTAAGATTTAGTTTAAAAAATAGTAATTATATATTACAATTAATAAAAGTATCTTATATAAGACTTAAAATAGACTTGTTTATTTATATTAAATTAAAAAGATTAATATTAAAGTATAATCTAAAGTTTAAAACAAATATATTTAAATAGTCTTAACTATTAATAGTTTGTTAAAAATTATTTGCAAAAGTTGTTAAAAGATATTAAATTATTCTATTATATACAATTATTTAAATATATTAAATATAAAGAAATATCTTTAATTTGTATTTTGTTTAAAACAAAAAAGATCTTAATTATAATTAATAATTAATTTAGTTTTTGTTTGTATAAATTATTGTTAATAATATAAATAAATAATAAAAAACTAATATATTAAGAGAAGAAAAACTATATCGATCTATTATTCTTTAATTAAAATAATTAAGAAAATTAATTATATAAGATACTTGTTAATTTGAATCTATTTTTTAAACTATTAATAATTTAAACTTTCGAAAGTTACTAGAAATACTTTAATTAAATCTAGTATTTCTAAATTGTATTAAACTATCAAAAATAATTCTTATAAACTTTAATTAAATTTATAATAAGATTAAATTAAATTTAAAAAATTCTTAATATATTTAAAAATTTTTAAATATATAATTTAGTTTTTAAAAAGTTGTTTATCTTAAAGTATTAATATATTAAATCGATACTATATTTTAATATTGCAAATATCTTATTAAATTTACTTCTTTTAATATTAAATATATAAATTAACAATTAATATTAAAACTTATAAAGATATTAAAATTCTTTAAAATTAAGAACAAATCTTTTAAAATTGTTACTAATAATATAAATAATAACAATACTTTTAAAGATAAATTTAATAGAATTTTAAATTAACAAAAATCTTAATAAAATAGACAATAAAATTTTGTTTTTTATTTAATTTATATTATTAATTTAATAGTTTAAGACTTTATTGCAACTCTTAAATTAAAAACAATTATTAATAATATTATTTTTTAATTAAAGAATAAATAAGTTTAAGATATTGCAAAAAATACAAACTTATTTATTATAATTAAAAAGATATTTGTTTATATAATAAGATAAAAAGATAATATATTTCTTAAATTTTATTTAGATTTATACTTTTAATATTGCCATTAATAGCTTATTTTAATACTTAATTTGCTTTAGAGTTTTTTAAAAACATTTTTTTTTTTTTTTTAAAAACCAATATAAAATATTTGTATTTATTAAAATTCTATCTATTTAATATTTTGTTATATATATTAACTACGTAACTATATTAATCTTGAAATAGAGAAATATTTAGAAAATTAAAAAATTAAGTATATTTAACTAGATAAAAACAAATAACAATTAATTTAATTACTTAACAATATATTAAATTCTTTCTATAAATATACTTTTATAATTTCTCGAACAATTAATACTAATATTTATTTAAAATTTCGAGTATTAAATATAATATTTAATTATCTTAATTATTTAAAGAAAACTATAATAAATTATAGTTATTCTTTAAAAAAGATTATACTAAAAGCTTGTAAAAAAGCTTCGACAAAGTTTGCTAAATATTATTCGAAAACAAAAAAATTTAGTAAAATATTATATAATCTTATTAATATTTTAAATTCTATATAGAAATTAAGTCTTTATAAAATATAGAACAAAAAAGATAATAATAATTTTGTAAATTATAAAACAAAATATTAAACAAAATATAAAATATATTTTTAATATTATTATAATCTAGTTGTTATTTTAAGAGTAAAAGTATAAAAAGCAAATATTATTAAAAAAATAATATAATATAGTAATATATTTAATTTTTAGTTATTTTTTTTTATAACTTAATATAAATATTGTAAAATTCTTACTTTAATAATTTTAATAATTTTTTTTAATTTAAAACAAAGATAATTAATATCTTTGTACTAATATTATAGAGAATAAATATTTAATATAAAATTATTAAAAAATTAATACTTTAAACTATTTTAAACTAATATAAATAATTAGAGATATTCTTTCTTATTTAATATTATTAGTAGATATTAAACAAACTTTTAGTCTTGTTCGAAAAATATATTAATAGAATTAATTTTAAATAAGTTTATAAATAATTAAACAAATTATAATAATTAAATATATTAAAAGATATAACAAACAATATAGTAAATTATCAATATTCTAGAAGATAATTATATACAAAGAGCAAAGACTATAGAATATATTGTAATCTCTAAGTTAATCTTAATTAAGTCTAGTTTATCTAGATTAAATTAACTTAAATTTAAGTCAACTTGCTAAGCAAATTAATCAAAATTAAACAAGCAATTTTTCGAATTGCTTACTTAATACTATCTTAGATTGCAAGCTTTAGATATATTATTATTATATTGCGCAATACTTTTATTTAACAATAATATATCTATTAGTTTTTACTAATCTTTTAATTTATTAATTTAAGTTATTTAATAAAGATCTTAAATTTATTTTTAGACAATAACTTTATTAATAACTTTGTTATTATATTTGTATTTCGAACAAAACTAGTACAAATACAATTACTTTTGTAGAGATCTTTAATATAATAAAATATTATATCGATATACTTTAATCTATTATTAATATAAACGTTCTTAATAAATGCTAAAGTTGCTTGATTATTATCTATTAATTGTATAGAAAATACAAATTTGTATATTTTGTTTTCGACAATATCTATACAATTTAATAAATTCTTAAGATATTTCGCATAATTAGTATTTCTTAAAATCTATATAATTTATAGACTCTCTTTAATATATAAAAATAGAGCTATATATTTAGTCTTAGTAATAAATATTGCTATTAATTTTTATTTGTATAATATTTATACAATTAATTCTTTATCTATTATAAATATATATTTAAAAATTAACTTTTAATTTAGTTTATTAGATATATAGTCTAAGTTAAAGTATATTACTAAATATAGCTTTTTATTGCTACTATATATTAGTTTTTTATTAACAATAAAGCAAAAATATTAAAGCAATATCTTTAAGATCTAATTATAATACTTTGTTAAATTAACAACATATTAAGTTAGATATTTTATTGCGAAAGCAATATTTAAGCGAATATAAATAATTGTATATATAATGCTTTTAATTGCGTATTAATAATTTTTTTAATTAATTCGCTTATCTTCTAATTTAATAGATTGAAAAGAATTGTATTTGTTTATAAGCAATTTAGTTAAATTACTTTTATTAATAGATATTTGTAATTTATTAAGTATCTTATTAATATAATAGAATTAATTTATACGTAAAGTTTTAACTTTTCAATTGCGAATAATTTTAATATTAAGAATTCTTTTTATTTTTCTTAGATTCTTTATCTTAAATATCTTTTAAAACTTGCGTTTAAATTAATTAATATTATTTATTAATTATATAATAATAACAATATTGTTAATATAAAGCAAAAGCATATATTACGCTGCTATCTAGACAACTAGAGTATCAGAATAGATTGATATTGTTAAAGAGATCTGTAGACGTCTTCAAACAATACAAGCAATTACTTGATAACAAGAGTTTGCAGCTTGTATCTATAATAGAGAGTAACTTAATAGATAAATTGAACACAATCTATAAAAAAGTTGTATTCTAGAAAATCTATATATTATAAGATTGTTTCTGCTCTTCTGACTCTTCTGATAGAGTTATAGAGCAATACTATCTTTGTTTTTTTGAAAAAGCAGAAAAAGCAATTTCTTCTTGCTTTTCTGATAGAACTGATAAAATATATACAAATATCTGTACTTAATTCTACTCTTCTGCGTATTCTATATACTGCTAAATTTGTAATATTATCTTTTTTTTTTATACTTTTGTTCCGAAAGCAAGCTTCGCACAATATCGAAAAGCAAATTTTTCTTCTATAATTGTTGTTTTATTTAACTAACAGAACTCGACATTTCTATTAATAAAATATATTTCTGTTGTTGTTGCAATTGTCTGAGTAAATTATATCGAATTCAAGAAAATTCTGATAAATATATAAAATATATAAAAAAAAACTGTTTTTGTAATCTGATTTCTCTGAATACTGCACACTGACGTTGTCTGAAAGTGCAACAAAAAGCGCTCAAACAGTAGCTTTGTAATACTGTAATAAAATGTTGTAAAATATAGACAAAAAAAAATTGCTTGCTGTTGCAATTAAAATATATAAAAGATAAACAACAAACAATAGTAAATAGAAAACTTCAAAATTTGAAAAAATTTGTTCTATTAGCTGAAAAATTAGTATTCGAACTGTTTTCTAAATTTCTGATCGATATTGTTTCAGAACAGATTGTTTTTTTCAATATTATAAAAAAATAATTGTTTATTTTGTTAATCTTTTTTAATAGAATTGCTGCAGACAGTACTAACAGTATTTCAAGTTTTCAATAGATTTTCAAGTATTTTTCGAGATAGAATATTTTTTTTATTTGACAAAATATTTCTGACTTTTCTGTTGTAGAATTTTTTCGATTTTAAACTGTTTTTTTTTCTGTTAATAGAAATAAAAAATATTCTGTAAAAATATAATTAGATCTGCTGATTTTAACAATAATATATAAAATATTAAAAATACTCTGACATTTTTGAATAAATCAAACTTGTAGTTAACTGATTTTTTAGTTTTTTTGACAAAAAACAGTTCGACTTTGATATAGTTTAATTTTTTATTTAACTTTTTTGTTCTGAGATTTTTTGTAAGAAAATATACTTTATCTTTTTTTTTTAACTAAAATATTGTTTTTTGTTTTTTATTTTAATATCTGATCGATTTTTTTTGCATTTTTAAGATATTGTTGTATATTTTTTTTAATATTGCTATTTTTTCGATAGCTAACTGTGCAGACAGATACGTGCGCTTTTTTTCGAAAAAATTTGATTTTTTGTTATAGTTAACAAAAAATAGAGTTATTTTAGTAATATTTAAAATCTTTGTATTGAGTGCTAGCTGTACTATAGATAGAAATAATATTTAATTACTATAAATATTGTTAATATAGTATTTTAAATACTATTTAAAACTCTGATTTGTTTTTTCTGTCTAACTATCTGTAACTGAATAGTAGACAGTAGATATTCGAAATTTTGTATCTAATATTGAGAGAAGTATTTTTTAATAGTTAGATATAAAGAGCTTGTCTCTGTTACTGATTAGTCTTTTAAATATATTATAGTATTGTATAAATTAATTTAATATAATATATTTTAGTTGTTCTGCAGTAAACTTCTTTTTGCAAACAATAATATATAAGTATTTGATAAACTTATTAATTATTACTAGTATTAAGTTATATCTGTCTTCAGTTGCTAGATCTGTCGACTTCGACAATTTAATAATAAAATTTATTGTAATTTTATTCTATAGCAATTCAGATAATTTCTGATATTGAATTTTGTTATAGCTTGCGTGCATACTATATTTATTCTGCTGACAGCTAAAATATTGTTTAATATATATTTTGACAGCTTGTTTTATCTGTAGAAACTAACAATACTGATATAAAAACTGAAGAATTTTTGTTATTTCTGAATACTTTTGCAGTAGTTTGTTATAATATTTTTTTATATATTTGTCAATCTTGTCGATAGATATTTGAAATTTTTCTTTCTCTATTAAAAACTTTTCTGTATTATCTCGAAATATCTGTAGTATAGTATTTAGTTTGTATTTGTTTGCTAATAATAATCTATTTTAATTAATTTTAAATATATTGTAATTAAATAATTTCTTTGTTTCTATATAATTACTTTTTCTGCTAAATGCGTCTGCTTTGCTATTATTTTTGTCTAAAATATACTATATTTTGAATTTGTACTGTCTGAATCTTTCTAACTATTGTATTTATCTTCTGTTAAACTGCTTAATAGTAGTAAAATATACAAGATTTTTGTAATTTGTAAAAATTGTAAGTTCTGATAATTTTTCTGTATATATTTTCTATAATTTCAAGAAAACTACTATAGCAAGCAATTTTTTATTGTAAATATTATAGTTCTATTCGATTAACAAAAATTTTCTCGAAAAATATATTACTGAATACTATATATTTTTATATTTCTGACTGAAATATATATCAATAGCTAAATCTAATATATCGATTTCAATTCTGTTTAATAATTGCGAATTATATATTTTTAGTACTAACTTCTTTAAATATTCTAGTTTAAAATTCTGAAATAATTTTTTTTCTGCAAATTTCTATATCTATAGTATATTCTTTTTTGTAAGATTTGTCAGTAATATTGTGTTTACTAAGTAGTTTTTAATAAACTTTTTGTTGTAATTTATAAAATCTAGAAAAAATTGTACTTTTTTAATATTTGTTGACAATTTTTATTTCTTAACTGCTTGTAGCTTTTCGAAATTTATACGTACTTTATATTGTTTAACAACAAATTCAAAAAAATCAATTTTCTTTTAATAAAATTTGTATTTCTCTGATTTGAAATATAAGTTTCTTATATTTAGATATTTCAATACTTTAAAAATATAGCTAATATATTTTTTCAAGATTTTTAAATAAATTATAATATTGTTTAAATATACTATAACAAATCGATTCAGATATTGTTATAATATATTATTAATTATTTTCTAATATATTGTCGGAATATTTGTAAGTCCAAATAGTATTATTGTATATTTGTATAATTTATACTGTATACAGAAAACTGTTTTCTATTTTTTTTTTGTTTTTATTTTAATTTGATTGTATATTTCTTGTAAATTCAGTTTAATAAAATATTTTGCTTCGAATAGTCGATTCTAAAGCTTGCTAATATTAAATAGTAAATATCGATTTTTAATTGTAATATTGTTTAGCTTTCGATAATCGATATATAGACAAAAAATTCTATTTTTTTTTAATACAAAAAGAATCGAATATTCTGTCTGTAATTAAAATTTTTTAATAAATTTTTTTTTTTTTTTTGTCAGATATTCGCGAAGTATTTCGAGCTTTTTCTCGAATAAAATATATATAGATTCAAATATAAATTGTTTGTCTAATTCTAATTTAATTTTGTAATTCTACAATTAATATTTAGAGAGAATCTCTATTGTTTTTTTTTGAAACAGATACTTTTAACTGTTGTATATTTGTAATATATATTTTAGCGATTTTTTTGCTATATTAGATAGTTTAAAATTTTTAAAAAATTTGTAATTTTTTTTATTTATTCTAATTTTATAGTTTGACTAATTTCTATCAATATCTGTCGAGTCGAACTTTGTTAAATTGTTTTTTTGCAAAAATACAAGTTTGCTATTTGTAATCGATTTTCGATTTGTTCTTTTATCTATTATCGAATACTATCGATATATAGATTAAATATAAATTATATAATTATATTGCGCAAATCTAAATACTTATATATTTTAGTCGACTTCTGAATTGTACTGCTTCAATTAAAATATTTCTAAAACAATATTGTAAATAGCTATTCTTATTATATCAAAAATTAGTTTTTTGTAATATTGCTAAATAGCTATCGATAGTAATTTTGTTTCTCTGTCTATTTTTCTATTTTTGTCGGATAATAGATTTCTATCTACAACTATTAGATTGTATATGTCAGATTTCTTTTAAGTAAAGTATTTTTTTTTAACAAAAGTTCTGATTATAAAATTATCTGTTGTATTAGAATCGACTATTGCAGTAAATTAACAACTATTAATTTTAACTAATATAATAAAATATTGTATATATACTGTTAAATTTAGTTGCTGCTGTTAAACTAATATATTGCATTTCTCTAATATACTTTTTATCAAAAAATTTGAACTTTTTTCTGTTTTTGTACTGCAACTTCTGTTTTAAATATCTGTTTGCGCTAAACTTCTTTCTGCTACTATTTAAAAATAGATAATTTTCTAAAAAATTATTTAGATTTTTTTTTCTTTTCTAGATAAATTTAGTATAAGTTGTTATAATATTCTGTTTAACTAAGTATTGTATATTTTTTTGTTTTCTCGATCTTTTCTTGAGATAGACTTATACTGCTTAATTGTTGTTCAATTTTATCAAAAATATCTTTTTCTATAGTAGTATCGCTTTCTAGCGCTTTCTTGCATTTATTTACAATTTAATTTATCTTTTTTTTTTTAATAAACTAGTTAAAATATCAAAATAGTTTGTAATATTGTCTAGATATTTGTAAAAATTCTTTCAGTTGTACTTGTTGTCTGAGTCTGTTACTGAATAAAAATATAATATTTTTAATTGTTTTGCTCTTATAGTCTTATTAAGTATTTAATTAATTTTCTGTATAGATACAGATATTTTGTCTAATAATATTCTATCTAGAACTTTCTGTAACTAATCTGAATTTTCTATCAAATAATAGTTGTTGTTCGATTTAGTTTCGAGAATATCTATTTCTGTATTAATTTGTTTTCTAATATTGTTCTAACTATTAAGTATCTCTTTTAATATAATATTAATCTGTCGACAATCTATTAAGTTCTGTAATTGACAATCTCTTGCAAAGTAATTCGATTTGCTATATAAATAGTATATTTTCTGAAATTTGTTATTTTGTTTTTCTCTAGAATTTTTCTTTTTATATTGCTAAGTAGAATTTAGTTTTATAGATACAGATTTACAATAATCGGAGTTACTGTATTTTTGATTAGAACAAAATTCTTTCTGCTGATATTCGATTACTAATTTAAAAAAGATTTCTGTTTTTTTTTAAAATTAATTGTATTTTTTTTTATAGTTTTTTTATATAGTTTGTTGTCGAAATCGATAGCTATTTCAATAAAATCGAATATATTGCTAATATATTTTCTGTTATATATAATTTTGTTTTTTAGATTGTTTTTGAAATCTTGTCGAAATATTGTTATAAATACAATATTGTTTTATTTAATTAGATTAATATATTTCTGAAATCTAGCTGCGTAGTCTGCTGCAGAGATTTGTTAAATTAGATACTAAATTATTTTTTTTGCAATTTGTTTTTTGTTAAATATTTCAAAGATTCTTTGAAGTTCTTTTTTGAAATTGTCGAAATTTGTAAATATTGTATAGAAATTTTTGTTATAGTTTTTCAGAAATTTTTGTAAATTTAATTTAAATTAATACTGAACTCTTTTTCTGAAAAATATTGATACAAAAATTGTTTTCTGATTTGCTGAAATAGAATAGAAAATAAAATAGATATTTATCTATATAAATTAGTTTTTTAGATCGATACAATCTCTATAGTAGATATCGAATTTATTAATTCTGATCTTGTTGTTTTCTATAATCGATAGTTAATATAATATTAATAAGTTAGTGCTCGAAAAAGAAACGCATTAATCTGATACAGATATTTTTTAGAATATTTAAAGTGTTATACTGCTATCTAGACAACTAGAGTATCAGAATAGATTAATACTGTTAAAAAAATCTGTAGATATCTTCAGACAATACAAGCAATTATTTAATAACAAAAGTTTGCAGCTTGTATCTATAATAGAAAATAACTTAATAGATAAATTAAATACAATTTATAAAAAAGTTGTATTCTAGAAAATCTATATACTATAAGATTGTTTCTGCTTTTCTAACTTTTCTGATAGAACTATAGAGCAATACTATTTTTGCTCTTCTGAAAAAGCAGAAAAAGCAATCTCTTCTTGCTTTTCTGATAAAGCTGATAGAGTATATGCGAATATCTGTACTTGATTCTACTTCTCTGCGTATTCTATATATTGCTAGACTTGTAATAATAATACAAAATAAATTAATTAATAAAGACTTGTTTAAGAGTCTTAAATACAAAATCTTTAAAATTGTTAAATTGTTATAGAAAACTAAGATTCTTGTTCTTAAGTTTATTAAGCGCTAACAAAGATTTAGTTAAACTTAAAAAGTTATAGATAAATTGTTAATAAAAATTGACAAAATTTAGAAAAATTTATATATTGTATACGCAAATAGAAGCTTTTTACTTAAAAATATATTTAATTTTCTTAAAATATATTTAAATCTCTTTAATAATAATAATTAGACTTAGATATTTAACTTGTTTAACAAAGAAAATATACTTATTAATATTTAAATAAAGATTTGTGTTATAAAACTTAGCAAAAACTTTGTTTATATAATTTTTATATTTTATCTTAATATTATTGTAGACTAAGATATTATTTATATAGATAATATAGAAATTGTCTAAATAAAGACTAAGAGTCTTATTAATAAAAAACTAGAACATAGTTAAAATATTATATAGTTCAAAAGATATTATAACGTATTTAAATAATATAGATAGAAGAGTTAGAATCGACAGATATGCAGACACTATATATAGTTATTCGAACGCGCAATCGATCTGCTTTAGAAAAATCTGCGTCTACAATCGGAAATCGAATTTTGTCGAATCTGCGCAATAAAAAGTCTTTTTGCTATTATTGCGATAATTTTCTGTTTTTATATAGTTATTATAATATTGTCGGACTTATATATGGCGTTGCGTATTTAACTATTGTTTTAATATTTGTTTTCTTTCTGTATTTGCTCTTTTCTGTTACTACTATTCTATATTATAAACGCTATTACTTAAACAATTGACGCTATTGTCTTTATTTATTAATCAGTTTTTTTCTCTTTTTTACTTTTTTTCGAATTGAATTGCATTTTATTAGCGCAAGAGCAAGTCTTGTACAATCTTTTGTATCGCTTTCTATATTTGAATTTCGAATATCTTAGTATTTTAACAGCAAAATTCGACAATATTGCAATTTAAAATAAAAGTGTTAACTGCAAATTGCAATCGAGCTATATACTATTAAAACAACTAAATTATTAAACTTTTTAAAAACAGTATTAATCTATATATGCGTCGATCGACAAAATTTGTTTATTTAATCTGCAATTCTTTTGTTTTAATCGAGAAACAGATTAAACAATTATTCTATATTGTCTCGATTGCAATCTCGAGATTCAAAAAATACAGTTTCTCTATTAGCAATATTAGCTTTATTGCGATTTTTCTAATTTAAAACGTTTGCTCAATCTTGTCGATTTTCAAGCTTGCTATATTTGCTAGATTATAATCTTCTATTGTTAATTTTCTCTTAATTTCTTGTTTTTTTGTTAACAGTTCTTATTTTTTCAAAATCTTCTTTCGATTTTTTATTGCTTCTATTATTTGTTTGCAAGAAAAACTATTATTGTTAGTTTTTGTTTATATTAATTGTTAATTTCTATTTTTTCTAAAATCTTCTATTGCAATCTATTAGATATTTTTGTTCGACTATTATTATACAGCGCGTTTCTATTGTATTTCTGATATCTGTTTTTCTGTTGTCGAAGTCGAAAAAAAAATATTTTTTCAAGTTTATCGATTTCGTTAAACAAAAGACAATTAGAAAGAAAATATAACAAAAAATTAATATAAACAAAAGAATTAGAATGCAGACTCTTAGAATCGAATAGACAGACTAAATTAACAAAAATCTGTTATATAATTCTGTTATATTTAACAATATATTAGTTTTTTTAGCTGTTTTTGCAGCAATTAGTATTTCTATCGAAAATATATACAAGTCTGTTGTCGATTTGTTCGATTTTATTTTATATCTGCTATTTTTTTTTAATTTTTATAGTTTTCAATCTTTTTAAGAGCGCGAACATCTATAGATTGTCTCGAAAAAAATATTTTCTTTTAAAATTAATACTGTTACTAACAAGAAATTTCGATACTTTTTATATATTTAGAAGATCTTCGAGAAGTTTTCTGCAACAACAATATTATTCGAATTTTTATTTTTATTTGTTTTTGAATTCTATTTTTGCAATTTTTCTTTTCTATTGTTGTCTGCAGAATTCAATTCCGACTGTTGCAATTCTAAGTATTTCTGTTGCAATTAAAAGATATTCGAGATCTTTTCAATTATTAATATTATTTGTTTTATCGAAATTATATTTTTTGTTTTTTTTTAGCAATCTTGTTCTTCTACTTTTGTGCTAAAGAAAAATTATTTAACTATTGATTCGAGTTTAACAATAAGTAGAAACAATATTGTTGAAATTAGTTCTTAATTTATTTAAGATATTAACTTTTGTATTGTATTTTTGTTTTGTATTGTTTTGTCTACAAGTTCTTTAGAATTAATTTTTTTTTTAAAACAAAATTTGTTAAGATCGACAAATTGTTTAAAATCGAAAAGTTTTTTAAAAAAACAAAACATTTTTATATTTAATATTTCGACTCTGTTCTTTTTGTTGCTATTTAGCAATAATATTTTGTATTGTATCGAATTTTCTCCGATTCTTAATATATTTTTTCTACTTTCTATTGTTATCGAGATTGCAAGCTCGAAATCTAATATTTTGCTTTTTAGATTGAATTTCTATATCTATATTTTTTTGTAAAATACTCAAAGATTTTTTACTTTTAGTTGAAATTAGACTCGATACTCTATATTTGCTGTTTTACTATTATTGTTTATATAGAAAGCACTATTTTAGATTAAAGATTTCTCAGATTTATAAAAAATAATCGAAAACAAATATTTTAAGATTGCTATAGCTGCTTCGAGTAATTGCTTTTCTAATTATTTTAAAACAAATTTCAGAGTTGCAGACAATCTGATTGTTTGTTCTGTTGCAATATATTAATTTGTATTTTCTGTTTTTAGATATTCTGTCTCAAGCTTCAATACTGTATTTTTTAGAAATCAATTTTTATTTTTTATTTTTTGTTTTTTTGTTTAGTCAATTTTATCTTTTGCTATTGTCGAGTTTTTTTTTTTAAAATCGAAGTTTTTTTGTTAAGCTGTTGTTGTCTATAAAAATACTCTCAAGATTTATTAATATAGTATTTTATTACTGATTTTTTTTCTAATTTAGATATCGATATATTTTGAACAATTAGCAACAATAGTTTAATTGTATTTTTCAGACAAGCATTTTAAGCTGTATATTTTGCTGTTATTGTTAAATATCTATTAGATATTACTTAAGAATATAAAAGCAATATTAATATCGAAAGTCGAACTTCAATAATATATAGATAGAATAGAAATAAAATCTTTAATACTCTCGAGCATTTTTGTAAATATTTTAGCAAAACACTGTTTTTTCTACAGACTTTATTAACTATCGACTTCTTCTTTTATATTATTAATAATATTAATATAGAAGATCGAAAGTTGTCTACAGACAGTATTAATTGCAATATTTGTTGTTTGTTATTTTTTCTATTGTTGTTTATTAATAAACAAAGAATTTTATTGCTAACAAATAGAGAAAACAACAATCTATTTCTATACAATAACAATTTATCCAAATTGTTTAGTTAATCTTGTTTGTTAGATTGCAAATATAGCAACACATTCTTTTCAAACAATAAAAATAATTTTATTTTTATTAAAAACTATAATTTTTTGTTTTAGTTTCGACAAAGATATTAGAGAGATAAAAAAATTTGCTCAAATTTTTACAATATTGTTCAGTCGAAAAACAAAATTAACTATATATTATCAACTACTTCTGCTGATTTTTGTTATTTTTTAATTGCTTTCTATTTTTATATTAATTCTATAGTTGTTTTTCTGCTGTCAGCTACAAATAATATCTGAATCTATATTGTAGACAATACTATTGTCTAGATCTCTATCTCTAGCTGCAATTACAATAAGTTTGTATCTATATTTTAAACTAATATTTATTTATCTATTAATAGAGTATTTCGATACGCAAAAATTCTTTAATTTTTTTTCGAATATTCTGTTTCTGCAAAAAATAATTAACTATTTTTAATATCTAATATTTCGAAAGCAGATTTTACAACAATTGTGCAGTCTTTTATATTTTTTTTTTTTTTTTTTTTGCAATAGATTCAGCAATAACTATACAGCAATAAACTGACGCGTTTTGTTGATCGACAACTGTATTAAAAAACTGAATTTTATTAAATCGAAAATTTAATTTCTGACAATAGATATTTTCAGTTGCTATATTTTTTGTCGATTCTAAAATACAAACAGTTTTGTTGTATAGATTGCTATATTCTTTGTTATATATAGCAATTTTCAGTTTTTCTATTTTTTGTCTATTTTTTTTCGAAATAAAAAGAATTCCAAGATTCTAATTAACAATCTTGCAATATATCAGACAAAACAATTTTGTCTAAAATAGAAATCAGACAACAAAATCTGAAACTACAATATCTATATTTTTTTTCTCTATATAGCTCGAAAAGCCGACTTATTTATTTATGTTAAGAAATTCTTTCAATATATCTGATACAACAACTATATCTTGTTCGCTTTTTATCGATATAACTGCAGCATTATAATTTTGCAGCGTTATTTTCTCAATTTCGACAATATTCTGAATTGCGTGTATATGCGAGAAAAGATATTTATAAAAAGTATCGATTACAATATAGAACTACAATATTTTGTTTTAATTAAAAATTTGAAAATATTCTGAATCGAGCTGAAAATTTTTATTAATTAAACAGAATTTTTTAAGAATTCTACTCTGTTTTTGCAAGATTTCGATCAAAAAATTTACTTTTAACAAAATATTTTTTTCAAAATTTGTAAAATCTTTGTTTAATATTTTCGATATCGATTTAATATTTTCTCGACAAAAATATCTATTGTCTAAATTAATTATAATATCGAGAATTTTTTCTACAACTCTGACAACTTTTTATATTTTGATATTATTCTGATTTGAAGAGTTTTCTATCTCGATTACTAAAAAAAGCAGTTTCAAAATACTTTTGTTTTTTGCAACAACTTACAATACTTTAAAACAAGATACTCTTTTATATTTATTAATACAAACTTAGACAGCAATCTCGATTTTTTCTACAACAATTTTCTGTGCATTTACGAAAGATAGATTAGTTACAAAAAATATCAAATACTGAAATATTTTTAATACAATTTTCAGTAAATCAATATTTTCTTCAACATCTATCTAGAGATTATTTTACTCTTCAACAATATATTTTAGTAACTGCACAAGATCAATTGCAAGAGAAATTGCGTTTTCTATTATCTCGACGCTGCAGCTCGGTCTCTCTCGGATTCTATTTTGTCAAAATTTATATTATAGATGTTCGGATTAAGATTAAGAGCAGTCGATATCAGAACTTGAAGATTTTTGCAATTTGACAAAAAGATTTGCTCGATTGTGTTTTTGTCAGTATTTTGATTATATCTGTTCTTTTTAATTTTTTTGTCAAAATATTTGTTTTTTAGTTTTTGATTTCTTCAGATTATTATCAAAGTAATCTGAAACAATAGTACAATATTGTAATTACTATAGAATATTAATATTTCTGAATTTGATAGTTGCAAACGTTTTTGCATTTTTCTGTTTTCTATAAAAATTAATATAAAAACAAATTCTATTACTTCTCTTGTCTATCTTCAAGCACTTGTTTAACAAACTCTACAAGCAGCTTTCAATATCGCTCTCGATATCAAAATATATTAGCAAAAATTCGTACTATTATCGATCGCGATTGTTCGAGTGCAATACAAAATTTACAGTTTATTATCTGCTTTTATTTGAATTGCCAATTACAAAATTACAGACAGAAACTAGTTACTATTAGTTAATTAAAAAAAAGATAATAGTAACTAATATTGTATTATTTATTTTTGTTCGCAATATATTTGCTATAGATCTAATATCGATTTCTATTTTCTAATTATTGTTTGTCGCAAAATCTTGTTTATTAAAATTTTGTATATATTTTACTATTTTGTTCTACAAGTTTAAGCTAGTTTTGGCAATCTTAATTGTAATTAGATTTGTTTTTTTAAATACAATAAAATATTTGCAATACAAGTTCAAACAACAATTCGATTGTCAATTACAAAATTTGTAGTCGAACACTAGTTACTATTAGTTAATTACAAAAATAATAATAGTAACTAACACTATATTACTTATTTTTACTCGCAGCGCGTTTGTTCAACTTGTCAATATTGTATTGTATACTATTCTTCGATAGACGCAACACTATTGTAAATACAATTGTTTGTAAAATGTTTACTAGTAAATTGGCTGACTATTTGTTAGCATAACTTATACAAATTTTAAAAACAATATTCTTGAATTCTCTATTGCAAATTTTTATTCTAGAAAATCAAATTGACTCGAAACAATTTTCTATTATTTTTTTAACAATTTATTTCAGCTATACAGTGTTATCTATTCAGTAAATACTATATATAATTAGAAATATCTTGTCGCTATTACTATCGATTGTATATAGTTTTACTAACAATATTTCTAATAGAAAATTTTAATTCAGTATACAATTGATACTTATATAGATTCGATTAATCGATAATATTTTGTTTTTACTCTCTCTATCTTCTTTTTCTGCAGTTGCATTTTTATTTATTACTACTATTATTACTATCGACTCTAGACATCTATATACAATTCAATATAGTTGTATTTGTTGTTAATAGTAAATACAAGATCTACAAGACTGCCGAAATAACTTTTGCAAGCTCGAGATTTGTAATATTTAACTAATATGTATATCAAAATTAGAACAACTATCTCTATTACTATTTTATTGTTGTTTTCTCTTATTTTTTTTTGCAATTAATAGCAATATTTGTTCTGCTCTCTAGATCTCTCTATATTCTATATATTTATAAATATACTAGTTTGTATTATACAAACAGTCTATATTAATTTTGTTTTTTCGAGAAAAGTTGTAAGTTCTCTGAAAGAAAACTTAGATTTGAAACAAAATTAATTATATATTCGACAAATCTGTTCAAACAATTCTCTAACAAGCTAGATTTGTATTAAGATTGTTTTGTAACTTATTGTAATCTATAGACAAATTCAAAAATGTTCGAGAAATAGAGATTCAGCAGTATTGATCGGAGCAGAATAAGATAGAAAAGAAAAATAGATTATAAAAATAGTAAAATACGCAACAAATTTCTGTAATAGAGCGAGATAAAACGTATTCTATTCTATTAGTATTGACAAGTCTTGTTAGTCTTGTAATTATTTTAGACAATCAATTTATATAGTATTTATAGCACAGTTTAGCGTTTTTGACAATTAAATCTAATAGTAAATCAAGTATTGCAAAGTACAAAAACAACAAGATAGAAGCTATATAGCTGCAAGAAGTTTTTCAATATTGTTTTCTTATATTATTGTATAAGAAAACAAACTTGTATATAGATCGAAATCGATTGTTTCAAGCTTAAATCGAAATTCGCAATTCAGCTTCAGACAGTAATTTTTTTGTTAAAAAAGAAATTATAGTCGAGCGCTAGTTACTATCAGTCAATCAAAAAAAAATATAGTAACTAGTATTATATTATTTATTTTTATGTATATTTGCACAAAATCTGCTATTATTGTATCGAGTTCTATTGTTTTTCTATATTGCAAAATAAAGATTTAACAAATCTCTACAAAAAGATTTTCAATATCGTTCTTTTATATTATTGTATTTGAAAAAAAATCTGCATATAGATAATAATCGATTGTATTGAACAGAAAATAACAATCGAATTCTAAATAGCAATTTTTCTGTTAATTACAAAAATTATAGTCGGGCACTAGTTACTATTAGTTAATTAGAAAAAAATAATAGTAACTAGTATTATATTATTTATCTATATCCGGTGCGCATCTGTATAAAATCTGCTATTATTGTATTAAATTCTATCTCTTTTCTACTGTCTGTTGCAAGATAAGATTCAACAAATCTTTACAAAAAGATTTTTGATACTGTCTTTTTATATTATTGTATATAGACACAAATCTGCACAATAATTATAATAAGTTAAATAGACACAAATTTATTTTCGCAATTCAATTTTAGATAATATATTTTTGTCAAACAAAACTTATAGCTGAGCACTAGTTACTATTAGTTAACTAGAAAAACAATAATAGTATCTTCTATATATTATAGCATATAGTACTATTGCACAGCTATATTAGAAATCGTCAAACATTTTCTTGCTAGTAGATTCTTTTACTATATTTATTTCTATTATATTAGTACTCTATGCAGAAATAAATTTCTGTCTCGCTATATATATTAAGATATTAGATCTAATCTATTATTTTCTTTTATTTAATATAATATATACAATTATTGTAACACTCTATACTTATATAGAGCAAGCAAGAAAATATATACTATTTATTGTTTTTCTGTTATTTATATTTTGTACAACAATATTTAATTGTCTTTACACTATTGTTTCAACAATTTTTAATATACTAATCGAAACTGCGCTAGTCTTAAATGCTGAAAAATTATCAAATTCTATTTTTATTTTTGCAGAGTTACAAATCTTGAATATTCTGCAATTTATATATTCGATTAAAATTCAATTAATCTATAGATTCTATTTTTACAATCAATTCAGTATAGATCGAATATCTAAATTGTCGGAACAGCAGAAACAAGAAAATTGCAATATTTATTAACAATATTGACAAAATAAACGCAAAAAGAAATTGCTGATTATCAATTCTACAATTCGACTCTATAGTAGATTGCTCAAATCAAAAAACTCGAATAATCAAACTATTGTTCTAACAATTTGTTAATCGCAATTTGTCAAATTAAAAACAAACTTATATTTTTTTCAAAATTGTATCTGACAAACATTAATACAAACAATAGTTATATAGCTTTTTTTAATCTTTTTGCAGATCGAGAATTCCGTCGATCAGAAATATTATTTGTTCAATATTGTTAAAAATAATATTTCTGTTCGAATTCGATACCGATTATCTTAATTCGAATTTGTTTTTTTTAGAAAAGATAAAAAGTCTCGAGATTATTTTATTTTTATCGCGTATAATAAATAATATATTATATAGAGATGCTAAGATGCGTTTTTCAGATAGATTTATTGAAAATTTATTAAAATATTAATATAACACTTTTTTCTATAAATTCAGAAAAACATATATTATAACTGTAGATCTTACTGACAATTCTATTATAGTTTTATGCAAGTCGCGAGACTGCCACTAATTATATACTATAAAACACTAGTTTTGCAATAAATCTCTTGCGTACACGTTTTACTATAACAAAACAAACAATTTTGCAACAAGTCGAACTCTAATTGTCGAAAACATTTAATTAAGATTCGAGATTAATTAATTAAATATATAAATTTGCATTGTCTGCTACAAAATAGTCTTCGCAATATATAAAACTATTTATATTTGCTACTGGACGCTCGATCGCTTACTATTGTATAACAAGAAATTTCTGTAATAATATTGCGAGAAAATATTTTCTGAATATCTTTTGCTTAAATTTTAAACTTAATACTATAATTTTACTGATATAAATTACAAGTTACTGAATTGTTCAATAGTTATTTGAATTATTATCAAAATTTGTTAAACTCTCGCTATATTTAGTCCGCAAATAAAGATTTCTATCTGCGAGCAATAGCTGACTACAATAGTAGTTTTCGATTTATTTATCTATTGTTGTAATAATTCGAGATCTATATATAAAAACTTTTAAAACAGATTTTTTATTCCGGCTATCTGAAGCGTGCAATCTATTGTATTACTTCAAATTTTAAACAGATCTATTTTCAAATTTATTTATATTAATTAAGCAGTATTGTCTAGAGAATCTTGATGCACTTATTTTATTAAATCGAGTTTTTTTTTTGTTTTTATCGAGTTCTGAGATTGTTATTTTTCTATCTTGTACTATCAAAGCAATATTTTTTGCTTTTATGCTACACGGGTCAATTCAATTTATATTATAGTTATAGTTTTATTTTTCAAATACTCTACAAAAGAGTTGAAGAAATTCTATCGAATACAAAAGCAAAATCAAAATTGTAAAAACGCTCTAGCTAGAGCAACAGCAAAAATTAGTCAACAAAATATTTTTTCTGCTGCAATAGTGTCAACTACAAATGTCGATATTTTGTCTACTCTAATTTTGTTATCAATATTGCTTTTTTTATCTATAATTTAAGTCGCAACAGTATTCCGAAAAAATCGAGATTGTTTAAAAAAAAATAAAAAAGTATTAAAAGTTTATTTTTTCTATATTATATTATTCGAAATCGAGATTTTTTTTATTTTAGACTCTATATTTTACAGTCAAATTGTTTTCGAGTATATCGAAACTATATTTTTTTTCTGTTTTTTAGTATTTGTCGACAGTCTGTCTGTCAGTACTCGAAAATTTAGATTTAGAAAATAATACAATCAAAAATCAGACAATTTAGTTTTAAATATAATATTTTTCAAATTTTTCCGAATCAATTCTATTGTTTGTTTTCTGTTTATTTAGATTCTAGACCGCTATAGTGCTATTGTTAACAGATATTTTTTGCTTGTAGAAAATACAGAATATTCGATTTCAGCAGTATATTTTTTGCAAAATATTTCGATATCTTCTCTATCCGTTTTTTCTCGATTAATAAATAGTTTCGATATTTATCAAAATTCTAATTGTTTACAAAAAATCTTATTAGTTGTTATTAAACTTGCTGCTATAGATTTGTTTTTTTCGACTATTACTGCAATATATATTGCTCTGACTCTAAGATTTTTTGTTTTCAAAATTTAGAGTAATCTATTATATCGAAAATTCGATTATTTGTTTAAAGAGACAATCGAAATAGTAGAAAAATTTTTTAGCAAAAACAAATATATTTTTGTTGCAGAATCTATATTCGAATTTATATTTTAAAAAAAATCTATATTTGCTATCTATTTAAATTCTGTTACTCTGATGTCTGCTCTAACTATTACAATTAAAAATAATAATGTTTCGACTGCTATTATCAATTCGATTCTTCAAATCAGTTTTGTTTACTTTATTAATTCTATTGTTTCTATCGATTTAACAGTTAAGAGATTCGAACTTTTTGTTAAACTTTTATCTCTTTAACAAGTAGATATTATCTTCTTTTATTGTTTATTTGCGTCTTTTTTAAAATCGCTCGATGTTTCGAACAAAACGTCTATATATAATACTGAACACTTGTTTAGATCTGAAAAAAGAATAGAGAGAATATTATATCTGCTGAAATAATATTTTAAGTCTGAGAATAGCGACTTCAGATATAGTTTCTCTATATTAAACGGCGTTTTTGCCGCAGTTTTGCCGATTTTTATCTGTATTTTCAGCAATATCAATCTGCAACTATACTCGATCTTATTATTTGTTTTTAACAATTTTATATTGTTGCTATATTTGATTTTATTATATACAGTTAACGCAACTCTTTCTGAACAACTATATTTTAAATAGTTTTCTAGAATTGATTGTATTTTCAAGAAGATCTTAATTTAGTATAAAACTGTTTTGCGTATTTATTACAACTGCAAAATTTTGCTGCTAATATTTACTATTGATTAGAAACCAAATTCTCAACGCTTTATATAAATTTTTGCTATATATATTTTTGTTGTTAGAACAATCAAGTCTATTTTATTGTTTCTACTATTGTTTATTTATCTACAGACAATCTGCAATCTGCACGCACGAGACAAGATACTATTAATATACTGAAAATATATTCAAATATCGATATCGAAGAGACAAAAAATAAAGAATCAAGTATTTACAACAACAAGTATTTATTAGCGTTTCAAGAGAAAGTAATTATATCTTATATGCGCAGCTATATTTAGTTCTTACTACAGTTTTAATATTTTTTGCTTAAACAGAAACAACAGTTTATTTTTGATCAAATTTATTGCTTTACAGATCTAGATAGAAATCTGATAAACTATACTATTGTTGTATTTGTTATCGATATCTTTTGTTATTTTAATCTTAAAATTGGCTTGATATTCGACTATATATAGCAGCTTAAACAATATATTACTCTCAACAGTACTATTTTGCTATATCTTGTTTTTTTTGTCAAAATAATAATATCGGTTCTGCTCTATTTTGGTGTTCTCGATTCTGAAAAAGAGACTGTTGTTGATTTTTTTTTTTTTTTTGTTATTTCTTAATTTGCGTTATCTTTATCTACGTCAATTTTGTTAGATTGCTCAAGTTTATCGATTTTAGAATTTGTTAAATATTAAATATTTGCAATTGTTACTCGATAAAATCGAATAATCGATTTGCATTTTATAAACAGTCTTTAAATATATAGTACAAAGAATTTTATTAGATATATAGTTTGCAATATTGTTCGAAACTGTAGATAGATTGTTTCAGAATATCTTATATATAGAAACAAATGCTAAATATTTGTAACTCTACAATAGAACAGTAATATTTGTAACATTTATTTTATTCTCAACATATAAATTAACATTCTTAAATTGTTAGTAAGTACAAAACTGCTATCTGAAATACACAAATTATTCTTTTATTGCAATATTTTCTGCATAATCAATTGTGCTATAGTAGAAGAAATTACAAAAATCGATATCGAGCAATAGTTTATTTATATATTTTTTGTTAACTGCAAGTCCGACACTCGAGCTATTTAAATTGTTAACAATTCAGAGCTTGTTAGTATACACAAAGCAATTACAGTTTGTATAAACAAAATTAAACTATTAGTCTATTTTTATTAATCTGATAGATCTTTATATTCTATTCAAGCTTGCAATTCTATCGATATTTATATTAATAAGAAAATCGATATAAACAACGTATCCGATCAGATATTAGATACAAGCAAATTATATATTTATTTCTTTTTGCAGTTGTTAGATCTGTTCAGTAATAAAATAGTAACAATATTATATTAAATATTTTACAAACAGACTACAGTCTCTTTAGCAACTTTCGCGATCAATTCTTTCTACAAAATATTTTCGATTTCAAGCGCTTTAAAAACAATAAATAAATCTGCAATATTTCTCTCTCTGCCAGACGCTGTTATTATCGGCACACTAGTTAACAATTAGCAACAAAATTCTGTAGAAATTAAAAATATATTTCTTAGCTGTTCGATAAGACTATTGTTTGTATCGAATAGATTTTTTTTGTCTTTTAATATAATATTGTTTGTTTTAAAACAGATAGTTAATCTAATCGACAATATAAGTTTCGAGTTTAACAAATTAGTGTCTGAAATATCTATTTCTGTTCAAGATAATAAACACATTTTATTTTGTTTTAGTGTTTCGTTCTATTTTATTAGTAACTATTTAGACAGCAATACAGAATCTTAATTGTTCAGTTTATCAAATTAGAGATTCTCTAGACTACTATTCTGTTCAGATAGTAACAATAGCAATAATATTGATTGTAACAATAACAGATCTATTATAAGATATTTACAAAGATCTCTTTTTTTTTGCTACAGTTTGTCGATATCTATTTAATTGTTTGTTAAGTTTAGCAAGTATGCAGATTAATTTATATTTGCAATATATCTCTTATTTTGTTATTTATTTGTAGTTCTACTTATTTATTTTATTAGTATATTTCGACTGTTCTATATTTAACAATGTTCTTTTTTTGAGAGAGCTTGCTTGTCTATAACAAGATTTTATATTTCAAAATCTTAATATTTTCTGTTTTTGCTAATTTTGCAAATTACTCTATTAGTTCGATCTACTTTCTCGAGATAGACAAAAAAATAACTGAAATAGTATTTTTTGAAATTAGTTGCTATTAGACAAATATATTTTAGCTCTCGATTTTGCTTAATTCGAGACTATTTTTATTGTTACAAATTAATTTAATAATCTGAAATTTTATTGTCTCTCGAATATTAATAGATTTGTAGTTTATATTTGCACTCTCGATATTCTTCTGCACAATATATCTTTTATATATATTTTTAATTTCTTATTACGCAATATACAAAATTTCAAAATATTTATTAACAAATATCGACTCTATAAGACAAAACAGCTTTATCTAGACAGAAATTTCAATAATTCCGAATAGAATTTTAACTATATTGTATACGTTCTTTTCTTTTATATATTTGCTAATACTATTACAAATATTAATAACAAGCTGCGCAAAATCTAATACAACAGTATTATTTTTCAAATATATAGAGAAGTTGAAATCAGTAATTTTGCGCAGCAGTATTATTTCTTAAATTATATTAATTTTGTCGATTGCTTGCAAGCGCGTCTGAAAATCTTCTATACTGATTTTGCGCATAATATAGAAATCAAATATTTTATACAATATATTGTTCTCGAAGTCTTCTAAACTCGAGTAATAAAACTTGTTAACAATATTAATATCTTTCGCGAGTCTATATTTATAATTTTGTGTTTCGATTAGAAATTTCAATTCCAACACAATATATTTCGACAGACTAACAATTTTCTGCGCAAGTATCTACAATATTGTTTCGATTTATTACTAGACAACTTTTCTAACTGCTAAATTAATTATAGAGTAAAAAATATTGTTAGAACTGTCTTCGACGAGCTCGCGAAGAATATTATATTAATATAAAAGAACAACTGTTTTTAAGAGTAATTTCTCTATTTTGCCGATTCTATAATATATGTCTGTTGTCGACACTATTAGACTGTATACTATCTTTTTATAGTTATTAGAAATATAAAAGAATTCAAACTCGATTTTGATTTCGACAATTTTTTTCGAAACAAAAAAAAACAGATTTATATCAAAAAATATAATATTATTACTTGCAGTCTATTTGTCAATTTGTTCAGTATCTAATATTTCGAGAATTTAGTTTTAAAAAATATAGTTTATTCTAGTCAAAAACTGCAGAAATAGCAGAGCGTTAATCGACAAAACAAATAAATTTTCTCGATTGCAGAGTTTGCAGCAGATAAGTCTATCAATAATTTTAAAATTCTAAAATTGCAGCTAAACAATATTCTGCAACAGATTAAGATTCGAATTGTCTATACAATACAGAAATATTTTTAACTGAATCTATTATATTTATTGTATTAAGAATATTGTCAAATCTACGCTTTTTTTAATTAGCAAAATCTGCTTTTTAGATTGCAAATATTTTCTCTGCTAGCTCTATAGTTTGTCGAAAGTAAAAAGAAAAATTTTTCGATCGAAAATTATAACTCTGTTGTCAAATATTGTTTGTACTGAATACTTTCTATCCGAGAAATAATTTGTTTTATTATTATATTGAAGAATTGTTGACTTTTGCTTTTTGAAGTTTTTGCTATTTAGAGTTGTTAAGAACTTACAATTGATCTCTCTATTGTTTTCGACACTTAGCAAAATCAATTTAATATTATAATAAATGCTGTTGTGCGAATCTTGCAGCTTATCTATAGCGTCAAGATTTCTTCGCAATAGTATAAGTTGTAATATTGTCTCTACAAGTACAAAAAGTAGAAATTCAAAACTCTAGTTATTGCAATATTGATCGCACAAGATTTACAATACAAACTTGTTATATGCCGAGATTTGAATTATCGGAAATATGTTTACTGTCTTGGAATGCTTTTTCTGCCGCATAATCTGATAGAGTAAAACGGAATACTATTTTTTCTTATTCTTTCTACCAGCACGGCAACGTCTCTGCTGGAACTAGCAGACAACGCCATTATATTACTAACAAACAACTTAGACTTAGACAATATATGTAATATATTGTTGTTATTTTTTTTCACAAAGATTAAACTAAATTGAAAAATCTCCGAGTTCAAATTTGAGCTAAAAATAACTATATTTGAGCTTCTAGAAAAAATAAAGAGATATTAATCAAAAATAAATAAAAATTTCTATATAGAATTTTTTTGCTAGTAATTTTTAGCGTTATCAAAAAAGAGTTCAGATTTCAAGATATATTCGTATTTTCAAATATTTTTGCTTCAAAAAGAATTCTTGACAAAAAATTTATATATTAAAAAAAAAATCTGATAGTTATTAAAAATCAAGAACTTGATATTTCGAGATAGATTAATATTTCGAAATATTTTAATACAAATATTTTACTAACTACTTTATTTAATTTTAAGTTCTCTAAGTTATAAAGTTTAGATTTCAAGATATATTTGTATTTTCAAATATTTTTGCTTCAAAAAGAATTCTTGACAAAAAATTTATAGATTAAAAAAAAAAATCTGATAATTATTAAAGATCAAAAACTTGATATTTCGAGATAGATTGATATCTCGAAATATTTTACTACAAATATTTTACTAACTACTTTATTTAATCTTAAATTCTCTAAATTATAAAGTTCAGATTTCAAAATATATTCGTATTTTTAAATATTTTTGCTTCAAAAAAAATTCTTGACAAAAAATTTATAGATTAAAAAAAAAAATCTGATAGTTATTAAAAATTAAAAATTTGATATTTCGAGATAGATTGATATCTTGAAATATCTTAATACAAATATTTTACTAACTACTTTATTTAATTTTTGATTGTTCAAAGTATAGAATTCAATTTCGAGATATATTTGTAGTTTTAAATATTTTTTTCTCAAAAGTCTTGTTTTCAAAATCAAATTTTTATAATCTAAAAATCTATATACTTAGTTTTAATAAGCAATTATTTTCTATACAAAAATTACTTTCAATAATTTCTTTTAACACGTAAATAATATATCTAAAAATATATTCAAAATAAAACAACTCGACTCTTAACATTTATTGCGTTTATTAATAATTATAACAAATTTCTGTCTTGAATTCGAACTGTATTTTTTTTATTTTAAAATCTTGTTTTAAACTATTCTATTCTAAATACTTTCTCAACGCAATATCTAGATTGCATCGATTTTACTTGTTAAATTATTGCTACAATCTATATTACTCTATCTTTGTTTACTCTATAGTATCGAATATAGTTTTGATATTAAAATTTTGCTTTTTTTAATATAATACAAAAAGACAGACCGCAATTTCTTCTAACAGAAACTAAATATACAAAACAATATACAATTCAGAAAACTGAAACTGTTCAGAAATATTGCAACAGTTTTTCAAGTATTCAATTTTTAATCGAAGTTGCTTGTATTTAGCAATATCAAATAATATATATTTTTATCGATAGAGATATTGTATTTTCTATTTAACTAGCTATCAATCTATATATTTCTAATCTCGAACTTTCTTCGGACTCTGCTTGTATTTTAATATTGAATATATATTTACTGATTAATATATCAGACAAGAGTTACAATTATTTTTCTATATTTAATTTTACAATATCAAACAACAATCTCTATCTCGATCAAATTTGTAATTCTTTTATTTAAATATTTTTTTTTGCTCGATTTGTATTAATTAACTCGATTTCTGTTTCTAATAAAAAGAAAAACTTCAACAACAATAAACTATATTTTTTCAAATTTAATACGTTTTTCAATAAATTTTCTACAAGTTTTTTGAATTATATTGTTATTTAACAATTCAGACAAGACTTCTGCAACATGCAATAGTATATTTTTAATTCTACAAAAACAACAGCTAACTTTTTTTAGTTTTTTTGCGCAATATATTTTGTTTTCAGTTGTTTTAGTTGACAAACTTTTCTCTATTCTAAAATTGATTCAAATTTTTCGATTATTCTACAAATTTTACAATTTCGAACAAAATTTATTTCTATCAGATTCTTCAATTATATTATTCGATAACAAATTTTTCGATATTAGTTCTCAGTTTTTGCAAACTTCTTAATTAAAACTGTTGTTCAAATATAATAATTGTAAAATAAAATCCGATTCAGATATTTTGTTTCTTAATTAAGATTCGACTCTTTTAAACAAATTATACAAATTTATTTTTTAACAATTTGCAAAATCAGTCGATATTTTTTCCGCTCTCTCTATCTAGATCAATATCGAAAAACTTTTGTTACTATTAATAAATTTCAATATTTGTTATTTTTTAATTCAATTTCTCGAATCGAGTACTTCAGTTTTGTTACTTCTTATATTTAGCAGTCAAGCAAAGATTTCTACAATCTCGATATTTTATTTAGTTTGTTTGCTATACAGAATCGAGTTACTATTTTCTTTATTTTTGCAATTAATATATAGTTTGTTTTCAATCTACAATCTCAATATTAACAGCAATTGCAAGATATCGCCAATCCGATCTAAATATATTCTATTTTCTTTATTTTTTAACAAATTGCATTTCTATTTGCAATTTCAGACAAAACAATTGTATCTACTGAAATATATTTAATCTAAACAAGTGTATTTTTGTTACAATAGAATTTACAATTCTAACAGTATTGTTCGATACTTTTTTACTTTTAATTTTTTACAATTTAAACAATTTTATTTGCTCTATAAATTTTCAATATTTTTGCTCAGTTCTAGATCTACAGTATCAAAAAATTGTTTACAACAAAATAAATTTTTTTTTTTTTTTTTTTTGATTCGAGCAAATTCTATTCGATTTCGATTTATTTAAATATTATTTAATTGTTTATTGTTGTTGCAGACTTGTTATTACTATTTATATCTATTAAAATATCTTGTTTCAAGAATTTCGATATTGCTGTACTAAATTAAAATTCAAAAAAAGATATTAAATTATCTATATTATTTTTCTCTACAAGCAGCGACAACAGTCTAGTAATATATATTGCAAAATTTATAGTAAATTTTCTGCTCAATTTCTCTGACTGTACTCAAGATAAATATAATATTTATTTGCGTAATTATTTTAGTGCTGCAGACAACAATTATTATAATTTTAGTACTATCTATATCTATATTTTATCGACACTATTTGTTTTTATTTGCAAAAAAACTATACAAAAAATATAAAAAACAAATTTTCTCGATATCAAATATATAAATTGTATTTTGCACAGTCGAATATCAAAAAATATTTAATTGCTAAATATATATTTGTATTTTGAAATTTCGATATTTGTTTTTTCGATCTTTATTTTTGATATAGATAGTTATTTTGAATTTTTTAAAATTTTTGTTGTTGTATTACAAAATATTAAATTCGGAATTTTTCTATTAATAAAATACAATATTGTTTCTGATCTTTATATTTCTCTATTTTCTAACAACAAGCCGAATTTTATTCGATTTCGATTAGAGCAATATCAAGTTCGAAATTTTTTTTACTATTATTTTAAAAAAATTATTAATAATAATTATCTAAATATATATTTTCTTTTTTCTTTTCTCGACATTAAAGACGCAAAATTTAGCAATTTGACTGAATCTTAGTTTGTCTGTTTCTACAACAATATAATATAGTTAGCGCTTAAATTTTTTTTTCGATCGAATCAAATACAAAATATTCTACTCTTTTTTTATAATACAAAGAATCGCGTTACAGCTGCTCAGACAGAAAATTGCGTTTATTATACAAACTTATATTAATTGCAACAGTAATATAGTTTTTATTTTATTTCGAATATTTTTGAATCTCTCTAAAAATATATATTACAAACAATTAACTATACGGTCAATCTTGTCAGTTATTGAGAGATTCAAATTTTCTGTATATTTAAAAACTACAAGCTACAATACAAAAAGCAAAAACTTGATAAAAACTTTTTGACAATATTTGCTCGATTTAATAATTAATTTGATACTATTATAGATTGAAAATATATCTACAAAAACAATTTCTATATTAATATTAAAATCGAAAACTGTATTTAATTCAATCTATTAATTGTCGAGCTCAGAAACTTATTATTAGAATCTATAATATATTTTTTCAAAAAATATTGTCTCGAGAAGATTTTGAAATATCTATATTAGAACAGTTTATCGGACAGCAAAAATATTTTCTATAATATTGTTTTTTTTTGCAATATCTGCAATATAATCAATATATTATTTTAAAAATTACTGTTGACTCTCGACAATATAGTCTATATTCAAATATATAGCTGTTTCTTCAGAATCTATAATGCAGTCAAAATATTGCTATTTAGAAACAATAATATAGAATCTCTAGCTATTAATATCGAAATTCGAAAAGTCTGTATTAGCGTCGCTCGATTCTATATATACAATTTCGATATTATTTTTAAAAACTACAAATACAGCAAAAAACAAATACACAAAGTATTTATCGACATACTAAAGAAATTATACAGTAATCGAATTAAATTCCGAGTAAACCAATCTCTATACAAAACTATTTGTTATAAATTGATTATATATTGTTACAACTTGACAAAACAACGTAATCTATATAACAATCAGATATCTATATATGTCTGAACAATCAAATCTGTCAATTGATTCAAATTTTTATAGTATAATATTAACAAGTTTGTATATATTTACAAGATTATTGATTTTTTTGTTAATACAGATATAGTTATATAGAATCAAACTCGAATCATAGTTAGTATATTTTGCTGTTTTCGATATATTATCGATATATATAAACTGTTTCGAGAGTCGACTCTATAGTAGTTACGCAAACAATACAAAAAAATCGACAAAAAATTTTAAATTTGATATAGACTGAACTTCCAGTATAGCTATATACAATTCGAATATTGTTAACTAATTTCTTGTTTTAATTAAATAATATTTTTTGTCAAAAATTATTGTATCGAGACATTTCTGATCGATAACAGTTTTTTTCAAAAATACTACAAGATTTGCTGCTTTTTAATACGCAACTTTGCTAACAATTACAAATCTTTAAACTATTGCAAAAAGTAGCTAGAACAATACAAAGAGTCAGTATTTTAAAAACAAATTCAGAACTATCTAATATATCTTGTTATATATTAATATTGTACAGAAATATATAAACAACTTTGTAAAAATATTCGAGATACAGATCGAATATTGAACTGTTTCGAACAAAATTTTGTATTTTGTTATTTTGTTGTCTGTCAAACTATTGAACACAAATTTTATCTGCAGCAATACAATTGCAATATTGCAAATATTTCGAATATTTATATTTTGTATACTATACTGTTTACAAATAAAGCTATTTTTTGCTATTTTAAATTAAATTACAAAATACGAACGCGTTTCTATTGTAAATTGTTTAAGCTAGCAAAAACATACTCGAATTAACGCGTTCAAGATAAAATACTGCACAATTGAAAAAGTATTTTTCTGTAAAAATTTGTTAAATACAACTGACTGTTTCTTCTATCTGATCTATATAGTAAATACTTTGTTAAAAAAATTAAAAATAGTGTTTGCGTCTGATATTCTCTGATCAAATACAAAATTGAAAAAGACTCTAATATCTATATATATAGTTTTATATAAAAACGCAAATATAAATTGCTCGATTGTTCTTTTTTGTTATCAGATTATCTAGACTGAATTTCTATTTAATAAAAAATTTATTTGTATTAATTTTCAAAAAATACTGCAATTTTTACAGCAATTTACAACTCTATTATTAGTCTGACCGACAATATCAATATAATTTATATTGTTTTCTCTTACAATCTATACAACAAAACTAATATTTCTTGAATACTATATATTATTCTGTTTATAAAATGCAGATCTTACTGTATTCTAATATATTTTTATATATTCAGACAATATTTTATCTAAATATTGCTATATTAAAATTTTTTATTATCTCGCAAATGTTTTGCGCTATCAGCGCTCAAAAGTTATTATATTAATTGTAATTCAGAACTCTATCTCGATATCAAGACAGAGTATAATTTTAATATTAAAATTGTATTTTATTTTAATATTAAGACAGATACTTGTTCGATCGAATTACAAATACAATTGAGACTAAATACAATTCTGTATTTTAATTTTTATAGAATAATAGACAGCGCCGAATATTATTATTACAATATTATACTATATTATAATAGTATATTCAAGTTGCACTTATCGAGCAATAGCTGTATCAAATATGCGAATCGAGACTTTTATAAATTGAAATTTTGCTTATAGAAATTAAACTAAGATACTATGTAAGATCTAGCTTTTAGACAACTATTGAAATCTTTTTTTTGTTTTTGTAAGATTGTTTAATACAAAATACATTTTTATATAAATTAAGTCTCTGATTTTTCTATTTACAGTATTATTTACAGTTCTTTATTTGATTCTTTGTCTCTGAAATTTTAGATAAACGAAAGACTGATACTGTTGCTATATTGATTGTTAAATAATATAATTGTATCAGTATTGCGTATCTTCTTACTTAATCTTATATTAAGCTATTGCCGATACTATATTAATTCTATCCGATATATCAAGTTTTGACGGCGTCAGTAAATACTGTATCTTAATTAATCTTATTTAATATATTTTTCTTTTCGATTGAAAAAAATAAATTGTCAGAACTCGACTTTCTGATTTGTTTCTATCTGTTTAGCAGATTTTCTACATTATCTGCGAAAAAAAATCAAGAACTTATATTAATTTTAATAGAGACAAAAGAAATCGACAGTCGAGAGAGATTTTATAACTAGTTTAGTATACAATAAAGTATTCTCAGTAGAATTTCAAAATCTATTACAATAGTACAATAGAAACAATCTTTGTATTGATTTGCAATATTATTGTTTGTACAACTGCTATAAATCAGTTGTCTATATACTATGTATTCCGATTTATTTATTTCTATTTTTTCAGAAATATAATATACAGATCTATAATTCTTATAGAAGTATCGAAACTCAAATTATGTTCAGTAAATATATTAAAACTTGATATATAAATATTTACAAAAACTTATAAAAAAATTGCGTATAATATTATTTGTTCGAGAGTACAAAACAACTAATCGAACTGTAAAATATTAGTCTAGTATTTGTTAAATTTTTAATCTATTTATTTTTGTACAACTCTGATTTTTTTATCGAATTGCTAAGCTCGATTAATTGAATTAACTATACAAACTTAGTATATATTCTAATTTAATTAACAGCAATTGTATTTACTAATTTTCGAATATTTTTAAAAAATATACTGTTAAAGCACTCGATATTATATAGATCAGTATTCGAGAAACTGTTATATAACTGTTTTACTAAAAGATTGCTCAGATTATATATTATTTCAAAATTGTCAAAAACTACTATACAGCTGTATATATTTAGCGCTTGTCTATATATATATATTTTAGAATTTATATTTCGATATTTATTTGCAAATAAATTAGAGTCGAGTCTGTATAAAATGTTGCTAACTGTATTTAATATATATTTTTATTGCAATCTGTTTTTCTTATCTATATTTATTTCTTCGATTATTGCAAATATTTGCAATTTGTCAATCTATTCGAAATCTCTATCTATTATATATATCAGATCTTTCAACAGCTATAGTAGCAATTATTGCTAGTATACAGATCAGAACTTATATTCGAGAGATAGATATTTTTAATTGATTCGAATATTTTCAATTTTTGTCGATATTAAAAATAGAATTGTTTTAAAATACTCAGCAGTTGTTGTTTTGCAGTCGAGATATATTTATTTTCAAAATATTCGAAAACAAGATAAAAACAAGAAATCTATTAATATTCGATAGATATAAATTTTCTTGTCAGATTCAGCAAATATCAATTAGATAAATAATTTGCAGATATAATAATTTTAAATTTTGTCGAGTACAACTGTATAGATACTCTATCTATTAATTTGAAATCGAGAAAATTGATAAAGTAAACTGAAAAAACAAACAATAATTCGACTAAATTTGTTTTTATTCTGATCTAGTTTGTCAAAACTTAAAATATTTTTGTTTTCGACATTCTATATATTCTGCAGATTGTAATAACAAATATTTTAGATAGACAGTTTAAGTAAATAATACAAATAGAGTTGAGTATTAATTTAGAACTAACAGCTGACTCAATATATATAATACAATTCTCAATTTTACAATTAGTATATCTTGTTATTCTGTCAAAAGTTATAACAATATTAATAATAAAAGCAATTTCGAAATTATCTATTAATAGAAAAGATAGAAAATTATCAAGTTGTATATAAGTTTTATATTTAAGTAATTCAGATTTCAGAACAAACTCAGATTCGGATTATATTACTAACAAATTTTATTTTTTAAAAAATGTATCGACAAAATTTATTTATATAGAATGCAAAAAAAAACTTATAGTTTCAGTATATTATTGTTGCTGCAGACTGTTTTTTATCAATTGCAATAGCTGTTTGTATATTTAACAATATCGAAGTTGTCAAAGTCTATTTCTATATTAGTTCAGTATATTGTTTCGAGAGCCGATTTGATATCGATTAAAAAAAAAAAATTTAAAATTTAATTACAAAATCAGAGTTGAGTTCCGAACTCGAGCTGAATTTTAATATTAAAAATATATTCTATTGTAACTATTATATTAATACTGTCGATTTGTATAAACTGTCGAGCAATAAACAAATTGACAGTTTTTAACTGTTTTATATATAGTTTGTTTGTTTCTGATTCAAGCTAGCAATATAAAGTTGTACAATATTATTATCTCTTTCTTATTTGTATCTGTAATTGAATATTATTTTAGAAAATCGAGTTAAACAAGAATATACTATTGCTTGATTCAGATATTGATTTTTTTACTAGTTATATGCAAAAAATCAAGAGCAAGTTCTGCAAACATAGTATCTATCAAAAAGAACAAAACTGAAAACAAAACACATAAACGCTGTTCGAGTTATGCTTCTTTTATACTCAGCTTGTATTATAATTTATATACTTGTTTATTTATTGTTGTCTCTATTAAATCGCGTATCGGAAAATTATATAATATTATTAGAATATACTCTATTATCAATATTAGATATCAATTAATACTTCTGAAACAAATACAAAATCTATACAAATTGTTTATTTTGTCGAGTTGTTCAACAGTCTGTTCTCTTGTTTCGATTTTATTACAATTGACAACAATTATTGACACAAACAATTGCACAAAAGACAAAACAAATTTGTTTTTATTAATTGAGAGTTTCGCGATCAAAAGTATACTGATTATTTATCTCTTATTTATTACAGAGTCGATTGTTTTCTGTTTTTGTTTTATAGCTTTTTTTCTTCAGATTTTTATTGTAAAATTTGAGAAACAAAATATTAATTCCGAGTCGGAGTTTATCGACGTAGTCGAAATTATAGATTTTGCTGCAACTTCTGTTTTGTTAAATAATTTATATAATACTGAACTTGCCGGCAATACAAAAAAGTTAATAATTATCGATAACACTCTATCTGCTTTCGAATATAAAATTTCAGTATTTTTTGTATTATTAATAAGCTTTCTAATCAGATATATGCTATAATTCTCGAGATTTTGCAATTTTTGTCAAGTATTCAGATCTAATCCGAGTTTATTATTATTTTTTTAAAATATAAAATAGAGCACGTCGATACAATAATATAAATTAAATGTATTAACAACAAGATACTTGTAGATCTAAAAAATTGTTTTAAACTGATCGATTAATTAATCTCTGAAACTATTCAATATCAGTCTGCGCAAAATAAAAAAAAAAAATCAAATATCGACTATCTGAAGTTCTAATCGAAATTAACAATTAAGAACAATATATTGTAGCCGAACTTATTAACTATTATCTAGTATATTTTAGCGGTATTTAAATTATTTTTGAGACAATTTCGCTGCTGTTTTCTATTTTTTTTTTAATCAATTTTATTTTTTTCTCGAGAAAATAATTTCTAGTTATAAAAATACTGTTTTGTTCGACACTAAAAGTCGATTCGAAATTGCAAAAAACTGTATACAAAAAACTGTTTTTCTTTGTTCTGACAATCTTAACAAACAGATTGTAGTTGTTATACTACTTTGCTGTATTATATATTTTTTTTATCAGAAACTTTATATCTGTTCTCTGAACACAATTTTGAAATTCTCTCTGTTTATATCAGTTCTGTATTACAGCTTGATAAAACAAATCAGATTGCGTATTATCGATATCGAATTTAACTGTTACAAAATTTGTTGTCAATCGACTAGCAATTTTTTTTCAGAAATTTCAAAGACAATCTCTGTCGACTGTATCGAAAATCTGATTAAAATATAATATATATATCTAAATATTAACTGTAAATTTTTTCAATTTTGTTTTAATTACAATTTTCTGCACAAATTTCTCAATCTTTTTTAGTCGAATTGTTGATAGAAACAGAAAATTCTTAATTTTGTCGAACTGCACAAACTGTTTTTTTAACAATACTGTTAAATCTATTCGATATTTTTTGCAACAAGTCGGAGCCGCGACAAATCTAAACAGAATTTTAATTAAAGATAATAAATTGCTATTTTGTTGTATATATAGATATTTCGAAGCACAAAGAGAAACAATCTCGATAAATAATATAAAAGAAATATTGTTTAACGCTGACTGTTTCCGATTAATTGCAATAAATCTGAAAACTGTAATTACAATCGAGTCAGTATAAAATTCAGCAAATTCGAAACTACAAAATATATTAAATATTTTTTTTTTTGCAAAAGAGATCTGAAAAATCTGATCTGTAGAATATAATTTATAAAAAAAAATTTTCTTCTATTTTTAATATTATCTATCTATAAACCGGTCTAGAAAAGAGATAATATACTGTATTAAAAATAAACAAGACTTATAGTTGTGCTTTACTATATTGACAACTTGTTTTATCTGTTTATATATATGTTCAGATATATAATTCGAGACAGAAATCAAAAAATTAGAAAAAAATCTAATTATTGCAATATCTACTTACTCGAGTTGATAACAAAAAATATAAAAACAAATTATATAAAACTGCTCAGTACAGTTGTCGGTTCGTATTGCAGTATCAAAAAAAGTATATATAGCAACAATAGTATGTTGAGATATTTATAGAAAGCTTATAACAAGACTATTGCTTAAACAGATTGAAATTGCAATAATAACAGATACTTTTAAAACAATAAAAATAGTCTATCTCGAAATTAGTATCGAAAATAAAATATTTGTACTAGATCTGATTTGAATATATTCTGCAGCTTGCTGCTTTACAACAAAATCAACTATATAAATAATAAAACTGTCAGTCGATAAATTGGAACTTAGATATTGCAATCAGTTATAGTAATAAATTTGAATTATTAAATCTATTAATTGTATAAAGAGAATACTCTATCTAGAAAAAGCAGCAATAGCAGCTGCATTTTAATACAAAGACTTAGTTTATATTGTTACAGAATACAGCTTGCTTACAAACTCTGCATTTATTATAAAAATCAATACAAAAATAGCTCTTAAAATCGATAGAGAAAACTTCGATTTAACTTTCAGACAGATAGATTGTAAAAATAGTTAATTAATATTTTAATTTAACTATTTCTGCTTTTCGATATCGGAAATCTGCTCTTGATTTTTGTTAAATTTTTTATTTTTTTTCTTATTCTGTTTTTCTGTTGTTGCTGTATCTATTTTTATTAAGTTTAATGCAGTGTTGTTCGCTAGAGTAAATTCAAGCAACAAAATTTTAATTGCTGTTAACACTTTGACAGTTGAGTATCTAATAAAATCGATAGAAACTAAAAATTAATTGTTAAACAGCAAAATTCAGATATTATCTGTTATCAGATTTGTAAACTTAATAATATTCGAAATATATTTTTTGACACTATTAAAAATAACTATTTAATTTTTAATTGATTTGTTCTGAAATCTAACAAAAAATATTAGCAGTCAATTTTAATAGTCTGAACGCTGTAAATCTATATCTATCTGTATTTGCTTATTACTAGAAAATATCTACAGTCGAATATATTTTCAAATTTGACAAAAATCGAATAAATCTGCTTCAGATTTCTCTGATTTCGATATATTGTTTTAAATTCGATTTTGTTTTTGCTGAATATCAGATTTGTAAAACGCTCAATATAGTAGTTTTTAATATAGAGAACAATCTTTTTGTCAGATATCTTGTTGCGTACAAAAATATATTTAAAAATTTCTGTATCGAAGATCTTTGTCTATTTTACAATTCAGTTATATATTTTTAATTAATCTGTCTCGAAATCTATCTATATTTTCTCGATAAATTTTCTCAGCACTAACAATACAATAATTTTGAGTTTTCAGTTTATTTACGCAATAATTTTCTGCAGTTTGTCTGTAATTTTCTCGATTTCGACTCGAATTTGTATTAAAACTTTTATTGCGTTAAAATCGATCAGTACAATACAAAACTTGTTATCTAGTATTATTTAGATTGTGTTAAAAAATATAGCAAAAATATATTTTACTATAGCAAAATAACTATATAGTACTCTTATTATCTGCGCATTCTTGTACAACTAATTTAAATCGAAATTAATCAGATTTGTTATGCTATCTTTTGATATTAGAACAATATTATCGAATTTCTTTATAAATTTTTGAATTGTTAATAATATTTTTGCTTAAATCTTGCAATAGAGTTTTGACTTTCTTTTTTTGTCAGTCTTTTTCAAATATTTAATTAGTGCAACAATTTGATTATTTAAAGTTTTGATCAGATTCTGAACTATTTTGTTAATTGCTGTTTTCTCGAGTATAATAGTATTTTTTGCAAGTACTGCAATTTTTTTTTCTATTTTAGAAATATTTGTCTCTATCGAGTTCTTCTCGAATATAATATTTTTGTCGAAATTGTTCTTCTTTTTACTGAACAAATTTTTCGAATATTTCGAGCTATTGTTTTTTATCTGTAATTTGTTAAATATATTGTTTTCGATTACTGTTTCGATTACAACAAAGTCTACAGTATAGATCAGATAATTGAGTTTTATATTTTTTAACAAATAATATAAATCAGTTAAAAACAAAATTCAAAAATTCGATCAAAATAGTCGAGCAATTTATCGATTTGTTATTTTTTTTGTGTTCGATATTCGATAAATTAATCTATAGCAGCAAATATTAATTAAAATATCTTTTGTAGAAGTCCGCTCTGCATAAAAATAATATTTATTAAATTTTTGATCAAAAAATTCTGATATTTAATCTGATATAATAGCTGATAGTGTACTGTCAAATAATAGCGAAATTATTTAACAGTCTCGAATTGCGTTTTGTTGTTTTTAATTTTGTTTAAAAACTTAATTATATCTATTATAATCTATATTCAAATATTAGTCAAAAATGCACTCGATAATTGTTAAATTTACAGAAATTTGATTTTTTCGAGCGTTATAGTAGAGACTATTGCAAACTTGACAACTATATCTCGATAATCAGAAAATATTCAGAAAATATAAAAGTTTTAAAAAATTGCAAAAAAAAATAATTAACTGTTCTACTGAGATACAAAAATCGAATCGCAAAGAATCTTTGTAAATAAATATTTTTATTGCTATACAACTATTTTTATTTATAGAACTGATTTCAAACAAATCTATTCGAATACTATAAAAACAGACAGATTTGTTACTAAACTGTAAATTTGTTTTTAATATTCTATTTTTGTTCAGATATAGATATTGCAGCTTTTAAAATTATATTGTATTTACAAAAATTGCTAAATTCTGTACTATTAAACTAGATCTAGATTTGCTCTATATATATATTCTGAAATTGTAAATATACTGTACTAACAAAAATTCAAATATAGCGACAAATATAATTTCTGATTTAACAAACAATTTTTGTTAGCAGAATCTTGATATTAAGACTCTGTTTTTAACTAAAATATCTATTTCTACTGCTGTATCTATTAAATCGCTGCTATTGCTTTTAGAACACTGTATAATAATTTCAATTGCTTTTAATTTTGAAAATATCTCTCGATTCTGAAAAATCGGAATATTAATGCTAGATTGTAATTTCTCTAGCAGTTGCTATATTTTCTATAACAACAAAATCAATATATTTTTTAACTGTATATTATTAATATTAACTCGATTTCTTTAAATCTGCAGTATCGACAACTTGTTTTTTGTATATATACTCTAGATACGTTAATTTTGCGTATCTTTTTAATTATAACAAATATCGAGCGTATTTTTTGTATATTAAAAATACTGACAATTTTGATTTTCTTTGTCTATCGAAGCTACAAATAAGTGCGTTACTTTTGTAACAGCAGTAGCTAATATCTATTTCAAAAAAATCTTATTATTTGTCGACAATATATATAAACAACAGATAGTTAATCTGCAGTATTTTTTTTTAACAGCTGTACAAAAATTGTCAGACTATATCAGACAAACTTTTTGCAAACTATTTAATTTGTTAAAATAAAAAACTGAAACTAATTATATTGTTAATCGATACAACAATTCAGCTTTCGAAAAAGTCTTTGTCGAAATCAGAAATTACTATCTTTTATTGCAGTTTACAGATTTTCAGAATTCTTTCGCGTATTTCTCTATATAAGTTTGAGATTGAGTCGACTTAACAATTTTCGATTAAAATCAGAGAAAAAAATCTAAAACAAAAATCGAAATAGAATACTCTTAACTGCGCAATCTATACTATAATTCAGTTAATACAAATACTTAAAATATATTATACAAAGATAGATCAAATTTTATTTTTCGTTTGTAATAAACTGCTATTTGTGCCGATTCTAATACTTGTTGTTTTTATACAAAACTAGATTAAGATAAATGCAAATTAAATATTAACAATTGTTCAATTTCTAATATTGAGAATACAAATTGATATCAAGACAATACTCAGAACTGAAATATATATTAAACAGAATAAATTTTTCAATATTTTTGATTGTATAAAGCTGAAATTTGCTTAAATACAACAGATTTTTTTTACAATTTTAATTAACTATTAATATTCTGTCTGTCTGATTTATCGCTGCTACAAAAACTATTGTATCAAGCAGATTATTTTCAGTATCAGCTACAAGATATTTGACTGACTCGAGAAATCCGACTATTTTCGCATACTAAATATTATAACAAATCTGATATTGTTTTTCTATCGAATCAAAAAAAATAATATCTGTTTTACAAACAATTGTAAATTGCAATTCTTGTATTTTATAATTATACTCGATCAGACACTGTTTACTTTAATTCTGAAAATAGAATTTCAGATTTATACAAATATCGATTGTTTGAAAAATATATACAAGAAATTCGATTTTGTTTATTGCAACAAGAAAATCAAACGTCGACTAATTAGATATCGCTAAAAAACAAATATTATTAACAATTTCAAATATTTTTGTTTAATTTGAATTAACAACAAAAAACAATATTGAACTTGAAATAGTCTAATCAATTGCAGTATATATGTAAAAACTTTATTCGAGAAGATATACAAACAGAAATATAGTATCGACAAACAAGTTTTCGAGCAAATAGATATAATTGTTAAAAAAAAAGCAATCTAGCAATCTATTTCAAGATATATACAAAATTCAGATTGTACAAATAAATTAATATATTGTATTTTTGTCTAATTATATTTTAACTATTGTAACTGTTATTATATCTATCTACAATTGTTGCTTTTGTAGTAAATCTCAGAGTAGTCTAAATTAATATTTGCAATATAAAGATTACTTGAAATATTTAAATTATATAATTTTAAAACTCAATCTATAAAAAACTGTTTTCTAGTTCGTTTTCTGACTCTCTAATAAATCGAGAAATTAATACAAAATATTTTTAAGCAGCTTTTGTCTATATATCAGTTCGATTTTGTTCTTTTTCTCTGTTTTGCTCTTTGTTTTTGCAGTTGTGTTTTTTTTTTTTTTTTTTTTAACAATTTTCTTCTCCGGCTTCTTGTTTGCTGTCTTATTTACTGCAGTATTCTCGAATTTAATTTTTTTTAACAAAACTGCAATCGAGCTCTAAAAATCTGCTGCGCGCTTTAGATATTTTGCTAAAAAAAAAATTGTCAAAATATTCGAGTCAGATATATTTTTAAATACAAATAACAATATTTTTATTGCTGCTATATATTTGTTAGTCTCGACACTTTTGCTGTAACAGCAAATTTATATTTAATAGTATTCAAAAGCAACTTAGAATTCTTGAGCTCGTTATTAAAAATAATTGATTAAATATATATTAGTATTCAGATATATTTCGATCGATAGTTTGAGTTCAATCTTTATATTAAAATTGTATTTAAACAGTAAAAACAATTCTAGTATCTATATTTTGTAATTCAATCGACAATTTTGATATTTGTCAGTTTGTTGTTCTTATACAAGCAATTATACAGCTCGATTATACTTGTTGCAATCTATATTTTTTTAGCACAATCTTTTGCTCTAAAATAGAAAATTTTACTATTGTTTGAAATTTCTGATGCGAAAACCGATCGATATCGATTAAAAAAACTATTAATATACTGTAATTGTACTCGAGAGCTGAATCAAAGAGATATTAAATAGTTTAAATTGAAGACAAGAATTGTAGATTAAATATTTACTTAATAAACAATATTAGTTGCCGGAAACTGAAAATTCGATCTCAGAAAAAAAAAACAGAATATTAAATAAACAAATTCGATTTTGCTCTGTTAAGAATAACAATCTTTCTCGCGTATATTATAGATTGTTACTATTATCTGTTTATTTTATATTGTTTGTTTTAGTCAGACAGCTATAGCTGATCTTATTAAAGTTTTTCGAATTGTATTTTTTTATAGCTAATCAAGTAAAATATTTTCAAAAAAATATAATTAAACTGTGTTTCCGAAACAATCTATACAATTATCTAGTAACAACAAGAACTCTTTTGATTTTGTTACAAATTACTATATACAAAAAATATAAAGAAGTTTCTAGAACAATAAAGAAACAGAAATTTTTATTAACTATTAAAAAATATATAATAAATATTGTCTAAAACAAGACAGAGAATCAGTCAATACTTAATAGCAAAAGTTGTAGCAATTTTTATTGTATATCGAAAAGAAAATTTGAATAGCTATAGTTATTTGTGCTTGCAAATCTCTACCAGTACACAAAATAGTCTAATAGAAATTTCAAATATTAATCTGTTTCAAATTACAATCTTGCTTTCTATATA
>JAABUL010001467.1_pt1 | contig 44994 bp, 33 predicted proteins | sample 5559151 | NCBI WGS metagenome assembly JAABUL01 (sample SAMN10711876, study PRJNA513368) | rock metagenome | isolation source: Antarctica rocks | place: Antarctica: Victoria Land, Pudding Butte sud
GGGCCGAGCTGGCGGGGTGGGAGTCTCCGAGCGAGGGGGAGGTGCTGAAGAATGGCGCAGTAGCTACAGTGCCCGCGCTTCCAACGATGTTTGGGAGAGCGGGATCGCTGTCGTGCATGAGTTTGTCAGAGTCTCCGAGATTGGTGACGCTGGTCGGCGGCAGAGCAGTCACTGTAGTGCCAGCTTCATTGCCGCCCGCTGAGAGATTCGTGTAGTAGTCCACCACCTCCAAAGACAACTCAATTCCCAGCAGCAGATCGCGCAGCGTATAATCGTACTCAAACGCTCTGGTAAGCAGATACACGAACTCAGCATCCGTCGCTTCATGTGCGAACCGTACAATCGTAGTTGTCAAACGAATCCACGCATTGATAGCCTGTATATCGAGCGTCCCGCAATGCTGGCGGAACTCCACAGTGCCTGTCGCTGTCGAGCGATCATTCTCGTTGACGCTGAACAAGTTATCAAAGTTGATGGCGCTGATGTGTCCTGAGAGCTCGCGGTCGTCTTCTCGGATGTATGGCGTGAAGAGCTTGCCTAGGGCCGCGTAGGTTTCGACGTGTTCGATGTCGATAAAGGCGGTTGATGAGCGGGGCTTCCACCCATTCAGCGACGCCGGATGCTTGTGTTTTGAGCGTGTGGAAGACGCAGGGAGGGAGGTGGGAGTCGGTTCCGCATGGGGAGTTGGGGACTTCGATTCGATCAGATGAGTGGAGGTGGTCGAGCTGTCGTTCAAACGCTGTCAGGAGCTGGTAGATGTTCTTCGCCGTGCGGAGCGGGATGGGCTGAGTGTCGTTGCCAACGTGGACGTGAAGGCCGGTGGAGGCGTTGGTGATGAGATGGTAGCTTTCCGACTCGTTGATCCTGCGGAGAGTCTCCAAAACAGCTTCAACCTCGCCGCTCCAGTCTTCGGTGAAGAAGTTGAGCTTGCGTGAGGTTATCTCTGCATTCTCCAACTTCCAGCCTTTCTTGAAGAGGTCTTTCTTAAAGATCTCCTGTTCGGCAGGCGAGAGCTCAAGATGTTCTCTCTGTACGATCCAGCGGTCGTACAATTGGGGTGATGCGTGGTCAGCCTGAACCATGTTGTTCGCGGTGTTGTGGCCAGTCACGAGTATGCCAGCGTTGTGCAGTTGTTCGGAGATGACATTATGAGGATTGGCGTTCTCGGTGCAGATGACGAGGAACTCGAGTTCGATGCCAAAGGTCAGGTTGAGGTCGGCCATAGTGGTAGAGGAGTGTCGAACAGCCTGCTGTTGACATTGTTCAAAATGGATGTTCAAAGGTGGTTGACATGACGGAAGAGATCACCCTAGCGACTAGCACAATAGACACAAGCTTCATTCTAATCTCACCTGACTTCGATCACACTTGACATCAACGCCCGTGGCTTTGTCCCATTGTTACTCTGTAAATGAGATTCGTCGACAACCAACATCACGAACAATGAAATGAATACTCGTAAGTCCTCACCTCGAACAGGAACACTCTAGAGGTACGCGGCAACATTACAGGCCATCGTAGAGCTCAAACACTTACCAGGTGGTCTCTAGGACGTGCACACTCCCTCCTATCGCCTACATGAAAGACTACACCCGAGTATGCATCCGCCTAGGAGCGAATGGCGTCCCAACTGAGCAGCGATATTCCCAGGACAAAGAGCAGATACTTGTAACCGGGAGTACTCCAACAATGGATCTCGGGGAATCGTATCAGCAGAAGCCGCGGTCAAGACCTCTCCGCAGAAAGGTTGCTGTGCAAGCCAATGTCCTACCTGGAAAGATAATGGGCTGGCCGGTTGCTACATATGGGAAGTGAAGTGGCTCCAAACTGGTGTCGCTCAGCTGGTTGGAAGGTCTTCAAGGAAGGAACAGACCTAAAGCTACCCTACGGCCTCTTCTCCGCAAGATCATGCTCTTAGATCGCACCGTCCCGTATGAAATCGTGTCTTGCAACCAGCTTTGACGGATAAAAGGTCCAGCTGCCGCACGTCAGTCTTTTGTCAAAACTTCAAAGTTCTTCTTGAAGTCATGCCCTTGTATTTGCGGTATGGCCAATTCTCCGCAAGATCAGCCTCTTATACAGCAGTGTCCTCCTTGTGGTTACGGTGGCAAGAACTGCTCCAGGGAAGAAGGCCACTGCGCCGGGAATGCATCAGTCTCGCCCAAGTCTCTCCTGCATTTATGGATCTTGAAGCTACGGTGTGGCTGCTCGTTCTACCATCTGTCTGCTGGGCTTATCGGGACCATCTCGAGGATACACAGCGTGCCAGGACATCCCGTTGAGCGCTTCGAGGACCATCTTCCGCATCGCCATTGCATGCATCTGCATCAACATCGAGGCCTCACGAGTACCAATGCAGGCTCTCCGCCGATACTCCCGATGGCGAAACCAGAATTGACTAGAGTCAAGTCGTTCCTTCGGAGTGGTATGCTTTGTTTGGCGTGGTCCTTGTCCCAAAGTGTAACCTGGTTAACCTATCACGACGATGCTGTCGTTGCTCGACACAACATGGGCGAACGGCTCCGTATGCTAAGCTGTTGTCAGGAGGGAAGGCAGTCGAAAAGTTACACCGAGTCTCCTGGGGGTTCGTGGCGGCCCTTTCTACACCAGAATTTGCCCATGAAAAGGCCACCGCGAACCCCGGAGAGACTCGCTCTTTCTCTCTAGCCGCATGATCGAAAGTACGGCCATCATACCGACAACTGCCTATTAAGATGTACCCCACCTCACCCCACGACAGCTCCACGATCGCTCTCCATTACCCGTACACCTCATCTTCTTACATCTCCTCGTCCTCTCAATCGTGCGTTCTTCCCTTCGTACCGTAAGTCTGTATTCGCTTCTACCAAATATGTTCTTCCATCTAGCCATTCGGGCTCGAGCAGCTTCCTCCTATCACCTCCGTACATTCCACACCTCCTCCCCCGCCCGCGCAAGCATCCTCTTCGCCCTCCACGCCCTCTCCAACAGCCGCGAAACCCAGCACTTCGCCAAACTCACCCGCCTCCCGCGAACCGAGCACTCTCCACCCCTCAAACTCATCGAGACGAGCGAGATCCTTCCGTACCCTCTTCCGACTCCTCCACTACCTGCGGTACCAACAGGAAAAGCATGGCGCAGCACATCCACTCCCCCCGCCCTCCGAGTCTGGGACGCCAGAGCCCTCAGCCTCGGCCGCGCCCTCCTCGCCAATCACGCCCGTCGCACACACCGTCTTCAACGCACCCTCGGACGCGCGAAACGACGGGAACTCAACGCCGACACGCTTATCGCGAAAGAGAGACTAGCCTGGCAAGCCGAACGCAACAAAGCGCGGGATGAGTTGCGAGTTGCTGGGATTTGTATTCTACTTTCGATTGGGACCGCGACAGCGTTGGCGACGTGGAGGTTTTGGCCGGGTGCGAGGGAGAGTGCGGTAGATTCGGGAGAGTTGGGGAGGAGGATTGCGAGTAGGGCGAGGGGGGCGATGCCGTTGCCTGCTATTGCTGGTGGGGTGGTGGAGCCGGTCGTGGCTACTTCGTCCGTGCCATTGGCGGCAACGGCGGTGGAACGAGTACCTCCGCAAGTAGTGCCTGTGTCGAGTGTCGCACCTTCAGCAGCGGTGCCAGGAGCTGCGACACTGAAGCAATCATCTTTGTGGCAAAACCTGTTCTGGAAGCAGTAAGTTCGGCATGGAATCCTTCGCTTTTCGACGGCATAGCTTCGTGCTATGAACGCCAAGCTCCGGGCGTGAGATCCTCGAATGCTCGAATGAAACATATCGCCTCTGCGAGCACGCAGGCTTCGCGACAACGACTCCGCTGCTTGTAGGGCGAGCACAAGGCTCCGGCTCCCGAGCTTGATCGTCATCTCGTCAACCGCCTCGGTGACTTCTGACCCTCGACAGCGGTCTCGGCGGCGCACTACTAGCTCCACTAAGTTCATGCTTGTTCTGGATGCATACTGCTTCAGTTTGCCGGGAGCGAGTTTGCACGTCAGTACTTGCTTCAGCGACATATTCCTGGAGCGGGAGTGAGCATTTACGTTGTTGATGATGATGATTTTGACCGATGACTCTCTGCGTTGTTTAGCATTGGCTTTTGGCATTGGCGTTCAAGGCTATTTGGCGATCATTCCCAGCTGCGCGATGCCATTCAAACCGCCCGAAGTTGGCATTGGCCCGTGACCATCTTTCTGGTTACTGTGGCAAGCGTCTGATGCGCACAGCTGTGAAGAAAATCCAATAGAATTTCAAGAACGCACTGTGCCTCGTTTCTGCCGCAGTGTTGAGCACGAAGAGTCACGTCATAGAACTAACTTCGACGCGGAAAAGTTGCACTGTCCAGACGGTCGTAGACTAATAAGATGCCAGACTGCGAACGCTAAAGTCCTACCACCAAGCAGCATTGGCTGTGGCTGGAGGCTCACGCCTCTTTGCACTCCGCAGCTTCAACGACCGACACCAACATGAGACGACGACTTGTGATGAGAATTCATGCCTTGTACTGACCTGCCTCGATGATGCCTGATCACGGTTGACCTCGAAAGTCTTGGCGATGCTGTTGACAATTGAGCAGATGAATGGCCTTCCGCGACATGATGGAGAGAAGCTCGACACTTCTACAGATCAACGAAGGTAAGAAGACTGTCCTTCTTGACGAACATCAATTGCCCTCGGAGACTTCGGTCGTCATCATGCCTGGAGAAGTGAACACTATCGACCAATTGCTGCTGTTCAGTCGTTCACCACAGATCGTCTGGCCTAGGAACGCACTCCGCCCGCATCGAACTGTTGGAAACAGAATGCGAACACATCCACCATACCAACACACTCGCCGAGGCACGGAGTCGATATGCCGCAGTTGGAAGCCTGGAAGACGTACTAACGCAACGGGCCCGACGAACTTCCATCTCTGTTGGATATGTTCGAAGACCATCGTCAGCCGATCATTCAACACGTCATGTTCAATACATCCTGGGGAGCTGCTCTTTCCTGGTAGACCGGATACCGGTGCTCGTCGAACATCTCCACGCACGCAATACTACGTCCGGGTCGATCTCATGCGCACTTATGGACAAGCTTGAGGCGTTCCGGGGGCGCATATGCCAGGAGCACTTGGTCTGGTACTCTTCATCATAACTCAAACTTCAATTCGAACTACCTCGTCAACCTGGACGCCAACATCGTTTCAGCCGAGTCCGACAACACGAGCACAGCCAAAGTCGGGCCCGAGAATATGTCGACGTTGACTCATAGCGAGCAAACAGGCTTCAGCACCTCCACACTGGAAGGAAGAGAATTACGCTCGGACTCGTGATGCGGACGTGGTGCAGAGGCTGTGGACAACCTGCTGACGACGAGAAAGTTGCACAATCTCAACCCGGTTCCAAAGTAGGTTGCTGAGCAGGAGGCGGGTCTTGAGTTCAAGATTCCATGATGAGTTGCTGGTGGGCGGCGAAGTACGGTGGAGCTCAGGCGTCCTGGACGTCTGACACTCATTCAGCTTTTGCGTTCGTGATCCGGAGACTTCTGGTGGATTCGAAGCATCACGGGAGCAGAGCCAACAGACTCCATTCTGGTCCGCCATCTTCCTGATGAGTGCTGTATTTGCGAATGGGCGGCGAAGTGCGGTGTAGCTCAGGCGTCCTCGGCGTCTGACAGTCCTTCAGCCATTCGTTCGAGATAGAGAGACTTGTAGGTGATTTGAAGCATCACGAGACAAGAGCCAACACCTTCCATATTCGTCCTCGCGAAGTACGGAGATAGAAGGCAGGAGGAACGCCAGCCTGTAAGCTGCGTGAGTAACTTTTCGGATGGCGCCGAGCGAGATGTGGAGATCACTGCTGAACACAGCTTCACCAACGCAGGCTCCAGACTGGATCACAAATCTGTCACGATGTTGGGAGAACATACGTCTGACAGTCGTCCAGCTTCTCGTACGCAGTACGAAGGTTCGTAGCTGACATCGAGCCTCATGATTCCGGAGACAACACCTTCCACTCTGGTCCGCCAACTTGGAGCCAGTAACTGTGCTCGGCCATATCAAGGCGAGACGAGCGAGCACTGGAGATGTTCCTATCGATCACGACGGTATCTGTGAAAGATCCACCATGTTCACAAATCTCCGAGAACTTACCGGACCGGTCATGTCGTACTTCTTGGATGCCCGAAGAAGGAATTCGCGTGATACGGAAGCCAAGCTCGCTGTCGCCGCCTTGGTCAGCTTGGAGCGTCGGCTTGGCCATGCTTCTCTGCGCGGTGGGGTGCTCGATTGCCCATTCCGGAGATATCCTTGGAGCGTACAGTATTTTCGATTGGATGATACCAGAGTCCCGGCGCCGAGTTATCACCTATAGACGATGGAATCAGTTCGACGGTGCGGCTGTACGGATGCAGAGAAGTAACAAGCTTCTCGGCCGCGTCGTGCTGGAATAGCAAGCTTCATCGCTCAGCCCTCGGCTATGCTTATGAATACTAGTGCTTACCACCCCAGCTTGTTGTGGCCTGGGCGTTGTCTACCACGCCACGGACCAGAGTTTACCACTCGGCCTGCCGATGCTACTTTAGTTCTAGATGGGAGGTGTGGTATTTCTGGAGATACTCTGTCAGCATTGAGGAGATTGTATGTAATCGCGCGAACAGGTGAGTGGAAGTCGATCATCTTCTCCATGGACTACATCAACAGCATCGCAAGCAATACATACCTTCAACTCTTCACCAATCAGCATATCTCGCCATCTTACTCAACCATCCCACCCGAACGGCTCACTCATCCCTCTAATCCAACCACCGCATTTCGCCCCCACCATGAAGTCCTTCACCTCCGCAGCTGTCCTGGGCCTCGCAGCCCTCGCCTCCGCCTCCCCTCGCAGCCAGTCCAAGCGCCAGACCCAACCCGGCTGCATTGTCGACACCGTCGTCGGCGCCTCTACAGACCAAGTCGCTGCCAGCATCAACCAGTGGTTCGCCGACGTCAACACCGTCAACAGCTTCCTCAACGACGCACCGGGCCTCATTTCCGACCCTGGCACCCTCCTCCAGCGCGCCTCCGCCGCCCTCGTCAATGCCGCCGACGAGCCGTGCCAGCTCATGACCCTCACCAGTACCTCCGATCTCGGGTCCGACGTCACGGACGCTTTCGAGTGCGCGGGCCAGGACCTGATGCGCGTGTTCGGCGACCATGTTATCACGAACCTGAACACCATCATCGCTTCGCCAAACAACACCGTCGCGGTGCAGAGCGCGGTAGACGATATTAATGCGTTCCGCTGCTGCAACGTGCTGTCCGATGCGAGTATCTTGTGGCAGGATAATGCGGCGGATAATGGGCTGGCGGGGAGTGTGCCGATTTCGGCGCCGCAGGAGGATGCATGTGCTTCCATTACATGCACGCAGGCTTGTACTGGGCTGGATAACGGTTCCTTCGGGACTGTTGGCTAGACGTGAGAGCTTCTCCGTATCTGGGAGTAGTAGACGATGAGGGGATGATGGGATGATGGGACGATAGATCGTGCTCGTTCAGCGGCATAGCATTGGGTGGGCATAGCGTTGCTTTTGGGGACAGTGGACATAGTTGGAGGCCGGCGTGCCTGTACTTACTTTTGGAAACACCTACATTCGTTTAATACTTCGCCTGCCTTGGGCGGCGAAAGATCGTAATGTCAAGACATTCGGGCCGTCACCTACTTGCGTCCGAGAAGGTTCAGTACATGATTGCTGCTGCTTCGCTGTTCTGTTGAGTGCACCGCCTTCATGTGGATGAAGTGTGGGACATCCTGCATCTCAAAAGACTGTTCCGCAGACTTCTATCCATCAAGCACATGCGTATGTCCATACCGACAAAGTTCTTGGTGGATGTTGAGGGAGTCCAAGAGCAAGAGCCGAAATGTTGAAAGGAGCAGGAGCCGGGGCGGCTTCTCCTCAGCGTCAGCGTCAGCGCCGACCCATGATTGGTGCGGTCTCCTTCGCGCTAGCTGACGTTCAATATGAAGTGAACTCTCCCGCTCCTTCCGCTCTCCGCAGCTGTTCAACAGGAAGACAACAACGATTCGATCTCCACCATCGACTCCATCGAACACACGCAGCAGAGTCCGAAACGACCAGACCCGCGACACAATCAAGTAGCACATCACAATGCGCGCTGCGAGAGACGACTTCGAGATGGCCGGCGAAGGCCAGCCTCTCGACCGCCAGACGACAGGCTCCTACGAACAGCTGAAGAGCGGTTGAACCAGCGAAAGAGCGAGCTATATACGCCCAGATCACGCCGTATTATCGAGCGCTCGAACACTACACCGGCGACCAGAGACGACGACCAGTCAGCGCCGGTCTGCCATCGACATGCACCCAACAGAAGCATGCATACGGAATAGCTGCGATGCCAGCGACCAGGAGTACAGCGAATCGGTCACGTATACACGAGTGCGATATCGGCTCTGCGACTCACGTTCGTGGGCCATGCGCTCATGGTTGCGCACGACCGCAAAGCTACGACCAGGCGACTGATGCAGCTTAGACGAACTCCGGATACCTTGCGGAGACGATGCCACACGAGCGACGCACCGCAGATCAATCTTTGTACAGCACCATCCTTTCGGCCTTCGGAGGACTTCGAGAAGTTCAGCCAAACTGGTTTGAAGAAACGCTTCCATGCAGTAGCACACGAGTCGAATACCACACTTGAGTTTGGCATACGTGGCGCCTTCCAGTTCGAAGCAATACTGCATGTTCGTCGGCGATCTGGCCAACGCACCAGCGAAGCAAACCCTGACACTCGTCGACAGTCATTGGCGCATTATACACACTCTCGCATTATACGGTCGGCCGGGAACTCCTCAGCAAACGCGGCTGTACCGTGTCTACAGTCCAAGTGCCGGTTCTGAACCTCCCGCTCAAGCACGGCAGCTAGGTACCTCCTCTCAGAATGTGCACCTCTGCGAGGCTTTCACATTTCCTTCAAAAGGTGTGGCTCCGCTCACATGCGGTAAACACTCGATCCGCCATCAAAAGCCGCAGACCGTCTTTCCACCATCAAAAGGTGCACACTTCCAAGCCGCCTCACAGAGGTGCACACTTCCAAGCCGCCTTCAAAGGTGCAGACAGTTATTACACCCCCAAAATGTGTCGCAAGCTCGCCCTCGAAAGGCGCAGTTTCATCTCACCTTCAAAAGGTGCAGCATTTCATCCCACCTCAAAATGGCGCGGTATATATCTTGCCCTCGGAAGGCGCAGTTACTTCTCACCTTGAAGTGGTGCAGTACAACCTCATCTTCAATGGTGCAGGCATCGTATCACCAAGGTTCTTAGACGAGTCTCATCAAAGACCATTGACGAATCGAACGACCGCAGACCAATCGACAGACCGCAGACGTGTCGAAAGACCGCAGACGAGTCGGAAAATCGCAGACGAGTCGGAAGATACTTCGAGTGAGCCAAAATACCACCAGTCAAAAGACCGCAGACGAGTCGAAAGATCTGAAGTGAGTCCAAATACCACCAGTCAAACACCGTAGACGAGTCGAAAGGCCTCATCTACCAGAGTCAAAAACCGCAGACGAGTTCCGTCAAGGACCGCAGGTGAGTCGAAAGGCCACCGACAAGTCCGAGAATACAAGCACAGTTCAGTGCTTGAGCCACATACGAGCTTTATGCGCAGATGAATCCCGAAGCCAGAAACGAGTCCCTGAGCACAGCTGAGTTCCCGAGTCACATGACAGTCCAAAGAGACAGTGACAAGCACCCCCTCAAGCACACATAGGCAGACCTCGCGCACAAGCGGGAAGAATTGATACACGAATGGGCACACGACTCGCGAATCAAACTTGTGCTGAAGAACCCTCAGACACGGACTTCAGATCCGTTCATCCGCAGAAATAGCGGCTTCATTGTGCAAGAACAAAACTCCGTCGTTAGCAAGACCAGCAGCTTTGAATCACGAATCTAACTCATGGGTCGGCTCCAACGGAGCATTAAATCCATTCCAAGAGACCAACAGTGAGTCATCCGCGACAGCGGCTCCAACTTACGACTCGCAGGCTCATGTCCCAGCTCGCAGGCTCATGTCTCAGTTCCAAGCGAGCATCAATCCGAACTCAAGAGTCAAAGATTCAGAGACCCGCGAAAATAGCGGCTTCGAGTCACGGGTCCAAAATCGCGGACCGCGAAACAAGCGGCTTCAAGTCAACGTCTCAGACTCATGCACCGCAAAACAACCGGCTTGCTTGAAGCATCTAGACTCAAGCACCTGCTCAAAGCAGAACATCACAGACACGACCCTGCCACAATACCTCGTGCTCCAATACCATGAGTCCAAGACTCACGCTCAGAACACTGTCATATTCCAAGTCACGAGTCAGAAAGCCTCTCGCTCGGAGAAGGACTCTCACACACTGCCGCTCGGAGAAGCCGCCACCGTTCAGATCATGAGTCCGAATGACTCTCGCTCATATAGCGATCACAGATCAAGTCACAAGTCCGAAGCACTTTTTTTCATCCGTTTTGTGATGATGCACGACGCCGCAAAACGCGGAGAAGAAACTTCATGCATGCTCCAACACATTCGAGCCGCACAATGCGGACCAGGCATTTCGTTTATTCTGACCTGCTCGGAGAGCTGGCTCGATAACAGATTCGACTTCTTTAGCTTCGATGATAACACGTTGAGGGCAGAGTAGATCCGTTCTCCTCCATGCATATGGCAAGACCACGTCTTCAGTGGGTTCATCGCCTGGCCATGCCAGATCAAGCCCTATCTACGAAGTACATGCATTGGCGAACGTCGAGCTTGAGGACGAACTGGACTCGGAGGAGCGGACGGCACACGTCAAAGGAATGACAAAGATGTGCTTGCCGGCATCGACTTGCTCACAACATCATCAGCACAGCAACGCCGTGCTTTGACGGCTTCGGCAAACGAGAAGAAGGGCTGGTCCGATAGTCTGCTGTGGCTAGGAAGCCTCCTTCGGTGGCCTGGCTTTCTCTGCGCATGCTGGAGGCGACAGGCTCCGTGGCACGGTAGTAGTCTGCAAGACCTGAAGAGTCAGGAAGACTACGATGAAGAGTACGACGAGGAGAATGATCTCGCACCCTACAAGCTTGAAGAAGAATCTTACCCGATTCTCCGCGGTATTGACAGTCTCGTCAAGATCGATACGGACATGTTCGAGGGTATCGAGAAGCTTGAAGGTCCAAGGACCTGGTCGTGGTGGACTCGAAGGGTACAGTCAAAGGCCAGGATGCATGACTGTCATCAGTTGCTTGACGGGACGGAAAGAAGAAGAGAACTGCCCAAGGATCTCTCCGTCAAGGAGCACAAAGATCGGGTGTGGCTGAACGCTGTCCGCTCGAGGAAGAACACGATGCTGCTCTCAGCTATCATGGGCGCTGTTAGCGATGACCACCACCGACGGATTGAACACTTGACAGAGGCTCGGGATGCCATCACCATACTTGACGAGCGCCGCACACCTATTGGGGTCATACAACTGATGGACCAATCCCGCCTGGTGCACTCACCCAGTTTCAGTGAACAGTATGCGACATTTGCGGACTTTCTCAACAGAGTCAATGATGAGGTTGAATTCTTCGATCGCTTCCAGAGCAGCGCAGAGATCAATGACGACATGAAACGAATACTCTTCTGTGGAGCTCTTGGAAATCGCTTCCGCGAGTGGGTGAACTTGAAAGCTCTCCGATTCAACATAGCGGGCACCGGCGGTCCAAACACGCTTCCGATCACATTCAATGAGCTCACCTCCGATGCAATGCGCTTTTGGGATGTCCAGCAGCTGGTCCTCCAGCACGATCGACAACCCGAAGCCCAGCGTGTAACTCATCATGGCCAGCACGGGGCTCGACAGCAAGGATGGGTTCACAGATGATGCAAGCATTTGGCAGTCATAGCAGAAGTGGGACTGCAGCTCCCGCAACTCAAGGCCTGGACGATTGGTTTCCCATTGAAAGCAGGACAAGGCGATGCACCACCCGTTGTGGCTAGCAATGACACTATTACAGTGCTGCTGGACCTGCACCACTCCGCCCAGCCCTTTTAGAGTGCAGTCGATAGGCACGTTGGTTCACAGGGCATCGCTACACGTCACCATCCAAAGCAGATGTTGATAGCCATCATGCTACCTGCACTGAATCTCTTCTTACCAGATGCCGCCGTGCCATCGATCGCCTTCCGACGAATGCAAGCGTTCGAAAGTAGTCAGCTGGCAATCTGGTGCGAATACCCAAAAAGCCTCTACCACACCTAGAGGTTCTGTTGCTGATCGGTACTCTTGACTTCTTGAACTCCAGATTGTCTGAGGCTGTCTCCACGACCGTAAGTGGGCTCAGTCGTTTGGATGATGGCCGAGACATCTTCTTGCTGTAGTTCAGGTTCGTGAAGAGCTGCGTTCGCCCATCCTTCACACCAGAGTGACGGTTTGAAAAGGATGCTCAGAACAGCATTGCAGCAAAAGATGGTTCTGCTCAGTCTGTCCGAGCTCATGCTGTTCCCTTCATCAAAGTATGAGTCAATCCCAGGATTCGCGCATGTCCCATTGCGCGACGTGGATCACCGCAGATGATATATCCCATTGTTTGGGCACACGCAGGAACCCTGCAAGCCACGCCCCACTGCGGCTTTTAGCTTCTGCAGGGTCCGACTCGACATGTCAATCTCGATTGCATCTATTATTTGCTTGCGATTCGACCAACCATTTGACAAAGCAAATACTCTTCCCAACATCGTACTCATCATGGGATTCCTCCATTCCCATCATTGTCCAACAGTAAGGCGCTTCTCCTTACGATCATCGTTCTTCCGGCAATCGACATGAAAGACCAGCCCATCAACCATGCACGGAATCTGGACGCGATGCACGACATCATCATTGCGGCCTACAAAACAACGGAAAACAACGGAAAACTCTTACGAGATTCATCAGGCCGTCAAAGAGCTGGTTCACGTACCATTCAGCATCTTTCACGGCATCGAAAAGCTACACGGCCCTCAAAACTGGGTCCCATGGCTGCGGAGTGTTATGTTGAAGGCGTGGCAGTTTGATTGCGAAGGGCTCATCGATGGCACGGATTATCGGGTGACGATTGAGCCCAAAATGTCGTATGGCGAGCACAACGACTGCGTGTACCGCAACGCAGTCTTTGTGAAGAAGACGAAGGTGATGCTGCCCGCGCTGAAGAACATCGTCGACCACAGGCTGCTTCGGCACATAAAAAACTTGACCAACATACAGGAGGCCATTACCATCCTGGACGGACTGTGTGTACTTGAAGGATCCACGCACATAGACGACCACTTCGATTCTCTGGGACAGATGAACTTCGACGAAAGCTACTCCACGTTCCAGGAATTCCTCACCGCATTCGACGATGCTATCGAGTACGGCAATTTGCTTCGATACAAAATCCAGCACCCACTCCTTACCGACGACGACAAACAAGAGCTCTTCATGAGGACCATCAAAGATCGATTCGGCCCCTGGCTCGCGCAAATGGAAGAGGCGTACTCAGTTGGTGGGAGAGGGAGAGGGAGATTGCGTCTCATAACCTTCCGTGAAATTTCTACGAAAGCGGAAGAGTGGTGGGAGAGCCAGCATGACAGCACCGTGCGAGGTGCAGGCAGCGGACGCAAGAAACGTCAGGCAGAAGAGAACAGCTCGCAAACCTTCAAGTATCGGCGGAGAAATGACGGCTCAACTTCGAACGGACGTCGGTCTGATGCGTTCGTCAAGCACGAGCAGACATCGATCAGTGACTCGGCAATGCTGGAGCCGGAGAGATCGACTCCACCACCTAAAGCGGAATTGGACGAAGTGCCACCGCGAGAGTCGAGCACCATGACAGAACTCAGACGCAATGTGGCCGCAGGCGAGGTGGATCAGCGAGCCATGACTACGGGCATTGGGCTCTTCGAGCTGCCTCCTGAGCTGCGGCAATACTGTTCTTCAGGCGAAGACGTTCATCAGGACAGCCTAGCTGCCGAACACAAGTACGCCTCCGACTGAGGCTACCTTACGGTGTATGTCAGCCCGACCACATCTAGGCAGCAATCCACGGTCGATGTCGCTGGGCACCACTGTATGAAGGTCTGCCAGTCAGCATGGACAAAGTCATTCTGTCGTTTCACGCAGATTTCTTAGCGACATCTCCACATCTCCCCCGCCTTGCTCGCTGGTTTGGCTGTGGAAGACACAAGGAAGGTGGAGACGGTGCCCACGCAGAACTTTCTGAGGTGGACGGTGACGTTGCAGCATCGAGTAAATTCAGCATGGGTACGTACTATCACAAAGACATTTCGAGCATCCACGATCCTTCATTGCTGTCACTGCTCGGACAAAACTTCCCATGGGATGAATGTGAGTCTCGTTTAGCTCTCTGTTGGATTCCGTCTAGTCCCTCGATGTCACAGCACACCCGGCATACGCCTTCGGTCGTCTATTCTGAACACCAACACCGCAGAGTATCTCAGGAACTAATGCACGAGCAAACCTTTTGGAGCGCTAATCCCGCCATCAAGGCCCCATGCACAAGACGTCGCTTGCAATTCAGGTGTTCGCCGCTTTGCCGTTGAGAAACTGGTTTTCTTCTCACCCTCCATTCGACAATTGTGCGTACGACGACGAGTCCGACCCTCAGTCGGGCTCTTCTTAGCAGGAAATTGTAACCAAGAAGGTGTGGAACGTTGACGATTTCCTGCGAACACCTTGAGATATTGTTGAAGTGCTTCTTGATCACAACTCCGACAACGTGTCATTCGCGATGACGGGCTTCGTGCAGGCCATCTAGGGTGACCAGAATCAAGTCTCGATGGCGGCATACTACCACTAGCCGACTCGTTCCAGCGACTATCAAAAATTCGGTCCGGTCCAGATTATCCTTCGTTCCAGGGATTCTTGCTCACAATCAATGAGAGAATCCGAGGCTACAACTGCATGCCGCACATCCCAGATGAGATGAATATTTCCGACACCATGAAGCAGGAACTGTTCGTCACCGCTTGACGTAAGGTCATTATGGACATGAATATGCAGTATCTCATCGCCGGTACCAGCCCAAGTTCGAGTGCTAAGGCGATGACTTTCGAAGGCCTATCTACCTCGCTGATAGAACACACTGTGCGCCAACATCTAAGGTGAGGTCAAACAAGCCAGACATCGATAACGGCGTGGACTGGTCCCATAGCATCATTGACCAAAATGCCTTCACGCCGTCCACAATCTGCGGCCCTTAGAAGCCCGTGATATATCACGAGCTTCTCATAATCTCGCAAAACGTCCGCCGGTATTTCAGGCTCCTCGCCTGCTCCGGTCTGCTGGCAATCCCCGTGCTCACCTATCCCTGCATTAGCCAAATGTGTCCAAATAGGGCCCAGAGTTGCTGGCATACGAGAGAGCTTCGGGGGCTCACCATACTGCCTATACCTCTCAACGCCAAAGATCTCTCTCGCCAGAAATGCGCAGAGCACGGCCTCCTTTGCCTTGAGGTTCCGTCCATCTTCTTTCATACCGCCCATCTCGGTAAGGTAGACTTGCTTTGGTCAGTTTCGTTAGACAAAAGGTGCCAAAACAAACTAAACACTCCTTCCCAACCCACAAACGAAGCCGGTAATAGACAGCAAGCGCACACGATCCCGCCACACTCACCCCTGCTTCGGGCAACCAACGGCGCACGGGCTCTCAAACCAGATGCGGCCCTTCCATATCTGAAGCTGTTCGTGGCCCACGTTTGTACAACAAAACACGATTTTAGAGCCGGCGGTCATTTGTCAAAGCTCGTCTGCGGCGGAGAGTACGTTGCAGCAGGCTCCGAAGCACGCGGACCACACCGCATCAGTGGCCACTTCAATCCCGATCGGTGGCTTTGCCCAACCCAAGAGGACCTGGGAACGGATTACTAGGCCCTGTCCGGACTAATGGGATTGATGTACCTCAACGGCTGCAGACGTAGTGGCTAGGAGAGGCACATCGCGCACCTGGTTTTTCACGAGGGACAGCCATCCCACTCGTCGAGTGTGCGTTGCCACTTCAAAGGTCTTGTCGGCGGAGACATTATGAGTAGAACAACATACGGTTGGCCTACCTTATCCGTCATATGCAAGTTAGAGAGTGAGGATGTTAGAGAGTGCAGCAAAGAATGAAGGGTCGTAGATTACTAGTCCGCAAGAAAGCTGATGTGCTTTGGAAGCCGTATAATCATTCATACCCCCGTAAGCCGGAAAACCTCCCATCGTAACCCATACTTGATCGCCCATTCTCTGCGCCGAGTCAGGGATACGTTGTGCATGCATCGTGGATCTGGCGGAGTGTGATCGTACCTTTCGCCGATGGCGTCCTGCCGATCGATTAGAGCTTCGAAGTACCGCGTGGACAAGGTGAAGCTCCGCCAGCGACCCTCGGGCTCCAATCAATGACACACCAGGAGACGGAATCTCCATCAGCCATCGCCAGATGATCCTCGGGTGCCTCAACGGGTGCAGTGGCCGGCCCAAAAAACGTTCTCAGTCTTTCTCGCACCTCGTCGAGACTTAGCGTCTGCACTTCGATCTTGGCCGCCTCGCTCGAGGAGGTCAAGGCGGCCTGTTCGGTCGCAGGGACGTTGCTGCGTTCGCGGGTCCGGAAGGCGTCATCTGTCTCGCCGTCAGATGTATGCAGACACGCATGAGAGCCGGGAGACGAACCTTCGTACCATTGGATCTCTTCGATCACGCCGCCTACGAGCAGGTGAGCGCACGCCCACCCCTTCACCTGGTCAATGTCGCTCATGTTGGCGGACGTAGGGTCTCTGGAGTAGCTAGCGATGTGAGAGAGAAGGGTGGCTCGTCGAGTATGGCTCGTGGTGGGCTGAGAAAAGTGGGAGATATGGGAGATTGAGACGGTTGCAAGTCCTTGGAAGCGTCTCCTTTATGTAGGTCAGCAGATGGAGAAAGCGGGATCTGGCGAGCTCATGATCACCTCCTGCTCTCATGTCTGTACTGGCTGGGCGCATCAACCCACATGCAGAACGACAGGAGTTCCTGCTGTTGGCGTACGCTCATCCCGAAAAAGGACACGGGCAGGATGTCAAGTCGGCGGACCAAGGTTGAGCGGCACTACGAAAGCACTTAGCCTGTGTTACATTGCTCTACCATGTTTCTGTTCCAGAACGCATGCAACTCCTGAGGGATACATGGCCAGGCCTGTCCGGACTATCGTAATGCGTCTGGCCGCATATGCGGTGTCAAGGAGATAGACCATTCGCAGTAGACGATCGTACGGGTTGGAGAGGGCACAGATCGTTATCACTCCAGCCTGTGCGACATGCAGTCTTAGCCTTGTGCAACGACGGCAGGTCGACGATGCGAGAGCGGAAGCCATTGGAAACACTTTTCAAATTACCCGTGAAGGCGCCAGCGTGTCTAGGCGATAGCGAGTTGGTGATGGTGGTTCCTTCATGAATCTAGTCGGCGCCCGACATGCAGAAATAGTAGATACCGTGTTGATCTGGGGGAATGGCTCGGCTTGGCCTGAAAGCACGCTACTTCCAGGGTACCGAACTTGTGCGACCGCCTGGATGTCGCAGGACAGCCCATCGGGCCCAGCCAGACTACTGCTAGGCGATCCTTTCCTTCCTTCCTTCCCGCGCATGATGCATATGCAGCAGGATCGAGGAGAGGTGTCGATCAGACACACATCCTGCGAGCGAAATGTGCTCATCGCCTGCGTCGGAAAGACCGCATGTCGGACGCCATCTTGCTCTGCAAAGCACCACGACCGGGACAATTCGCGACGGGGGGTCGAGGAGGAACGATAGCTGCACTTCGTGCTTGGATTCGATGCCTAGCCGTCAGCGAGCTCCGATCCCATGGAGCTCGGAAAAGTCCTACCAAAGCACGGGGAGGCAGGAGAGTGAGCCCTCGTCAGAGATCGCGAGCGCGCGGTCCCGCCCAGGCGCAAGAGAGTAATGGTCCGGTGCGGGAATAATTATGAGGAGGAGGAAGCAACCAACGGCCTTACCTCCATCGGGGACGAGAAAGTGAGAGTTGCGAGCCGGAAAGAGAGGGAACGATTTCGATGCTTCCAAGCCGAACGGTATGAGGATTATATATGTATGTATATATGTATATGAGGTTCTGTGCGGTCCAGGTGGACAGGCCCATCGTCGGCCGAGCCCACCACGAGAAGAGATACAACATGAGTAAATGTATCGACCCTTGAGCCATCTCGGTGATCCATCTGAGCCTGTTCGTTCATTCAAGTCTTCGGCGTTTCGTCGTTGGAGCGTCAGCCTGAGGTGGTGCAGTCGAGTCCGCCTGAGCCTGTGAACCTGCTGTCGCTTCGCCGTCCCTGGAGACAGGGACCGCTTATTCTCGTGCAATCCAGGCGGCGCGCCTCTCCACCACTGTTTCCACATTAGCCGTGTGCAGCCAAGACAGGGGGCGGACGACGAACAAACTCTCCCAGCGATCGCCGTGAAGTATTTCCGACCTTCGAGGGTCTTGACGCGATGGAATTCTTCAAGAATCCTTTGGAACGTCGCTCCCCTGCACCACTCCATCACATCGAGTCCATCCACGCTGCTCGAGACGCCTGCATGGACTTGCGTTGCAGCAGAGACTCTGCCCCCGTCGAGTCGCTCAGCTGCTGATGACTCCAGAAAGCGGACGCGAGAGCGCGCGATTCCTGTTATCATCTCAGTTCTGTGCCACCTACTCGAGTGATGCCACCAAGTACTGACTGATGCTCGTCACACGCTCGTTGTGCTCCCCGAACATTTCGTTGACGGGGTTCCGCCATATGGCTGACGCCGTGCGTGCCCTGACTGCCGCCAAGATGTCCAATCTCGCCCTCGCTTCAGCCTCCAGAAGGGCTACCTCTTGGCCTAAGCCCCGTGTCAGCTGCGCACATGGACAAAGAGACATGGTGCATACCGATGAGCTCCGCGACCTTGTTGCACTGCGTGTACATCTCCGTGTTGAGGACTTCCCTCGCCAGAAAGTTACCGAATTCCGTCTCCGCCACGTGGAGGTTCCGCCTCGCCTCATCGATGTCGCTGAGCTCGAGAGACATTGTAAATCTGGGGATGCTGAAGCGGTGAGGTGGCAAGGGCGGTGATTGGCAAAGTGCTGTGCTGTAGAGAAGCAAGACACGAAGCGACTGCAACGGGGATTAAATAGGCCTGCGAACGGAGCAAGGGCACCATCGGGTCCTTCGGAGCATGAGCCTGGGCCCTGTTGCAGACGTTGCCCCCCTTGCGGAGTCCAGGGCACGATTCCTGCAAGTCGAGGCCAGACCACTTCGGTGTATTGCACCGCAGCAGCTGTGAATGCGGTGACACAGTACATCTGCTCACCCTCCAGCGGCAGTCGTCCCGGTTGGTCGAGCCAGGGAGCATCTCGGCCATGGTCTCAAACCTATATCGCGAGGCCAACTCAAAGACCTGCAATGCATTTCTCCCGCGGCCAGCTGCATATGCGGTGGCGAGGAGCAGCAGACGGTTCCCCCTCCGATTGGAGATTCCGCCGCGGATTGGTTGCAGGCGAGGTCCACATCGATAGTCTGTCCCGTCAGTTCGGCGTGCAGTCGGGCCGGCCAGGTTTCAAGACTTCGCTTGCAGACGTCTGTCACTTTTGAGCTGTCAGATTTTGGCCGTGTCTATTCCGGCAAGATGGAAGTGGGCGTCAGGGTAGTACCGCAGAGCTGCAGGATATGCAGCAGATGCGGGGTGGCCAGCTTATCACATCGCCGGTGGTGATTCGTCGCTGAGTGATTCTTTCGTTGTCGTTTTGAGGAGGTGAAGTGGTTGATGTTGAGCACATGCCACAAGGGAGAAAATTTGCCTAGCTCCGGCTCCTTCCGCCCCCGCAGCGGCATCGGCGGCTTTCTGTTCAAGCAGGAGCGAGCTTCAAACATTCCGAGCTTCAAACGACTACAGCAACCCGAGCCACGAACATCGCCTTCAGCATCTGCTTCATTGAGAGACTTCTGGACTTTGTCCCCTGATCCGAGATCTGATGTGAGCACGAACTACTGCATCCGCTCCACCATCCTCCTCCGCACCTCACATTCACCAATACTTCCGGCAAGATGGCATACGATGGTGAGCTTAAACACTCATATCTGAGCTGAACAGACTCTGATGACGACCAGGCAACCTCCCTCCGCCGACTTTCGACCTGGACACATACGCCAGCAACTACGAAGGTACACGTGACTCCACCTCCCATCACCACCACAACCGCTGACTCCTCCTGACAGGCGCCCTCCTCCCGCACCGCCTCTCCCACATCGCCACGTACTGCCCCTCCCTCACCCGCCACGCCCTCACCCTCGCCATCGCCGCCGCCAGCCGAGGCAAAGATGTCCAGCTCTACGTCCGCCTGCACAACACCGCCGAGCGCCTCGGCCTCGCCGACCTCTCGATCCCCGACATGGACTGGACAGCCCGACAAGAAGAGGCGAACAGACGAGAGCTGGCACGTCTCGAAGGAGAGCTCCGCGGCTACAAGAACAACATGATCCGCGAGAGCATCCGCATGGGCCAGGACGATTTGGCAGCCCACCAACTCAACACTGGCGGCCCCCTCCCAGACCCCAGCGATCCGCAGACTCTGCAGGCGGCAGGCTATAACGCAGCCTACCAGGCCTACAGCAAGATGCGCGACTACTGCACCACCCCGACCCACGTCGCCAGCATGACCCTCCGCCTCGTCTACACCTGCCTGCTCCAAGCCATCTCCTCCCAGCAGACCGGCTTCTCCCCCACCATGAATTACAACCAGGCCATGTCCAACGCCCACCGCATCAAGAGCGTCGGCGTCAAGGAGGAGGAGATGGCCCGTCTGCTCCCCATCATGAACGCCGCGTTGGGCATCGCCCACATGGGCCTGGCCAACTACAGCGACGCCGCCGGCTACTTCCTCACCACCCACCACAGCTACGCCACCCTCGGCGACGTCCACAGCACCAACTTCCCCCGCCTCGTCGCCACCGGCAACGACATCGCCATCTACGGCGGCCTCTGCGCCCTCGCCACCATGGACCGCGAGCACCTCCTCAATAATGTGTTGGGAGGCTCCTTCCGCCCCTTCCTCGAGCTCGAACCCCACATGCGCAAGGCCATCTCCCTCTACACCACCGCCAAGTACGAGGCCTGCCTCACCACCCTCCGCCACTACTACGCCGACTGGCGCTGCGACGTCTTCCTCGGCCCCCACGTCGACCGTCTGCTCGCCAACATCCGCGAGAAGAGCATCGTCGCCTACTTCTCCTCCTTCTCGCAGGTCTCCCTCGCCTCCCTCGCCTCGACCTTCCCACCTGCCGTACCGGCCGCGCAGGTCCCGCAGGCGATGGAGGCGGAGGCGCTGCGGATGATCGAGACTGGTTCTCTGCACGCGCGGTTGGACGTGGTGAACGGGTTGTTGATTGCGCCGCAGCGGGAGGCGAGGGGCGCGACTCATGGGGATGCGAAGCTAGCGGCTGAGGAGGTGGAGCGGACTTTGTTGTTGCGGTTGCACAGGGTGAATGTGGTAATGGCGGGGTTGGAGGTGCCGAAGGGGAGGTGGGGGGTGGGGGCTGTTCAGGGGTTTGCTTGAGGTGAGAAGAGATGATGGGATATGAGGATGAGATGAGGAGTGCTTGCTGGGCGATGCTGAGGAATGAGGATGCACGCAGCGCAACGGAGAGGATGATGAGATGAGCTATGATCACCACGAATGACCAAGGACGTGCTGAGATGAGATAGATGTGCAAGTAAGAGGTACAAGCATAGCGCAGGCGTTTCGTGATAGACTACCCCAGCATTGCAGATACCAAGCGAAGCATGCCAAATACAAGTTCAGCAGACCGCGGGAGAGTTCCACGATCCCTCTCCTCCAATCCAGTGCCATCACAGCCGCGGTTACGGGCGAACGAGCCTGTAGACCATCCTTGCCGCTCCGTCCGTTTGCTCTCTGAACCGTGAGGCTAGCCCTCCTGCCTCATGACCGGTGTCTCTCTGCGCTGGGAGGAAGGTTTGGGCCATAGGACGATGCGATGGCCAGAACGTGGAAGGGGTGATCCGCAGCCAAGCGCTACCGCCTCCCCGCGCAGTTCGACGACTAGATGTCGGTGGGCTGGCGTTTTGGTTGACGTTGGCTTGAAATGTAGTCTCCCAAAACGAAGGGGGAGCGCGGCGCTCAAGGTACGTCAAGATTTTTGTTAGAGGATTGAATTGGATAGAACGCTAACGTGGATTAATTGTAGGCAGCCAAATGCCTTGTAATCTGATTAGTGACGCGCATGAATGTGTTGACATTGATTTAGGGGGTGGTTGGGGAGGGGGTGGTACTGTGGTTGTTCCCTGTGTTGAGTGTTTGACCGCGAGACGTGGGACCTTGATCGGGGCTCGAGATGTCTGCACGGATAGGTACTCGGGACGCTGGAGCTGGGTTTGAGACGAGGACGTGCGGAGGACTAGGTTCTAGTTGCTTGGGGTGTTGAGAAGGTTGTTGAGCAGGAGCTGGCGGACTTTAGTACCCGGATCTTGTGGCGAAGGCTCAAGAGACGAGTTTGACGAGGTGAAGGGGTTGTTGTGTGCGCTGCGTGCAGTCGATTGGGCCACGATGCGGAGGGCCGTGCGAAGAGGGGCATGGTTTTCTCACGCTGCACCGAATACTGCCGCAAGCAGAGGGTGGTGGTAATGATGGCACGGTCGTAAGGAGCGCACAGGGTGGTGGGATCGGTTTCGAGGCGGCGCGTTGGGAGTTGAAGTCAGTATAGATGCTGTAGATGGTCCCGTCTGGTGTGAGCGGAGAGAACGGAGTATTAGACATCTCGAGATTGCAAATTTAGTCTCTCGGGTAGAGCTCGTCTCTGCTGAAGAAGTTACCGTCGCCTCAACATGGAGCATAAGGTTAAAGCTCCATCCTTGGGTTTGATAATACACATGTAAAAGAATTCTGGCTGGTTTAGCCGTCCGCGATAGTTGCCACCGAAGACTGAGACGGACGTTCCCATCGGACATGGCATTGAGGCATTGGATTTCGATGTGTCCAATCGAGTCGTCAGGTCTGAAGATCTTGCTGCAGATGAACATATGAGCTGCCCCGTAGATGTTCAAGTCCGAAATCGAGGCTTTTGGTTGCTCAGGCCCTCGTGGTCACATGCCTTCGAAGTGGACACATGCTTTTCGACCGTTGAGTGTCCTAGCGATCGCTGGGCTCAAAAGTCGGCCTGGTTAGCCGTGCCTCGAGCCTATCCCTGCTTCTTCTCGTGTTCATACAAGCCACATCGCCTCTCAACCATGGTGAAGATAAGAGATCGATATCTTCTCCGTTCGTCAATGTGTAGTACGCTTCTCCTGGTTACTAGTCTGCAAAGAGCCTGACAGCCTTTAGACAATAAGGAGAAGAGAAAGATGGTTGGAGGCAGGAAAATGCATCTTTTGACGACAAGAGAAATTTGTGGAAATCCATGTACTGCTTCCGGTTTCGGTATGGAGTAGGAGAGGTGAGCAAGGACAGAACATGTTTACTGTTCGCCATGGCCATGCTGTGAGGTACTCCATGACTGTCGAAACATCATCTTTGGTCCTCCTGCCCCGCCTCAGGAACAAGCTCTGCCGCATCGGAGCTGCAGGAACAGCGCACGCACAGCATTAGCCGCGTCATCATGGTTCCTGGCCCTAATACACGACATCTCGCAAGATTCAACGTTGATGAGAAGGCGAAGAAGTTGCGATTCCTTCTCGAAGATCTTCCCCAAACATGCCGCATTGACTTCCGGCGCCTTCCGCCTCCGCAGAACTCAAACTCAAACTCTACTCCCGTTCGGGCTAGCGGCGCGTGTTCATTCCTTCCGGCAGATATGATCAAGCCTCCTTCCTGCACCACCACGCGGCCCTCACCATCGACCCAGCACGCATCGGAGACCTGTCGCTCGCTCGTGAGGATACTTATTACTACAAGAGAGGAATTGCAAAGATTGAGCGCGAGAGGAGATCGACTTCGGCAGCCACCGGGCGCAACTGCTGGTCTTCAGCCATCTCACCAACATCCAAGAGCGAGAGATTGTCGGTCGCTACATCATCACCACCCTCGACAACGAAATCGCATACGATCACACACACGTGACGCCCAACCCACCACCCACGGCCGCGCCTCGACAATGCAGCTCCTCCTCCCCACCCTCACCCTCATCCTCCTCCCCCTCCTCCCCCTCCTCACCACCGCGCAACTCCTCTCCGACCAATCCCTCGGCTCCCTCCCCGCCTGCGCCCAAACCTGCTCCGTCCTCACCCAAGCCCAGTCCTCCTGCAACGGCGGCTCCTCCGCCGACGCCCAAGCCTGGTCCTGCTTCTGCAAAGCCGTCTGGACCGGCTCCAATGGCGCTCTCACCACCATGTGCGCGACGACGTGTTCGGCGGCGAGCGATAACACGTTGGTGAGCACGTGGTACACGCAGAATTGCGGGAGCGATAATGCGGCTAGTGAGCATGGGGGGAGTACGGGGGGAAGTACGGGGGGGACATCAACCGGTGGAAGTACGGCGAACCCGAGTACGCCGAGCACGACGGCGGGTGCGGGAAGTTCGGCGAGTAGTGGGAGTAGTAAAGGTTGTGGAGATTGGTTTGGGTGTCATTGGGTTCATCATCTCCCTTCCCCCAAACACCACCCTTCCCACGATGCTGATTGTTTATGGTGGAACAGAAATGGGTCGTCATGATCATCGTCCTCGCCGTCGGCCTCACCCTCCTCGGCTTCGGCGGCCGCTATCTCAAGAAACGCCACGACCGCAAGCGCGACGCCATCACCGGCGGCTTCAACACTGGCATCACTACTCGCTCTGCTGGGGACCCTAAAGCTCCGCAACCACCCATGTCCCAGTCCAACATCAACGATTCCGGCGTCCTCGAGCCCGCCCCTCTTCCAACGGGGCGAGATAGCCCCGCGCGCACGCGAGAGGCTTTCATGCCCTACGGCTACGGGTATACGCGCAGCGAGTCCCGTTTAGGGAGTCAAGGGCAAGGGCAGGGCGCCGGGGTGGAGCGGACGGCGAGTCCGCTTGCGCGGGGCGCCACGCCGGTGGGTGAGTTGGAGCGGGGGGATTGAGAGTGCTACGCCTAGGAAGAAGAGTCGGAGGAGGGTGCTTGTTAGGGAGAGGGAGGATGAGGCGTAAGTGTGCGGAGATGGAAGGGGAGATGTAGGTGGGTGGGGATAACTGGGTGATGGCGTTTATGAATATCATGGAGGGTTGGAGGGAGGATGCGGGAGCAGCGCATGCGCTTGCGGGGGTATTGTTTGGGAGGAGTATGTGTGTGGGAGTATAGTTGCAGAGGAGGGATGATATTCTTCCCAACGTATCTGGTGAAGCTACGGCCTGTTCTACAGTTCAGCTTTCCTTGATATATCTACATGTTCGGCGGCGAATTTGTCAGATGCGGCCAATGTGGTCGCTACCACTTCGATTGTGCTGCTAAAGCATGAAGCCCCAAGCATAGCATAGTGTCCCATCTCTCTATCGCTCTGCCTTAGCAAGGACCAAAACGGTTCTCGAAGCGGCTCACGCTGTCTTCGGCCCAAATAAATACGAGAGAAAACCAATCCGAAGCTGCGACCTTGCAGATCTCGTATCTCACAACATACTCGAAAGCAACCGTCCGAGTATGGTTCAATGGAGTTTAGACCCGGGCACGAATAGGGAAGAAGGGGCGTAGTTCGCCGGACCGCGAATGCGCCGTAGATGGTAGAAAGAGATGGAAATTGTAATGCGGATTGGCTTGACCTTACTGCAATCGTGCATCCAAGTCTTGATGTGTAGTTTTGATGTGTCTTTGGCAGAAGCAGGCAAACTCACCAATGACTTACTCTTGGGTTTTCACTGTGAGCACATCACTCGATTGTTCGGGACCAAGCACATTACCAAGTTAGCACGACGCGCAGCTTTTCGACGTGCGTGATGAGCAGACCCGTGCACCACAGTCAAAGGTCGTGTATGCCAGTACCTTCAACTTGGCCTCGGAGAAGTTCTCGATGCATAAGGTGAAAGTGATGAGTAGACATCAGGCTGAGACATCGGCTGTCGGAGGTGGTTGAGATACTGATCATCACCAAAGCCTGGCACAGTTAGATCCCCAGGAACACCAGGTTTTCGGATTAGCACGAAGAGCAGGAGCGTCACGTGCATGATCGCCGCAGTTGCCAGCGCCTTGACGCGGCTGATATCTGATCGGCAACACATGACTGCCGAATGCCTGGCTGTCTCGCATTGCATTTCCATGGAGTTGAGAGACTCTGAAAGCGAGCTCTCCTTAGCCCGACGGAAGCAACATACAGGAGATGAATGCCGGATCCTTGAGAAAGACCCCAAGAAGTTCCAACATCCCGTCGAGGATGACCAGAAGCAAAACAATGTTTTGAAGCAATCGACAGGTAGAGGGAGTGTGGTGGACCAGTCTCGCAGTCCGCGCACATGAAGAACAGTGAGAAGAGCGAGATATCGTGACAAGAAAGTTGGGGTCAGGAGTGACCTAACACCAGGACTGGGTTCTTCCAGATGGAGTACGTTACCGTAGGGTGGACCACTAGACCCGTGCTCGACTGCAAAAGCATTAATGATATGGGTTCCAGCGTAGTGGCCGTGAGACTTGGAAATGGCGAGTCGAGATCTCCAAGCGTGAGTTGTCATTTGAGGGAGACGATCAGACCAGGCGAAGCAGACTGACCTCGATGGCCAAAGAGGTCCCTCCGTCCCGCTCACCATCCTAGGGAATAGATGCAGACTTCCAAGCGACGTAGCACGAGCGGGACCGAAAGCACGTATGAAACGATAGTCCAGGACTCCAGGAGCCGGAGTGGGTGATAAGCAGGCCAGATCAGAACCGGGAAGATTTTTCAAGGAACCGTGTCTCCGGGTGATCAGTGTTTTTTTTGACGTGGGTACGATCTGCCGGTTGCACAAAGTGCCACAAACCGCCAGCTGCCGCGATTCGTCCGGGCATGGTCCGGGGACGAGACAAGTTCTCACGGCTCGTTTGTGGACCATATGGGCTCATCGGATCATCAAGCAGTCGTGCACAAGATGCTCCGATACTATGAAGATGTGGGAGAGTATTTTACTCTGCGAGGTCGATTGCCGAAGTCGAAAGTCTGCGCTGCGAGCGGCGAAGTTCCCAATACAGCTAGCGTCCTTCTCCTATCAACTTCAGCGGTCCCCTCGATGTTCTCTCCAACGTGCCATGCATGCTTCGACTTCATCAAAGAAAACCAGCAGTAGCGGCAAGCGGCAAGCCCCTTCGACGACCTCCCTGAGTGATCGAGGGGTTACATCTGCCGCTTCCATGTCTTCGACACCGGCGGCAACTTACGCGACCCTGGCAAGTGGCAGGAGAACAGGACCGGCACTGGAAAATGTGACAGCTCGCTCGCAGGTCGGCGCTGATCTGCTCCGATGCATGCAGCCATATGCCTAGCTCGAGACGGCTTGAATATTCTCAGACGTAGCGCGATCATCTCGCGATCTGCCATGGACTTCGTCGATTCTCCATGGTGGTGCCGTTCGCCATATGCCAATGAGATCGACACGCCACCACGAACGTCCCAAGAACGGGCCAGAGAGCTCATCTGCGTCTCCCATGTCTCCTATGCCAGCGGCAACATGCGCGAGCCTTGCTAGGGTCCTTCCATCGGGACTGGGCTTTTCCAAAACGTGTCAGGTCGTCCAAGCGTGCGGCGATCTGCTCCAATGCACGCAGTCGTACCAGCATATTCTAGGGCGGTCGTCCTGGATCGGCTTCTCACCATTGTTCGCGCCTTCTCAGACGTAGCGCGTTACCCACGCGTTGTTGTGAACGCGTCGTGGTAGGCCATATTTCACTGACCACTTTCACTTTGTTGACTTCGCTCTCCACCACTGCATACAGTCTTTCACTTTCAGCTCTTGCGTGGTTCATCCAGTGCTTCCAGAAACATTGAAACTTCAGTCCATACCATCTCAGCTTCACAACCACTCATCCCCACCAACAAAACACTTCGACGCCCGACAGCACTTCACTCGACAGCAGAAGACAAGCTTCCAGATGCACTACAGCAGAACACCGTACATCAAGACAACACCACATGCCTGAACAGAAGGGTGATACTGAATCTTCCTGCTTGTCAATGATACTGGAATCACTCCAAGATCTTGTTGAAGCACAAAGCTCGAGTGCCGTCGAGCCGACAAAGCTTCCTCTTCAGCACAAAGCTCTGCAGATCTTGGACTTTGCATCTTGGCGGGCTCACCTCAGAGAATTGAGTAAGTTTGGGCCAGCATACGACAGGAACCGCCGCGTGGCTGCTTGGGTACTGACGACGTCCACACCAGCTGGAATGGCTGGCTTCACAGCGATCAATGCTCAGCCGCGCTGTCCTACACCCACCGAACACGTCGATGAACCTCCCCTCGGTCGCTACGAACCCGAGATCGGCGATGAAAAGGAGCAACCTACTGTCGTCTCTGCTGGAGGCCTGGTAGATACACTGTTCCGGGACATGGAGCGGCCAGCACCCGTCATACCCACCGCAGGAACAGGCCAAGTGCAGCCAATCCCGAATCCGCTTGCCATCCAGCCAGAGGCTTGGGTGACGAATGCTCGTAGGAATCACAACTTCAGTTCACCTCTCGAACGTCACCATGGGCATAATCCCCTGCAGTCTCAAGCTGAGCAAGACGTCGATGCCGACGAGAAATTGGAAATGACTGAGGCTTTCAACCAGATGGGAGAAGACATTGCGGGAGTCGAAGCATACCTCCAGGATCAGAACGCATGTGCGGACTGGCCATCTCCGAACGCGCTGGACTCGGGACCAGCAATTGCATTTTCACAGACACGAGGATCCGCGAACACGGCTGCAGTCGAACCTGCAGCGCCTCCGCGGCTTCACCCGCTTCCGCCTGGTCGGTGGCACAGCAGCATGAAGGATGCAGCCTCCAGCACTCAGCCTCGCACCTCCGTACCGCAAGCTACACCTCGCGCTTCCGACCCTGCAGCTTTCGGAAGGCCGCACTGCACCAAAGTCAGCGCCTCGCGACGCAGCAGTAACGCACCTCTCTGTGTGGATGGGCGGCCAGCGCCGCCGTCTTCGAGATCTCCACAACCATGTCTTATCACTCCGCCTACTGATGGCTCTTCTTCGTGCCATTCCAAGTCAGAACCACAGGACCAGCGCAACGCCACTTGCAACGGTACAACTCGCCAACCCGCCTCATCCCCCTCGCAGGATCATAGACGCTCAGCACGTCCACCCACTCGCAGCCCGAGCCCACAACACGTGAATGGCTCGTTCGAGCAGAACGAGGTTATCGATCGAACCGTGCCACTCGACGAGGAATACGATTGGGAGGTGCGCTCCATCAAAGGTCGCTCGGTGTCGGGCGGAGTCGAGCGTTTCCTGGTCGATTGGGCGCCATCACGACTGGCACAACGCTACGTCCAGCAAGATGAAGACGGCGAGTATATTGCGTTCGCCACATCAACGGTCCCGGCCGAGTGGGGTGTCTGCGAGTGGACGGCGGTGGAGGGCTCCGATATGTGCGATGTGGAATGGGTTGATACCTGGGAGAAGTACGAAGGTCTCAAGCGGGCGAAGGACGCGGTGCAAGAGTTCCTGGAGGATTGGCGAAACCTGCCTGCACTATACACGCCTCAGCATAAAGTCACTCGGATCACACATCGGAAGTTCATGCCGGAAGGAGGCAAGGACCACCGTCTTGCCTTCCGCGAACTACTCAAACGTCTCAAGCAGTCCACGACACTCCGCAAGTACCCCAAGAGGCTCGACAGAAGAACTCTCACCTTCCGAGGCGGACATCGCAGGCCGATCAACGCTGGGAAGTCGGAAAGGAGGCGAGCTGTACTTGTGTTTATGACCGGCATCCGCCAGACGATTCCATGTGAGTGCTGCCAGGCTGGCTGTGGCCCATTTGCCGATTGTATCGTCAGTGAGAACGACTTCAACCGTGCCTGCACCAACTGCGCCTACAGCGGAGACTACCCAGCACGCTGCAACTACCACCGTGAATGTAAGCATATGACCATGCCTTGTTGAGGAAAAACCGCTGACTCTTCAACAGCTCGCAGCGAGGCCTGGACGCCGAACACCAGCGACAACGATGTCTTGCCGCCAAATGAAGACGTTCTTCCGCTTGACGATGGCATGCCCACGCTGTCCTCTTCCGCACCAAGTGGATGTGAACCAAGTGGATGTGATGGCTTCGTCGTGGCTCGCAGCTCGCCCGAGTTAGGTACAGGCAACGCACCGTTTCCCACAACCGCTCCGATTCGGCCGTCTGCACACATACCTTGCCAGCTTCCCTCCTCAACGATATCCGACCCCATGGTTCTCACACCACTGGCACTGCGGAGCAAAGAACAACAGTCTGAAGCTGCCGATGTGTCCCAGGTTGCCGGCCCTTCCGTACACTCTTCGTCAGTCAAATGTTGGGACCTCACTCCGCCTCCGAAACTTCTTCCACGCCGCCATGCAGAGGCCGAGACTTCATCGCCGGCTGGAGCTTCATCTCAGCTGGTGCGAAACAAGCGACAGCGTCCCGCGGAAGTGCCACCATCCGTGCATGCTGGCGCATCATTCCAGCAAAGTGCGTTTGCTGACCAGCGCTCTGCGAAACGTTCCCGGCCCGACCCTCTGCCTGCAGACATCGTCGAAGGTGCTGGTTCCATACTGCGCATGCTCGACGTCACCACCTTCTTGCCGGGATACCGGCATCCCGGATGCGACACACGATGCGCGAATGCAAAGGTTGGACACGTCTGCCGCGACCGCATCGACCAGCCCAACACACGCTGCCACCCAACCGTCTACTCAGGCAAGCGCTTCAAGGCAGGTAATGCGACCGAGCGGCAAGTGGGATCTGTGCTGTACCACTCGCCGTGCAGTGTGGCAGTCGCTTTCCACGATTCATGGGAGGAGGCGAGGCACTACGATGTCATGCCGGCTTGGGAGACGAAGGAGAAGTGGATCTCGCGGGTCCATCATTCTGCGCTGAACGAGGCCATCGTGCGCTTCTGTCCAGCGCCTGACTTGCCAAGGGCTGGAGCTGATGTGATCATGCTTGACTGAGGGATGCGAGCTGATGGGTGATTGATGGTTTGATGATGATGGAAAGCTTGCTGGGCGGAGATGGGTCAGTGGGCTGCTTCGTGCCTGGAGTGGTCAGACGTGGTAGAGGCTCTTGATCATCTTCATAGGCACCTGCAACAGGACAGACATTCAATGTATCTTCATACCCAGGCTGTCTTTCCGTGTCTTGCACCGTGCGACTCGCTTCTGTCCCAATGTGCGTACCTTTACGTCTACAATTGCACGACTACTCGCAATTCACCTATGTTCTCAACATAAACACGCCGACGTATACAAATGTGCAATTGCTCGCAATTTACAAGCGACGTCACGCAGTACTAAAATACAAGCAAGTCGAGTACGGCGAGCTGCTCGGCTTGCTCGGCGACCAAAATTCTACGCTGCGGAATTTTGGTGCACCTAAATTCCTACGCTGCTAGATTTACGTTTCGCGTGCACTACAGATTATAAGACATATATATTACGAAGACAATAGAGCGTAAGAGTAATAGAGTGTAAGAATAACGTAGCGTAGAAATAGCGAAGGGTAAAGGTAACTATACGTAGAGATAATAGAGGGTAAAGAGGATAGATTACGATAGAGTATAGATCTAAGAGTAGCTAAACTATAGAAGTAAACAATATATTAAGTCTACTCTCTTTCCTTCTTATCCTCCTCTTCTATTGTTTCTTTCTTAATATATAGTCCTCTATTTAGGTAGTCCTCTATCTACGTAGTTCTCTATTTACGTAGTTCTCTATCTTATCCTTTTAGACTCTCTAGGTTTTAATAGATATGTAACGGCCTTCTCTTACCTTTTATTACCGCTAGATTACGATAGATACGCGTTCTATTATCTTAAAATTATAATAGATATATAGCGCCCTTTTCTTACTCTTAGTTTTCTCTAGATTATAATAGGTACGCGTTCTATTACTTCTAGATTACGGTAGGTATATATAGTATTATAAATATAGAGTTTCTAAGATACTATTTATACTATAAATTAAAAGAAACAATTATCTAAAGGAAGTACGTTAGGAATTATAATATATTAGGGAGCGCGCTAATAGCGCGCTCTCTAGTTTCCTAACTCCCTAGGCTTCGCGCTACCCTTTATAAGTAGCGACGCTCCCTAAAGCGCGTCGCTAATAGCGCTACTCCCTAAGAAACGTCGCTATTAGCGCTACGGTATAGAGTATTTAGGGGACGTATTCGACTTTAGTAATACGTAGTATCTTTACTCGGTAGTTAGTCGTAGGTAACGTAAAGCGCGCGCGCCTTTCCTTCGAACTTTAACTTAAAGTTAAGACCTAGCGCCTACCTCTAAAACTCGGTAACGGCTTATAGCGGCTACGAACGAGTATATATTTAGTACGCGGCTTTAGTATTAGGATAGAGGGTAGAGCTCGATTACTCTACTAGCCTTAACTTAAGTCTAGAGTTAAGGGTAGCTACTTTACGCTAGTATTGTACCTTAGGGCTACCTACTTAGAACTAGTATATATAATACGCGTAATACTATAGTAGCAAAGGCGTAGCTAGTTAAGTTTAGAGTTTAACCGTTAAAATTAGGGTAGGTTACGTCTTAAGTTAAAGCGTAGAGATTAGGGCTAGTTAGGTCTTAAGTTAAGGCTTAGATATTAAGTAGAAGTTAGGAATAAGTTCGAGTAGAACCTCCTTATATTATAGATACAAATCGTAATTATATTCTACTCGCTCCGCTCGATATCTCTATCTCCCTACTACGTTATTTACGGTACTAATCTTAAGAGCCTAACCTTCTTATTCTTACCTCGGCCCTTTATAGCCGTCTTAATATTCTTATACGTCTACTAATCTACTACTATCTACTCCTATTTACCTTAGATATAGCCGTTAATAAGGCTCTGCGACTACTATATTAATTAGCTATCTAGAGAGCCTAACTTAGCTATTAGCTTATTCTCTATAATCTTTACCTACGTACCGTACCCCTTTAGAAAGGTAGCCGCTTTTAATACTAGCTCTTTTAGTACTATCTTAGTCTTACTAGGTACTACTATATTCCCGTCCTCGCCGGCGTAAGAGCTAACTATAACGTTAACGTTACTATTAGGCGTTAAGATTAGCGAGGCTATCTCTCGTAGAGCTAGGTCTAATATCGGCGAAGATAGAGCCTACGCGCCGCTAGAGGTACTATATCTAGAGTCTACTTAACTAGACGGCGGCGACTTATCTAGTCCGGTATACGTAAAGTATAGAGCCTTAGAGCCGTACGTAGGTAGTACTAAACGGTCCGGAATACCTACGTCGCCCTCGTCTTCCGACTCTAGTCTAGCTATACTAGTTATAACGTCGCTAGGCTTAATACGGAGCGCTATAGTAAGCTCGCTCTTATCGTCGTTAATACCCTACTATACTACTCGGTTAATAAGGTAAAGAATACGCCTCTAGCGGACCGAATCGACTCTCTACTAACCTCTATACTTACTTTAGTATACTAGGGCTAGGACTTCCTAGCCTAACGAGTTATATAGCTAGTAACCGCGTACCCTCTATACCCTTAGACTATAGGTTATCGCTATTAAGATACTAAAGATAGTCGTACTTACGCTAAGTAGTATAAAGTCGTTTACTAGTTCGAAGAGATAGCTTGTCTCTAGAGCTCGTACTATACTAAATAGACGGAAGAATACCTCTTTAATACCGTAGATAACTATAGAGCCAAGGTATCGTTTTGTCTATATAACGCTATTAGTATACTATAGCCGCGCTAGCGCTATATATACCGTCTTAAAACCTTCTATAGTCTCGTACGTACTATTTTTTAACTATTCCTACGCCTACTTCCTCTTAGTAGTAGTAGTCTTTAACTATAGGGCTAAAAGCGTATACTTAATAGACCGCGTAACATTATTTCGGCTCTAACGTAGACCCTTACGGATCTATATTTATATTAGTAAATAACTTTAGGGATAGAGTATCCTTATAGTAAACCTTCTATATACTATTATCGGACGGCTATACCGGTATAGGCTCTATCTCGCCGTCTATTATCTTAAGCCTAAACTTCTCGGTATATACCTCTATCTAATACTACTAGGCTTATCTTATAACCTAGTCGTTATCTACCTCCGAAGTAGGATATATCGACGCGTAGCTATAGCTACCTATTACTATAATAGTAGCTAGTATCTTCTTCGTCGTATCGTAGTAAGGCTTATAGCCTATAGAATACTAGAAGAGCGGCTTAGTCTTTTAGAAGGTTAGAGCGTTACTACTAGTCGTTTAAGATAGTATTTCTTCTACTTTCTACTTCCTTTTAGTAGTCGTATTAGTAGACGTAGATTATATCTTAGTACTACGCGGTATAACGCTCTACGCTATCTCCCGCTTACCGCCTAACTAATCTTCCTATAAGAGTCGTATTAGTATAGTTTATAGTACGCGTTTAGACCGTACTAAACGCTACTTTGCCCTTAAGCGTACCGACGCTATTATCGTTCGCTCTAACTCGTTATTATCGCTATAGTTATTAGCGTTATCCTATATAGTACTTATTATAACGATATTTAATACGAGTTAGTAAGGAATAGTATTATAAAGTAAGAGGTTATATAGTAAGGAAGTAGAAAGAGACGTAATAGTATAGCGTAGTTATCTAATATTAAAATACGCTAAGTTCTATACGTTATTATTATTATCTTAAATATAGCTAATTAGGCGCGCTTTAAGTTAAACTTTAACTTAAGGATCTAGCGAATTTAGCTAAATTACTATAGTTAGTCTAAGTAATTAGCTAACTATAATCGCGCTTAGTATTTGACTTTAACCTTAAGATAAAGTAGGGTTAGGGTTAGGGTAGGGAACTCTAGTATATCGATAGAGTACGAGCCTATTATACTAGCCTATTTACGACTAATTTAGCTTAGGGACGTAGTACGTAGTATAACTATATTACGTAGTAATCTATATAGCGATTTAGTAATCCTTAGTAGCGTAGTATCCCGTACTAACTCGTTCGTTTTATACTTAAGCTTAAACTTTAACCTTAACTACTAAATAATTATATATCTACTTCTAGCTATAGGACTTCTACTATTCTACGTCCGTTTAACCTACTCTATTACCTACGTCTAGTAAGGCGTAGAAGCTAGCTACTCTATCTATATATAAAGATAGCTACTATATTTAATACCGCCGCCGTTATTATAGCCGCCTATGTTATCTACCCTTCGCTATCGGCGGTATATTAGGTCCTACTATAGCGTATCGTCGAATTATATAAATATATACTAGATAAGTAAGCTTTAAGTTAAACCTTTAGTTAAACGTAGTATTAATATTCTACGATATTACGTAGTAACCTATCTTCGATAATATCGACTACTATACGTAGAGCTAAAGAGCTACTAGTATACGGCGTTTAGGGTTAGTATAGTAACCTCGCCGCCCTCGACCTACGTAGTAGCGTATCTATACGTATATATTACCTACTTAGCTTAACTTAAGGTACTAATTAGAGGTCTTAACTTAAGGAGGAAACGTAGTCGTATACTTATCGTTATATATTCTTATTATCTATCTATAGTATAAACCGAAGCGGTAGACCTTTCGATAATAAGTACGTAACTACCGCCCTCTACTACCGACTAGTATCTATTACGGAGAACTATTAGGTTCCTCCTACCTCCTACGCGAATATATCGAGTTACTAGTCGTAGGCGTAGTCGCTTTCTAGTATACCTATAAAGCGCTTAAAGTCTAAGCTATCTATACTAACTACTACCCCTAACCTCGATACCGCTTCTAGTAACGTAGTATTATATAACCGGTATATAGCCTTTACTATTCTATCCTTTCGGATAATAGTTATAATTATCTACTATTAACTACCTAGGCGCGCTATACTATTTTAGCTATAAGGTATAACTAGTCTATATACCGCTACTAGTATACTACTATCGTACGTCTAGATCTCTAGTATATCTTATACGGGTAGTATTAATATTAAATCCGTATCTAAGTTAAGCTAGTTACCCTTCCGCCGGTAGAGATTATAGTATATCTAGAGTATAAGCTACTAAAAGGTAGCTTACCTAACCTTACTACGTATAAGCTTAAGTACTAAAGGGAAGCGTACGGCTATATCTCGATTCGCTATTACTAACCGAGTTATCTCTTACTTAATTATCGCCTTCTTACTAATAGTATAGAATATCTAATACTACCTACTACGCTAGACTACGGCCTCTTCGACGATAGCGTAAAATATTATATATCCTTCGTCTAAGAGCCCTAGTCCTCCTTTAATACTATCGGTTAATACTCGTCGTCGGCCGCTCTACGTTAGTCGTATATATACTTACGATATCTAAGGCGCTAGTTAGTATATCTTTACTAATACGCGCTAGCTCGATTAAGACTCCGTCGCGGTTATATTTATTATTTACTAATAGTCGTAGTATTTAGAGTAGTTTCTTATCTACTAGAGGAGTATTATATAAGAGCTTTACCGTATTAATAACGCGAACGCGTATATAGTAAATACGACTAACCGAAATAGAAAGTAGAGTCGAGATAAAACTACTCGCTAGTACTAGCTTTAAGCTCTAACTTTACCTCCTCCTTCCTCCTCCTACCTACTCGCTTATACTCTTATACGCGTCTAGTAGCCTCGTAATATATAGTATACCTTATACTATCCTACCTCCCTCTTAGCTATAGTCTAGATACTATATATACCGGCTAGGTACTTAGGGTAGCCGATAGAATACCTCGCTCGAGGCTAAATAGCGTATACTCGGCCTTAGTCTCTATAGTAGTAACTATACCTACGGAAGGGCGGTATCGATACGGTCGCAAGTATAACGGAAGAGAGTAGCTACGTATACGCTATTCGATAGGGCTAGTCTCTACGTACGCGTAATCTCTTAAGTACTCTGTGCTATACTACTTTAGTATTATACCGCTTACTTTTCTTAGCCTTAATACTCTTATTAGTAACCTTTCTTACTTACTAATCTACTATTACGTACTACCTTAGAGTCTAGAGACTATTTACTTACTACGAATATCTCTTTAATATAGACTATAATAATATAGCTACCCTTTATAGTTAGTACGACTTCGTCTACCTTATAGCTACTATAATTACTAACTACGAGAACTATCTATAGTACGGCGAGCTTATAATTAGCTTTAACTTAAGCCTCGAGTTAAAACCTACTCTTCGACTTCTCGGATATATTTCCTATAATCGCCGTAATATAGTCGTTCCGACGCGATTATTAGTTTAGTAAGTCTATTAACGAGCTACGTACTTCCGTAGCTAGTCTTAACTTTAGACTTAACTTAAGATATAACTATAGCTTTACTAACGAGCTTACGGATACAAATAGTCGTATAGGCTTATAGGTATATATACCCTTTATATACCGTACTACTATATAGTTTATACGCCTATATAAACCCCCTTTTAAGGTATACGTTAAGCTTTAAGTTTAATTACTACTCGAAGGCTTACGTTATCTAGATTATATCGTACTACTTCGACTCTATCTATTATCGGCTTTACTAGATACCTCTTACCGTATATCGATACTAGTCTTACTTTAGACGACTTTCTAGGTAGATAGTACGATTCTATAAGTAGTATTACGTAAGTGCTTCTTTAAAGAGTAGGTAGTAGTAGGTATTTAGGTAAGATAACTCGAATATACTATAAATAGCTATAGACCTTTTAGTAAGATTGTAATATAAGTTGAATATAAGTATATTAAAGACATCCTTAGTTCCTATATACCTAATAAGTATTACTAGCTTACTAGGCTCGCGACGAGCTAGTTAAGCGGTACTTACTATCTCGCTATCGAATAGTCGAGTAGTATTACGTAGTCCCTATATTGTCTCGCTCGCTTCGCGTCGAGATAAGTATATACCTATACGCCCTTCCTCTAATTACCTATGTTCTAGTATCTACCCGTAATAGTAGATACCTTATTACGGCGTACTAGCTATATTTAAGTTAAGCCTCGAGTTAAGCTTTATATATATTAACTTAGCCCGTATAACTTATTACGTATATAACCTATTACGTCGTATAATCTATATAGGCTAGCTTAAACTTAAACCTTAAGTTAAACCTTACTACCTTTGACCCTATATATTACCTCTTATTACCGTTATACTATAACTAGCGTTTACCTCCTCTCTTTCCCTTATTAACTATATACTACTAATCTATCTACTAAGAGCTATAGCTTTAGTTTACTCTCTACTTAAGTCGAGCGTAATTACGCTCTATTTACTCGTTCTTTATATAGGCGAGTACTCTTTCTATACTTCTACGCTAGTTAGTTTACTAACGGTTTAACTTTAGCCTTAACTTAAATTCGCTAATAACCCTAGTACTTACTAAGGCTTTTAACGCGTTAACGCGGCGATCTATTTGTTTTCGCCGCGCCGTACTAACGCTAAATTCGTATTACCTTCTTAATAAGGTATTATATATATAGTATCGTACGACGCGCCTCGTACTAACTTACTCGTATACGTACTCGCTTTATATAGAGCTATAGTACTATATTACGAGTACTAGATATATACTAGCTACGTCTTACGATCGTAACCCCTAAATTAGCTACCTATAGCGCCTCTCGTATTAGTAGTATTATTATTATAGAACTATCGCGTTATATTCGTATTTACTATAGTACTTACGCCTATCGATAGCCTAGCCGCGATACGTACGCCGCTACCTATACTAGGCGAGTTTAAATATACGGATCGTAGAATATAGATATTTAACTACGTCTACGAGGAGCTATATCGACCCTAGCTAAAGGCGCCGTTTATTACGAAGTTCTTTAACTAGGATTCGAAGGAGGCTAACGAAGTATAGTCTATCGCTTTTTAGATTCTAATTAACCGTAATCTACTTAATAACTAGCTAAGCTATAACGAATCGCGCTACTTAGAAAGAATCGCTACTAAGAATAAGCTTATTAATAAGTTAACTAAGGCGCTTACTAAATACGCGTACTTCCGGACCGAGACTTACTAGTTTTATCTAGACTTTATTAACTCTACCTTCTATAATATTACCTACTTATATAAGCCGGTAACGTGTAAGTACTCTAGATAGGTAAGATTAAGGATAAGTAGTAAAAGAAGAATACTTAAGACCGCGGCGTTAAGGAGTAACGACGGCTTAAAGAAGGTAAAGCTATATCTAAGGTAAAGGTAGTTTTAGGTATATCTTATCTAGTAGGCGTTAAAGTATTAAAGAGATAAGCTTTAGGTACGCCGACTCTAAGTAAGCTCGCTACGAAAGTATAATAAGTTAGCTTTAGCGTTACGAAAACTTAGTTTACGATTAGAGCGATTAGAGCGATTAAATCGCTACTAAATTAGCTAAATCGCTCTAATTACTAAATCGCTAAAGTCGTATATTACCTAATAGAATCGATAGGGTAGCGATTGAATCGATCTAATAGCTATACTTTAATATAATTAAAGGCTTCTTTACTCCTAAGGTACTACTACTAATAACTAGTAGCTAGTACTAGCGTTAATAGAGATAGAACCGCGTATACGTAAACTTATAGGGTTTTGTAGGGTTTTAATAATAAAAATTAGATAATGTAGAGTATTTGTAGAGTAAATCTACTACTCGCTTAATTCAAACCTTAATAGTAGCCTATTACTAAGCGGAGAACGTAGAAAAGAAAGATAAAAAAGTTAGAAAATTAATAACTAGCTAGCTATTAGCGCTATCGCTTAGTATCATAGACGAATCTTACGCTAATAATAGCCTAGAATATAGTAATATATCGAATTAGGCCGTATTAGGACTAGCGCGGACGCTAAACCTTAAATTTATAGAGAGCGGCTATTTAAATTCTAGTAGTAGTACTAGTCCTAAAGCGGTAATACTAGCTATCTAGTATTAATCTAGGGACTTATTAGTCTATTTTATATATATATTACTAAGCTCTAGCGCTATCAATAAGCGAGATATTAGGCTCGGAATATTAGTAATTCTAATTTTTAGCCGGCTATATCTCGCTAATAAAATATAGGACCGCTTAGTAATATATACGAAAAATAGACTATAAGTAGTATAGATTAATACTAAATAAAGATAAACACCTATTTACTACTATATCTCCCTTATCGATTAGGCGATTTAGTTAATTCGATAGCGATTTAGTCGATTTAGCGATTTAGCGATTTAATCGTTACTAAATCGTACCGAATCGCTAAATCGCTTAATCGATTTCCGAAACTTCGTAACGAGTTTAGAGGGAGTATCGAACTTCTCTAGCTTCTATAGTAGTTATACTTCTAGACGGCCTTCTTCCTATTAGTTCTACTAAGGTAGTTACTATTCCGGAGGGCCTTATTTAGGTTATTAACTACTATAACTACTACCCCTCCTTATTACTATAGCGCTAGTCGCTACCTACGACGTTATCTATAATAAAGCGAGACTAAGCTTTAAGATTAAGCGTATTGTACTCGCCTCCTTCCTTAAGTATAGTATCTTATATACTAGACTACGACTACGGCTAGCTCGCTTCTTTATATAGTCGTCTCTATTCTAATCGTAGTCGGACTATAGTAAGGGGCTACTAGCCGCCTAGTACTACCTTAATAGAGTACTACGTAAGATAAGAGACGACGCTAAATTCGAGGACGCGGTAATAACCTAATTTAATACTATTAACTATAATATATAGCTAGTAGCGATCGAGATTTTCGTAGCGCCCTAAGGCGCGGTTAGGAAGGAGCTATTACTTTAGATCCCCGACTAGTATAAGTATAAGTACCTTATCTATACCTATTCCGAATATAACTAACGCTTATATAGCTATTACTAAGTAAGACGATAACGACGTTAACGTCGCGCTACGTAGTACCGAGTAAGTTAAGTATATTAAAATTAAGGAGGTAGATTAGATAGCGCTAAATAACGCGGTAAAGAATAGGAACGACCGCGAGACTACTACGTTACTTAAGTATACGAAGAAAGAGGCTAAGTAGAAGGAGCTCGCTAGGTTATAGAAGAAGAAGGCTATAGTAGATAAAGAAGCGTAGGAAGTAGAGACGCTTAAGTTAAGCCTTAACTCGAACGGTAGGGTTAATACTAGTAGGTAGATAGATAAGGTTAAAGAACTAGTACTTTACGAACCCTTTATTACGAGCGCCTATACTATCGCTATAGAGAAAGTCTAGTAGGAGGCTACGGCGGATAAGGACTACAATACCCTTTTACCTCTTAACTAAGCGATAAATAACCGAGCTAACTATAAGGTTACCGTTCCTATACTAGTAATCGGTACTATAGAGGTTTTATTTAATTACGCCTACTTTAGTAAGACGTCTAAGAAGCTACTAAAGGAGACCGGATCTATAAACCTCGACGTTACTAAAGAGTAAGATAATAACGGAGCTAAGGAGGTAGATACTAAAGCTATTAAGTTATAGCTTATAAAGCTTATATTACTTAATACCTACGTTACTAAGGAGAACTAGCTTACTAAGTATCGATATATTAAATTCGATCTAGATAAGCTTTATTTAAAGGCGCGCCTTTAGCTAACTAGTAACTAGAATCCGAAATTCCTTCTATAGGTATACTAGATATACGTTGCCGTCTTTTAGCTAAAGCGGTTATTTAAGGGCGTAAAGCTATAGTTTAACGCCTTTAAGGTCGGCCTTAGTAAGATAATTATAACGTAGCTCTTAATATATATACGTATAATAAAGTACGGGCGATAGACGATACCTATAGGCGTTAGTAAGAACTTATTAGTACCTTACTAGACCTAATACGAGCTCCGTCCGAACGGTAGAAGTCGCCTACTACTAGAGTTTAACTTAAACTTCGCTCTAGCTACGAAGCTCGTCGATCTTCCTCTTAGTAAGGTCGTATATATACTATAAGGGCTTACCCTTATTATTACGCTAAGTAGTTTAGTCTAAGTCTAGATCCGTAAGAAGCGGAAGCTACTACCTAGCTAGGAGAGAGTTAAGCTAATCGTTACTATCGCTAAAGAGTTAAAGCTAGATAAGACTCGTCGAGTAGGCGGTTACTACAAGGACTACTTCTAGCTTAGAGACGAATTATCGCTCAATATAGAGGAACGTTACTAGGCCCTACCGTCTAATAAGGAGATAAAGGAATACCTCGACCCCTAGATTCTAAAGGAAGCTAGAAAGGCTAGCTTTATTACGGTATTATAGCTACTTACGACGACTACTAAAACGACTCTATAGCTCGCGGAGTAGTATATTATCTATATATATTAAGCCGTTAATAAGTACTTCGACTATATAAATTACGCTTTCGGCGATAAGAATATCGATAAGTACGCCCTCGATACCTTCGTTAGGCTCGTCGTTATAGATAAGAGTTACGAGGTTAAGACTCTTAAATCCGCCCCTTAGTATATTATAAGTAGACTAGAAGATAACCTATTAGTCGTCTATCTAAGTAGTACGCCTAGTATACCTCTTAACTTCTTAGTACTATAGCTCGCTACGTACGTAGAATAGTATAAGCGGTCTAGTAGAGGTATATTATAGAACTCGATAGCGAAGGAATTCGGCGATAAGGCCTTAGTAAAGCTTACTAGGGCGTATAAATAGATAAAAGTAGTCTAAAAGGAAGGCGAGGCTAGGGTTAAAGCTAAGGTTAAAGATCCGGAAGCCGTACCTAAGATAAGCGATAAGCTCGCGATAATAACTAAATAGTTATAGGCGAGGGTTAGCGAAGCTAGGTACGCTCTTAAGAGATAGATTACGATAGAGTCTATTCTTACTAAAGGCGAGAGTAGAGCTCCTAGTAGGAAAAAGTTTATACTATCTAAGAAGTAGGTTTAGAAGTATATAGATACCTTCTACTACTAGTAGCGTAGGTATATCGTCTCGGTTACCGGTAATCTTCGATAGGACCCTATAGAGACTAAATAGTCGGTATTAGCTATATATATACCTTTGTACTCTACCTTCGACTTAGTATTCGATATTAAGGATTCTAAGACGAATAGTAAGATTAGTAAGTACTAGTTTAAGACGAAGGCCGCTTTAATCGAAAGTAGGGTATTACTTATAGGAGAAGACGGTAATATTAAGAAGGGTACGGTATATCTCTAACTTATCGATCGTATAAACGTTATCTATACTACTCTAGTCCTTTTAGGCTTATTATAAGGCTTAGGAGGAGTCTACTATAAACTTTATAAGGAGCTCGGAGCTCTTAGTAACGACGCTATTACTAACTTCGAGAAAAACTACGACCTCGGTACGTTCTCGGTATAGATAGTCCTTATACTACTATACTTCCGTATACTAGCTATATAGTACCTACCCGCTATAGTAAAGGCCTTTCGCGATACGAGTTAGTATACAAACTATAAAGAAAAGAGTATAAAGATCGTTATTATAGCCTTTAAGCTAATTAACTCGTAGCTTCTTATAGTACTCTTTAAATAGCTAGAGGTAATAAGGCCTAACGGTTATTAGTACCCTAGTAGCTTACTAGACTCTATAGATAACGACGACCTCGAGCCGCTCGATAATATATACGAAGTATTCGGCGCCTAGAAGAATAGCTATAGAAAGGTTAATAAGGTTACGATCGACTTATTCTACTATAGTAACCTAGACCCTAAGCTATATAAAGATAAGCCTTACCTCCTAAACGCCTTAACTAGCGCTATTTAATCCGGAATCTCGCTACTACCTAGAAGCGTTATTATTATATAGGACGGTACTTATTAAAGCGAGATAATAGGCTACGTTACGAAATTCCGGAAGTCGTAATTACTAATTTAGACGATTAGGTAGTAATTAGTACCGATAGAATCGCCTAATCGCCCTATTAGTATATATACGTAGTAATCGCGAATAGACTACTACTTAATTAGTACTATATCGCTAGTAATACGTCGAGGCAACCTATTAGTCGACCTAATAGCTAATCGTACCTTTACCTCTATCTAATCGCTACTCTACCGTTATAGTACGGTCGGCTCGACTAGTTAGTCGACTCGACTACTAATTACTCCTCTATCGCTACCTAATCGCTACCTAATCGCTACTCTACCGCCGAAAAGTAACTAGTTAAATCGACTACACTTTTACTATACTAGCTAACCTATATACTATCTATACTACTAATATTACCGCCTATCGTTATTTATAAGGGTAGAGGGTAGGTCGGTTATCTCGTCGAGCTAAGGTAGTTAGAAACCGCCCGATATCCTTATAGGTCTAATAGTATTCGTTAGTAATTCTACTATTTACCGTACGTACGTATAGATATATACGGTGTATTAGTAGTATTTATAGCTAGTAAAGTTGCCCTAGAGGCTACTCGTCGTAAGGTTGAAACGGCGGTATTAGTTATTCTATAAACCTAGTAAGGTAGCTAGCTATTTTAAGGTTAGAGCTCGAATTATTATATAACCTATCTAGCGAACTATCGGCTCGACTAGTATCGTTAGCTAATATTACTTACGTATTTTCTAGATTATATACCTCTTTTACTACCTATACTATCGTTCCCTCCCCCTTATCCTAAATGTTTAGCTAATAGTCGAGTAGACCTCTATTTATACCTTACCTCCGTCGGTTAGTAAGGGCCCTATATACTACTATAGACGCTAGCGCTCTACCGCTACCTCGCGCCTACCTTATAGACTCCCTTACTCGCCTCTTTAACGCTACTATTCGGATATCCTTCCGAGTATATATATCCTTTATCGCGGCCTCCTCCTAGTCGTTATTCTATAATATATTATATATTACTAGATCTACCGTATTATTAATATATATCTCCCCTAACTCCTTCGTATAGTACTCGTCTATAGGAACTACGTAAAGCCTATAGTATACCTATACTAGACTATATATCCTTCTCCCTCTTAGCGTACCTCGCTA
>JAABUL010001468.1_pt1 | contig 44925 bp, 88 predicted proteins | sample 5559151 | NCBI WGS metagenome assembly JAABUL01 (sample SAMN10711876, study PRJNA513368) | rock metagenome | isolation source: Antarctica rocks | place: Antarctica: Victoria Land, Pudding Butte sud
CCCGGGCGCTGCGGCCCGAAGAGGGACACTCTCGAAGGCCGCACGGTCTGCTGGAGCAGCCGTCGGCCCCACCCTGGCCGGCCGAGGCCCGCCCCTCGGCCTGGCGCGCGTGCAAACGAGAAGTGCTGCACGGCTGCACGGCTGATTTGCCGTGAATTAATTGGTCAGCGGCAAAACTGTCTATATATTGTACTAGATTGACCAGAAAGCAGCATCGGGGTTGTATTTCAGTGGTAGAAAGCTCGCTTTGCAATCTACAGCTGAAACAAAAATGCGAGAGGTCCGGGGTTCAATCCCCCGCAGCTCCACAGCCATTTTGCTCTTGGTTTCGGTGCATTTCCGGGCTGCATTTTCGTCTAAATTCTTGCGCACCATCCCTTTGGTCTTCTCCTTTGCACCTCAGCAAGTCTTAAGAGTATGGTAGAACACGTTGCGTGCACGATGCGCTGCTTGGAAGCTGCTCATTACGTGATCCAGGACTCTAGTGTAAAGTACTAGAAAAAGCGCCGGACGCCGTCGGCTCGCCCCGAAACTGCACCACACCCTGCTCTGGCACATTGCGGAGCGTTTGTTCTGGAATCCCGCAACTCACGAAATGGTGGTCAAAGGCCAGATTCTAATCTGAGTAGGTAGGTGCGCGTTAAGGGTTGATAATACACTTGGGACTGGTGGCAGGCCGGCAGTGGCCCTAGCGGCTGCCCTGGTGTTGCTGCAGCGGCTGCTGGGGCTGGCGGCGGACTAGCTAGCTATAGCAGCGCTGATGCTGCACCGGCTGTTGTGGGCATGCAGGGCAAGCAGGTTGTGTGAAATGCTGACCACAATAAGCGAGGGATAGGCAAGGCTGTTTCCTGGTGCTGCCGCTACTGCCGCCGCTACTGCAGCTGCTGCTACCCCTGCTGCGGCTGCTGCCGACGCCGCGGCCGCTGCCGACGCCGCGGCCGCTGCCGACGCCGCGGCCGCTGCCGACGCCGCGGCCGCTGTTGCTGCTGCCACTGCTGCGGCTGCTGCTGCTGCTGCCGCCGCCGCTGGTGCTGCTGCTGCTGTCACTGCTGCTGCTGCAGCGGCTGCTTGTGGTTGCCGCCAATGCTGCTGCTGCTACGGCCGCTACTGCTGCGGCCGCCGCCGCCGCTGCCGCTGTTGCTGTCGCTGCTGCGGCGGCTGCTGCTGCTGCTTGCTGCCGACGGCGGCCGCCGCTGCCGCTGCTGCCGCTGCTGCAGCCGCTGGGGCTAGTTGCCGCTGAGCGGCGTATTTTGCTGTGTTTGATGTCAAAAGTTCCAGGCTCATAAACACAGGTAGAGGTGGCAACACAGGTGAGCACCAAGCATAGCGGCAAGCGGCGGATGCACCGCCGGCGAGGCAAGGTGACTGGGTCGCTCTGTTTTCAAGGGACTGTTGGGCCATTTCGCTGACGACGAGCGCGGACCGGTCGTGGCGTTCAAGGCAGCGCTGCTTGGCGCAGCGGCAGAACGGTCATGACGTGCGCCGCCGCTGCCGCACGGTGCGCAGCTACGGGCGGGGCCAGCGCTTGACGTATCATGCCAGCGCGGCAATGGCGTAGTGCGGAACTTTTGGATTGAGTTTGTAATCGAACCAGTGGTCATCACAACTCAAGTTGTTTCAGGTCATCGTCAATTGCCAGACACGGAGCTTCGGCCGCGAACAACAGGCCACCATCCTGGCAGGTTATGCTCATGAACAAAGCGCCAACACTCACTGCTGCTGCTTGGAAATGTTGTTGTTCAGCACCTCGAGTTCTCAGTTCATAGTCAGTTGACAGGGCGCAGCCGCGCGGCTTCTGGACATCTCTGCAAGCAACACTGTTACTCCAGCCCGCGATGTGATTGCCGTTTCCACCCTTTCGCGAACCACCGTCTTCCATGCCGGGACGCACCGCCGCCGTCAGCGGACACAGCACCAGGGCGCTGGCTGCACATTGGCGGGGTCCCGCGGCTGCGTGGCGTACAGCCGGGTCCAGTATGGCCGCGTCGGCGGCGTTGCGCCGCCGCTGCCGTCTGTAGAGTCCCACACCAGCAGCGGGGTCCAGCCGGCGGCGGCGCCGCTGCGGTCTCTGTACACGTGTGACGATCGGCAATTCAAATCCTCCCAGAATGCTGCCGCATGCGCAATTCTTTTATCAATCAGACCTTTGTGCTAGATGACATACAGGAGGGAGTCAGATCTTGCAGTGCTGCGCTGCAGCATGCGAATGATGAGGCAGCACTTGTGGCCAACAACAGCAGAGAGCAGGAGTGAGCCCTCTGCCGGATGCAGCATGCAAGCCACACTCTTACATGCACACCTGCGCTCCGCAGGGTATGCCAGCGGCCATTGCACGAAGCGCGTCCTGGATGCCGCGCTGCCCGGCAGGGTCGCATCCCAGGTGAAGTGCGTGTGCCTGAGCGATCCAGCAATAGTTCTCAGACGGGCAACCAGATTGATATCACATTCATATTCCCTTCGGGAATGGAATGCCAAGGTGACTCTCAGATACGGCGTTTGAAAGAGGGCTCAACCCGCGACAGTCGCTGTGTGCCACTCTCCTCCACAAGCGAGCACTTACCCAAAGACGTGCACATCGGGCTGCAGCGCAGCCACGCGCGCCGCCAGCGGCTCGCTGCCGACGGCCTTGGCCAGGTTGGGGTGCCGCAGCATCCGCTTCTCCGGCAGCAGCTCCTGGCAGATGTCAACAAAAGTCTCCCGTTCAAGGAAGTGATTTTGATATCTTGCTGCCGGCGGCCTTACCTGCATTGGGGTGCCGCAGCAGCCGATTCTCCAACAGTGCACGTGCAGATTGCCTGTCAACACGAAAGGAACAGTCAAACAAAGGCGCACCTGCCATGGCAGGAAGTGGCTGAAGGTGATGATGGGCGGCCGTCGTCCGCCACCGCCGCCGCCACCGCCACCGCCGCCATCGGCCGCCGCCGAGTTGCCGGCGACTCTGCCGCCCTCGGCGGTTGAACGAATGCTGCCTGGGCTGCTGTCATCGCCGCTGGAATCAGCGGCTCCTGTCTCGGAGGCCTGCTGCTGCTGCCGTTGCCGCTGCTGCTGCCGCTGTTCTTTCTGCTCCAGAGCTGCCAGCACAGGCGCCAGCGGTTCATCGTTCATCGCATCGAAGTAATTCGCCAGCGAGATGTCGGCCGCGCTCAGCTCCGGCCGGGGCCAGCGGCAGGCGTGAAAGTCCACCATCATCTGCACGAGTGGGCGCGCACGCAGTCGGCACCAGAACTATTCAACTTTGGTCAATCAAACTTTGAACGAAATTGGGGCCTTTGACGTGCCATAGTGGCATCCTTCTGCAGGAGGCGTCCGCGTGAGCGCCAGCGAGGCATACACGGTGACGCCCTTTGAATCCGCTTTTCGTGGAGTCAAACGGCTGGGCGCGCCATTTGTCAGCTGCGTTGCTGCAGAAAGCTGGCAGACAACTCCTCATTCGCTGAAGCTGTCACCTTCTGCACAGGCACGAGTCGCCTTCTCCGCCGATTGCCACCTTCCCTCGCTGCCCAGCTCGACTACTACCCCTACTAGTGCTCATGTACTGATGAGACTAAGGTGTGATGTCATGGAAAGCAAGAGTCACCTTCTGCACGGGCACCGCTCCGGGGACATCCGGTTCCCGGTCCCAGGTCGCGTGGTACCAGGACAGCAGCGGCACGATCCACACGCCACAGACGCTAGCCGGCGCCGTGCGGACGCCTAGATCAGCGCACAGCGCGTGCACCGCTGCCAGCTTGCCTGTGGCATCAGGAGATGTACCCAGGGTTTAGATGGGTTTGAGGGCTGGTTTGGGGACGGGCGCTGTGCATCAGACCCGTGTGCGGACAGCCAGCATCATGCACAGCGCGTGCACCGCCGCGAGTTTGCCCTGCACTGCAGACACAGGCGGGCTGCTCAACAAATGAACGACGTGGCAACCCAGCGACTGGTGACCGCGTCTGGTGGCCCAACCGCTGCTCCCCTCAGCTTCCTGATGCCGCCATGTCCGGTGGAATGATCGAAGGCGTCTCTCGTTTCCCCCCTCGAGGCATAAACAGCGACCACATGGCAGCTGCCGTAAGTGGAGGTTCAGCGAGCCCCGACCTGCGCAATCATGACTTCAATCACCTATGGAGTCGTAGCGCTCGCGCTCGCCGCGCCGCACCCACAGGTCGTGGTTGCCAACCGTGAAGAAGACATGCGCCCAGCGCTTCGTCAGCGCGGTTAGCGTCGCCCGCACGACGTCCAGGCTGTCGCTGATGTCACCGGCAATGATGATTACGTCCCGGCTGTACTCTGTTTCGGAAAGCTCCTGGCACCTGGGCGCATTTGGCGTCATGTCGGATGCGCTCTGGCGAAATTTGCTGAAATCCACAACGTTGAGATCGTTAGGAGAGGCATCACTGATGGAGTCCAGTGCGAAAATGTAAAATTGTGGTTCACCATGCGAGATTTTCCGCGTAGTCGGTGTGAAGATCGGACACCGCCCAGACGCGCACGCCCGCTGCGGCAGCGGCCACCATCTGCTGCGCGGTCGCCGCTGCAGCGATGCTGGTCCTTAATTTGATCTGTGATGATTTAAGCAGTGGCAAATGTGCCGAATATGCATGCGGTGCGCTGTACAACTGAAGAAGAGGCGTTATGCCTGTTCGAGTTCGTTCAATGTTAAAACTATTGGTGTCTGTTGGGGCGTTCTTCAGGAACTCTAAACTCTATCAAGACCAGAATCATGCTTCTTGGATGGCAAGAAACTGTTTATGCCGCTGCAGGCTTACTTGTAGCGATGCAGCATGTCACATGCTCGAAAAAAAATGTATGACTGATCATTGGCTCATGCGGTCAAACAGGAGCTGCAGCTTCGTCTGCACCTGCCAAAAGGTCTCTCCACTCCTTTTCGCGCATTGCAAAAAATCAATACATCGCTTATCAAGCCACAAGCAGATTCAAGACGTCACGCCGCAATACTCCACCCTCAGATCACATCCTCTCAGAAGCTCGGCCTAAACCTGTCGATCGAGGAAGCTGAACCTCTCGAGCCACTGGACCCAGCACAGTTTCGGACACCTCATCACCGAGCTGTTCCTTGCCTGACGACGTACAGCGAAGTCTCGCTCACTGCTGTCGCCATGCGGATGCACATGACGCCGCCGCGGCGGCGCAGCTGACAGCCTGAGCCCTGAAAGCCTGAAAGCAAGCGTGCTGACCGCGGGCGGTGCCGCTCATGGCGCTGGTCTTCAAAGTCGGCACGCTCTTCATCAAGACCGCGTCAAAGCCGCTCGCAAACCGTTTCCAGAAGTGGGTGCTGGGGCACCCGGTCTACCGCAAGCGGGTCGTCAACCTCGCGCAGGTGCCGCTTCGTTTCAGGCTACTCTAAAGCAGGGACCCAAAGCCGCGGTTCCGCTGCAATGCCTGCATGGTGTTCCGTATGCATTGGCGGCGCATCAGCGTTGCATGTGCCATCTGGTTGGGCATGCTGCAAGTGACAGCCAGGCTACATCCCTGCTGCTGCAGTTCACATCTCCTGCTAGAATCATTCAGCTGGCTGCCTGGACGCGCCAATGACTTCCCACATTGCACCTCCTGCTGCCGCACAGTACCTACACAGGATCGAGGTGGCGATCAATCGGGGGGCGGAGGGCAAAACTGGACGATACTTCGTGGCAGACATCTCCGAGGAGAAAGCGCTCGCGCTGTCCTCAAAATTCGTCAGCGAGACCTTCCTGTTCTCGGTAAGGGCCTTCTTGCAGCACCTGCCCCCGCTGGCGAGTTTGCCATCAATAGTTTGCCATCAGTCAAGGACCCCCTCTGCCGGTAGTATGTCTACAACCGCTTGCGCTGCTTGAACGGCGCTGCTGCATGGCTGCAGAACGATGGCAGTGTTGCCGCGAGGCGCTGCTGCATCGCGAGGTGCGCTTGCCATGCGCCCATCTGCAACATTGCCTGACCCACTTCAGTTTTTGCAAACAACAGGTGGGCGTCGGCATCATCTACTTGGAGTACAGGCGTAACGAACGCAATGCTGAGGAGAAGAAGAGGAAAGAGGAAGCCTACCGGCGGCAGCTCGATGAAGGCGTGCATCGAGACCGAGAGGTGGGGCCTAGGACTGGGCGCCATTGCTGCACTTGCTCCTGACACAGCTGGGCTGACTTTGCGCATCCTCCAGGCGTGGCGCAGCAAAGGAGATGTGGGGCAGACGCTGCTGGCTGCGGGCTGATTGCCCCATGGCCAGCCGCCAATTGTGCATGTGCATCGCGCGGCAGTGTGCATCACGCACAGGAAGTGGGTGTCAGCTCTGCAGGCTCATGCGGCGAGTTTCGTAGGTTTGGTTCAAAGCCTGCAATCCTGAAACTTGAACTCTGAACGCAGGCGCTGCAGGCGGAAACCGTGCATTTGAAAGCGATGCTGGAGGCGGTCCAGCAGCGCCAGGAGTACTTGGAGCGGCTTGTGATCGGCGATGACGGCGGGAACGGGGCTGGCGGCAACGGACAGCCAAGCAGGGCAAAGATCATGGGCCTATTCTGACGGCGGCGGCGCCGGCAACGCACGGCGGGGAGCAACCTGCCAGCGTCGCCGAGCGCAGCAGCCATTGTTGTAGTGCAAACATGCTGGCTATCCGTCATCAGGGGCCAGCGGACCAAAATCTGCTGCAACGCAGCCGGCCACTGCCCAGGACACTGCATCATCCTCAGACACTGCATCATCCTCAGCGTCGACGGGATCGAGCATCTGGCGTGGCGTGCCAGACCGGCATTGCCTTTGCCTGCAACAGCAGGATTCTGGCATTTGAACGCGTCGAGTTTTGAGGCATTAACTGATCAGTCAGTGGGGTTATAAGATCTGGACTGAGTTATCTGAACAAAACCTCGAGTGTTTACAGTGCTGTATGAATTGAAATACGAATATCTTGGTACCTCCAATCACCACGGCATGCATGATGTTTGAAAATGTAGATAAATGTACGGTAAGGCAAAGAAAGTGTGCCAGGATGACTCTTGCTACTCTGCAAAAGTGACACTCCGTTGCGGCGGCATATACCTACTGGCTGCCAATCGAGCCATATCAATGTGGCAAAAAGCGCCACGCTGCAGGCACTAAACAATGCCAGTCCTCGCAAAAACAATGCTGCATCGAAGCTCAAACACATCCTGCGCTGATGCACTACATCACCACCATCGGAATTGCGCAGATACGGCCGCCGCTGCTGAACACAGCGGTTCGGCCCTGCAATTTTGTTCGAAAAATAAGGCACAAGTGAGGAACTTGAAGCTTGTCGCAAATAGACCTGCTGAGAACAGAGACAGCAAATCTACTGACCTCAACGCAGCCGCTTCACGCTGCCAGATATATACCAATCGCACTTCGCTCCTGCCATCCATGCCGAAATTATGAATGTTGCGTTCCCCCTGCCGGCGCCTGCCGGTCCCGGCGCAGGCCCCCGATTTGCCTCCCCAGCAGCATCGCGCTCAATCTGCCACGCTGCTGTCCGCAGATGAGGGAGACGGCGCCAGGCTGGGCAGTGCCGCCTCACTGCTGCCGGAATGCGTACCACTGCTGCCTGCGCGTGCGAGATATGCAGTGTAGCGGTCGCGACGGCGAAAAAAAAGGCTGTTACGCAGGCACTTTGTGCCAACATAGCGAATGCATCAGGCGGGGCTCACCTCATACGCTTGCACTGCTGCGTCGAGAACTGCGTCATGCAGCTGCGCGCGGCACAGCACAGCAGTCTGTCAGTGCCCTGCCATCTGGGGAGCAAAGGCTGTTCTTGACGGCCGCCATGCATGTCGAAGTCTTGCTTTGCAGCGCATGCAGGAAAGAACAAAAGGTTCAGCCAGGCAGCGTAGGTCTCACCTGTCTGGGCTGTAGTTCATTGGGCTACGAGGTGCAAAGAAGAAGGTCTCAGTCATTGTATTGGGTGCAAGCGCCGGCAGCACCAGCACATCACCAGGCACACTGCTGCTGGCGTCTATGCACCATGGGTGTGAACAACAAGGCCAGAAAGTGGGTGGCGCACTTGTGAATTGGGTCCATGCCCCAGGAGTCTGGACAGGTGTTCTTGGGCGTGCAGTCGAAGCTGGCTGTGTCCTCATAAGGCGTATCTGCGGGGTGACAATGCCAGGGTTTAGGGTCTTGGCATCATTTGGGGAGCGTGCTTCTGCAGGTTGCGCCACGCGGCCTCGAGAAAACATGCAAGTGCCCCTCTCTTGTCTTGACGAACAACGAACAGCTTGACGGTGCGAGTGCATCAAGACAGCAACCCGCCCCACCTCCAATGGTGTCGCCGCCGAGGATTACGTCGCAGCCGTTGTCGAACGTGTGCAGCAGCCCCAGCCAGTGGCCTGCGCGCTTAGAGGAGAGGCGTTAAGAGGGAGAGACGGAAAGGGGGCATGCCCAATTTGCTTGATTTGCAGACAGCATGTGCACAGCTGCGCTCATCACTGGGCGCTTCAATGATTTGCCGATCTTGCCGCCAGATTAGCGCGGCACAGAAACTGTGTGTGCACTGAGAAGGCAAAGGAGGCGCACCAGCTTCATGCACCAACGTCATGCCCAGGTTCATCTGGAACTGGCTGCCGCCTGGCAGCGTGCCAAAGAGGATCACGGACCCATCCATCTCAGGTGTGTCCTGCGCGGAACACAGGCAACGGCATTAGCACAGTGTCGACCAAGATCGTGAGTCCCGACCAGTACAGTGTTGACCAGGATCGTGAGTCCCAACCAGCAGTCCAGGACAGGCTGAGCGGGACGTAGGCGCCAACTCGCAGTTTTGGGCTTGCACATATAGTGTCTGCCGGCATGGGAGCGCCACAGTGCAGCACAACAAACCCCTCCAAAATGAATTGTGCAACAACAATATGCACAGCATGGACAAGGCTCGACGGCAGCATGGTGGGACCGCACCTTGGAGGTGGGTGTGAGCATGAGAGGGCCATGTCGCGGCAACAAGCACTGCGTCACATCTGGGGTTTTGATACTTGCAAAAGCGGCGGCACCTTGGAGAACATGGGCAGGTCGGTGAAGCCGGCGACGGGCTCGCCGGTGGAGGCGCGCGGCGCGGCGCTGTACACGTTGAAGTCCTTCAAGGTGCCCTGGTGCAGCGCGGCCTTCATCGCCGCCTCCGCGCCGCTGCCTTGCATGACGCTGTACCAGTCCGCGTTCGTGGTGTAGTCCAGGCTGGCCAGCTGCAGCAGGGACAATGCGCAAGGTTTGCCGCATCTGTGTGAAGGCCATGGCAGACGCGATTTGCACGCCCAAGGCGACAGCCCGGTGCGTGTGCTGCTGCTGACCATTGCAGACGCACATGCAGGCGCTGGGCAGACTCACGATCATGCATGCCCGACCAGGTGCAGTCTCTGACGCAGCAGCAGAGGTGACAGTCGGCTGCCCCAATGCGGCCCGGCAGAACACGCTGACAGGAGCTGTTGTGCTGCGCGGCTCATGGACTCACCCAGACTCATCCATGCATGCATGAGTCTGGCAGCCTGCGCAGGCAACGACGTCACGGTGTCAAGAGGGGTGAGAGACGCACGTCGAACTGGATGTTGGCCTTGCCGAGCTTCTGATTCAGGACCGCCATCTGTTTGTTGATTTGGTCCTTTGACAGGTTGCCCTGGGTCGGGGAGTTGCCGCTGCGGATGACGTGCCAGTAGACGTTGACGCGCTTAACGAGTGGCCCCCAGGTGTTGGCCAGCAGGCGCGCCTCCATGCCTGCGAGCAGCGCGGGGAAATTACTTTAACAGCTGGCGTCAGTGTTGGATCATGCAGCTTTGGCGGCAACGTCTCTGCATAACAGATTGACATGACGGCAATGCTGACGCGAGGGCTGCCGCGGCGCGGCGGCCTGTGATCAATGCAGAAGTCTGTGCTGTCCAAAACACGTTTGCAAGATTGTTTTCCGCTTGCTCAGCGTGTCGATAGCAACGCTTGAATGCACCTGAGGACCGCGCCGCGTCCTCCTCCTCCTGGAAGCGCTTTGCCGCATCAAACGTGGGCCGGATCGACGCCATTTCATCTGCGCTTGGGTGCTTCGTGCCGCAGCTCTTCTTCGTCAGGCGCTGGGCCTTCAGTGGCGCCTCCCTCACACCGAGGCCCGCCGCTGCGCCCAGTTCGGTGGCGCCGCTGCCGGCCGCCAGGGTGCTCTTCAGCGAGCCGAACGCATCGGCGATCTTGCCTGCTGCGGCCCGAATATCGTCGGCCGGCGCGCCGGCAGCCAGATTAGCCGTCACGGCGGCGAGCAGCAGCGCGTACGTGGCCAGTCGCAGGCGCGTCATGGTGGTGACTGATGGCGGCCGGAGGTGGTGGGCTGCTGGTGTTGATCGGCGCTGAGTCGATGCCGGCCCGAAAACCAGCGACTATCGCGATGCTAGGAGGCGGTCTTTGTTCGCCTGCACGGAGCACAGCGGATGAGATGTCAGCCTTGAGACCCCCTTACCAAAAAGGCACACCGCGAGAACTTCGGTGCACAAACGCCAGAGGCACCGGCACAGCATGAAATCGACGACCGACACAGATAGATTGCAGTTGGAGGACCAACTTGCCGATCAAGGCAGGTGCAGGGATGTACTGATCAAGAGAAACTTTTTTAAGTCGGGCCGGAACCCGTCGGCCGGACAAACTGCGGGTGCACTTCAGTACATTGGCAGGGCACTGGGCGGAGCAGCCGAGGTCTGATTGGACGCATTGTTTGGATCACGCACCGAGGGAGGCGGCGCCCCCAATCCGGCGCCTTGAGCTTCGGCTACGACAGTGGAGGGACGAGCCGGCTCAGTAGACGCCACGCCTCCACTGGTCTGACTTTTCTGCAGAGGCGACGGGAGCGCTTGCGTTGTGCTTTGAGGGCTTCGTCGACAGCCACCTGGCATCCATCACCCACACCGGTGCATTGCCCAGCGTCTCTTCAAAGGACGAGTACATCAGCATTCCGGCGCGTCATGCGTGACCCCTCTTCTGACCCCTCTCGACCGAACTCACAGCTTGGCAACCTAGATGGCACAAGACGCAGTCCGCAGCCTGCATGTCACGCACCACAGCACCCCAACGCAACAAAGCTATGGCTCAAGTCTGGTTGCCGACGCGGCGCGTGCCTCGTGTTAATCACAGCCGAGTTGCACACGGGGCGTCATGCATACTTACACTGAACCTCCCATGGCAGCTGCTGCAGAGCTCGGTCGCGCTCGAGGCACTTGATCTGAACCATCCACTTGTGCTACACAGTTGAATATTGATAGTCTTGCTCACTGCGTGCCTGCAAGGCAGGCCGTCACACTTGCGGGCCAGGCCGTACCTCGGCAGGACGGGTGAGGCTAGACGGAGGGTAGGGCCGGCCGCCTGGAGAAGACGCTAGCACAGAGCGCCGGGGCAGGAAGAAGTTCGTAGACGCGCTCGTATGGAGGTGAAGCCGCCCGTGACGCCGTGAGAACGAAGCCGCCTGTGCGGATGAAGATTGCCAGCTGGGTGCCACGTGGGAGTCAAAAACCCTCAAGCGAGGGTGCGGTTGCAAACTTTTGCACACCCCTGCGGACAAGTGCCCGCATTCAAGCTTACATCGCACACATCACTCAAGCTTACATCGCACACATCGCGTCAAAGGCTGAACCGCATCCGCACCTGCCGGCTTGCTAGTCCCTTGCGGCAGTACTGCCAACTTTACTTGTATCCGAACCGGACACAAAACCGACACCAAGATGCCGGGCCTGTGGCGCACGCGGCTGGCCAGCTTCCTTGCGGGCTCTGGCGTGACGGCGCTGCTGGCGTTTGGCGTCCTGCGGGAGGACCTAGGGCGCCAGTTCGGCAGCCTGGAGGAGCAGGTGCGCCATCACATAGCAGCTGCGCCTCACAAGTGCTGGCGCCTGCATGGCAGCCCATGTGCGCGCAAAGACACTTACGTCGAAGCTTGTCGGGTCATACGACGCGATCGAGGTTGGTTGCATCACCGAGACCGCGGACCTGCCGCATGCGGCGAGCGCAACACTCAGCGCGCTCATCCGCTGGATGTCCTGCACCGAGCAGGTGCACACCAGCCAGGCGTCGAGCTCGAGCCTGGAGCAGCGCCTGACCCGGCTGGAGGTGGCGCTGGCCCAGGGGCAGCCGTCGAACACCTCGCAGTGATGCGCCAACGCCGCGGAAGCCGCGACCCAGCTGGCGACATGACCCCGACGCCGCAGCCGCTCTGCTGCTGATGCAGCTGCCGCTGTTTGCCTCACGCCCGCACAGAGGCGCTGCCGCATCAGGCAGCAGTGTGAGCGGCAGCAAGCGGGCTGACGGCTGGCACAGCGCGCCGCATCGCCCCAGCGTGCCACCGCGCTCGTTGGCCGCGGCGTCGGACAAGCGCGCACACCTGGCGGCAGCGCTTCTGGTCTTCCTGCTGCTGAGCGTGGTCGCGCTGCCGCTGAAGCTGCGCGGCAGGCTGCGGAGTAGGCCGCGGCGCATCCTGATCAGCGGCCCGGACGGTGCGATTTCCTCCGTCATCACCCCGACACACAACTCGCTCCCAGCCTGACATCTAGACTCTGTGTGCAGACGCGCTGTGCACATATGTGATGCCGATCTTCTGAGGCACCCTTGAGTCTCACACTTGCTGTTGGTGCCCTGGCCATTGCGGTCTGGAGCTTCTGTGTGAGACATGGCGTGTCCACCCTGCCTGTAGGGGAGGTCAGCTTGAATTGCACGGCGACGCGTGGTCCGGTGGGGCGCGTCTGCCTCGCGAGCAGGCTGCAGCACGTGTCGGCTGCAGCGAGCGCCGCACAGGCCGAGTCAGGCGGGTCTTGGCATCTCCTTGGCCAGCTGCAGTCTCCAGTTTTGGGCACTCATTTTTTGTCAGGCGTTTGTGCTCACCTGTTGAGCTCGCAGCCAAGCCCCTCACAACGTCCCGAAGCCGAGGGCACGGCAGATCGACACAATGCACTGCCTTTGCGTCCCATCAAAACACATCAAACCTTGTTAGATTTTCGTTTCCACACTTTGTGCAGGCAAAGCCGGCGCTCTCAAGGGCTTTGTGCTGGACGCGCGGCAGCGGCTGCTGGATCCGGTGGCCATCACCTTCTACGACGACCCCGTGACGCTGCAGGGACAGAAGGAATTTGACGAGGGCAACTGCTCGGACGCCACGCCGGCCGGCGGCGGGCCCACGGTCTTCGCCGCACGCGACAACCCCTCCCTGTACCACCTGCTGCGGTGACCTCTTGCGAAAATGCAGTCGAAAGGCGTCGCCTGCTTCCCTTGCTTCCCACACACACATGCCTTGTGGCCAAGACTCCCGTCCATCCTGACCACTCCGCCTTTGGGTGTAGCAGGCCGTCTTCTGCACCACATCCTGCCTTGCCGAGCAGCTAGCGCAGATTTCGGCGTCACCTGCTTTGACTTTGCGTCACCAGCTGAGCGCTGCCACTCTGCATGGTGCTGCAGGATCCAGCTGCTGCCGATCTTCCTGGCGCTGTCCAGCTTCGAGCGGCAGCACGGGCCCTTCCAGATCGTGTTTGTCGACGGCAAGCCGCGCGAGTGGTGCGTCTTCCTTGTCGCCTGGAGCGCCAGCCCTCCGTGACTCGCCATCGTATCGCTGCTTGTGTCCTGTGCGCTTTCAGACAGTGGTTTGCCGTGCACAGCCGACTGCATCACGGGCACACGCTGGGATCGCGGGCTGCTGTGTGGCGAGCGCAAGTCTCTCCTCCACATTGGCATGCTGTGACAACCAGATCGCGCTGGGCGAGCTATGTTTTGGACCAGGCGGCTAGGCCGCCGGCAACGCTGCTGAGCGATGAGCTGTGCAGCCATTCCTTTTGGGTTATGCTCTGCTGCGCGGGTGTGCAGGGCGAGCTACGTGTTCGATGAGGCAGCAGGGCTGCCGGCGCAGCTGCTGGGGGAGCTGCCAGAGTGCTTCAGCGTGCGGGACGCGGTGCTGGGCGTGCGGTACGACAACTTCCGCATCTCCGCGCACGCGCCAGCGTCGCTCAAGTGCGCATGATTGGACATGTAAGATTGAATCTACGAAATTAATCACAATTTCTGCATTCCCTAAAACCTCTGCGGAATGGCCACCTCCGAGCTCCTGGCCTCCGAGCTCCTGGCCTGAGCTGGTTCTGTCGCCCTCATTGGCAGTTGCGCCTGGACTGCCACTTGACACCCGGCGCAACATGTATGTCACACTGTGCAGCAGGGCTGTGCATTGCTGAGGGTCGGGGCGCCTGCAGCTGATGCGCCAGACCACTGACCTGCAGGGACATCGCAGCCAGCAGGCCGCAGCTGACGGCTTTTGCCGCCTGGCTGCTGCAGCGCTTTGGCGTCAGCCATGCCGCAACTGGGCTGGCAGACGCAGCAGGCCTTCAGCCGACGATTGCGCCTGCGGAAGCGGGCAATGACAATGCCGCAAGCAAACGCGGTAGGGGCAGCCGCAAGGGGTCCGGCAGCCTGCAGCAGCCCGCAGCAGCAGCGCGGGCTGCCTTCGCCGCCGGCGGCAATGCCACTGCGTGCGAGCGACTGCGGGAGCTGCCGACGCTGCTGCTGCTGACGCTGGTGGTGCGGACCGCCAAGCGCAATGGCCAGGTGACTACTTGCAGTCTCCATCGTCAGCAGCTCATACAAACCGGTGTGCTCCTGCACCAGCCTAATCACCTTGCAGACACCCTGCTCTTCCCTTGCCTGTGATGCATGGCTCCACACGTTGCGCTTCTGCTCTCAATTGTCGCCTCTGGCATGGCAGGGGCGCCGGTTGACGAGCCCCGAGCACATGCTGGCCGCGGCGACAGCGTGCGGTTTCAATGCGACGCAGCTCGACATGGCGGACCTGCCCTTTGCCGGGCAGCTGCAGGTAACGAAAACGGAGGAAGCCTCATTGGCAAATGTCGGCAGGTCAGCAGCCATCGTGCTGCTCACGGTCGGCGTCTGCCACGGCATCGCCCCCCGCTCCTGCTGTGGTCCGGCCGCGATCATGCATGTGCAGATCCATCGACGTGTGCTGAAGAACATAGGGGTGCACTCAAGGCTGTTCTTGGACAGCTCACGAACCACGAGGCATGCCAGCCTGAGTGTGACACCTCATGTGCAGGCGGTCGCCGCCAGCAGCGTGCTGGTCGCGGTGCACGGCGCGGCGAGCACGCTGCTGCTGGCGCTGCCGCCGGCCGGCGTCTCCGTGGAGCTGCGTCCCTATAAGTTTGACGCCTCGGCGCTGTACTACCACCTGTTTGGCAACTGGGCGGCCGCCGCGTTGCGCACGCACCTGGTCTGGCACAACACCAATCCGTGGCTGAGCTCGCCGGGTGCGTCGCCCTCTCTCAAAGCCTGTGGACACGCCTGCTCGGCTCTGCTCTGGCTTGACATCACGTCAGACCACAGGTAACCCTTGTTTTCGCGTTTATGTACGCACTAGTTCATGGTCTGGCCCCGAGCAAAACACGACGCATGTAGACGCGAAAGGGGTTGCCGGCGACGCTCGCCAACCCTTGTTTTTGCGTTTATGTACGCACTAGTTCATGGTCTGGCCCCGAGCTAAACCAGGACGCATATAGATGCGACATGGGGTAGGCGGCGACGCTCGCCAACCCTTGTTTTCGCATTTATGTACGCACTAGTTTATGGACTGGCCCCGAGCTTAAACAGGTCGCATATAGATGCGAAAAGGGGTAGGCGGTGACGCAGCATAACGACGGCGGGCAGGGAAAGCCGACAGGGCTCTTCGCACAACCTAAAGCTGTGATGCAAGCTGGAAGAAAGGCAAGCATCGAAGCGAGATGGGAACCTGCATAAGATTCGTAGTGTCCCCCTCCCGGCGCGACATCCTGGACGCATGTAGACGCGAAAATGCATTGCCGGCGACGCTCGCCCACCCTTGTTTCGCATTTACGTACGCACTAGTCCATGGGACCGACATTGGACGCATATAGATGCGAAATACGGTGAGGCGCCTGTGTGACGCTGCCTGCGAAGGCGCCGCCCGCAATACGGACACCCCCATGGCAACCTGCTTCGCATAACTTGCATGTGTGCTGCCGCGCTCCCCGAGTTTCCAGCAGCACCGTCGAAATAGATACGAAAAGGTGTAGGCGGTGACGCCGAGGACGCCAGCAACACCAATCCGTGGCTGAGCTCGACGCGCCCTCGCTCAAAGCCTGTGGACACGCCTGCGCCCTGCTCGGCTCTGCTCTGGCTTGATATCACGTTAGCCCGCAGGTGGGGTGGAGAGGTCGGTGCACAGCATGTGCGCAGCAGTGGCAGGGGCGCAACGAAACTGTAGGCACGGCAACAGACCCGAGTCAAACCTCAATCACCATGGCATGCTGCAGGCGTGGCCCGGGTGGACGACTACAAAAACGCGGACACCCGCATGACGCGGCAAGCGGCCGACGGCATCGTGGCGGCGGCTGCGGCAGCGCTGGGTGTGCCGCACGCGCGGCGGGATTTTGACGCGCCCGTGCTGCTCAACCAGGCGGTGCTGCGCTGCGATTACGCCTGACCGGGCAGCTTACAGGGTTTGGGAGGAGTTCGCTAGGGGATTGCTAGGCGCACAGTGAACTTCAAGCGAAACTTTGATGACCCGTGTCATGCGAGAGAGATCATATATTTCCGATGCAACGAAACGATTTCATATACGGCAATATATGCCCTGGATCTCCCTGCTGAGATGACCAAAATGGTCTTGCAATTCATTAGTTCCCCCTTTCTTCCGATTTGCGTATCTTCTGCCCTCAGGTTCAGGACGCATCTCAACTGACAGCGCGGCGACCAAGCCAGTCTGGACTTGCAACAGTCATAACGATGGACGCAGAACATACGGCTCGGCCGCCAGGTGGCTGCACGGAGGTTGCCGCCCCGGAGTTGCCGCCTGGGCGGCAGCAGGCCGGTTCACCGGTGCTGGCTGAGAGGGAGCACAGCTGCGACGGCCGACAGGGCGTTGGCGAGAAGGGCAGCGAGGCCAGCGGTCCGGTAGACCACCCCAGTCGCAAGCGCGGTGCGCGCGTTGAGCAGTCCGCGCGGACATTATCCAAGCCCCAAAAAGTGCTTTGTGGGGACGAGCTCCGGCGCCGCCACAGGCTCGGGAAGCTCCAGCAGAGCACCTGAACTGCCCGCTGCCTCCAGTTTGTGTGCCCTGGCCGCCAATCTGACGCCGGATGGCGCTGGCTTGCGAAATCTGACATCCATCGGCCGGCCAGAATGTCTACTACCCGAAGTGAATTGTGCCAGCGGCACGGCCCGTTGTGCAGCCGGTGGATGGTCTCATCCTATCCGGGCTGACCTGAGCGCCGTTGTCACTTAGCCTGGCCGCTCTCTCGCAGCCGTTGCCGCGTGTCGAATCAGGTGGCGCCACGCTTTTTACGGTAGACACAAAGCCTTGGCATCAACGCCTGATATGCCTGAGCCGAATTCGGTTTCGGTTGAGCGATCATTCTGCCGTAAACCACGGCAGGGCGCAAACCTTCCGCGGGCTTCTGAACCTACGCCACCTGTTTCGCCCATTGTTTGCCATGCAGGTATCTCCCACAGCCTCAGAAGCCTCACCCTGGCTCATTGTTGCTTGCAGGCCTGCCGTGGACGGAGACCGAGCACCGGGTGAGTCGACCTGCTGCGTTTTATTGGTGCTGCCTCAAGTTGTACAATCCGCAGGTCAAGGAGTGTCGCGTTCTAGAAGCTCAGCTCGAGACGAGGCTAACCTGCGCCATTTTCATCTGCAATCTGCAGGACTTTCTTCTTGGCCTCCAAAAACTCGGCAAGGTGCGCTGCTCTGAGGGGCCTGTCCACTCGAGCAACAGTATCGTCCTTGCAGTTGGTTGCAGGCAGGCCTACAGCTCCCAGTCCTCGAGGCTGACCGGACGTTCCGAATCACCGCAGGGCGACTGGCGGGGCATCAGCCGGCACTATGTTGTCACGCGGACGCCGACGCAGGTGGCCAGTCACGCGCAGAAGCACTTCATCCGGCAGCAGACACTGAGCAAACGAAAGCGGCGGGCCAGTCTGTTTGACATCACCGGCGAGGACGAGTTGAAGCCGGTGAGTTGCACCTTGATGGCGACTGAGCTGCCTTGGGTTATCTTGGCGGGCCGGCATGGACTGGATTGCGAGTGCTCTTGATTCAATCTGCAGCGACATCAGCGGATGTCTCGTCCTGCAGGACACCGGCAAGTCTTCGGCCACGCGGGACCTTTACGACGACGCCGCGGAGCACGACGGCCAGCCAGCGCAGCCGCAGCAGCAGGCGCAGTCGCCGCTGCCGCCTCCGCCGTCCTCGCTGCAGCAGCAGGCGGCGCAGCAGGCGGCGCAGCAGCAGCAATTCATGCAGCAGCAGATGCAGCAGATGGCATCGCCATTCGCCAATGGCGCCATGCCAGGTACGCTGCCGGAGTTGCGCTCGCACCTGCCCTGGAGCATGTGCCACAGCTGCGGCTGCGCCAACCGTGCCGACAAGATCCGCACATCACCCACCATGCACTGATCTGATGTCGTCGTCATGTTCGAGCCACAGGCATGGGGGGCCTTGGCGGGTATGGAGTGCAGCAGGCGGCGGCCATGCAGGCGGTCGTGGCGCAGGCCGCGGGCTGGAACCACAACGGCCCGCCGTCATTCATGGGCCACCAGCCGCAGCAGTTCCCAAACTACTTCCAGATGGCGCAGCAGCAGGTGAGGACGCCACTGTGATGCGCGTCTGTCCCTTGCCGCGCGAAATGGCCTGCTCATCCCTGTTGAGCCTGTGCTAGAGCACCTCAAGTTCATGCGCCCATTCGCTGTGGCATACCCAATCAAGCTACATGGCTGACCACCTTCACCGCTGCCCTTGCAGCAGGCCGCAGCAGCCGGCATGTTCCTGGCGCATCAGCAGCAGCAGCAGCAGCAGAATCAGATGGCCGCCTTCATGCAGCAGCACGGCTACGGGCCGCAGGGCTTCGGCCAGGGCTTTGCCTTTGGCGGGCCCGGCATGATGCACATGCTGCCGGCCTACCAGCAGGCCAGCATATTGAGTGGGGCCAGCGTGAACGGCGGGCCGCATGACGGCGGGCCCGGCGGCGCCGGCGGCAACGCCGCGGCAGCGAGCGGCATGGGCGGCGGCATGGACGGCCGCCTCGGCTCCGACGCTGCCCCGCAGCTGCAGCAGCCGTGGCAGCGGCTGGACGGCGGTGGGCTGGCCGCCAGGCCGCACCCGGCCGGCCAGAGCGGGAACCTGGCGAGCGGCAAAGACAGCTGCCTCGGCGGCAAGCTCGGCGCCGGCGCGTCTGGCGAGGGCAGTCTGCCACAGGGCAGCAGCCTGCCGCTCGGCGGCAGCCGGCAAGGCAGCAGCCTCGTGGGCCGCTCTGGCAGCGCGCTGGGCAAGGGCGGCGCCGGCATGTCCGGCAGCATGCACGGCAACGATGCCGGCGGTAGCATGCACGGCAGCAATGGCGGTGGCAGCGGCGGCGCGAATGGCAGCACGCCAGGCAGCTTGAATGGCAGCGGCGGCCAGCGCGACAGCACGGCACAGCTGGGCTCGTTGCAGCAGCGGCCGGCGCGCCAGGCCTCGCAGCCCTCCCCGGCAGAGGACGCCGCGAGGCAGCTCAGCGTCTTTGGTGGCGCGAAGCTGTACCGCCCGACGGCGTCGCACGCGCGGCCGGTGCAGTCGCTGTCTCAGCTGCCGATGTTTGCGCACGACAACGCCGAGAACAACAGCGCCATCAGCCCGACTGCTGCTGCGACAGCGGCAACAAATTCGGCGGCGGCGCCGCACAACGCCCCGCACGCAGGCTTCAAGCCGCCCCCGCCCGCTGACGGCGGCGGTGGCGGCGGCAGCGGCGCCAGCACGCGGGACAGACGCAGCGGCAAGAGCAGCAAGGCCTCCGGCTGGACGCAGAACAGAGACTCTGGCCACAGCTCTGGCGGGCTGTGGCAGTCGGCCGGCCGCGACCATGATGCCGGCGGCCCGGACGCCGCCGATCGTGACGCCGCGCAGGACGATGGCAACGGCAGCGGTGGCGACCATGGCAGCAACAGCGGCAGCGGCGCAGACACCGGCAGTGGCAGCGACCAGCTGCAGGCCGGCAACGGCGACGGCGGCGGCGCCGCCAAGCGGCAGTGCCAATGGGCCTCGCCGCCGCCGCTCGGCCCGCCGAAGCGGCTGTGCAGCATGAGCCCCGAGCGCCGGACTGCATTTGAGCCGACGCCCAAGGCCGCCGCGGCGGCGGCGGCGGCCCTCCGGCGCGCGGATCTGTAGCTGTGGCGGCGGTTCTGTCCGCCGCACGATACCCACCAAGCGATCTCAGCAGTCGGCCGTGCTGCCGGAGAACAAGACGTGGCCCAGAGTGGGGTCGTCTTCCCATGTCTGGGGAGACGGCCATGCCGCCTGTGGCGCACTTTAGGCCTCGGAAAGCTGCGCCGTGCTGTTACGGCCATACGTGAGAACAGCTCACCTTGCACGCTTGTGGGCGCACCCTCTTGCTGGGGTAGCGGCCTTATTTTAGACGGCCTGATCTCGTGGTTTCGCACCTCGTGGTTTCTGTTCGGTGGATCCAGTAGCTCTCGGGTGTGCTCGAGATTTGGGCGTCAGGCCTGTACAACGCGACCGGTTGATGATGGCAATCGAGATGTGATGGCGGTGATGATGATGCAGCATGTTTGTTTAGTGAGCATCGTAAAGGGTGTACAACCTCTGATTTAATGTCCACAAACCCACACAACGCCCACGCAGATGCCCCAATGCTGGAATAGGAATGAAGTCGTGTCAATAACATGTAAAACACAGCAATGACACACGCATCAGCGCACGCAATCCGTACACACTGGCCCAAAAACACTCCTCAGCCCGATGACACGAGCTGCTGCGGCGCCTGGTCTGATTGCTGGACGCTGTTCCTCTCGGTGACGGTCATGTAGAGCCCATTCTGCGTGTGGATCGTGGCCCCTGCGCGGCGTCACAAAGGCAAGTTTTGTTACCTGCTCATGTGGTGAAGCAGTCGGGAGGCCGCAGATGCTGTATGTCAGCCCATGTCAATGCGCATCCTGTGTCGTGGTGGGACCCAGCGCGGAAGGCATTCATATCGACAAATCTGTCAAGGTCATGCCATGTTGCCCAAGAGCCCGTTTGAAGGGCTGGCGGCGACGAAGCATGCGTATGTTCAAGTGCGCACCGGTGGTCATGCCGGGGTCGGAGCCGGGCACGGCGCGGAAGGTGTAGCGCTTGAGCACCACCGCCAGCGCCACCACCGCCTCCATCAGCGCAAACTGGTCGCCAACGCACTTTCTGCGGTTGGAAATGTTGCTTGTCCTTTAGGTAAGATTCCATGGATTTGGCGCCAGCGCCACCACCGCCTCCATCAGCGCAACTGGTCGCCCATGCACTTCCTGCAAATCAAAATCCGCTTGTATCATTACCTGTCAGGGTTACATATAGTAACCTATAGTATTTGGCGCCACCACTGCCTCCATCAGCGCAACTGGCCGCCCACGCATTTCCTGCATGTCTTGTTGAAATGTATCTCGAAGCTTGTTCAGCTTCGTTGGTGCAGGTTCATCCGTCGCCAGCGCCACCACCGCCTCCATCAGCGCACACTGGTCGGCCACGCACCTCCCTGAGGGTTCCTGCTCAAGGCTAGGGGCCCTCTGGTGCTGCTGGGAAAGGACGCCACACGTTCAGCGTCGAGGCGGGGTCACCGCGCCTGCACTCAGAGGGGGTGGGCTTGCTTGCAGTCGCGGCTTCGGCGCTGCATCGAGGGAGGGAGCTCACCAGGGCCCCTGCGGAAGGGGATGTAGTGGCAGTCAGTATTCTGCTCGTTGAAGCTGGTTAATCGTCTGAACATGGATCTCGCACAGGAATGGGGCAGCAAATCGCACCGGGGCCCGGCGGAGAAGGGGATGTAGCGGTAGTCGGTGTTCTGCTCATTGGGCACCGGGCCGTCCAGCGGGAAGCGCTCCGGCTTGAACTCCTCCGGGTCGTCCCATACTGCAGGGTTCATTACACATGAGTGTACATTTCCTCTGGCATGCAGGATACTCGCCGCTGGAGCGGCAAGTATCTGGAGCGGCACTGAACAGTGAAGCGGAATGTGCACAAACTGGCAGAAAGCTGGGATGCGGCGGCGTTGCACACCTGCCGGCGAGTGGTGCAGGTTGTAGACGCTGATCATGACGTCCTGCCCCTTTGGTAGCTTGTAGCCGCCTGCAAGGAGACAAGGCGGGCGTGCTCAGTGTTTCCGCATCATGGCACAGACAAAAAGCCGCTGGAGGCTGCGGCGGGGCACTTGATGCGGCGATTCGATGTCTCCGTCCTCATGGCAACAACTTGCTGGTGCCGATCCAGATGCACAGCCTCAGGGAGCGGCTCGGCGCTGACAGGCTGCCCAGCGGGCCGCAGCCGCTGGCCAGGCTCCGCAGCGCAGCGCGAAAGTGCCGGCCGTTGCCTTATTTTCAAGCCCTGGTTTTCGAGCCCCATTCTCAATCGTGGAAACCAACAAATTGAATTGAGCAATGTTTGTACTGAGCAATGGCAGCGTGGTCTAGAGTTGCCAGGGCCACACCCGGCAGCTCGTTTAGCACCATTGGAGCGGCGCAGCAGCACCGGCGGGTGCGGGTGACACGTGAGCCCTGACCTCAATCGTGGGTAGCAAAGCAGGATATGAGATCGAGTAATGTAACTGGGATCTCAGGGCACGCACCCGGCAGCTCGTCGGGCACCATGGCGCGACGCAGCAGCACCGGCGGGTGCGGGTACAGCCGCATGCTCTCGTTCACGCACCGCATCGTGTACTTCAGCGCCATGTAGTCCGCCACGCTGGGCGCGGGTTTGTCGCCCAGCACCCGGTCCACCTCCTCGTGCGCCTGGCAGCGAAAGCGACACACAGATAGTCAGTTGCGGTTACCAAATCACAAGCCAGGTGAAGAAACCTCAGATGTGGTCCGCCATGCTCAGCGCCGCCTTGTCACCGACCACCCGGTCCACCTCCTTGCGTGGCAACAAATAAGATTGGTGATTGGGTTCATTGAATTGCGAAGGGAGGAGAAGGCATGCAGTCCGCCACGCTCCGTGCACGTGCGCCTGTGACTGGGCACAGTGCGCTTATTGGCGTCAACGTACTACATTTCGATTCTGGCGCATGTCCTTTGAGAAATCCTGCAATGCTCGGCCTTGTCGCCCAGCATCCGGTCCACCTCCTCGTGCGCTTGATGTTATTGACATCTCAGTGATCTCGTGGGTGACAGGGCATCCCTGCAGCCATCCGTTCAGCAAAGTAAGGAAGGAAAGAAAGAAAGAAAGAACTCTGCCGACTGCGGCCGCACCTTTGCGAGGGTGGCGGGGTTGGATGCCAGCAGGTGCAGCGTCCAGGTCAGTGCGGAGCCGGTGGTCTCGTGCCCCGCCACCAGCATGGACAGCAGGTCGTCCCGCAGCTGCTTCTCCGCCACCTCCTCCCTGCAATCAGACGCAAGACACTGACCGGGAGCATGTTTGGGCTGGTTTTCCAGCATGTCCAGGAGTTGTAGATGCCCCGCCACCAACACCGACAGCAGGTCGTCCGGCAGCTGCTCCTCCGCCACCTTGTCCGTACCACTTTCAGAGGACCCAGGACTCGATACTGCAAGGTAGTTTGACTGTCCACAACTCTGGACGCAAGTCATCTCGAAACCCGTTGTTGTTCCGAAGGCATGGATGCACGTGGATGCACGATCAGAGGTGGGAGGGGTTCCTGCGGCGACGCGCCTCCAGGCGTTGAGGAAACACATGGTGTCAGGGCGAGCGGAACATGACAAACTGAAAGGTGCGGACCCACCGTGAGGCGATGAGGAAGCGCAGCACGGAAGGGTCCGCCTCGTTGAGGTACCCCTCCTCAAAACCCTCCCTGCCCCGCTCTGCCTCCTCCGCCTCCACTATCGCCTTGCACCTGGAGGGCAGGGGAGCAAACCAACGGCTGGCAAGCGACATGGGGAACAGCGACAGGGGGAAGCATGCGTCTCTGTGACGCTCTGAACCCCCAACAGAGAGGCGCCCGACTTCCGCTCCTGCCGCTGCACCGCAGGCCGGCCGCCAAACAGCCTTGCCGCGCAATGCAAACTGTCATTTGTTGCTTACTTATGCAGTGCTATCGCATTGTTATTTGTTATTGAATGGTGTTTCATCTCCTGCTGCAAGAGATGAAACAGACATTTGGCACATTTGGAAACAGATTCACACAGTACTTGTTTTGATATTATTTGTTGTCATTTTATCGCGGGAGAGGCCGCCGGTCTCCCCTTTCCGATTGACAGGAGCCAGCGCCTGGCAGACAGGCACCTCCACCGTGCAAACTGCCTCTTGAGAACCCTCCTCTCAGTCGGGCGGCGCCTTTGGAGGGCCCTGAGAATACTATACAAACCCAATGGAAACCCATACCTGGCGATGAGGTCCTCGGTGGTGCGCCGGATGAGGTCCACCGCCGCAGTCGCCTTGCGCTGGCGCGGCACCAGGGCACAGAACAGCGGCACCTTCCACACCGGCAGCAGGTCCGTCGCACGCGACTCCGTCTCCTTCAGCGCCGTGTACACCGCCTGCATGAGGCAGTGTTTGGTACTCCGAGTTGAGTTCTCAGTAAGGTGGGAGGATCTATCAAAACCTGGTTTGATGTGATGATCCGTCGCGCGCGACTCCGTCCCCTTCAGCGCCGTGTACACCACCTGCGGTTTTAGGTTTTTGACTTTCAGTGCCTGTGCTCTAAGATGAGGTTGCAGCTGCCATTCCGTAGCCCGGGACTCGGTCAGAATCAGAAGTTTGCAGGGATCCTGCTAATCTACGACTTGCCTGGATGAGGGGGCTGTCGGCAGTGAGCGCGTTGAAGTCGTAGTTGAAGACGGCCTTGCCGATCACATCCAGCGTCAGCTGCGAGAAGCAGGCCTCCATATCTATTGCCTCCCCCGACGTCGCCGCCGCCTGCAAGAGCAACCCACGATTGCGTCTGGTCTCTGCCATATCTTCATCACCATTGCATGTCATGATGTCATGCCACGGTCACACCCGAGCTCGCCCACTCAGCAGTGTGCGCCGAGCTGCACCTGAAAGAATGGGGCAGTGGCAATAAAACCCCGGCAACCCTGCAGCGCAGTTTCGGCTGTTTGCCAGTTCTGCGACAACCTTGCCTGCAGCTTGTCGTTGAGGTGCAGGCTGGAGGGCCCAAAGACGCGGTCGATCATGGTCTCCAGGTACGCGCGGTGCAGCGAGGGCCCCACCGCCCGCCGGCGCACGCGCCAGCCGTCGCCGCCCGAGATGGCAAAGCCGTCCCCGAACAGGAACTTTGACACCTGCGGTCCAGCGAACGGGGAGCTGAGCGATGCCAGCCCGACACGCCGAAAGACAGGGTCCCTGACGCGTCAATAGTGCCATCACATCCGCTCGAAGCAATTGCACCTGTGCCGGCAGATGACACAAACCCCTCAAGCAAAACTCTGGCGCACCTCGGCGACGAGGCCCTTGTCGTACAGCGGCCGCTTGGGGTTGTCAGTCGCGCGCAGCACATGCTTTGCCGCCGCCGGATCCGAGATGACCAGGAAGCTGGAGATGGGGCCTGCAGTGAACAGAAGGCACTTGCGGTCAGTGTGTGATGTGCTGGTGCCACGTGCATGGCATTGCCACATTCTGGCGCGTTGTTGCATGGCCAATATGTGTTTTCAAAAGCTCGGTGCCCCACGTCGGCAGCAGGACCATGCGCCTGCGTCACTCAGCAGCGTGTCGGCGCAGGGACGGTGCCGCCTGCTTTGCCACTTCACAGTTAGATGCTTCAGAAGAAGAACTGATACAGAAAACGGCAGCGCACCGGTGGGCAGCAGGTATACAGGGCCGGTGTCCACCATCCACTTGTACAGCGCCTTGAACAGCGCGCCGCCCAGCAGCTCCTTTATCTCCTCCGGCTTCGCATCCGCCACTGGCACGTCCTGATCATAGGCAGCAAAAGGAACAGCAACATTGATATGTAGGCAAATTATTTCTGAGATGTCACTCTTCCTCTAGGGCGCTGCCCAGCAGCTCCTTTATCTCCTCCAGCTTGGCGTCGACACCAACACATCGTGGGCACACGCGATAACAATGGCGCCTTTGCCGCGGCTGCATATCAGTGGGACACTCTGCCTTCAACGGCATTGGAACACATGGGCAACAGCAGCTCCTTGCTTTGCTCTGGCTTGGCGTCCGCCACCGGCACATCCCGAATATCTTCCTTGGGGTTTGGTTCCCTAGTTGCATTGATCAATGGGCCTTTCTCGCTTTCTCTTGTCTCAGGATTACGTTCCCGGTCATCGCAGGATAGCAAGGACAGCACCGCTGCCAGTATCCGCCTCCGGCACATTCTGGATTTTGGCAATGATACTTGTCGGCAAGGAGATACTGAGCAACCGAATTCTCGAGGCGCCCTCACCGAGGTGCCGCCCCACAGGCGGCCGAGCTCCGTGAGCCAGCCCGGCGACATGTTGGACCGCCCCGCGCCCGCCGCGTCGATGAGCTTCCTCGACGTCTCGTCTAGCGGTGCGTCCAGGTCGTATGTCTCCTGCGGAGGACACGGCATGGCCGGGTTGCAGCATGTCATGCTCACTTCGGCGGTGCGCCGGCGCCGGCATGCTCCTGTCCATGGCGGTGCGACACATGTTGATGCGACGCAGTGATGCAAGCTGAGGTAAGCTGCTGATATTGGACGCGAAGTCAGAGTGCAATGTGGTTTGACTGAGAGGCGCAGAGTCAGTTGCCGCGCCTCGTCTGTATCCTGTGTTGCTTGGGCGCGTGCCACGTGTGCATTGCGCCGACAGTGAGCTTGATGCTCGAGAGACCTAGGATGCCTGCTGTCTGCCTGCGCGAAGCATCTCTGGCCGCGCCGGAGCTGCTGACAGGGTGCTGCTGGTGCGACTGGAATGGTGTGCACGCGGCCTCCTGCCAATGGGCACATGCTGGCGGATCTTTCCGCTCTGTATGCTGCTGCAAGGTGTCGACGGGCTGTCCGACACCAAATGCAGGCTCGCAACGTGCACAAAACGGATGCAATCGCGCTGTCTGACAGCGAGATCCAGAAAGGGCGTTGCAAAAAGCGCTGGCGAGAGCGGCCTCACAAAAAGTTTTGCAGCAGAAGGCGTCAGAACACCAGAACAGACACCATTCTGAGCAACATCGTGTCCGTGACGCTGTGAGCTCATCGTTTGGGCAGAGCGTTTGCGAAACACCACTGTTGATTTGTTCACCTGTTGCAACCCCACTGCGTGCACCCATTTCGTACATCACGAACGCTGCTTCCCATTGATCACTAAATCCATCAGTCCTGCGATCGTCTGCTCGGACGCAACAGCCGAGCTTTCCTTTGCAGTTCATCCAACCCAGATCAGCACGATGACAGAAATTCTGCAGCAGCTGCTGCCCGCCAGGGCCCAGGAGCAGGTAGGTAGTACTGTAGTTGGTGGTCACCGTCGACTTTTCTTCGCAAGGATGTCCCGGATGCTACACTTGCAGGGGGTGTAAATGCGCGCCACTTCTCTGCAGGGTCTCACGCCGGCGCTGTTGCAGGAGTACCTGCACCGCCTGGACACCCGTCAGTCAGAAGTGATTCAACCGCTGAAGTTCGAATTGCACATGCTGCCGCCTGCTCGTGTGTCCAGCCAGTCAAGCGCGGCGCATGTGGCGGCGCACACTCTAATGTTGTTGTATTCTGCCGGCGGCAGGTGCTGCACAACGTCTACACGCTGACCGCGCAGCAGTACTCCAAGGCCGTGGATCCAGGTGCGCCTGGGGCCCGCTCAACTGCTGCTGTCCTGCTGACAGACATCCACTCAGCTCAGACATCCACTCAACTGCTGCTCTCCTCGTGCTTACAGACATCCACTCTCGCCACGTGTGCGCTGTCAATCTTTCGCCATCAAATGTATATGCCCTGCACTCGCACAGATGACGTGAACGCGCTGCAAGAGGCCGCGGACGTGGACACCGTGGTGCGTGGCCTGCCGGACGGCGGCATCGCGTTGCTAGCGTCACAGCACGCGGAGCTGGGCGCCCGATTAGCAACGCTGAGAGAAGAGATTGCGGTGGCGACGTCGGCGGCGGACCTGCAGGCGCGGCTGGACGACTTTGACGCGCAAGTCAACGCAGGTGACCGCCCTGACTGCCCGAATCAACAGACCATGGGAAGCGGCATAGCTCACAGGAGAATGAGGACAGGAGCGGGCTGGCATGCACGCCCGTGCAGTGCGGTGGCGCGCGACAGGCCCCTGATTACACAGCTTACCTGCATGATACCCCTGCACGCCAGACCAATGCACATCAAGCCAGTCTCGGTCCTCCTGGCAAGCTGACTGTTCTTTGCACTGCCTCGTGCTTACGCCTCGATCCCCGACCATGCAGGCGCCTATGGCAACGCGGCCTGGGCGGCGCGGCAGGTCGAGCGCGAGGCGGCGGAGGCGGCCGAATCGGAATCGCCACCCGATGCCACGGTGGCCGCGCTGCAGGCCGCCTTTGCAGAGCGCCAGGTCTCGCTGCTGCAGGTGCGCCGCTGCCTCCCGACCCTGCCCGGCCGCTGGCTACGCCATGCCGAAGCGGCGCTGGTGTCAAGCCGCCTTTGAACGGCTTCGGCGTAGCATCTCTCTTCAGTGCTGCAACACCCATGCTGCCGACATGCAGCGCGATACAATACAATGACAAGATCGAGAAACATCGTGCATGCTCCTTTGCAGCTGGTTGAGGAGGCCCTGGATCAAGGCATTTGGGCAGAGGCGGCTGCCGGGCAGCTGTGGGCGGCGCAGCGGCTGGGCCCCGCCGGCGCACCGCCGGGCGAGGCCTGGCGCACCCTCGAGGCTCTGGGCGCCCGCCCGGCCCGCCTGGCCTGGCTGTCGAGCCTCCTGCTGGTGAGGCGTCCCAGAACGGCGACTGGGTCATGACTCTCTGCATACGTCGGTGATAGGCCAGCCTGCAGACTGGGCCGGCAGTGGTGGAAGTGCATCGCTGACTGCGTGAGTATCACTTAAGATTGAAATCAGTGAACAAGAATTCAATGGCGCGCCCCTAAGGCGCTGGGCGCCCGCCCCGTCGTCTGGCCTGGTCTCCGGCCTCCTGCTGGTGGGGCTCGTGCAGATTGGACGTTGTCGAATGCGACATCCTGCATCGTGTGCAAGTACGACAGCGGGCCGACGGCTGTAGGCCAGTCCCAGGCAACCGCTCCCGAGCAGCCATCCGCCGCCGGAGCATGTTGCCGGCTCCCGAGCCCTCACTCTCAAGCAGACAGAGGCGCATCACTGACTTTGCATCAGCAGTATCACAAGGTCCAGCAAGTCTCAGCAAGACTGAAGACGTTGGTGCTGCCTGGACCGCAGAGCCAGACGCTGCTGCCGCTGCTCAAGGAGGGCCCCGGAGGCTGGCCGGCAGTGCAGCACGGCGACGGCGACGCGACGCTTGCGTGGCGCGGCGTGGAGAACGCTGAAGACTTCACGCCGGCGGGCGCCCTGCTGTCCGTGCTGCAGTTTGTCGCGGGTGCGGGCCGTGCATTGCACACCTGCCACATTCGACCGTACTACTATTAAATGCCGAACCTTTGCTTCACATCCAGAACGCCTCATCCATAACGCCTCGTGAAGGGCTGGGAGCCTGGTTTGAAGCAGGGACAATGTGCAGGCGGTACAGCCGCCAGGCGCATAACTGCAAGTCCCACAACCAACGCTCCAGGGCGGCCTTTGAGCTCCCTTTCGGTGGCTGCCCTGCGCGCCAGATCTTGCAGGACGACGCGGAAGCGGCGGATGAGCTGGGATCCCTGCTTAAAGTCTCACAGCCGACAGACTCGACTTCATTTGACTCGACTTGACTTGAGTTGACTCGGTAGAATTCAATGCCCTGCAGGCCAGATCCTGCAGGACGACGCGGAGGCAGTGGCGGATCTGGGAGCGCTGCTGTGGCCTTATAGCCGAGAATTTAATTCACTAGACTCGATTCAACTTGACTTGATTCGTTTGCATTGGATGCTTCTGCAGGCCAGATACTGCAGGACGACGCGGAGGCAGTGGCGGAGCTGGGGGCAGTGCTGTGGCCGCGCCTGGCCGCCGCGTATGTGGAGCGCTGCCTCGCGCCAAACCCGCCTGCCGAGGGCGCCCAAGGTGATATGATCTTGCAGCGGATGCAGTGAAAATGCTGGACCTGCAGTGAAACGTTCACACAGCATGTCCGTTCATCTGCTGGCTGTTGCATCGCCAGTTCACAGTCTCCAAAAGCATCGAGATACAATAGATGCTGCAGATGGCGAGATGCAGGTTTATTTAGCTGCCGCTGTCCATCCCGCAGGCGAGGCGTTCCAGACCGCGGCGGCGGCGGCGACGGCCTTCGAGGACGCGGCGGCTGCTGCAGGGTGGGTGCCGGGCGTTGATCCGGGCAGCGGCGATGCAAGCGGCGGCCGCCTGCACTCCTACATCAAACACGCGCTCAACCGCTACCTGCATGCCAAGCGCCTCAGGTGTGTGCCCTGTCTTGTTGCACTAGTGTGTCAAGACCGCTTTTGTATGGCACGTCTCACAGCTGCTTCTTCGCCAGCATTCACAGTTCTTGTACGACCTAGCTGTTGCAGGCCAGTGCTTGCCGCCATGCTGTCAATCACCCGTGACAACATGGCCTGCCTGTCGAGTGATGATGGTTCCGACGACGGGTACCGGATGTTTCTGCTCCTGATCATGGCAGGGTGATGAGCGAGGCAAGGGAGCTGATGCGGGGGGAGGGACACGAGCCTGGCTTGCCAATTGGGAAACTTCCAAGACAGCTGTCGGATGCCTTTCAGGTTCATGAATCTTCTCTTGCAGGGTGGTGAGCGAGGCGAGGGAGCTGATGCGGGGGAAGGGGCACGAGGCGCCGCAGCCAGCGGGCGCGGCGCTACCGGCCAGCGAGGCGCACCGCGCGGCCGCTTCCGCCGCCTGGGTGGACGCCGCACTGCGCTTCCAGGCCCGCCTGCAGCGCCCCGACCAGGTGTGGAAATTGCTGCAACGTCTTGAGCAAGGTTGTTTTGGAGTCCAGATGGAGGGGAGCTGCCCAGTGCGGCGAGCGGCTGTGCCGCATAGTTGCCCAGTTGTGGACACAAAGCCACGAATTGTGCACGTGCCGCTCAGATGCTGCACGGTCGAAAGCTCTGGCTGGAACGCCCACTTGCCAGCAACACTATGTTCCGTGCTGAAGTGACGATGGCGGTGGGCTGCTTGCTCAACCTGCCTGAAGGTCACAGATGAGTGACTGTCTGGCGCCAAGGACGACGATGATGCAGCTGCAATGGCCATGGACACCAGCTTTGCGGACAGCAACGTCAGCGGTGTGGCATTTGTTGTGTCAAAGTTCTTGACTGTACGTCAGGACGACGACAACAATGCTGCGACGGCCACGGACACGAGCTCTGCGGGCGGTGGCGCCGGCGATGTGGATCTGCCAATCAAAGGCTAATTGTATTGTGCCTCAGGATGACAACGATGCAGCCGCAACGGCCGTGGACACGAGCTTTGCGGACGACGTCGCCGACAACATAGCTTTGTCACATGCAGTTGCTGATTCTGTCTCAGGACGAAGACAGCGAAGCGGCAACGGCCATGGACACCAGCTTTGCGGACGGCGACGCCGGCGGGGTGGATGTCTACGCTGGCGGCGGCGCCGAGGGCATGCAGCACCTCAACGTTGGTGAGCACAGATTTAACACATTGGGCGGCACCTGCACAGTGCTCACCCTCCCTGAAACCTCCCCCTTGCCGCGCTTCGCCATCTGCACATTGTGCTTCCAGTGAGGCGATGACAGTGCAACACTGAGAGGAACGACCGCAACAATGATCCCACCCCAAATATGCCGCAGGCCAGTACAAGGCGACGCGGCGGAGCGCGGCGCTAGCGACGCTGGTGCAGGCGGCGCGGTGCCTGAATACCAAACCCCTACAGAGAGACACAATCAAAGAGTAGAATGCCACCCTGCAGGCCAGTACAAGGTGGGCGACGGGGCGCGGTGCTGGCGGCGCTGATTGCTGGAGGCGCTGTGTTTTCATTGACGCACGATGCGAAGGTTTCAATTCCAGACAATCGAGCAGACTTCCGCCTGCGTCGCAGGCCAGTACAAGGTCACACGCCGCGGCGCGGGGCTGGCAGCGCTGGTGCGGGAGGCGCTGGGGGAGGCGGTCGCCGCCGGCAGCCCTGCCGTCGCAGGCCTCATGGCCGGCGCCGTGCGCGACATCGCCTCGCTGCTGGCCGCGCCGCCGCCCTCCGGGCCGGAGCTGCAGGTGCAATTTTGCACCGCCATCCGAACTGGGATTGGGAGGTGGGAGCTTGTCGCTGACAAACCTCAGGATTTATCCCGGAGCTTGTGCGGCAGCGCAGTGACTGATATGGCTGCTGCTTCGTGTCGGTCATCGGCCACGCACGAACGCCCTGAAACTGAGCCTCGGTGTCTCGACATTCATAAGAGAGCTGACGCAGCTCTGGCGCTATCTGACATGGAGCAATATGCTATGCTGACGTCGAATGCAGCGCATGTAGCTCAGCTGACGCGCAGTGCTGCAACAGCTGACGCACGACATCTCCGGTTGCACTGCGAACATCGCCACCACACACCCGCTGCTGGCCACATTGAAGGGTGATCCCCCTGGCGTGAGGCTGATTGTGTCCTTATGCCATATGTTCTGTAGCTGCCGCAGCCGGCGGCGCAGCGTTGCCTGGTCCTTGCTGCCGTGTCTCGCCGCTTGGATACGGCTTTACTTTATGGCAAGGCATGGCTCACGTTGCTCAATGTACCTCCATCTGCTGGAAGCCAGATGGGGCCGCAGCTGGTGGCGCTGCGGCACAACGACGTTTGGCACCTCGAGTGACGGACGGAGCTCTGGCTTCCTGAGGAGTTCCTTACTGACGGCGCCTCTGCATTCACGTTACAGGTCCCTCAGCTGGCGGCACTGCGGCACAACGACGCCTGGCACCTCGCGGCGGTGCTGGCGGCGGTGCCGGAGACCCACCCCGCCCTGGGCGACCTCGCAGGCGACGCCGCCTCCACCACCTCCTGCGGCGGCGGTGCATCAAACGCCGGCGCCGCATCTGTGGGCGGCGCCTCGGTCGGCAACGGCAACGAAAACAGCGGAAACGGCCCGGCGCTGGACTTTGACGGGGACGCGGCGGCGCTGCGGGGCGCCGCCAGCAGCACGCTGTCGGCGCTCATTGCGGCGCAGGCGGGCCAGCTCGCAGAGCTGCTCGCCGGCGCCGACCACTTCCGCAAGGTGATTAACTTTTGTTTATCGACTGCCGGAGACTTGCTGGGCGCCGCCAGCGGGACGCTCTCAGCGCCATCGCCGCGCAGGCGGGCCAGCTCGCAGAGCTGCTCGCCGGCCACTTCCGCAAGGCGTATATCCAACTATTTTTGGAATTGTTCATGGCAAACCTATAGAGTGTTAAGAGAGTTTTAGGCTTTCAGGATGGTTTGCTGTTGGCGCTCATCGCGCAGGCGGGCCAGCTGGCGGCGCAGCTCGCCGGCGCCGACCAGTTCCGCAGGATGCGACACCTGCACGTGCAAGCATGAGCTTCTATGGCAGTGCTTTCCGAGTGCAGCATCCGGCCATGATGGGTCGATACAAACATCGCAGGTGCAAGTCGCGGCGCGCGGCATCACGGCGCGCAAGGTGGTGGCGCAACTGCTGGCGGCGCTGCGCCGCTGCGGCAGCGTGCTGGCGGGCGTGCTGCCGCCGGCGGGCCACGTGGCGGTCGCCTCGGCGCTGCTGCAGACCACCCTCGCCAGCATCATCGGTGCGCTGCTGCGTGTCTGTGAGCGGTCTCCGCCACAGCTATCGGAGACAGCACAACCCTGCAGAACCTGCGCTTAGAAGCGTCTGTCAGTTTGCGGGCCACGTGGCGGTCGCCTCGGCGCAGCTGCAGTCTACGCTCGCCAGCATCATCGGTGCGCTAGAACGCCTGAAAGGCCTAAAACCGCCCTCGACTGAATTCAAACCCATGGACATGCGCATCCTGACAGTGCGGGACATTCCCGTCGAGCTGCTGCAAAGCCTGCACATGCACATACATAGACGGCGGCCCCAATGGCAACTCACAGGTTGATGCTTGATATGCAGAGGACGCATTGGCGATGCGCGACATCGGCGTCGAGAAATCGCAGAGCGCTGTTGCAGATGCTGCAGATGCTGGTGGATGGTGCATCCCACCTGCATTGATCAAGTGATTATTCAGGGTGCAGACGAAATGACAAGTGGTTTTCAACGCGCAGAGGACATCCTGGCAATGCGGGACATCGGTGTCGAGGAATCGGAGGAGCTGCCGCAGATCCTGCACATGCTGGTGGACGACGGGCCGGCGGCTGCGGTGGGGCCCTTCCAGCCGGCCGAGGCGCGGGAGCTCCTGCTGGGGGCCGTGCGCGACGCCACGCCCGCGCTGCTGCAGCTGCAGGTGCGCTTCAGTGTATTCGATGGTGAAGTTCAGGCCCCGAAACACTGCCGCGTGAATGTGAGTTGTTTTGTTGAACATATTTCAGCCTCCAACGGCCATGTCTCTGCCGCCTTACGATGGAAGAATGCGGCTCTCCTTGCCACCTCGGCAAATTCCCAATTTCACTTGAGTTGCCGATATGACGCAGGTGCTGCTGGAGGTGCTCAACGCGCGGCTGGCGGACATCCGGGAGTGGTGGACGACGGGGGCGCTGCAGGCGCGCGGCTTCGGCGCACCCCAAGTCGCACACCTCGTCCGCGCGCTGTTCGAGCCGACCGAGATGCGCGCCCAGGTAATGTCGCGCACCGTAGGTGTATCAGGAGCTGTCACTTGGTTTTCTTTCGGCAGAATTCGGTCGCGCACCTCGTCTGCGCGCTGTTCGAGCCGACAGAAATGCGCGCCCAAGTGCAAATTACATTGGCATTCAGACACGTTCGCTTATTGTCTTTCATGATGTGGTTGTCCTTTGATGGGGGGAGTTTGCAAGTGAAGCCTGGATGGCTGCCGATGGAGATCTTGTGATTTCATGTTTCTTGAGGCTGATCTGTTTGCGTGGCTCGAACAGGTCCTTGCGGAGATTGAGGCTTGATCGAGCGCAGAACATGCTGGCAGCTGAAGGATGGAAGGCGCGACGGAACAATCATGCAGATGGTGTTCAGCTGCGGGTCAGGGTTTGTGCGCAGCCGAATGTAGAAGTCGTTCTTGCATCAAGTTTCGCAGCCATTGCTGGAACAAATCTTTAGTCGATCATGTACCTACTCCTGTGCCTACTCCACACTGCCACCAACCAGCGGCAGCACGCTCAAACAGTTGCAAATGACGCCACTAAGCCCGGCTCGACCTGCTTGCTTGTACCGATGAATGTGCAGCCCCGCTTCACTGGCGATGCGTCCTGCCAATCTGCGGCATTCAGCCACGAAATCTTCGGGAATGCCCTTCGACTGACGGCTGTCCGTGACTGGTCTTCTCAAGAGCCTGCCCAGTGCTCAGCCCCCCGGCCGACGCTCGAGCGCAGCTGCATGCCCATCCCTACGGCTTCTCCGGGCCCTTGCTGCTCACGTTCAGGTCGTGCGGCGGCAGCCGGTCGTACACCTGGGCCATGGAACCACACACTTGACCCATACGGATGATCTGGAACCCAAACCTTGGTGCAGCAGCTTTCAACACGACACTAGAGGCGCTGTCGTGAGAGCACGGTTGCGTACCTGGGCCCATGGCCTTGAGCGACGCGTCATTGTACTTGGATCCTCTTGAGTACTGTAATCTGACGTAATGCAGCTCCCCATATCATATAATTTATATTTTTGAGGGGTCTGCTATTCAAGCACCTCGGCCATGGCCTTGAGCGACGCCGCCTCCTCCGTCAGCTTGGACCAGACGCCGCTCTCGCCGACGCGCCACGCCCAGTTGCCCTCGGCGCGCCCCGGGCGATTCATTCGCCCCTCGTTGTCCAGCCGCATCACGTCCTGCAGCCAGACACAAAACACAATTATGGTTTGCCGCCATTTTGTGCAGTGCTCAAGCCCGAACACCGTCGCACGCCTGGGGCTATTGATGCGCCCCTCATTGCCCAGCCGCATCCCGTCCTGCACTTGAGAGGCAAGCTGAGATCAATCTGTGGGGAGATTTTACTTTCGTTTTTGCTGTCAACGGGCAGCCCTCAGCGCGTCCTAGGCGCTTCATCGCCCCTCATTGCCCAGCAACATGACGTCCTGCGCTCGCCTAAGAAACCGATTAAGAAACCGATTTCGACATTCATAGCCCCAACTTTGCGATGTGTGCATGCCAAGCAGACAGTGCGGTTTAGAACAGCACCTGCCGCGTGATCCTGGGGCAGCCTGACAATGGCAGGCGTCTCATCAGCATGGCCTTGCGATGTGCAGCACGAGATGGCGGCAGGCTGCCGTACCCAGCCCTCCACAGATTTCTGCCGCTCTGGTGGGAGGGTATCGCAGCCGCATTTTGAATCTCGCCTGCATGGTGAAGATGGTGGTCTTGCCAACCGAGCGCATGCCACACTCGATGAGGGTGTACGCCGGGTCCTTCACCTCCGTCTTGCCCAGGTACCTGCGATATGTGGAACCGTACTATTAATTGCTATTCTCCTGCCCTGCGCCAGCAGTCTTGCCCAGCTTCCGTACTGGCATGACACATAGGATTGCACTGTTGCTGAGCAACGCGGCGGCGGGAGGCAAACGGAAGAGGCAGGTCGGAAGCAAACACAATGGCGGCTGGGCACAGTGCTGTCAAAGAAGGCGGGCGGGGTGGGCAGAGTAACACAAGATGGGAATGCTCACGTCTTCAGGAAGGCCTTGTCGTCGTCTGACGCCTCGTCCTCCCACCACCCCACGGCCGTGCCATTATCGTGCGTGCCTGCAAGCGGCGAACACAGCACTGGTTCAAGAGATTGCATGTATTGTTTCAGAGCTGCCGGGCGTGTCCTTGAAAATTCACGGTTGTGTTGGGGAGAGGTTTGGGCAGGGGGGTTGGGGGGGGGGGGGGTGGGGGGTGCCGAGGATGCGCAGGCGCAAGTCTCAGCCTACCATAAATTATTCCGTCGAAACGCCGGCTTGCGACGATCAACCGAGGACCGCAGGCAGAGTGCAAGGCGAGCAGTCAATCGATCCGCCGACCCCTTCTTGATCAGGTCGAACGGCCGGACAGGTAAGTATGCCCGACCACTGCCGGAAGGAAGGTTTATAAGCGAAGCTTTCCGACCGTCTGACAGCCTCTAGTTATGGGTCAGATCAGTCAGAAGGGGAGGGGTGGGGTGCATTGGGGATTTTTGTGGGGGAGGAGGGCTGCTCGGTCGCGGCTGTAGTGCAGTGCCGCGACCAAGCGGGCAAGTCCAGCCGACGCAAGCGCCGGACATGATGGAGCCTACCGCCCAGAAATATTCATTTGATCGTAACGGTTCAATGAACCGATATCAGCGATCAAACTGATAAGAACAGATACTACACTTGATCTTAGCCAAATAGGCCGAGAAAGGTATGAATGTTACTGCAGCAACCGGCATTAGTTTGGATGAGCTTTTCAGCCTGCTCAACAGGTGGCCAGTTATGGGTGTGATACCGGTCTGCCACACGATACACCCCACATGTGAGCCAGCAACTGGAACCTATGAGGTCAGTTGCCGCTGGCATCGTTGCGTCGTGAGCGCACAAAATCCTGCTGAAATTTCAGAGGAGTCAGGGCACACATATCAGTCCCCAGGTTGATCTCTCCACGTCCATGCGCGGCGCGCACTGACATTGAGAGTTGACAGTGTAGGACACATAAATGCATGGTGTCCCATGCTTCTTGAATTTTGACATTGGTTGGTACCTACCGCTGGTGTGCGTGGGTTTCCGTGGGTGGGGTCGTGTGCTTTTGTGGGTGTGGTTGGGTTTCGGGTGGTTGGGGTGGGTTAGCGCCGACAGGCGCAGAAATGATTGAGAAATACGGCTTGTCGAAGACGGCGCTCGGACATTCTCGGACAAGGCGAAAGTTGTGTACGGCAACAGAGCTGAACCTCGCCGTTGAACACCTGTTGGGCTCGGCCGACAATGTTGAAGTGCTTTGAGGTTCGTAGCGGGATCACACTATTGCAGCTTGTCCTGGGAAGGAGAGTGTTTTAGGGAATAGAACGTCAGTGTGCGTCACCCACCTGAGTACACGGCATTGAGGTGGTTGCGCGGCGAGTATGTGTTGGCGCCGCCAGTAGGCATCCCCCATCTGCTACATCAAGGAGTGTTATTCTCATGCGTATGTATGAGTCCGCCCTTGGAGTTTCACACACCTGGGTACACGACGCAGTTCTCGTAGTGGTTGTGCGGGAGGTGGGTGTTGGCGCCGCCGGAGCCCCACGCGAACTGCAGCACCGCCATGCCGGGCGCGCCGATGTCCTGCCGCAGCTGCACCACATCCGGCGTGATGACGCCCAGGTCCTCCGCAATGATGGGCACCTCCCCCAGTTGCTGCACATGATACACGCCTGATCTGTCAAAATTGGATATAATCGTGAGCAAATGTGAAGCCTAGCGTGATGACACCCCAGGTCCACTGTGGTGATGGGCACCTCCCCCAGTTACAGCGTATAACACAATTATCCACAATCGGAGATGACCATGAGCAAGCAAAGCAAAAGCCAGGGCGCGATGTCGCCCAAATCTTCATTGGCGCCTTCCTTTCCCGTGTGCACATCAAGATCGAGTGCAAGGTTCGCAAGGCGCTTGTGAAGAGATGCCACGACCCATGGCAACATGCTGGCTGCTGCTGTATACCGCGCGCAAGGCGCAGACCGGTGCGCATCGCTGGACTGCTTCACCGGATCATCAGCATGTGCTCCGAGCTTATGTTGGATAGCGCACGAGTAGGCAAGTGCCACAACATCCGAGGATCCTGCGCACCCGCGTGAGGGCGTCGAAGAGGCGCTTGCCGGGGCCCTTGCGCCAGTCGCCGCCCATGGCGGTTTCGGCGCCCGCCTTCACGGCCCAGTAGCCCGCAAAGCCGCGGAAGTGGTCGATGCGCGTCTCGTTGTGCATGGAGAACACGCGGCCCAGGCGCTGCGCCCACCACTTGTAGCCCTCTTCCTCGTGCGCCTGGCAGCATGGTCGTACATATAGGTATGATCATGTTGGAGACAAAGTGTCATCGTATGCTCTCTTGAGAACATGCGGCCCGGGCGCTGCGCCTACCAGTTGTAGTCATCATGCGCCTGCCCACGCAGGTCAAGAGCGTAATGTCAGAGCATATGATGAAGCAGTTGTTGGAAAATTGATTACAGACCCATAGAATACGCTGCGCTGCGCCCACCACCTGTGGCCCTCCTCCTCGTGCACCTGCCGGGGCATGCGTTTGAGCAGAGCCACTGTCAGCACAGCCACTGTCAGCACAGCCACTGTCAGCAGGGCATCACCGAGACAAAGTCCCCGCCAGCACGCCAGTAGTCCTGCAGGCGCTGATACAGTGTTGAAACAGCGGTGAATCTGCTGTGCAGGACTACTGGCATGCATGAGAAGAGGTCCTCTACCAGCATCAGCAGTAGTCTTGCACTGCAGCGAAACAGTGCTGAAACAGCGTTGAAACGGCTGTGCAGGACTGCTGTCACGAACAGTGCCTCTACATCTACCAGCAAGCTAGTATGCTATTCAGATGCTGAAATCACAATGACACGGCGTTGGAACAGCGTGAACTGCCTCGAGACAACAGGGCACCACGCACCGCCCAGTTGAACAGGGGGCTGCCCCGCAGCTGGCTTGCCTCGCTGAAGGCGTCCGGCGGCACACCCGACACCAGCCATACATGAATCCGACTACTTCCTAAAACCCAAAGCTCAAACTCTTGCCAGAACTCACCGCCCAGTTGAACAGGGGGCTGCCCCACAGCTGGCCCGTCTCGCTGAAGGCGTCCGGCGGCACGCCCGACACCAGCGCGGGCGCGCCTGAGTCCGTCAGCTCGAACAGGCGCTGGTTGGCCCACACGTCCGCGGACTGCGCGCCGACGTAGATGGGGATGTCGCCCACGATGCTAACGCCCTTGGAGTTGGCGTACGCCTGCACTGTCAACATGACAGATTGTCAACACAATAGAACATGGCATCTACTGCACAGCAACAGCTTGGATGTGCTGTCGATGGCCAGGGCCGGCCAGCCTGCGTTTGCAGGCTGGCCGGACTGTCTCATGACGCAAATGTCCTGTAGAAAGCTACAACGGCTTGATGCTTGAGGGCATGCAGCACCGTACTCTGCTCACTGAAAATCTTCGCAGGGACCCATCATCTATGAGCGTACCTTGATGGCGGTCCACTGCGTGTCGAACAGGAACTGCTCAGCAACAAACAGCTCTATGGCCGCCTTGTGCTGCTCCCGCGCCGCCGCCACCGCCTTTGGGTCCCTGTGCAACACACCGAGCAGCCCATCAGTAACCTGAGGCCGATAGAGTTGTAAAGTGAAGGCCAACCTGCACATGCATGTTCATCAGTACACAATCGGAGCTGCTCAATCATGTTCGGCCCTTGCATCAGGTGCTGTTTTTCTGCCTCAACGCGAGGGCGCAAGGGCGCACCGCAAGCGCAGGTCCTCGGGCCAGTCCCACCAGGCCATCATGGATGTGCCAGGCGCCTGCGTCAGCGCGTAAAAGAGCGCCGACTCCTCCACCCAAGCGTTGACCTTCCTGAACGCCATCAGCTCCGTCCGCAGGGCTGCGGGGCCGCACACAATCGTGTTTCTGGGCCTTTGCATGTTGATTTTTGTGCCCCGGGCGCAGTTGTTTGGTAGATTGATATGCTTGTTTGGTCGCCTCTTGACACGCTCTCCATGCACCATAGGATTCAGCGGCCTACATCACTTGACGCGAGGACATCAACATAGGGTCGGCGCATTGCATCAAACATCGGCGCACCCGCAAAGCGGTCCTCGGTGAGCAGACGCTGGCAAGCCCTCGTCAGCAGCGGCGCCTTCACCTTGCGCACCTCCTGGAACACCGCGTCCGCCACCGGCACCTGCGCCCAGATGGTCAACCTTTTTGCACATTTGTCCGAGAGTCGAATGCCAATGCACAGTCTCTTGGCAGCAGCCTGCGGTCCAGAGGTTAGCAAGCGGAACATAGGGCGACAGCTGCATTGGCTCGTGGATATGCCCCTGTTCTGGCTTCTAGCAGCGGTGCTCCGTCATACAAGCATGCAGAGGCGGAACACACAAGACTTGACGAGACTTGCGCATGTAGGTTGCGAGTACCTGCTTCGGCAGGTCAGCGGCGTCCAGCAGGCCGCGGGTCACGAGGTCCTCCAGGTCGATCATGAGCGGGTTGCCGCACAGCGCGTCCAGCCCCGAGTAGGGGCTCCAGTAGGTGTCCTCCGGCGGCACCAGCGGCAGCACCTGCCACAGCTGCGCGTGCATGAGGTAGCACAAGTCAGCGCATGCTAGAATTTAGCGCCCAAAGCCCCACCGAGTAGGGGCTCCAGTAGGTGTCCGGCGGCGGCACCAGCGGCAGCACCTGCCACAGCTGCGCATGCATCACCAAGCCAAAGTCAGCACATGGTCCATGATTGATCGGCCACCGAAGCGTCCAGCCCTGACAAGACGCTACAGCAGGTGTAGCAGCACCAGCGGCTGCACCTGCCACGGCTGCGTGCGCACAACAGCACAGCGGGCCATCGGTGGCTCGAATGCGTCAAACACCAGCGTGTGCATCGACACAGCGCCATGTGCACCACAGAAGCGAAGAGAGGGGCCTGCAGCTTTGCATGGCGGGAGCAGTCGGCGGCCACCCAAAGGGATATGGCATCACGAGCCCCTCTAGGCCGCCATTCGCGCCGTCTGTTGCACCGTTGTGCAGTGTTGTACTTGCCATGCATCTGCCTGCGGTGATCACCTGCATGCCGGCAGTCGCCAGCCAGTCCACAAAGGCGTGCGCCTCGGCGCCGATGGTGCCGATGCCGTAGGGTCCCGGCAGCGAGGTGGGGTGCATCAGCACGCCCGCGCGGCGGCCCTTTGGCGGGGTGGACGTGTTTTTGCCGTACGCCTTGCCGAGGCCCGCCGCCAGCGGCACTTGCTGGTATGCCTTCAGGCCCTCCTGCGGATGCGATAATGATACTGTCAGAAACATCAGAATGTCCAATCTTGCGGGCTGGACGTGCTTTCGCCGTACGCCTTGCCGAGGTCCGCCACCAGCGGCACTTGCTGGTATGTCTTCAGGCCCTCCTGCAGGAGGTTCAGGAGCCGGCGGGTTCAGAGGCCGCTGTCTTGTCACACACTCAGGAACACGAGATCACAGGGACACACACAAGCTATGCGTCTTGTATGCATGTTCCTGTGGAGCGCAGACGTCCTGCCTGATGGCAAATTCTGGTGTCCTGCTCTTCTGCGGCCCTCACTGCCATGCGTCCAGGCAAACATGTGCCAGCAAGATATAAGCGCTCACCTCCCAGGGGGACAATACATTTGGCGATGGCGCCGCTGTCGCCGCCATGGTGACGCAGGCCAGCTGCCGCCGGTTGCTGCACCGATGGGTGACTGGCGACCTCGCTGCGGCGCCAGGGACTGGCTGCTGGGCGCTGCCGAGCCGGCACTGCGTTTCGGCGGTCTCAAGAAGCGTGACGCTAACCCGCCCAGCGGCAGCCAGACGCATGTTGGTGCGGCAAAACTGGGTTGTGGCGCTCAGCGGAGATGCGGCTGGTCCTCTTGTGGACGTGTGTAGCTGCGCCTCAGCCGTGAGTCTCGGGTCTGCGGCCAGCGAAGTGTGCCAGTCAATGGGCAGCCCTCATGAAAAGCGATCGCGTTGCCTCAGGACGGTTAGAAAGCGGGCTTTTGACCAAATGGTTTGCATAGGCTAATTTAGGCAGTGCGTCAGTCAGGCGGCATCTTCGTCAAACTAGTGACTGCTGCGGCAGTGCTGCCGCCAGCGCCATGTTGAGCATGATCGCAAAAATCATCAAGACGTCATAAGCGAAATACATCGGTACAAGGACAAAAACACAGAGGCAGTGCCGAATGCCGGAAGTGTAATGTCGGAGGTTTGCATTTGTGTGTGCCAATCGTCAGGTTGATCTGCAAACCTGTTGGGAGGCTGGCTCTCAGGAGGCTCTCGCCGCGCGCTCTGATCAAAGAGGGACGACACTGATCCGGCTGCAAATGAAGCAGGCCTTTGTTATCTGCTGCACAGTGTCTGCTAGGCTGCTCTTCACTGATGGCCGTCCAAGACCGGTGACCAATAATGACCTGGAAGCGGGATGACCAACGATGCGCTGGAACTGTCTGACAAGTGTGAAACAGCATCTTCTTCTGCTCGCTTCATGGCAAAATTTGTTGCGCATCGTGTATGTCCAGTAGTATACCTTGAAGTTTTTAAGCTTGTGCATTGCGCGGCCGCCGGGTCCAGTTTAACGAAATCGACCTGTGCGCCATTCGTCGCACATCGTACAAACTGACACCAACTGATAGTTCGCAAGCTGCCGCCTGCAACCATGGCGTGGGAGCTCCGGTTTAGCCAGACTGTGCAACGGCGCCTCGATGATGCGCGGGGCAGCAGCAAGCAGCCTGCGCGAGGTCTGTGCGGCGACCGCCTGAGTGTGCTGGCAATGCCTTACAACATGCAATGAAAACCAGCCTTGACGTGTGCTCACGTCCACATCGACGAGAGGCTCTCGTCTTCGCTGTCCTGCTGTTGGCTGGCGACCCACAACCTGCGACGCTACCACAGGCTGGCTCATCGGCGCCGCCGTGGATTCTACGCTGGCGGTGCTCAGCACGGTGCGGTGCCTGAGCTTCCTGCCGCGCGGCGCGCCGTCCTCGCTGGGCACGGTCGACGAGGACCGCGAGGCAGGTGATGGCCCGAATCAATCGAGCATATCCTGCAGCGCCATTGTGCCGCACGCGCTTCTGTTCCTCAAATTACAATGCGCAGCTAACAATCTGCTCCACAGAGGCATGCTCACCGCAACACACATGTGCCAGACAAGGGCTTCAGAGCACGCCATTCGGCCTCAAGACAGAGTGAGCGCGGCGCTGATGCAATGCGTGGAACACTGATGCATGTCGCAATTGGTGCTGCCGCAGAGGAGCTGCAGATGCTGGTGCCGGCGGGGCTTCGGGTGCTGGGCGCCTACGGCGAGTGCCGCGGCTCCGGCGCGGAGGCGCCGCAGGCGGCGGCGGACGAGCTCGTCGCCGCGGTGCCGGCTCAGCTGGTGCGTTGCACATGCCAATGAGGGACGGTGCATCACAGATTTGTGCGCAGTGCAGTCTGGGTTCGGCGCCAGATGACGGAAGAAGACCCCCTGGCGAGTCGTTACCAGCTGCACCAAGACGTCTGCCGCTCGTGTTCGATGTGGCGATGCCGATCGCAGCGGCCTATGGCATGTCAAATGTCGTTGTCACAATGTCCTGAAGCAATGCAATCGTGCTTTTCTTGCGCGAGGCAGTCGGACGGCAGGACACCGCTGGTAGCGGCGGTGGCAGCCGGCGGGCAGCTGCACTGGTTCGTGCAGAGCGGCGCGGCGTGCGAGGTGGCGCGGCCGGCCGGCCCGCTGCCGGATAGCTGGCTGGCGGACACGCACACGCTGCTGCGGTGCCACATGCCCGTGCGGCTGGACGTCTTTGGTGTGCGGGTGAGCTGGGGCACACAAGAATCTATGGATCGTAGTGCTTGTCAGCAGGTTGGTCATGTGCCTGCCGGGTGGGGCTGCGGCTGCAGTTCTGGGCTCTTTCAGCGTCCGCTGCCTGCACAGAGGCACTTTTGGCCCAGACGGTCTGCACAGCATTAACAGATCATCAGATCATCGGATCGTATGGAAGCCGCACGACCAACTGTGACCTTCGGATTACCGCCATTCGGACACCTGGCGACAGCAGGAGCAGCCACACCGATCAAATGATCGCCAATGATTGCCGCAGGGCGTGCGGGACGGATTGGATATTTGCCGCATCTCCTCTTAGAATCACCGTCTCTGACCGCCTGATGAGCTCTGCTGAGCTGCACGGCAACTCTGGGTGCAACACGACTCGGTACTGCCAGCTGATGACGTTGCACTGACCCGCCGTGGCGCTGCGCGCGCTGCAGAGCACCGCCGCCAACCGGGAGAAGCAGCTGAAGTTCCTGGAGAGCGCACTGAAGTC